>Ga0209958_1000344_pt1 | contig 103223 bp, 98 predicted proteins | sample ThiBio_inoc_plan_FD_183942 | JGI IMG/M metagenome (GOLD analysis project Ga0209958, IMG submission 183942) | Wastewater bioreactor microbial communities from Cape Town, South Africa - Thiocy_inoc_plan (SPAdes) | ecosystem: Engineered > Bioremediation > Thiocyanate > Unclassified | place: South...
AAGGGCGGGAATCGGGCCTGAAGGCCCCGCGAACTGCCCAAATGGGCGGCGCGAGAGGCCAAAACATCCGAAAAACTGCGTCGTTCAGTGCCGCATAGCAAATTACGACGGCTTGTTCAGCGTAGCCTTAAATTGTGCTGAGCCAGGACGCTTCTGTCCATGCAGAAGCGAACCATTCAGCGCGGACGGCCGACCGGCGCGACGACCTTCGAGGTCGCGCCCGCGCTGGCGTTCGGCGCTGCGGTGCGTGCACTGCGCATCGAAGGTGGTGTCGCACAGGAAACGCTGGCGCACCTGGCCGGGGTGGAGCGCTCCCACATGGGAAAGATCGAGCGCGGCGAGCACATGCCCACGCTGGTCCTGATCCTGAAGATCGCCCGGGCGCTGGACCGCAGCGCCGGCGAACTGCTGCTGGAAACGGAAACCAGGCTTCCGAAAGAATGGCACCAGCCGCCAACCGGACAAGCCGGCGACTGATGCCTGCGGCGCCTACGCCACGATGCGCCCGGCCAGCTGGGCTTCGCGCGCGTAGGCGCTGATGGGCTTGTCACCCCGGAAGTACAGGTCCCGTTCGATGCGCAGGCCCCAACGCCCCCGCAAGTTTTCCAGCTCCTGCAGGCTCACATAGCCCAACTCGGGAAAACCTTGCCTCAGATCGCATAGCCCGAAAGCGCGGTCCGGGTCACCTGGGTCGATTTCGGTGAGCAGCCATGTCGCACCCGCATTGGGCGTGAACAGCTTGACCACCGGAAACGGATCGAAGCCATCCTGCTCGATGGACCGCCGGCCGTTGGCCAGCAACTCTGCGCGTTGTTCGTCGGTGATGAGTGTCGTCATGGTCTTTCTCCTTGGAAGAATTCCGGGCGGAATTGCCCGAGACCGGACGCAGCACGGCGCAGCGCAGCCGTCACAGGTTCGAAGACGGCCGCCAGGACGCCAGCGTGCGACGCACGCGCCGACCTTGACGACCAGACCGGCGTGCAACGATCAAGGGAACAGCAAGACAGCCCGCACCACTGCACTCGCACCGCAAGCGCAGTGCGCAGCACCGCAGGTGCAAAGGCGTAAGCGATGGAAGCCCGAATGGGGCGAGACGCCATGGGCGGCTCGATGCGCAGCACGAGAGCGTGGTCCGGCATCGCCGGAGACGCACGGAACCGCAAAGACCCAAAAGCGGAAGTGCTGAAATCCGTGGAACCGCCACCCCGCTTCCCCACCTCACCTCACCGCAGATCCGCAGATCCGCAGATCCGCAGATCCGCAGATCCGCAGATCCGCACAGGCACGGAATCGGCTCCACGACAAAGCACGAACACGGAACCGCCGCCTTCACGTGCATCCACACATGCACGAAGAAAGCGCCCCGCCAAATGCGGGGCGCCGAAGGCGATGCTCAGTCGCCCTTGCTGCGCGACCAGATCAGGCTGTGCACGCCGTCCTCACCCTCGACCAAGCGGGCGTAGATAGTCGCCGGGAACGACGGATCATCCAGCGTCACCGACAGGTAGGGCCGGTCCGCCTTGCTGACCTTCTTCCACGCCGCACCGATCTCGAGGCCGTTGCCCGCGATGACGCGATAGTCCGGGGCGTTCTCGCTCGTCTTTTCGCTGACGGCGATCTTGACCTTGACGTTCAAGGTCAGGGTGCGGACCGTGCCGGTGTAGCCGTTGCCCGAAGCGATGAAGTTGCCGATGGTGCTCATGATGATTCCTTTCGAGGTTTCCAGGTCCGCGCCCATCGCGGCCTTGGCGTGATCCGGTCAGGCAAGGAGCCGGGCGCGCCGCACCGCAGGCCGCAGCAACGCGGAGGACCGGAAGGAACGAGAAATTTGCCGCGCGAGGAATCCGCGTAGCGGAGGGGAAATTTGTCGGGCAGGCCGGTTGCGGCGAACAAGCCCGAGGCGCACCGAACGCAGAGAGGGTGCGCCGTGCCCGCGCCAGGATTCACGACCAATACAAGGCCGTGGGTGCAGACCTGCCTTCGCAAAACGACGCATGCGCACAGGCACCCGCCGCGACAACAGCTTTCCGGCACGGATTGGGCCGCAGCCGAATGCCAAAGCGATTGACCGGCGACAACGGGAAGGAACGCGCCGCCGCATCGTGGCGGCTCGCAAGATCGTCATCAGTGGCGTGGAAGTCGAAGGGCATGGCGAGCGGCCTGCCGGTGCCAGTCCCGTCGCTCGCAACCGCCTGCCGCTAGCGTCGGGGACGGCGCTACATTCCAGAACCCAGCGCAGCCAAGCCTGTCGTGAACCCGCCTCCGTTCTCCGGAGGGGCGCATTTCCTGGTGGCGTCGTCGGCGTAGCAGCCGGATGTTCAAACGCGCGCGGCACACCTGCCGCGCGCGTCGCGATCGGGTAGGAGGCGGGGTCACCCCCGCCGTCCTCCCACACCACCGGACGTGCGGTTCCGCATCCGGCGGTTCCTGTCTACTGGGCATACGGCCCCAGCGAGGTTCGTTTCGTGCCGCGTGTCGCCTGTCGCCCATCGAGCACCGCGGCACCGCATCAAGGCTTCCGGCCTCGACGCAGCGGTTGCCGTGGCCCTTGGCCTACGCCAAGGCTTGTGCCCTGGAACGCCAGAGATCACGCGTGACTGTCCACTCATGACAGGTTCAGCCCTTCGTCGCTGCGGTTGCCAGCGGCTAATACGGCCTCTGCTGACTCCTGCCAACCCTTCCCGACGCCTCTCGACGCCGGTAGCCCTCTCGGGCAGATTGGCAGGTCTCCCAGGGTAATTCGCGTGACCTTCATGCTTATGCCTGTCAGATTTACGTCGCATCGTTCCGTGCAAGTACAGGGCTTTGACGATATGGGCCGCCTTACCCCGATGCGCCGCCTTATCTCTGCTTCCTGCTCGTCAGGCCAGCACTTTGCCTCCGGCTTCCTTCAGATTCGCAGTCGCCCGCGACACCCTTGCCGTTCAGCTAACACTTCCCCTTGCCGGGTGTGTAGAGGACTCGCACCTCCAAGTCGCTCACCCCACCACCACAGCGGGGGAACAGCGCCAGTCACGGCGCTACGCGCCATGCCTGGCGCACCCAATCCCAAAGCCCCGGCCCGAGGGCCGGCGCTTCATGCTCACGCTACTGCGTGCTCGTCCTCGTGAACATCCTCGGCATCGACACCGGCCCCACTCTCCGGCATGGCCTGCGCTTGAACTTCGACAGCGACTGCATGCCCCCTGAACATCGCAGGCAACCAACCCGTTCCCGCTGCCAGACGTTCGGCCTCGCTCGCGAGCTCGGACTTCTTGAGCTTGCCCAGCCGATTCACCTGATCGGGCGCGAACGCCTGCACCGCTTCCAGTGCCTTGGCTTTCGAGACATGCTCGAAGTAGCCTGCGGCGGTTGGCGTCCACCAGGCGTGCATGTCGAGGTTCACCGCCCGCGCCAACGCTGCGGCGGGGACTTCGTCTTCATGCGAGGCCAGCACGCTGACCGTGGAGGCCACGCACACCGCTAGCAGCGACAGGAGTTCCTGCTGCGGGAAGGCCAGCAGTTCGGCGAACAGCGCCTCCGGGTCTTCGGACAAGCGGTCAGCCCACGCCTGCCGCACCTTGCGCAAGCCCAGGGCCGCTGGTGCCTCGCCCATGTCCGGCGCATGCAGCCCGAGCCCGTCCTGCGGCGTAGCGCTGATATCGACGGGCGATCCCCCCGAGCCATAGCTGTTCACGATCACGCGCAACGCAAGGCGATGCACCACGGCCACGAGCGCGACCTGCGGGTGCCGCGCCACCTCGGCCTGCAAGGCCGCCGTGCGGTGCGCACTCAGGCGCTTCGCCAGCTTCTCCGAGATACCGGGCTTGGCGGGCTCATCGCTATTGACGTCCGAACTGATGCCCGTCCCGCCCTCTTCGTGCCGCGCCTGCTCCCGCAGTGCCTTGGCCTGCTCCTCGCGCAGCAGGCCACGATGCACGACCACGCCGCCCATGGGATCGAGCGACACCACGGCCCCGGCCAGCGCCACCACGGCGGCCGGATACTCGACCAGCTTCTGCTCGATGGCTTCTAGCTCGTTGCCGAGTTCGTCCATCTCCGCCTGCAGCGCCTGCGCCTGTTCGTCGGTCGCGTCCTCGTTCTCGTCGTCCAATCGCTCCTGCAGCTTCGCCTGTTGGTCTTCCAGCTTGGCGATGCGCTTGACCTCGGCCTTGTTGGGCTCACGGCGCGTGCTGCGCGCCCGCTGGAACTGGTACAGCTCGGAGGATGTGGCGCGCGGCGCTGCATCCACCCAGGCCCAGCCCTCGGCCCGCACCTGCTCGGCCACCGAGGCGAGCCTGTCGCGCGCCAGCGCATCCAGCAGCGCGCCGTCCGTCATGAAGACACCGTTCTGCGCGTCCGCGAACAGGTCGCGGCGAACGCCACCGCCCGCCTGCTCGTAGGCCTCCAGCCCCACGAAGCGCGCCACCGCATCGCGGCTAGCGTCGATTTCTTCACTGGTCAGGTGGTCGCGCAGCGCCTCCGGACTGCGCTGCCACTGAGGCGACTCGTAGAAAGCGGCCTCCTGCGCCGCGTGGTCATCGGTGATGGCCAGCGCCATCAACTGCTCCAGCGTCACGGCCTGCGTCCCGAAGTCCGCCAGCAGGCGGGGCGAGACGTTGGCGAGCTTCAGGCGCCGCTGCACCACCAGGGGCGTGACGCCGAAGTCGGCGGCAATGTCCTCCACCGGACGCCCCTCAGTCACAAGGTCTTTCCAGGCGAACAGTTCCTCGATGGGCGACATGGCCTCGCGTTGCACATTCTCGGTCAGGCTCACGGTACGCGCCGCGTTGTCCAGCACCAGCAGGCAATGCACCTCGTGGTCCTTCGCCAGCTTGCGGCGCTTGACCAGCAGCTTCAGCGCGGCCAGACGCCGCCGCCCGGCCACCACCTCGTAGTGCTCACCATCGGGCGCGGCCACCACTGTGAGGTTCTGCAGCAGCCCCACGCGGGCGATGCTAGCGGCCAGTTCGGGAATCGACGTGCCGCCGCTCTTGCGCACGTTGCGGCTCGAAGGCCGCAGTTGGGACAACGGAATCAGCAGCAGCTCCTGCGAAGCCGCGACGGCGGCGGTTTGTTGAAAGGTAGCGGTGTTCATGGTGGTGCTCCTATCGGGACAAGATGAAGAAAACGGGGAATAAAGGAATGGATGAAGGGAGGGGCCGAGCCCCTCCGGCAGGGTTCAGGCCTTGAGCTGGCACATGCCATCGGCCAGCAGCCACAGGGCGCGGTTCAGGCGCAGGTTCTGGTCGATCCCCTGCACAGGCCGCGTGCTCTGGCGGCGCCCGTTGCTGGCGCGGGCGCGCAGGCCGCCCTTGATGAGGTTTTCCTGGGTGCGGTTGAATACGCTCCACAGGTCGCGGCGGTCGTCGTCCGTTCGGCGCGGCATCAGAATCTGGCTTTCCGTGATGGGTGCGGGCCTGTCCGGGGCGTCGTACTTGAGGGTCAGCGCGGCGCGGGCGAACACTTCCGACTCCCCGGCATCCAGCGTGATGGCCTGCATGGCTTCGCGCGAGGCCTGGGCCTGCTCAAAGCCTTCCAGCACGGCATAGGCGCCTTCGATCACATGGCCCGCCACGTCGCCCTTGTGGGGCACGCGCACATCGGCCACGGTGTCGCCGCACACCAGCCCATTGCTGCAAACGAAGCGGAACATGCCCGCCAGCATCTGGTAGCTGCTGGTGCCGTCATGGGAGTTCAGCAGGATGATTTCGTTGGCCTCGTGGCCGTTGATCTGGCTGGCATGGCGCAGCCGGATCATGTGCTTAGTGAAGTCGCGCCGCCCCTCCTGCCGCACGCGGGTCTGGCACACCATGAAGGGCTCGAAGCCCTCTCCTCTCAACTCCCGCAGCACGGTTCCCGTGGGGATGTAGCTGTAGCGCTCCGAGCGGCTGCCGTGCGGGGCCTGCGCGAAGGTCGACGGCGCCACGGTCCTGATCTGGTCATCCGACAAGGGATGTTCCGAACGCAGCACCGGCGAGTGGTTGGCGAAACGGGAAGCAAGTTGCATGGTCTTTCTCCTGACGAAGTTGGCTGTTGAAAAAGCCTCACCGGATTCCTAGATTCGGAGCCCTCTTCGGGTCTTCCGGTGGGGTCGGCACGAAGAACCCGGTTGGCCTCGTTGCCACCGTCTTTCCTGAGTTCATCGCCCGCGGCCCAAGGAGCGCGCGCCGGGGCGCCGTCAAGGAAGAAGTGCCAGGGCTGGTGCGGCCCGCAGCCGAAGGCGAGGACACGGCCTGGCGCGCCTTGACGGCGCCCCGGCGCACGCTACGGTCGCGGACAGGTGATGAGGGAAGGAAAGATGGCTGGACAGGCAACGGCCGCTCTTCACGCCGACCCCACGCAAGCGAAGCGCGCAGCGCCGCAGGCGCGAAGGCCGATCCGGCACAGCCGGTTCGGCGGAAAGAATGGGCGCCAAGCGCAGCGCGGCGGGGATGGGCTATGCAGCCGATCCCCCGGAGGCAAGCGCAGCGCGCAGGCCCGGATCAGCGAGCCGGGCCGAAGACGTCAGCCGAGCGGAGCGAGGGAACGATGGAAGCCCAAAGGGGCGAGACGCCAAGGGTGGCTCGATGCGCAGCACGACAGCGCGGCCGGCCATTACCCCCATGGCCGGAGACGCCCGGGATCAGCTACTGTTGCGAGCAATTCAACCCAACAACACGGAACCCCCGGATGAGCACCAACTCAACGACAACGGAGACACGCGTGGCCGTCCTGGTCGACTGCGACAACGTGCCGCCCGACATCCTCGAACACGCGTTGCGCATGGTGGCCCAGTTCGGCCGCGTCGTGCTGCGCCGCGGCTACGGCAACCAAGGCACACTGGCCAACAAGTGGCAGGACGCCCTGGTGCGCCTGGCCTTCACACCATGCCTCCAGTACCAGTACGCCGCCGGTAAGAACACCGCCGACATCGCCCTGGCTCTGGACGCTTTGGAAGCGCTCTTCGACCACCGGGCCGACACCTTCTGCCTGGTCACCAGCGACTCCGACTTCGCCTACCTGTGCCGCAAGCTGCGTGAACGCGGCGCCACCGTCTGCATCGTTGGCGAGCCCAAGACGCCCGACGCCCTGCGCAACGCCAGCGACCAGTTCTTCGAATGGATCCGCCCCGAGCCCCCGGCGGAAGCAGCAGTCGAGGCTGCGCCGAAAGCCGCCGCGAAGGCGGAGCCGGCCAAGCCCGATTTGCCGAAGCAGGAACCGCCCAAGCCGGCACCGAAGCGCCGGCCGCGCTTCCTCGTCGAGGCTGTGGCACTCCTGGCCAGCGACACGTCCGAAGGCAAGGTCGGGCTGGGCGTCCTGGGCCAGTACCTCAAGCGCACCGACCCCGCCTTCTCGCCCCAGACCTACGGCCATTCGGGACTGCTGAACATGGTCAAGACCTACGACCTGCTGGCACCGCAACGGGAGGAAGGCGGCCACTGGTCGGTGAGCCTGCTACCCAAGGCAGAGGGCGCGGCGGAAGCCGACGTTCCGCGCCCGTAAGAGTCGTCGGAGCAAAGCACCGAAGACCTCCGCATCCCGGAGGCTTCGCTCGGCCATGGCCAGAACTCTGTGCTGCCCGCGACGAGCAAGTTATTCAACGTCCGCACACCTATCACACCGCCGTCTGCTTTGGGCATCTGCGTCAGACGCTCGTCCGGTGGTGGCGGCTCGGCGCAGCCAAGCGGCGGCTCAGTAAGATGTAACCAAAGTCATCAGATCAAGCCTCGAGGTACATGTGTGCGATGACTGCGATCCCATATGGGGTCGATTGCGTATTCAGGTTAAGAAGGAGATTGGCTTTGAGCGGAGACACCGTGCACCAAGATTCAGTTGCGAGTATTGCGGGAGATGTTCTCGACACCTTCGACGAAGTGGAGAAGCGAGTGCAACGCTGCCTCGAAGGCGACGCCTATCTCACCGCCGAATCAATCGGAGTGATGAATCCGGCCCGCGAGGCCGCCGCGCTGCAAACAATCGAGCGCATGAATGCAGAGAAGGCTGCCGCCTTCGATGCCCTCAGCCGCGAGCCCTCCATCGCCCAGGTCGTAGTCAGCGATGAATCTGGTGCCATGCACACGTACTACGTCTGCCGCACCTCGCCGCCCCGGGAATTGGGCGGCCTGCTCATCTCCTACCGCTCGCCAATGGGCGCGATGGCCTCACGCGCAGTTGGCTCCACCTTCATCCGTCCGGATGGACAGGAGGTCGAGTTGCGCCAGCGCGCCCTGCTGCGTCCCTTCAAGCAGGACATTTGGGACTCGCGTGACAGCGTCTTCGAAAGCGGGAACTTCGCTACCGTCACCATACGCTCACTGCGCGAATTGTTGGCGCCAGATATTGCGAGGATAGACGAGGATGTGCTGGCGGCGCTGCTGGCGGAGGAGGAAGCGGCCAAGAACGTGATCGCCGGTCGGCGCCGCAGCGTGATCGCCAAGATGGGCCTGCGTGACCAGCCAGTGCTCGATGTTTACCAGGACGAAATCTTCCGCCTGCCGTTAGCCAGTCGGCTGCTGATCCTGGGCCCGCCCGGCACCGGCAAAACGACCACGCTGATTCGCCGCCTGGGCCAGAAGCTGGACACCGGCATACTGGATGAGGCCGAACAGAGGCTCGTCCGCCGCATGGACGAGACCAGCGAACTGCCGCATGCGCAGAGCTGGATAATGTTCACGCCCACCGATCTGCTGCGTCAGTATGTGAAGGAGGCCTTCGCGCTCGAAGGCATCCTCGCGCCCGAGCAGCGCATTCGCACGTGGAGCGATCAGCGGCACGACCTGGCACGGAACCGCTTTGGCATCCTGCGCACGGCCAGTGGCGGCGGCATTTTCGTGCTGAAGGACTCCGCCCCAACCCTGACCGCCGCCGCTCGAGAAGGGCCGACCGCTTGGTATGCCGACTTCGACCAATGGCAGAAGACCGCATGGCTGACGACTATCCGCCAGGCAGCTGAGGACTTGCGCGCCGACGCAGACACGGCGGTTTCCGCGCTGGCTGTGCCTGCGCTAGAGGCCATTGCCGGGGCGGGGCCTGAAAACGCCGGTGATGCGGTGGTCGAGCTGAGCCGCAGCACTCGTGGGCTGCACCAAAGCTTGCAAGAAATGCGAGCCTACACTGATGGAAAAGTGAAGGAGGCGCTGACCCTGCAGGTGAACCGCAACCGCTCCTTCCTGGACGAGTTGGCGCACTTCATTGACACGCTGCAGGACGCGAGCACCGACACCGACGAGGATGACGAGGACGAGCCCGACGACGAAGAAGAAGCGGTCGAGCAAAAAACCGGCCGCGCCGCAGCGATGCAGGCCTACCAGCGCAGCCTACGCGCTCTGGCGCGGTCACGCGCGACGGGCAACTCGCTGAAGAAGGGACGGCGCAGCAGCCGCATCGTCGAGTGGCTAGGGGATCGCGGAATGGCAACAGCCGAACTGACTGCAGTCGGCCGTAGCCTGGTTCAACAGTCGCGTGTGAGAAAGTTATTGAACCCAGCGCGGTCGTTCATCACCGAGGTGCCTCGCCGCTACCGCAGCTTCAGACGCCAGCGCCAGGGAGAAGGCAGTTGGTACCAATCGGCCGGCGGCTACCTGGCGACGGACCTTCATCCGCTCGAGCTGGACATCATGCTTCTTGCCCTTCTGCGCAATGCCGCGGGCCTGCAGCTGAGGCCCTCGGTGCAACGCGAGATCGAGTCGACCGAATGGTCCGCGCTGGACGCCGTGCGTGGCGCTCAGCGGAATCAAGTCCTGGTTGACGAGGCGACCGACTTCTCGCCCATCCAGTTAGGCTGCATGGCGGCGCTAGCCAACCCGCTCGGCACTTCGTTCTTCGCTTGCGGCGATTTCAACCAGCGACTGACCAGCTGGGGCAGCCGCAGCCTGGAAGACGTGCGCTGGGCCTGCCCTGGGTTGAACAACCAGACGATCACCATCGCATACCGGCAGAGTACCCAACTCAACGAGATGGCGAAGGACATCGTCCGCTTGGGCGGCGGCGACCCCGGCGCAGTGTCGTTGCCGGAGGGTATGGACAACGAGGGCGTGGCGCCGGTGTTGGTCGAAGGACTGAGATCGTCGGCAGAGGTAGCTGTGTGGCTGGCCGAGCGCGTTCGCGAGATCGAAGCGTTTGTGAAAAAGATGCCTTCGATCGCGGTGCTGGTGATGAGCGAGGCCGAGGTGGAGCCACTCGCGCAGGCGCTAAGCGATCAACTGGTAGACAACAACATCAAGGCAGTACCTTGCCGGGTCGGGCAGACCATCGGTAACGAGAACGATGTACGGGTGTTCGACATTCAGCACATCAAGGGGCTTGAGTTCGAAGCAGTGTTCTTCGTCGGCATCGACCGGCTGGCGAACGAGCAGCCGGAGTTGTTTGACAAGTACCTGTACGTGGGCACGACCCGCGCCGCCACCTACTTGGGCATGACTTGCGAGGTGGCGTTCCCGCCAGCCCTGGAGACCCTGCGGCCGCGATTTGCGCAGAGCTGGTAGCGACCAGCAAGACGGTAAACCGGGATGACGACCGTACCCCCAAGTTCAATCAAACAGCCAACTTCAAGGGACGGTCTGGAATCCAGGATGTGTGCGGCTGGCTGTTCCACCTCGGCAGTGCGAAAGAACGATTGGGGGAGCAGCAATCGGCGGCGCGGAGTTGGCGTCCGGGAACGGCATCGGGATTGTGGGGCGTACCGTCGGATGTTTTGTTACATTGGCAAAAATGAGATCTGGCGAGTACCGCCGAGGAGGGTTGTGACTAATGGATGCAAGCGATACGGCCCAACAAGAACCATCGTCGTTCGCCCATATTGGGAGGATCTGGCGGGAAGAGAACTATCAACTCATTGTGTTCGTCGCTGTGCAAGTGCTGGTGGGACAGGCGGGCCTCTTCTTCGTTCTGTTTCTGACATACCAGAGCTCCAGCAGCTTGGCAGACGTGTGGGATAGCTATCTTCGATCCGGTGGCTCCTACACATTCGCGATCGCGCTTCTTTCCTCCGCCTGCGCGGCAGTCGCGTGCGAGTTCATTGAAGCGCTTCGCGAGAAATCGGCAGTCCTGATGCTGGGAAGAAAGGTTACCTGGAGTGTGGTGGCCGGCCTTGTGATCCTCTTTCAGGCAGGGCTTGTTGGGCCGTTACTCGTTTCGCCAACGACAGCGGTCGCCGACAGCAAAGTGGCCGTCGAGGCGCACGGGCCTACCATCGCAGCGCCCAACACCGCAGTGGTTCAAAAGGCGCCGATTCGACATGGCCTTCAGATCGTCTTCTGGAGCCTCAGCATTGTGGTTGCCTTTCAGCTCTTCTGTCTCGGTCGCGCGAAATACCTGCACGATCGATACGCAAAAAAGCGAAGTGAGGAAGTTCAGAAGCTCTCAGCCCAAGCCGAAAGTCAGACCACGACTTTCGACGGTGAAAAGATTTGAGGGACACAGCGAATGAGGATCCTGGCTCTCAGAGTGCAGCAGCCGCTGGGCGAGTTCTATCTAACGACTCTGCCTGCGAATTTCTTCGTCGAACGCGTGAGGAACAGACCCCGAACCTCCGCGTCATCCCAGAGCGAAGACATTCAACGCATCTTCAACAAGACCCGCGTGCAGAACATCGCGGACTTCACGACTGACCCACAGGCGACGTTTCCGACCCCGATCATTCTTGGCGTCGACAGTTCGATCATTACCGAGGCAAATGTTGAGGTTGACATCGATGGAGCAACATCGCAAGTCATCCTGCTTGACATCCCGGACGAAGGGATCGTTGGGGACGTTCTGGACGGACAGCACCGAGTCCTTGGATTGCGCCAATCAGCGGTCCGCTCAGAGTTCGACCTGGCGGTCGTTCTAATGTTTGACCTGTCGCTTGATGACAAGGCGTTCGTGTTCTCTACGATCAACAGCAAGCAGACGCCGGTACCCAGTTCCCTTATCTACGACCTGTTTGGACTGTCGACCAGTCGCAGTCCACAGAAGACCTGCAACTACATCGCGCAAGCGCTGAACAGCAGCGAGGGTAGTCCGTTCTATCGCAAGTTGAAGATGCTTGGTCGTCGTGAAGATCATCACGGCAACGGGAAGGTCATGCTTTCCCAAGGCACTTTTGCCGCGAGACTGGAGCAGCTCATATCGCGAGACTCCGCCGAGGACGCAAGAATCCTGAAGACGGGCAAAGGCTCCGACCTCCCGGACGACAAAAGGTGCCCGCTTAGAAAGTACTTCAAGAACGACGATGACGCCACGATCCTCAAGATCGTTCAAAACTTCTTCACGGCCATCTCCAAACAGTTCAAGGTCGAGTGGGAGGATGAGAACGGCGACTACATCATCCGAAAGTCGGTTGGCTACACGGCACTGATCATTGTGCTTCGGCACGTTCTTGAACGAGGCTTCAAGGCCAAGAACCTGACCGAGGAATTCTTCTCGACAGAGGCCAGCACCATGAAGGCAAACATGCAGGACGAACCATTGACGTCGGAGAAATTCCCAAGCAACGGCGCGCAGGCGATACGGCTTGCCAAATGCCTACTTGGTGTTCAAGAGCTCGAGTATCACGTTACCGAGGCACCGAATGTCGAAGACGTACGACTCGATGCATAGAGCGCATGAAGCGCGAATAACCACCCAAACGAGTCTCAATCAAAGTCTTGGATCAGCCGGCGGAGACCCTCGGGCTTGATCATCATGGCGTCTTCTGCCGCAAGCTCTTCACTGTCTAACTGTGCAAACTGCGCAACGCGGTGCTTTTGCTCCAGGGTGAAATCGATGAATTCGTCTACGGTATTCTGTGCGATGAGCAGCACGATCTCGCAGTCGCGTGTCTGCGAGATCCGGTGGATGCGATCTTGAGACTGCAGGTAGTCCACGAGATTGAACGTGCGATCCAGATAGATAGCCAGGTTAGCCTCCGTCAGCGTAAGACCTTCCCGGGCCGCAGCAGGATTGGCGATCAGGATCCGCGTATCGGGATCTGTCTTGAAGGCCTTGACCGCCGTATCTCGCTCCTCGTTGCGGATGGCTCCATGAATGCACACGGGGTTCCAACGCGCGTACCGCAAACGCAAGGCATTGATGTTTTCGACAAACGACGTCCAGATCAGGACCTTCTGCGCCGGGTCGTCCATCCGACCTGCCAACTCGTGGTCCAACTGAAGGAACTTTGCCGGCGTTTCGACGTACGCCGCGTCGAGCATCGCCGGGTTGCTTGCGAGTTGCGCCAAGCGCACGAGGCGCGCAAGGATCGCATCGGCGCGCTCCTCAGTGTCCTGACCATCCATGCTGCGCACCCACAGGGCCAGATCGGTCTTCATGGCTGAGTACATCTGGGCCTGACGTCCTGTCAGGGCCACCGGTACGCGCCGGAATTCCTTGGAGGGTAGTGATACCGCAGTGGCCTTCAGGCGCCTCAGGCTCTTGGTAGCCACACGCGAACGCAGTTGCTCCAGATTGCGGTACCCACCACTGGCAGATCCATAGGTCTCATGGAATTGCTCGGCCGAATTTCCGAGCGCCTGCCCATCGTCAAGGAAGAGCATTTGGGACCATAGATCTTCCGGCTTGTTTGCAACAGGCGTGCCGCTCAGGATGTAGCGGCGCGCCGCGAGACTTCGCAGGGCAAGCACCGCCCGGGTAGTCTTGGCTTCAGGTGTCTTAATGCGATGGCTCTCGTCGAGAACAAGCGCAATCCGTTTGAAGCGAAGCAATGCCTTGAGTGATGCCAGTTCGGCGTCCACTGCTTCATAGTTGATGACGTAGAACGAAGACTTCAGACTTCTGAACGCAAGGCGGCGTGCCGAGCGCCCGGCGCCGAACATCGCATAAGTCCTTGTTGAGAACTTCTCGATTTCCTGACCCCAGTTGGTCTTGAGTCCATTGGGACAGATAATCAGCGCCGCGTCGATGCTGCGCTCAGTCATCTGGGCGTTCAACGCATCGATCACCTGCTTACTCTTGCCCAGGCCCTGCTCGTCAAACAGCGCAGCAGCCGTGTTTTCGCGCAGGAACTGTGTTCCCTCCGTCTGATGGGGAAGTTCAAGAGGTGGCTTGATGCTCGACATGTTCACTGCTTCAGCAATATGGCGGGGACATGGACGCGCCTGACGTTCGCAGCACGCAAGAGACCCAGGTCGATCAGCACCTTGTCCAATGCATAGACAGCGCTGCGCGGAATTGCCAGATAGAGCGTGCATGGCTTGCCACTGCGCGATCGCAGGCTTGAGAGTTCGCGCAACTGCTTTCGTGTATGGGCATTGTCGACATCGCGCTCGCTCTTGGCCTCCACGAAAGCCTCAATATCGTCTGAGGCATGCCAGCCACTGGCGTCGGGGCGCACGCCCTGGATCATTGGCGGACGGGGAAAGCCAGACGGAAGCCCGAGCCGGTCGACCCAACCGTCGACGCCGGTTACGCAAAACCCATCGGATAGCATGCGGCGCACACCCCAAAGAACCAGCGCCTGATGTTGGGAGCTAGGCATAGGCAGGCGAGCGCGGTTCGCGCCCGGCCAATACGCTCTGCGCATTGCGCTGGAATTGTTCGGCCGTGTCGACCACGGCCTGTAGCTGACCTTGCAGCTCTTTGAGAATGTTCAATCGTTCGGGACTTGCGGCCAGCTCAATCAACTCCTTTACGGTGAGTTGCTGAAGCCTTGCGTTGGTTTTCTCAAGGGTGGCGTAGAACTCCTGCTCCCGCGGGTCGACCTTCCCCAGCAGCGCTTCCGCAGCGTCAAAGCCTTTCGTTTCAAGCAACTGCAGCGCATCCTTGTTCTCGACGACCTTAGTCAACCGGCGCACCTTCATACCGGTGTCCACCTTGCCGTCGCGCACCCAGCGAGAGAAGCGCTCGTCCAGATCCGTAACGACGGCGGCCTGCTTGTGCAACTTGGTGTTCTTCAGGTATTCCAGAAAGTACGAATACTTGGACCGGTGCTCCGCGTCGGTCGGGTCATCGGTGATCGGAAAGTACATCCGGTCCATCATCTGGGCCGCCTGGACATGTTGCCGCACTTCATTGGCTGTCATGCGGTAGCGCTCCGCGACTTCCTCGTGGACAAGGCCACTGTCCAGTAGCGCGCGCATCTGAAGAGCCTTCTCGTACGGCGCCCATCCGCGTACGGAGCCCAAGTGGATTTCATTCAGCAGGTCCTGGATTACGTTCTCGGGCGTGCCAGGAGCGATACGCCAGGCGGGCATACGGAGGAACCGCGGGTCGCCAGGGTTCTCTTCTTGTGCAGCGCGCATGGCGACCACCCGCCGATTACCCTCGGCGACGGTCAGGTCGTCACGGATATAGATCGGCTCCTGAACGCCGCCGGACAGAACGATAGAGCGCTTGAGGCCTTCCGTATCCTCTTGGCTCGTCAGCAAGAGCGTGCAGGCAGGATCGTTGCGCATCTCGGCATCGAGCTGACGCATCGAAAATCCCACACGCGGATTCGTGGTGTCCAGTTGGACTTCGTTTGGGTCGACCTCAACCAACGTCAGGCCAACGCCGACGCCCTGAATGTTGCGTGTGTACGTCACCATATTTTTCTCCTATACGCCATCGCACATGTCAATGAACCGGTCCAGTGAATCTCGGAGGTTGCGCACGATCCGCTTAGCGCTTCCGACGTTATCCTTTCGGACACGCTGGATGTCCGGAAGTCGCGCCGCCTCAAGCGCGTTGGTCATCTCCACCATCTGCTTAAACAGCTCGGATGCAAGCTCAGGCTGATCCAGCTCAAGCACGCTGCGCGCGCCCTCAAACCCGGACTGGCGGAATGCGGCCAAGGCCGGCGGGCTCTTGACAATATCTACGAGCTCGCGAACATCCGTTGCCTTGGGCAGCCTGCCTAAGCCTACCCAGTCAACGAACTCTGATAACGCCTGCTCCTCTGCCATAACCCATTCGCGCAGATCGGGTTGCTTGTATAACTCGAGGAAGTGGGTGAACCGATGGACAGCACCGACGCCCCCGAATTTGGGCAGGTACTTATCCTTCATGGCCGAGAACGCACGTGTGCTGTGGTTGACGGCCGTCTTGGAGGTCTTCAGCAGCTTCGCAATTTCGTCCTGCGTAAGGCCGTGCGTCTCATAGAGCTCATAGATATGTCCTGCCTTCTCGAATGCAGACCACTTGTTCTTCCCTCCGACGTGTAACTCCCCGAGTAGCACCGCCAGCTGCCGTTCTGAAATGTCGTCGGGAAGAACCCGTGCAGGGATTCGCTGCCAGGTCGGGTCGTTGGGCGCGGCCTGAGCCAGCTTGTTGTAGACGACAGTGCGGCAATTGCCTTCGGCCACCGTACCGTCCGAGCGAACGATGATGCGCTCGATGAGTCCTTTGTTTTGTCGCACGGACTGGTATAGCGCGTGCACGTCCGGGTCGCTCCAGAGCAGCTCAGCAAGCTCCTGCTGCTGCTGATCACTGCTTCCAAAGTTGCTGACACGGGCGGTGTTGGCGATTCGCGGATTGCGCGAATCAAGTTTCACTGCGTCCAGCGGCAAGTCGATGCATCGCACAATGACGCGGCGCTGATCCAGCGTAATCTCGTCAACCAGCTCGATGCCGTCGTGCACGTACTGCTCCGGCGGGGCTTGCGCACCACTCTTCTTAGTCGCCACGTTTTTTCTCCCGCTTGGCCATTGCGAGGACGGTTTCGGCCGCTGTCACCAATGCCTGCAATGCATCCCGGGCTTTTGCATGATCGGCAAACAGCTCCAGGTCCTTGCGCCCCAGGTTCCCCAGCGTGTCGGCGAGCTTGGTGACGTCCTTCAGCACCTTTGATTCGGCACAGGGGTCCGCCTTGCGCAGCACCTCCTTGGCAGCCGCGAAACCGTTGCGCTGAAGTTCAGTTCGGGCGCGCGGCTCATTCAACAGCAAATGGGCCTGCCGCACCTGAGCACCTTGGATCTTGTCATTGGCAATCGCCTGGGCCAGCGCCTTTCGTTTGCCTTTGTCCTGCCGCACCCCATCGAGCTTGCTCGTGGACATCAGCACCAATGCATGACTGAACTTGGTTTCCAAAATTTCCTGTGTCCTCTCCGCACTGGCGTTCGCGATTTCGGGAATGACTTCCTTCACGAGGTAGTCATAGGCATCAATGTGCTTCTGCACTTCCTTGGGTGCCATACCGGTTGCGGCTTGCACCTCTTCGAGGCTCGCGCCTACCTCATGAATGAGGCGGTGAATCTGATCTGCCTTGGCGGCTGCGCGCCATTTGTTCTTGCCCCCGACGTGATACCCAGCCATCTGCAGTTGAATGACTTTTTCGGAGACACCGACAGGCAGCCGCATGATCGGCACGCTGCCCCATTTTTGAACGCCCGCGGGCGTCTTCGACAAGACGGTCAACACCGCAAAGCGCGTGTTGCCTTCAACGATGCGGCCATCATTACGCACGATTAGCGGGTCATAAATGCCGCCCTCCATGCGGATTTGCTGCTGCAGCCGGTCATAGCCCGGCTGAGCCCGGATGAGCTCCAGCAACCCCTCCTGCGTTGGCGCCTTCTTACTTCCCTTGACCTTGAGTTGAAGACGGATGCGCGGATTCTGCGGGTCCAACTGAAGAGCATCGAGCGGCACGACCTCGTGACTGACCTCCACGGGCGCCCCGGCGATGACAAGTCGGCTAGTTTGAGTTGGTTTGGCCATGACAATTCAGTACGTTTCAGTATCGACATACTAGCCGATACCAAAAAGCACTGTCAAATACCAACCGAAACTCGTGAGCGCCGCAGCGCTCCTAGCCCACCTTGCTATTCGTTCAGCCGTCCCTCCATCGCAGCGATAACCCGTTCGGCCATGGGCAGCGCCTTCTGGGCTTGAAGGGACGACGACAGGATTGCGTTGACCGCAGCCAGCGCACCCTTCGTCGTGCCCTGCGTACGCGCGCCCTCGCGCTTTTTCTCCAAGTTGCTGTCTAGGCGTTTGACCTGCGCGTGCAGACGCTGGAGATTCGCCTGCGCGAGCCCGTCCGCCTCTCTCTTGGCAAGTTGCTTCTCGACGCTCTTGACATGTTCGGCCGCCTGCTGGAGCGCTGCACGACGTATCGTCTCGTGCAGCGTGCGGCGCTGTGCGATATCCAGCCAGTTTTCCGCTGAAGCAATGGAAGCTGACAGGCGTCTCTCCCGCTGCCGCGCATCGGAACGACCGCGGATCGTCTGTGCGATCTCGGTCGTCAGTCGCTTCAGTTCATCCTGCAGCTCCGTGTAGGCTGCAGAGTGTTCGAACTCATCGCGCCTACCGTTCGGGACGATTTTCGGGTGGACGACATGAAGTTCGCCAACAGCCCACGAGCTGAAGCGCTGCTCCACGAAAAGCGGGGCAAGCACGTTCGCATCACCGACCTGAACATCGCCCGTTCGCAGCCGGATACCGCCCTGGCGTGAGCCCCGGGGCATCGCGCCTAGATAGCCATGCTCGAGTAACCAGCCAAAGGCGAGCACTTCGCCGGCCGAGTTCGTGAGCGTCCTGAATTCGGCACCGGAGAAATCGACACTCGCCTGCCGCCCTGACTCGACGCGGTCCGTGATGCGGTGATACACCACGCCCCGGTCGTCATTGAGTTCGATATTGATGGGATCGCTAACACCTTGCTCAGCCAACTGGCCGCGAATTTGTGCGCCGAACTTGAAGTCGGGATGGAAAGGAACAGGGGCGACATGCGACAGGTAGTTGCGAATTTCCTCCTCGTTCATGAGAAGGTCGTTCTTGATACGCACGACCTTCTTCATCTCGACTTCAAAGAAATGTGCAGGAAATGTACCGTCGTCAGAGTGCGTGGTCACGCGCGCGATCGTACGAATCAGTTCACCCAGCCCCCCAGTGAACGCAGGGTCACGTAGCTTGTCGCGCAGCGCACGGCCATCCCAGCTGAGCTCCTTGATCTTTGTGTCGCCCTTGGCGCGGCTGCGGAAGACGAGTTCCTGGCAATAGCCCAGGCCAGACAACCTTCCGACGCCACGAAAGCCACGCTGCTTCGCACCGCGCTTCCTACTGGCACCTACCGCGGTAAGGCGCCGGACGAAGTCACTGTTGGAGACACCAACGCCGATATCCCTGACGCGAACAGAGCGGTTCGCGTGGTCAAACGTGATTTGGACCTCGGGCGTTTCGCCCGAGGTGAGTAGGCGCGCAGCGCGGGCCTCGTCGATCGCATCGGCGGCATTCTGGATGTACTCACGATAGACCGTGAGGGGATCGGCATACATCGCACCTGCAACGAGTTCAAGAACATCCTTGCCCACGACGATGTCGTCGTCAATTGCCGAGGTCTTGGCTGGCACTGCCAGCCTAATCATTGTTTCCTGCATCACACTACCTCTTCCGCCAGCCCTGCATCTTCTACGCGTTCGTCTTCAGGCACTTCGGGTGCCGCCAGCACCGCGGCCTTGCCCTTTGCGCGCATCTTTTCCCAAATATCAGCCTCCAGTTGCTTGTCCAGCGGAACGTAAAAGGGAATGATCTTCTGGACAGCTGTGTTTGTGGTCTTGTCTACCAATCCAGCGTAGTCACGAGGCTTGACGCCCGAAAGGAGAGTTGCGAGTTCCTTGCGGTCAGTGTCACCCAACCGAACAAACTGCGACTGGTACTCTTCAAACTCCGCTCGGCCTTCGAATTTCTCGTAGTAGAAGCGATTAAAGAGGAAACGCTCCGGGCGCAACAGCAGGTCACGGAAGGCGCCTTCATCTGAACCAAAAGCAGTGTGGAAGTAGTCGGGCGAGCCGCTCACAATACCGTGCGTGGCCTGCAAAATGGTCTGCATAGACCGGAGGGCGAAGCGATTCCAATGCTCGCCGATATGAGAGCGGTCCTTCATGTCAGTGGGCTGATACCGCATTGGGAAAGAGAAAATTCTGCAGCCAAGCTCCAGATTCAAGTTGATGTTCAGCTTCATGCGTGCATACAGGTCCTCCGGCGTATCGTGGAAGTTGTAAAGCATGTAGTTGGAAAGATCATTCAGACCCACGTCATGAGCCATGCGGACGGCCGTCTCATACGGCTTGCGCACGCCGATGTGGTCAAAGGCGATCCGTAGTGGCTTCAGTGCAATCGTCGCCATCTCTTCCAGGTACATCTTGTCCTTGCAGAGAATGCGCGCGTCCACGCCCTGATTGAAGTCAACGCGCCGCTGGACGGGGACCTTTCCCGGTCGCGCGAGCTTTGCGCCCGGCGTGAAACCAAGGTCCCGAATCTCCGCAATGATGTTGCGGTAGTTGGCCGACGCGGCGACGTTGTTATCCATCAGCATCAGGTCGCGCCGCGGGCCATAGCGCTCGTCCACGGCCCTCACGAGTCCCGTGATCGACTGGCCATCACGCTGCGCACCTTCAAGCTTTGGCACACCGCAGAAATGGCATTTGCGCACACATCCGCGCGAGGCATAGGCAAAGTACGCATCGTGAACCGGATATTGGTAGTACTCGCGGATCTGCTCGAGAATGGAGTAGTCAGGGATCAGGTCCTCAATGGGCGTGCCATCGCGATCGTCCGCGTACAACTCCTCTTCGAATTCGTCTAGCTCGAGCGCAACCGCAGGGGCTTCAGATAGCAACCCCTTGATGAAACGCACCCCACGCCACTTGAGCTCCTTGATGAACTGCTCATGCATGAGTGAGGCCGCGATGCCTCCGACAAATACCTTGCGCGGGCTGCCGGCGACCTTAATCGCGTACTCAATGGACTTGGAGATTTCCTTCCATTCAAAAGAAAACAGAGTGGTCACATAGACACGGTCCCATGGACGTCCGACGACTTCCGCCCGGTCACCTTTAACGAACACGACGTTGTCCTTCTTGCCGAAGGGTCCGTGATATGCGGCGATTTTCATCAACCCGAGCGGCGGGTACTTGTTGCGGTATCCCGGCTCGACGAGCAGGATGTTTCTATTAGGCATGTTGACTCAATCGCGTATAAATGTCTTTGCGCACTTCAAGGATCATCTTGAGCGCCATGTCAGCGCCCTTTGATCCGCCGAAGCCTTCAAGCGGACCGTGGTTGGTCCAGTCGATCTGATCAAGGAAATCAGACAGCTTGATCAGGAAGTAGTCGACGGTCAGGGGACGGTCACCCGCCTCGCGCACGAGATGCCCTGCAAGGCTCATGAGCGCATACACCCCGATGCCTTTGCAAAGCATGTGCTGCCGTGGCGCGGCCCACTGCTCCGAAAGAACAACGACGACAGCCTTCCAGAAGGCAATGCTGCGCTCCAGCCATGCAGCCGCATCCACCTTGTCGCCGACCTGCCCTGCCTTGAGCATTCTTTGGGCAGCCTGGTGCATGGTGCGCAACGAGGCAATCCGCCTGGGGCCAACCGTATTGCCACCACCCAGATCAAGGCGACCGCACCATGGCGACTCGCTCTCGCGGTTCAACCCCAGAGCCACGAAGAGCGCCGGATCAACTTCGGCAAGATCAGCGCCAAGTGCTTTTGCGCCCGTGTAGTCCAGCAGGCTGCTGCTCAACCCCTTCGCCTTGCCGTTGATCGTGCGAAAGACCTCCATCTCCTGCGCCTCGGACAGACCGATGAAAGACATGAACGAGAATATGACTGGACTGTCCTGAAGAAAGCCGAGGCGGTGCTGGCCGTCGACCTGCGTGAGAACACGGCCCGCGGACGCATCGACAGTCAACGTCGCAGACCCGTCCGGCGCCTCAACCAGTTTCCACGCGGATGCACAACTCTGGCGCAGGTTGAATGTCAACGGGATAGTGGTCGCGCCTTCAGTTTGGATGTAGCGCTTGAACGCGAGGCTGTGCTCTCTAGCAATGCGTCGCTGGTAACCGACGCCTGTCTGTTCGTCCAAGACGTCCGCGTAGCTGATACCGCACAGAACGCTAGCGGGCGCGAAGCCTAGAAAGACGCGCTGACCACCTGAGTAGCCGGTTTGTCCACGGATGATCACGGGGCCTGGTTTCATTTTGCAGTCTAGCGATGCATTTTCGCTGCTGTCGTATGCATGTTTCGATTAGGCCAGAATTCACCGCAGATGTCGATCCCCCTTCCCATTGGGGATCTGAGCGACAAATTGCAGTGCGACTCTGCAAATTGCAGGAAGCCATGGAGCGGCTGGATAGCGGGGGCACCGTTTCTGGTTAGATAGAAGGCGCGACGCCAAGCGGCGACATCGAACGGGCTGACTTGCGCTGCAGCGCGCTTGCTTGCGCCGTGCTGGGTTCGCCCGAGCCGCCCTGAGCGACATCCTTTGCCAAGCAGCCCAACAAAGGAGCACGAATGCACTTCCACCAACCCCTGCCAAAGACAAACTCGTCCAAGGCACCACCAGCCTTTTATCGTCTGCGCGACGTGATGCGCATCACGGCTCTCAGTCGCTCGACTGTTTACCGGCGCGTTGCCGAAGGCCGCTTCCCCAGTCCAGTTCACCTAGGCGGCAGGGCCTCCGCATGGCCCAGCGCCGAACTCCAGGCTTGGATCGACGATCCGGAAGGCTACCAAAGGACCGCTACGCCGCCGCCCTAGAGCCTTGCTCATTGCCAACACCAGCGGAAGAGCCCACCCCCATCCATGATGTCGGCCGCACAGCAGCAAAGCTGCGCATATCGCGTGCCGGCTCAACAGTCTTGCCTTCAGCGAGATTGTCCAGCAGGTCGGCCCAAACCTGAATCATCCTGCGACGCTGCTCGAAATGCGTCGTACGGTCGTAGCTGCCGCCCAGTTCCTCATCGGACACGTGAGCCAGGTGCCGCTCGATCACTTCACGATCCCACCCCAGCAGTTCGCGGATCAGGGTCCGCGCCGTGGCGCGGAATCCATGACCCGTGATCTGCTCCTTCGTGTCATAGCCCAATGTGCGCAGGGCGCTGTTGACGGTGTTGTCGCTCATGTAGCGAGTCTTCTCAGAGCGCTTCGCCATGCTGCGGAAGATCGGCCCCTTGGGGCCAGTTAGAGGATGGATATCGCGCAGGATTTCGACCGCCTGCGTCGGTAGAGGCACGAGGTGAGCTGGGGTGCGCATGTCGCGCTTCTTCCATTCCCGCAACTTCATCTTCTCGGGCGGGCAGCGCCACAGCGCTTGATCAAGATCCACATCTTCCCAATGCGCCAGCCGCAACTGACCAGGCCGCTGGAACAGCAAGGGCGAAAGCTGCAAGGCCGCGCGCGTGATGACGTTGCCGTTGTAGGCGCGTATGTCGCGAAGCAGTTGGCCGAGCTTCTGCGGGTCCGTGATAGCAGCATAGTGGCGAGAGCGCGGTGGTGGCAGACCGCCGGTGCGGTTGTTCACGAAGTTCCGCGTCGAATCCAGCGTGCCCACGTCGACGGCGTACTGGAACACGTGCTGCACCGCTTCGCGCACGCGCTGCGCCGTCTCCAGATTGCCGCGCTCCTTGATGCGGTGCAGACACCGGACCACTTCAGTCGGAACAATGATTTCCATGGCCAGCGCACCGATCCAGGGGAAAATGTGCAGTTCCAGGTGACGCATCACCTTCTCGGCATAGCTGGCCGACCATTCGCGGTCCTTCTTTGCCTGGGCATGCCAGGCGCGGGCGGTCCGTTCAAAGGTATTGAGGCGGGCAACGCGATCGCGTTCTTCCTCCACGCGCCGCGCCTCACGGGGATCGACGCCATCGGCGCGCTTTTCTGCCTCGGCGCGCGCCCTTTTGCGCGCGGCAGCCAGCGTCACCACCGGGTAGTGCCCGATGCTGAGCTTGGCCTCCTTGCCGTGCTGCTTGTAGCGATAGACCCACACCTTGCCGGTCGGGCGCACGCGAAGGTAGAGACCGTCGCCGTCCGCCAGCAAATATTCCTTGTCACGCGGCGCTGCCGCTTTGATCTGAAGCTCGTTGAGTTGCCCCATGGTGTACCCAAAATCGACTGCGGTTGAAAAGCAGTCTGGGGTACACCGTTGGGTACACGCAAGAACAGGACTTTGTGGGATTCAGCGATACCGCTTGAGCCGCCTTTTCGGGCTAAGCCCTTGATTTACAAGGGCTTCTGAGCTGACTTGGGATCGTCTGAGAAAGAGGGGTGGTGGCCTGGGACGGAATCGAACCGCCGACACAAGGATTTTCAATCCTCTGCTCTACCGACTGAGCTACCGGGCCAGAGCCTCGCATTATAGCCAGAAAAACGGGCCAGTCCTGCAAGCCGAAGAATTAATTACGTTTTCCGCGCGCCAGGTCCACGCCGAGCTGGCGCAGCTTGCGATAGAGATGGGTGCGCTCCAGGCCGGTCTTTTCCGCCACACGGGTCATGGAGCCGCCCTCGCGGGCCAGGTGGAATTCAAAATAGGCTTTCTCGAACCCGTCGCGCGCCTCGCGCAGCGGCCGGTCCAGGTCGAAGCCCTGGTGCGCGTGCGGGCCGGACTCGGCCTCCATGGTGATGGGCAGGCTTTGCACGCCCGGCATCTCGCCATCCGCCGGTGCGGCCAGCACCGCGGCCGCCATCGCCGGCCGGGTGCTGTGGCGCGCCAGCCCCTGCTCCACGGCCTTGAGCAGCTTTTGCATGGTGATGGGCTTTTCCAGGAAGGCAAACGCGCCGATGCGCGTGGCATCCACGGCGGTGTCGATGGTGGCGTGGCCGCTCATCATGATGACGGGCATGGTGAGCAGGCCGCCCGCCGCCCATTCCTTGAGCAGGGTGACGCCATCCGTGTCCGGCATCCAGATGTCCAGCAGCACCAGGTCGTACAGGTTCGCGCCACGCGCAGCACGGGCCTGCATTGCGTTTTCCGCGAGGTCCACGCTGTGGCCCTCGTCGTTCAGGATCTCCGACAACAGGTCTCGGATACCGAGTTCATCGTCGACCACAAGTATGTTTGCCATGTAGGGATGCCTTGCCTCTGCCGTGCGGGTTGTTGTCAGGACGCAACTGTCTGCTCCGGGGCGAATGATAGCGACACTTGGGCGCCCCGCACTACCCCTTCCTCCTGCCGATTGAGTAACTCTATGCGTGCGCCATGCTCGTCGGCGATCTTCTTGACCACGGCCAGGCCCAGGCCGGTGCCGCGCGCCTTGGTGGTCACGTAGGGCTCGAACGCCCTTTTCAGGATATGCGCCGGGAAACCGCTGCCATGGTCGCTCACCTGCAGGCGCACGCGGCCGGTCGTCTCGCTCCACTGGGTACTGATGCAGACCGGGGGAAACGCCTCTCCGGCGGGCTGCTGCGCCGCCTGCTCCGTCGCGTCCTGCGCGTTCTGCACGAGGTTGTGCACGATCTGGCGCAGTTGCTGGGCATCGCCCAGGATGCGCGGGCAGCGCGGATCGAGGCGCGCCTGCACGGCCACGGTGGCACGGTCCGACTCGTAGAGGTGCAGGATGTCGGTGATCAGCGCATTGAGGTCCACGGGCTTGAGCTCGGCCGCGGGCAGGCGCGCATAGTCGCGGAATTCGTTGACCAGGCGCTTCATGGCATCGACCTGCTCGACGATGGTCTTGACCGATTTGGACAGCACGGCCTGCTCCGGCGCGGGCAGCTTGCCCTGCAGCTTCATCTCCAGGCGCTCGGCCGAGAGCTGGATGGGGGTGAGCGGGTTCTTGATCTCGTGCGCCAGGCGCCGTGCCACCTCGCCCCAGGCCTGGGCACGCTGGGCCGAGACGATGTCGGTGATGTCGTCGAACACCAGCAGCCGCGCCCCATCGGGCAGCGCGGCGCCGCGCGCGACGATGCTGACGGTGTCCTGGGCCAAGCCCCCGGCGACCTTGGCCGCGCCCACGGGATGCAGCTCGAAGGCCTGCTGCCAGTGCTCCGAGCCAGCGGGTTCGCCATGGCCCAGGAAGGCGTCGAACTGCTTTTGCACCCCTTCGGCCAGCGCCTGCAGCCCCGGCACCGCGGCCAGGGCCTGCCCCTCGAACGTGGCCATGGGGGCGCGCAGAATGCGCGCGGCGCCCGGATTGGTCGAGCGGATGGTGCCGGCGGCATCGAGCACGATGACGCCGGCGGTGAGGTTGTCCAGAATGGTCTGCAGCCGGGCGCGTGCCGTGTCCACGGCGGCCATGCTGCGCTCGACCGCGCTGCGCGCATCGGCAAGCTGCTGCGTCATGGAGGCGAAGGCGCGCGTGAGCCCGCCCAGCTCGTCCTTGCCCTGCACGCTGGCCTTGGGGCTGAGGTTGCCTTCGGCCACCTCGCGCACACCCTCGGCCAGGACCAGCAGGGGGCGCGCCAGCTGGTTGCCCAGCAGCACGGCCAGCAGCACGGCGCCGAATACGGCGAGGAACAGGCTCAGGGTGAGGGTGCCGATGTACATGCGGCGCAGGCCGCCGCGCGCCAGGGCGCGCTCCTGGTATTCGCGGTTCGCTTCCTGCACGGCGACGGCGTTGGCCACCAGCACCTCGGGCAGGGGCACCATGGCCTGCAGGAAGCGCGACTCCGCCACCAGCCCCATGCCCGTGCTCGGCACCCAGGCCATGGCGGTGACGCGCACCTTGCGCAAGGCCTCGGGGGAGGCGCTCTCGGGCAATTCCTCCAGGCCCTCGATCTGCCCGATGGCGCGCTGCTGGCGCACCATGCGCAGCAGGGCGGCGGGCGGGCGCTCCTGGTCCAGGCGGTAGCGCGATTGCCCGGCGCTGGCCACGAGCTGGCCCGTGGCGCTCCAGAGCAGCACGTCGCTGGCGCCGAGCTGGTCGCGGATGCGTTCGAGCACCAGCCCCGCCGCGGCATCCGAGGCCTGGCCCAGCGGAGCGCCGAGGCTGCGCAGGCGCGTGGCCGTCTCGCTGGCCTGCATTTCCAGCGTGGAACCCGCCAGGCTGACCCCCGCGGAGAGCGCGCCCTCGACCTTCACGTCGAACCAGCTCTCGATGGAGCGCGCCACGAACTGGTAGGACACGAAGTAGATGAGCAGGCCCGGCGCCAGCCCCACCAGCGCGAAGATGGCCGCCAGCTTGACCAGCAGGCGGCTGCCAAAGCGCCCGCGCTTGAGCCGCAGGTACAGGCGCAGGGCCATCCAGAGCAGCACGGCCAGCAGCAAAAGCGCGACCACCACGTTCACGCCGAAGAGCCAGGCGTAGTTGCGCTCGTACAGCCCGCGGTTGTTGGTCGTGAGGGTGAGCAGGAAGAACAGCACCAGCGCGATGGCCGTCATGATGGCCGCGCCCACGCCCAGGGCCCAGCGCACGGCCTGCGAGGGGCGGTGCGCGCTTTGCGTGCTGCTCATGGTGCGGGCTCCGCGGGCCAGCGCAGGCTGCGCGCGAAGGACAGGCTCCAACCCGAGCGCCCCAGCGCACCGATCTGCAGCGGCCGGGGCAGCTGCGACATGTCGAGGCGAAAGCGCAGTTGCAGGTTGTACTGCGCGCGCGGTTCGATCGCCGCCGCCGGCGCGATCTTCCAGCGTGCGATGCGCTGCATGGCGGCGAGCACGTCGGACAGTTCGTCGAAGTTCTGCCCCAGCGACACCCCCAGCCCGCTGGGGTCGAAGGGCTCAGAGGCGACATTGAGCCGCCAGCGGCGCGTCAGCGGCTGGTAGCTCAGGCGCAGGTAGCGCTGCGCCGTGGCCACCGGCTGGTCGTACCAGTACCAGCGGCTGCGGGTGAGCTCGGCTTCGGTGACGAAGTACATGGGGATGCCCTTGCGCAGGGCGTCCTCGGCGAGCGCGGGCACCTCGAACGCCAGCAGGGCGTGCAGGTACAGGCCGTCGTCCGCGGCCTCCAGCCGCATGTCCTGCACCGCCCCGATGGGGGCGGCGTGCGCGCCGGCGCCCAGCACCAGCAGGCAGGCCAGCAGCCAGCCGGACAGGCAGCGCAGGGCGCGGCGCAGCCGCCGCTCGGCCACGGCCCCGTCAGGCACGGCGCTTTTCGAGCAGTGCGTAGAAAAAGCCATCGTGTTCACCCGACCCATTGTCCGGGAGGCCCTGGCCCTTGGGGGCCAGGCCGGGCAACAAATGCCCGGGGGATGGCAGGAGGCGCGCATCAGTGTTGTGCGCAAGAAACGCTTTGATCTGCCCGCTGCCCTCGGCGCGGAAGACCGAGCAGGTGCAGTACAGCAGCCTGCCGCCCGGGCGCAGCAGCGGCCAGAGCGCGCGCAGCAGCTGTGCCTGGGTGGCGGCGAGCTGCTCCACGTCGCTGGCGCGGCGCAGCCAGGCGACGTCCGGGTGGCGGCGCACGATGCCCGAGGCCGTGCACGGCGCGTCGAGCAGGATGGCGTCGAACGGCTCGCCGCCGCAGCGCGACTCCCACCAGTCCGCGGGGCGGGCGGCATCGGCCACCAGCACCTGCGCCTGCAGGCCCAGGCGCTGCAGCGTCTGGTGGATGCGCTCGCAGCGCTGCGCATCCACGTCCAGGGCCGTGAGCTGCAGGGGGGCCTGCGGGCCGGCGCATTCGAGCAGGTGCGCCGTCTTGCCGCCGGGGGCCGCGCAGGCGTCGAGGATGCGCAGCGGCTGGCGCAGGTCCAGCCCCTGCAGCAGCAGGGGTGCGGCGCGCTGGGCGCCCGCGTCCTGCACCGAGACCCAGCCCTGGGCAAAACCCGGCAGCTCCTGCACCGGCACGGCGCGGCGCAGCACCAGGCCGCAGTCACCGATGCGATCCGCTTCGATATTGATAGCTGCCAGCGCTTGCTGGTATTGCGCTGGAGCGCATTTTTGCTGATTGACCCGCAGGACCAGGGGCGCCTGCAGGCGGCTGGCCTGCAGGATGTGCTCCCACTCCTGCGGGTGGTCCTGGCGCAGCCTGCGCACCCACCAATCGGGGTGGTTCCAGCGCGCCTGGCCCTGCTGCAGGGCGGTGGCGCACAGGTCGGCGTGTTCGCGCAGGAAGCGGCGCAGGCAGGCGTTGATGAAGCCGGCCTGGGCGCGCGTGGCCTGCTGGGCCTTGGCGGCCTCCACGGCCTGGTTGACCAGGGTGTGCGGCTCGTAGGACGCACCGGCCGGCGCCGCCAGCAGGGCCAGCGCCGTGCACAGCAGGGCATCGGCTGCCGGCGCGGGCGTGCGCGGCGCCAGCAGTTGGCGCAGTGCCTGGGCCAGGCCCAGGTGGCGCAGCACCTCGAACAGCAGCGCCTGCACCGCAGGGCGCTCGGCCGGCGGCACGGCCTGCAGGGCCGCCGTTGCGGAGCGCCCGGCGCGCACGGCCTGCAGCGCGGCGGCCACGGACCGCAGGCGCTGCGACAGGGCGGGCGCCATGCGCGCGGCGGAGGGGGTGTCGGCAACGGCGGAGGCCGGCGGGTGCGGGGCAGGGGGCGTCATGCAGTGGGGCCATTGAAAACGCTCCCGGCCTGCCTGGGGTCAGACAGAGCGGGAGCGTCTGGGGTCAAATCCATCGCACCGGACAGCCGCCAGCGCATCCCGCGCGAGGCGGGGATGCGCTGACCGGCGTGTCAGTCGGCAGCGGGCGTGTCCACGCCGCCGGCGTCGGCCGTGGTGTCGGCGTCGTCGGAGGCGGTGATGCCCGCCATCTCGGCGGCTTCGGCCTCGGCGATGGCGCGGCGCTCGGCCTCGTCCATGGCGTCCTTGGCCTTGCGTGCCTGGTGGTAGGCCAGGCCCGTGCCGGCCGGGATCAGGCGACCCACGATGACGTTTTCCTTCAGGCCGCGCAGCTCGTCGCGCTTGCCCATGATGGCCGCCTCGGTGAGCACGCGCGTCGTCTCCTGGAACGAGGCCGCGGAGATGAAGGAGTCGGTGGACAGCGATGCCTTGGTGATGCCCAGCAGCACGTTGGAGTACGTGGCGGGGATCTTGCCTTCGGCCTGCAGCGCCTCGTTGGTGTTGAGGATCTCGGAGCGCTCGACCTGCTCGCCGGCGATGTAGGTGGACTCGCCCGGGTTCTCGACCACGACGCGGCGCAGCATCTGGCGCACGATCACCTCGATGTGCTTGTCGTTGATCTTCACACCCTGCAGGCGGTAGACGTCCTGCACCTCATCGACGATGTAGCGCGAGAGCTCTTCCATGCCCAGGAGGCGCAGGATGTCCTGCGGATCGGCCGGGCCGTCGACAATGTGCTCGCCCTTGTTGACCACCTGGCCTTCGTGCACGAGCACGTTCTTTTCCTTGGGGATGAGCTCTTCCCAGACCTTGCCGTCGGGGTCGGTGATCTGCAGGCGGATCTTGCCCTTGGTCTCCTTGCCGAAGGACACGGTGCCGGTGACTTCGGCCAGCGTGCCCTTGTCCTTGGGCGTGCGCGCCTCGAACAGCTCGGCCACGCGCGGCAGACCGCCGGTGATGTCGCGCGTCTTCTGGCCTTCGATCGGGATGCGCGCCAGCACTTCGCCGGGGCCCACGTCCTGGCCGTCGCGCACCTGGATCAGCGCGCCCACCTGGAAGCCGATGGTCACCGAGTGGTCGGTGCCGGGGATCTTGACCTCGTTGCCGTTGGCGTCGACCAGCTTGACCTGAGGCTTGACCACCTTGGCCGAACCGCGGCGCTTGGGGTCGATCACCACCAGCGTGGACAGGCCGGTGACCTCGTCCACCTGCTTGGCCACCGTGAGGCCTTCCTCGACGTTCTCGAACTTCGCCGTACCGGCGAATTCGGTGATGATGGGGCGCGTGAGCGGGTCCCAGTGCGCCAGCACGGTGCCGGCCTTGATCTGCTGGTCGGCCTTGACGGTCAGCGTGGCGCCGTAGGGCATCTTGTGGCGCTCGCGCTCGCGGCCGTGCTCGTCCTGGATGATGATCTCGCCGGAACGCGAGATGACCACCAGCTCGCCCTTGGAGTTGGTCACGTAGCGCATCGTGGCGTTGAAGCCGATGATGCCGCTGGACTTGGCTTCCACGCTGGACGCGATGGCGGCACGCGATGCCGCACCGCCGATGTGGAAGGTACGCATGGTCAGCTGCGTGCCGGGCTCGCCGATGGACTGGGCGGCGATCACACCCACGGCTTCGCCGAGGTTGATCAGGCCGCCGCGGCCCAGGTCGCGGCCATAGCAGCGCGAGCACAGGCCGTAGCGCGTCTCGCAGGTGAGCGCGGTGCGCACCTTGACTTCGTCCACGCCCGCTGCCTCGAGCTCGTCGATCATGTCCTCGTCGAGCATCTGCCCGGGCTGGACCATGACGGCACGCGTCTCGGGGTGCAGCACTTCCTCGGCGGCCGTGCGGCCCAGGATACGTTCGCGCAGCGACTCGATCACCTCGCCGCCCTCGACGATGGCGCGCATCAGCGCGCCGTTGGAGGTGCCGCAGTCGTCTTCGGTGACCACCAGGTCCTGCGTCACGTCCACCAGGCGGCGCGTGAGGTAGCCGGAGTTCGCCGTCTTCAGCGCCGTGTCGGCCAGACCCTTACGGGCACCGTGCGTGGAGATGAAGTACTGCAGCACGTTCAGGCCTTCACGGAAGTTGGCCGTGATGGGCGTCTCGATGATGGAGCCGTCGGGCTTGGCCATCAGGCCGCGCATGCCGGCGAGCTGGCGGATCTGGGCGGCAGAACCGCGGGCGCCGGAGTCGGCCATCATGTAGATGGAGTTGAACGACTCCTGGTCCACTTCCTTGCCGTGGCGGTCGATGGTCTTTTCCTTCTTCAGGTGGTCCATCATGACCTTGGAGATGTCGTCACCGGCCTTGCCCCAGATGTCCACCACCTTGTTGTAGCGCTCGCCCGCCGTCACCAGGCCGGAGGCGTACTGCTGCGCGATCTCCTTCACCTCGGTCTCGGCGCGCTCGATGATGGTCTGCTTCTCGGCAGGCACCAGCATGTCGTCCACGGCGATGGAGATGCCGGCCTTGGTGGCCAGGCGGAAGCCGTTTTGCAGCAGCTTGTCGGCAAAGACCACCGTCTCCTTGAGGCCGCACTTGCGGAACGAGGCGTTGATGAGCTTGGAGATCTCTTTCTTCTTGAGCGCCTTGTTGATGTTGGAGAACGCCAGGCCCTTGGGCAGGATCTCGGACAGCAGCGCACGGCCCACGGTGGTCTCGACCAGGCTGGTGGCGGGCTCGAACTCGCCGCTGGCCTTGTTCTTGTTCCACTCGGTCAGGCGCACGCTGATCTTCGTGGTCAGCTCGACCACGCCGGCATCCAGGGCGCGCTGCACTTCGCCGGTGTCGGCGAAGATCAGGCCTTCGCCGCGGCCGTTGATCTTCTCGCGCGTGGCGTAGTACAGGCCCAGCACCACGTCCTGCGAGGGCACGATGGAGGGCTCGCCCGAGGCGGGGAACAGCACGTTGTTGGAGGCCAGCATCAGCGTGCGCGCCTCCATCTGTGCTTCCACGGACAGCGGCACGTGCACGGCCATCTGGTCACCGTCGAAGTCGGCGTTGAAGGCCGCGCAGACCAGCGGGTGCAGTTGGATGGCCTTGCCTTCGATCAGGATGGGCTCGAAGGCCTGGATGCCCAGGCGGTGCAGCGTGGGTGCGCGGTTGAGCAGCACCGGGTGCTCCTTGATCACCTCTTCCAGGATGTCCCAGACCACGGGCGTACCGGATTCGACTTCCTTCTTCGCTGCCTTGATGGTGGTGGCGATGCCCATGGCTTCGAGGCGCGAGAAGATGAAGGGCTTGAACAGCTCCAGGGCCATCAGCTTGGGCAGGCCGCACTGGTGCAGCTTCAGTTGCGGGCCCACGGTGATCACGGAACGGCCCGAGTAGTCCACGCGCTTGCCCAGCAGGTTCTGGCGGAAGCGGCCGGACTTGCCCTTGATCATGTCGGCCAGCGACTTGAGCGCGCGCTTGTTCGCGCCCGTCATGGCCTTGCCGCGGCGGCCGTTGTCCAGCAGCGAGTCCACGGCCTCCTGCAGCATGCGCTTTTCGTTGCGCGCAATGATCTCGGGGGCCTTCAACTCCAGCAGGCGGCGCAGGCGCGAGTTGCGGTTGATGACGCGGCGGTACAGGTCGTTCAGGTCCGAGGTCGCAAAGCGGCCGCCGTCCAGCGGCACCAGCGGACGCAGGTCCGGGGGCAGCACGGGCAGGACTTCCAGCACCATCCACTCGGGCTTGATGCCGGACTTCTTGAAGGCTTCGAGCACCTTCAGGCGCTTGGCGTTCTTCTTGACCTTGACTTCGGAGCCGGTCAGGTCGCCGCGCAGCTTCTCGATCTCGGTGTCGATGTCGATGGATTCGAGCAGGTCGCGGATGCCTTCGGCGCCCATCTTGGCCTCGAACTCGTCGCCATACTCCTTGCGCTTGGCGTCGTAGTCGTCCTCGGTCATGATGCTGTACTTCTTCAGCGGCGTCATGCCGGGGTCGGTGACCACGTAGGCCTCGAAGTAGAGCACGCGCTCGATGTCGCGCAGCGTCATGTCCAGCACCAGGCCCAGGCGCGAGGGCAGGGACTTGAGGAACCAGATGTGCGCGCAGGGCGCGGCCAGGTCGATGTGGCCCATGCGCTCGCGGCGCACCTTGGTCTGCGTGACTTCCACGCCGCACTTCTCGCAGATCACGCCGCGGTGCTTGAGGCGCTTGTACTTGCCGCACAGGCACTCGTAGTCCTTGATGGGGCCGAAGATCTTGGCGCAGAACAGGCCGTCGCGCTCGGGCTTGAAGGTGCGGTAGTTGATGGTCTCGGGCTTCTTCACCTCGCCGAAGGACCAGGAACGGATTTTCTCGGGCGACGCCAGGCCGATCTTGATGGCATCGAAATGCTCATCGGGCGTGAATTGCTTGAACAGGTCGAGTAGCGATTTCATGTGACTCTTTCCCTTTTCGTCAAAAATCATAGCGGGCCGCGCTTGCTGCATAAGGTTTTGCGAACCGAATCGTTCGCAAAACCTTGCTGAATAAGCGCTAGCAGCTCACTTTTTGTTAAACCTGCCCCGCTTCAGGAGCGCTCGAGTTCGATGTCCAGGCCCAGGGAACGGATTTCCTTGACCAGAACGTTGAACGACTCGGGCATTCCTGCCTCGATGGTGTGCTCGCCCTTGACGATGTTCTCGTACACCTTGGTGCGGCCCTGCACGTCGTCGGACTTGACGGTGAGCATTTCCTGCAGCACGTAGGCGGCGCCATAGGCCTCCAGCGCCCACACTTCCATCTCGCCGAAACGCTGGCCGCCGAACTGCGCCTTGCCGCCCAGGGGCTGCTGCGTGACCAGCGAGTACGGGCCGGTGGAGCGCGCGTGCATCTTGTCATCCACCAGGTGGTGGAGCTTGAGGTAGTGCATGTAGCCCACGGTGGTGGTGCGCTCGAACGGATCGCCGGTGCGGCCGTCATAGAGCTGCGCCTGGGTGCGCGTGGCCGTCAGGCCCTTGGCCTTGGCGATGTCGTCCGGGTAGGCCAGCTTGAGCATGTCGCGGATTTCCTGCTCCGTGGCGCCGTCGAACACGGGCGACGCGAACGGCACGCCGCTGGTCAGCTCCTGGGCCATGGCCCGCAGTTCGCTTTCGGGCAGCGCCGCCAGGTCTTCCTTGTGGCCGGTGCGGTTGTAGATCTGCTCCAGGAAACCGCGCAGCTCGGTGCTGGCGGCTTCGCGCTGCAGCATGTCGCCGATGCGCTGGCCCAGGCCCTTGCCGGCCCAGCCCAGGTGCACTTCCAGCACCTGGCCGATGTTCATGCGCGAGGGCACGCCCAGCGGGTTGAGCACGATGTCCACGGGCGTGCCGTCGGCCATGTAGGGCATGTCCTCGACCGGGGTGATCTTGGAGACCACGCCCTTGTTGCCGTGGCGGCCGGCCATCTTGTCGCCGGGCTGCAGGCGGCGCTTGACGGCCAGGTAGACCTTGACCATCTTGAGCACGCCCGCGGGCAGCTCGTCGCCCTGGGTAAGCTTCTTGCGCTTTTCCTCGAAAGCCAGGTCGAAGCTGTGGCGCGTCTGTTCCAGCGAGTTCTTGATGGACTCGAGCTGCGCTGCCACTTCCTCCTCGGCCGGGCGGATGTCGAACCAGTGGAACTTGTCCACGCCGTCGAGGTAGGCCTTGTCCAGCTTGGTGCCCTTGGAGAGCTTTTGCGGGCCGCCGTTGGCCACGCGGCCGATCAGGAGCTTCTCGATACGGTCGAAGGCGTCGGCCTCGACGATGCGCAACTGGTCGTTCAGGTCCAGGCGGAAGCGCTTGAGTTCATCGTCGATGATCTGCTGCGCGCGCTTGTCGCGCTGGATGCCTTCGCGCGTGAACACCTGCACGTCGATGACCACGCCCTGCGAGCCCTGGTCCACGCGCAGCGAGGTGTCCTTCACGTCGGAGGCCTTCTCGCCGAAGATGGCGCGCAGGAGCTTTTCTTCGGGCGTCAGCGTGGTCTCGCCCTTGGGCGTGACCTTGCCGACCAGCACGTCGCCGGGCTGCACCTCGGCACCCACGTAGATGATGCCGGACTCGTCCAGGCGGTTGAGCTGCTGCTCCGACAGGTTGGGGATGTCGCGCGTGATTTCCTCGGCGCCCAGCTTGGTGTCGCGCGCCATGACCACCAGCTCCTCGATGTGGATGCTGGTGTAGCGGTCGTCGGCCACGACGCGCTCGGAGATCAGGATCGAGTCCTCGAAGTTGTAGCCGTTCCAGGGCATGAAGGCGATCAGCATGTTCTGGCCGATGGCGATCTCGCCCAGGTCGGTCGAGGCGCCGTCGGCGATCACGTCGCCCTTGGCCAGCTTGTCGCCGCGCTTGACGATGGGACGCTGGTGGATGTTGGTGTTCTGGTTGGAGCGCTGGTACTTGATGAGGTTGTAGATGTCCACGCCCACTTCACCGGCCACGGCCTCGTCGTCGTTCACGCGGATCACGATGCGGGTCGCATCCACGTAGTCCACCACGCCACCGCGCGTGGCCGTCACCACGGTGCCGGAGTCCACCGCCGCCACACGCTCGATGCCCGTGCCCACCAGGGGTTTTTCCGGGCGCAGCACCGGCACGGCCTGGCGCGACATGTTGGCGCCCATCAGTGCACGGTTGGCGTCGTCGTGCTCCAGGAAGGGCACCAGTGACGCGGCCACGGAGACGATCTGCGCGGGCGACACGTCCATGTACTGGATCTGCTCGGCGCCGACCAGCACCGACTCGCCCTTTTCACGCGCCGACACCAGCTCGTCCACCAGGCGGCCTTCGGCGTCGAGCGCCGCGTTGGCCTGGGCGATGACGTACTTGCCCTCTTCGATGGCCGAGAGGTAGTCGATCTCGTTGGTCACCTTGCCGTCCACCACGCGGCGGTACGGCGTCTCGATGAAGCCATACTCGTTGAGGCGGGCGTACAGGGCCAACGAGTTGATCAGGCCGATGTTCGGGCCTTCCGGCGTTTCGATCGGGCACACGCGGCCGTAGTGCGTGACGTGCACGTCACGCACCTCGAAGCCGGCGCGCTCGCGCGTCAGACCGCCCGGGCCCAGGGCCGAGACGCGGCGCTTGTGCGTGATCTCGGCCAGCGGGTTGGTCTGGTCCATGAACTGCGACAGCTGGGACGCGCCGAAGAACTCCTTGAGCGCCGCGGAAATCGGCTTGGAGTTGATCAGGTCGTGCGGCATCAGCGGCTCTTGCTCGGCCTGGCCCAGGCGCTCCTTCACGGCCTTCTCGATGCGTGCCAGGCCCGTGCGGTACTGGTTCTCGGCCAGCTCGCCCACGCAGCGCACGCGGCGGTTGCCCAGGTGGTCGATGTCGTCCACCTCGCCGCGGCCATTGCGCAGGTCCACCAGGATCTTGACCACGGCCAGGATGTCCTCATTGGACAGCACCATGGGGCCGTTGGGGTCGTCGCGCCCGATCTTGGCGTTGAACTTCATGCGGCCCACGCGCGAGAGGTCGTAGGTGTCGGCGCTGTAGAACAGGCGCTGGAACAGGGCCTGCACGGCGTCTTCCGTCGGCGGCTCGCCGGGGCGCATCATGCGGTAGATGGCCACACGGGCGGCAAACTCGTCCACCGTCTCGTCGATGCGCAGGGTCTGCGAAATGTAGGGACCCTGGTCCAGCTCGTTGGTGTAGAGGCACTGCAGGTCCTGCACGCCGGCAGTGCGCAGCTTCTTGAGCAGGGCTTCGGTCAGTTCCTCGTTGGCCTTGGCCAGGATCTCACCGGTATCGCCGTCGACGATGTTGCGTGCCACCACGCGGCCGATGAGGAAGTCCTCCGGCACGCTCACGTGCGTGGTGCCCGACTGCTCGAGCTCGCGCGTGTGGCGCGCGGTGATGCGCTTGTCCTTGGCGACCACCACCTTGCCCGACTTGTCGGTGATGTCGAAACGGGCCACCTCGCCCTTGAGGCGCTCGGCCACGAACTCCATCTGCGCGCCCGAATCCATCAGACGGAAGTTGTCGTTGACGAAGAAGTTCGCCAGGATGGATTCCGGGTTCAGGCCGATGGCCTTGAGCAGGATGGTGACCGGCATCTTGCGGCGCCGGTCCACACGGAAGTAGAGGATGTCCTTGGGGTCGAACTCGAAGTCCAGCCAGGAGCCGCGGTAGGGAATGATGCGTGCCGAGAACAGCAGCTTGCCCGAGCTGTGCGTCTTGCCCTTGTCGTGCTCGAAGAACACGCCGGGCGAGCGGTGCAGCTGCGAGACGATCACGCGCTCGGTGCCGTTGATGATGAACGAGCCCTTGTCGGTCATCAGGGGCACCTCGCCCATGTAGACCTCCTGCTCCTTCACTTCCTTGACCACCTTGGACTGCGCCGTCGAGGACTCGCGGTCATAGATGATGAGCTGCACCTTGGCGCGCACGGCCGAGGCGAAGGTCAGGCCGCGCGTCTGGCATTCGCGCACGTCGAACGCCGGCTTGGCCAGGTTGTATTCCAGGAACTTCATCTCGACAAAACCGTTGTGCGAGACGATGGGGAATGCGGAATTGAATGCGGCCTGCAAGCCTTCGTTGGTTCGTTTTTTCGGCGGTACGCTGGCCTGCAGGAACGCGGTGTAGGCGTCCTTTTGCATCTGCAGGAGGTAAGGTACCTTCAGCACGCTGTCGCGGCTGCCGAAACTTTTGCGGATACGCTTGCGTTCGGTGAAAGAGTAGGCCATGAATTCTCCGGGCTAAGACTTGGGTCCTGGGTCTTCGACGACGGGACTGCGGCGACGAGGCCGCAGGCTTGGCGGTTGGCCACTACCAACCATGGCGGACGGCGATGCCTTGCACATCGCCCGGACCAAGGCGCCTTCTGCTGTCGGGTGGGTCAGAAGACACTTGAAAACGGCTTGGGACTGTCCGTCGGCGGCTGCCATCGGCATGCCACCCCAGCCCGCTTTCAAGTGCGCTCTGGAAGCGCCAAAGGCTGGAGGCCCTTTGCGAGCACTCCAGCCCTTGCGCGAGGCCGAATTACTTGAGTTCGGCCTTGGCGCCGGCTTCCACCAGCTTCTTGAGGGCGGCTTCGGCGTCGGCCTTGGCAATGCCTTCCTTGACGTTCTTGGGCGCGCCGTCCACCAGGTCCTTGGCTTCCTTGAGGCCCAGGCCGGTGATTTCGCGCACGGCCTTGATGACCGACACCTTGTTGGCGCCGGCATCGGTCAGCACCACGTTGAACTCGGTCTTCTCTTCAGCAGCCGGGGCAGCGGCGCCACCACCTGCAGCCGGAGCGGCCATGGCGGCAGCGCTCACACCGAACTTCTCTTCGATGGCCTTGACCAGGTCGTTGAGTTCCAGGACCGTCATGCTGTCCAGCGCGGTCAGAAATGCGTCTTTATCGAATGCCATTTTGATTTCCTAACAATTAGTTAACAGGTCGGTCAGCACGCTGCTCAGGCAGCAACGGCTTCGCCTTCGCCTTTTTTGGCCGCCAGGGCACCCAGCACCACGGCGGTGCGGGACATCGGCGACATCAGCAAGCCACACAGCTGGGCCAGCAGCACTTCCTTGGAAGGAATGTTGGCCAGTTGCTTCACGCCGTTGACGTCCAGGGCCTTGCCACCGAAAGCACCGCCGCGGATCACCAGCTTGTCGTTGGTTTTCGCGAAATCGGCCACCACTTTGGCAGCGGCCACGGCGTCTTCGGAGAAGCCATAGATCAGCGGACCGGTCATCTGGTCGGCCACCACGTCAAACTGGCTGCCGGCCACAGCACGGCGGGCCAGGGTGTTCTTCAGAACACTCAGGCTCACGCCCTTGCTGCGTGCATCGACGCGCAGTTTGGTCATGTCGGCGACCGTGATGCCACGGTATTCCGCAATCACCAGCGTTTGAGCTTTAGCGGCGAGGCTGGTCACTTCATTGATGACCGCTTCTTTCTCACTGCGATTCAGACTCAAGGTCTACTCCTTAAAATGTGCGCTCCAGGCCAGGCCTCTCGCGCACGCTCTTGTTGCAGCGACCAACTGTTGAGGAACGGATTCCATCTGCAGCGGGATCGCCATCTGCGCTGGCCCCTCGGGGATTAAGTGCCTTGCGGGCACACCAGCGGTCTTGGATGGCCCGATGCATTGCTGCACCGGCCCACCACCGAGGCGCCTGCGCAGGCGCCTCAAGATTCACGCCATCACGCCGCGATGGATTGCGTATCCACGCGCACGCCCAGGCCCATCGTGGACGACACCGCCACCTTGCGCAGGTACAGACCCTTGCTGGTCGCGGGCTTGGCCTTGTTCAGGGCTTCGATCAGGGCAGCGAGGTTGCCTTGCAGCTTGTCGTTGTCGAACGAGCGGCGGCCGATGGTGCTGTGCACGATGCCGGCCTTGTCGACGCGGAACTGCACCTGGCCAGCCTTGGCGTTCTTCACGGCCGTGGCGACGTCGGGCGTCACGGTGCCGACCTTGGGGTTGGGCATCAGGCCGCGCGGACCGAGGATCTGGCCCAGCGTACCGACCACGCGCATGGCGTCAGGCGCGGCGATGACCACGTCGAACGGCATGTCACCCGCCTTGACCTGGGCAGCCAGGTCGTCCATGCCGACGATGTCGGCGCCCGCAGCCTTGGCCTCTTCAGCCTTGGCGCCTTGCGCGAACACGGCCACACGGGTGGTCTTGCCCGTGCCGTTGGGCAGCACCACGGCACCACGCACCACCTGGTCGGACTTCTTGGCATCCACGCCCAACTGCACCGCCACGTCGATGGACTCGTCGAACTTGGCCGTGGCCGCGTCCTTGACGATGACCAGCGCGTCGGCCAGGGAATACAGGCGGTTCGAGTCCACCTTGCCCTGCAGGGCTTTTTGCTTCTTGGTCAGCTTGGCCATTTACACACCCTCCACCGTCACGCCCATGGAGCGCGCGGAACCTGCAATGGTACGCACAGCCGCATCGAGGTTGGCTGCGTTCATGTCTTTCATCTTGGTCTTGGCGATCTCTTCGAGCTGAGCGCGGGTGATCTTGCCGACCTTGCTCTTGAGAGCGTTCGCGGAGCCCTTCTCCAGCTTGATCGCCTTCTTGATCAGCGTCGTGGCCGGAGGGGTCTTGATGATGAAGGTGAAGCTCTTGTCCGCAAACGCCGTGATGACCACGGGCAGCGGCAGGCCCGGCTCGACACCCTGGGTCTGCGCATTGAATGCCTTGCAGAACTCCATGATGTTGAGGCCGCGCTGACCCAGTGCCGGGCCGATGGGCGGAGAGGGATTGGCCTTACCAGCCGGCACTTGCAGCTTGATGAAGCCGACGATTTTTTTCGCCATGTGGATGACTCCTTGCGGGTGCGATCGCCTGGGCACTGGGCCTCAGGCTCCCCGGGGTTGACGGCTCTTTCGCACAGCGCACCGAGCCGGTAAAGTGCGCAAGGACCTGCTGCGCTCAGGCAAAGATCAGGTTTTCTCGACCTGACCGAATTCCAGCTCGACGGGCGTGGAACGGCCAAAAATCATGACCGATACGCGCAGGCGGCTCTTTTCGTAATTGACGTCTTCGACCGTGCCGTTGAAGTCCGTGAACGGACCCTCTTTGACGCGCACCATTTCGCCGACCATGAATTCGATCTTGTGGCGCGGCTTCTCCGTGCCCTCTTGCATCTGGTGGACGATCTTCTGGACTTCATCCTCGGAGATCGGGGCCGGCCGGTTCTTGGCCCCGCCCACGAAGCCCGTCACCTTGCTCGTGTGCTTGATCAGGTGCCAGGTATCGTCATCCATGACCATCTCGACGAACACATAGCCCGGGAACAAGCGCCGCTCGGTGGTGCGGCGCTGGCCGTTCTTCATCTCGACGACTTCTTCCGTCGGCACGAGGATGCGGCCGAACTTGCCCTGCATGCCCGAGCGCACGATGCGCTCGGTGATGTTGCGCTCGACCGCCTTCTCCATGCCGGAATAGGCATGAACGATGTACCAGCGCATGGCGGAGGACGATGCCTCGGCCGCCGCAGACGCTGCTGCACCCTGTTCCACGTCAGCGCTCATTTAGTTCCTCCAGCCCAGAATCAGGCCGTACAAGACCCACTCCAGGGTTTTGTCCGTCAGCCACAAAAACAGCGCCATGATGACAACAAAGGCAAACACGTAGCCCGTCATCTGCACGGTCTCCTTGCGACTGGGCCAGACGACCTTCTTGACCTCACGCCAGGCGTCGCGCGAAAAGGCCAGCAACTGCCGCCCCGGCTCGGACACCAGAAAGACACCCGCCGCCAGCGCCAGACCCGCCAGAAGGGCCGCCCATTGGACCCAGGGACCCTGCTTGCTCAGCAGATAAAACCCCGCCACGGCAGCGACCACCAGCAGCCCCACGGCTGCGAGCTTGGCCTTGTCCGAACCGCTGCTGACTGTTTCTACTTGTGAAGTGGCCATCCCTGGCTGTCCTCTGTTTTCGGTGCCATTCAAGACACTGAAGCCCGCCAGATGCTGGCGGGCTTGGTTTGCCACTATCAGGTGGCAGGGGCAGTAGGAATCGAACCTACAACCTTCGGTTTTGGAGACCGACGCTCTGCCAATTGAGCTATACCCCTACGAACGAGTGCAATTACTCGATGATCTTGGCCACGACGCCGGCGCCCACGGTGCGGCCGCCTTCGCGGATGGCAAAGCGCAGGCCTTCTTCCATGGCGATGGGGTTGATCAGCTTGACGGTGATCGACACGTTGTCGCCCGGCATCACCATTTCCTTGTCCGCAGGCAGCTCGATGGCGCCGGTCACGTCGGTGGTGCGGAAGTAGAACTGGGGACGGTAGTTGTTGAAGAACGGGGTGTGGCGGCCGCCTTCGTCCTTGCTCAGCACGTACACCTCAGCCGTGAAGTGGGTGTGCGGCTTGATGGAGCCGGGCTTGCACAGCACCTGGCCGCGCTCGACGTCTTCGCGCTTGGTACCGCGCAGCAGCAGACCGACGTTGTCGCCTGCCTGGCCCTGGTCCAGGAGCTTGCGGAACATTTCCACGCCGGTGCAGATGGTCTTTTGCGTGTCACGGATGCCGACGATTTCGATTTCTTCGCCGACCTTGATGATGCCGCGCTCGACACGGCCGGTCACCACGGTGCCGCGACCGGAGATGGAGAACACGTCTTCCACGGGCATCAGGAAGGCACCGTCCACCGCGCGCTCGGGCGTGGGGATGTAGGTGTCCAGGGCTTCGGCCAGCTTCAGGATGGCGCCTTCGCCCAGGTCGCCGGTGTCGCCTTCCAGGGCCAGCTTGGCCGAGCCCTTGATGATGGGGGTGTCGTCGCCGGGGAAGTCGTACTTGGAGAGCAGCTCGCGCACTTCCATTTCCACGAGTTCGAGCAGCTCGGCGTCGTCGACCATGTCGCACTTGTTCAGGAAGACGATGATGTAGGGCACGCCCACCTGGCGGGCCAGCAGGATGTGCTCGCGCGTCTGGGGCATGGGGCCGTCAGCGGCCGAGCACACCAGGATGGCGCCGTCCATCTGGGCAGCGCCGGTGATCATGTTCTTGACGTAGTCGGCGTGACCGGGGCAGTCCACGTGGGCGTAGTGGCGGTTGGCCGTCTCGTATTCCACGTGCGAGGTGTTGATGGTGATGCCGCGCGCCTTTTCTTCAGGGGCGTTGTCGATCTGGTCGTAGCCCTTGGCTTCGCCGCCGAATTTCTTGGCCAGCACGGTGGCGATTGCTGCGGTCAGCGTCGTCTTGCCGTGGTCCACGTGGCCGATCGTGCCCACGTTGACGTGCGGCTTGGTCCGCTCGAATTTCTCTTTTGCCATTTTTCGACTCCGATGAGATCAATAGCCAAACAACAAAACGAGGCACAGTCACCCTCGGCAACCGCACCATGAAGATGGTGCCCATGGCGGGAATCGGACCCGCGACCTCTCCCTTACCAAGGGAGTGCTCTACCACTGAGCCACATGGGCATGCAGACCCTGAAGGACCCACATCAATCTGACAATACATGCAAGCCTGGAGCGGGAGACGGGAATCGAACCCGCGTCATCAGCTTGGAAGGCTGGGGTTCTACCATTGAACTACTCCCGCAGCGCTCTCCGCTTGTTGCGCGCCATCGATCACCTCAATAGCTCGCCTGCATGTGGTGGAGGGAGCTGGATTCGAACCAGCGTAGGCGTAAGCCAACAGATTTACAGTCTGCCCCCTTTAGCCACTCGGGCATCCCTCCAGGGAAACCAAAATTATAGCAGAAAAATTCCAACGCCTGCAATAGCCCCGCAATTTTGAACGACACTTGGACGTTGGCGCGGCTGGCGGGGATCGAACCCACGACCCTTGGCTTCGGAGGCCAATACTCTATCCACTGAGCTACAGCCGCGCGGCGATCCGGTCCCAAATGACAGGAGCCTACGATTATCGCACGAACAACGCCTTTTGCTCGCCAGCGTCGCCCAGCGGGCGCTGCGGACTTTCCTATAATTGTCTGATTTACATCAAACATCCGCCCCAGGACCGCTCCATGACTTCCTCGCACAACACGGACTCGACCCACGGCCCCATCCGTACCCCCCTGCAGTTGCTCTATGGAAGCCTGTTGGCCTTCATCGGACCCATTGCGGTCATCATTGGCCTGGCCAGCTTTGTGGCCAGCGGCAACAAGACCTCGCCAGGCGCGGCGGATCTGGAACGCTCCGTGGCACTGCGCATTCAGAAGGTGGGCAGCGTCGAGGTCCGGGACGCCAACCGCCCCCTGCAGTCTGGGGAGCAGGTGTACAAGGCACAATGTGCCGCTTGCCATGCGAGCGGCGCCGTGGGCGCACCGAAACTCGGTGACGCCGCTGCGTGGGGTCCGCGCATCAAAACCGGATTCGATAGCCTGGTGCAGTCCGCACTCAAGGGCAAAAATGCCATGTCGGCCCAGGGAGGCGGCGCGTTCAGCGACGTGGAAATTGCCCGCGCTGTGGCCTATATGGCCAACCAGGGCGGGGGGCAATTCACCGAACCCCCGGCACCGGCGCCTGCGCAATAAGCTGCTGCGCCAACGGACTCACGACATAGCCGTAGCGCTGCGGCAGTTCCTCGCTGAGCACTTCATGCAGGTGCCAGCGCTCCTGGGCCAGGTGCTGTTCCAAGGTGATGGTGTCCAGGCTGTGTACCAAGCCCAGGCCCCGCTCAGTCACCAGATAGGCCTTGCCGGATTCATCCACCAGGCACGCCTGAACGGTTGCAGCGAGGCCGGTGTGGGTTTGCACCCCAGCATCCATCTGCACCCTGAAAATCCAGGGCGTGGCCTCCAGCTCCACAAAGACACGCTGCGGTCCATTCTGGAAATACCAGCAGCCGGCCTGGTCGCAGGCGTAGTTGCGGCCTATGAAAGCCATTAGCTTGGCGTGCTCCAGGCGGCTGCCCTTGGACTGGGGAAAGCGCCCCTGCGCCTGCACGGCCGCATCCCGGAGGTACCAATGGCCGCGCGCATCCAGACCCAGCCAGCCGTGGCAATCGGGCACATGGGGCCATTTGGCCATGGCCTGAAGTACGAGTTCGTCCATTTAGCAATCATCCATGAGCTCATCAGGGTACTGCAAGAGATGCCCCGTGAACGACAAAGCCCGCCACGGCGCACCGGGGCGGGCTTGGAGAATCTGCACGCGCCCCATTGCCAGGGCCGCGTGCAGCCGCGTCAGCGCTTCTCGCGGTATTTGCGCAAAGCCGCAAGCTGAGCGGCCATGATGGCCAGCTCCGACTGGGCGCGCGCCAGATCGACTTCGCTCTTGGCGTTCTTCAGCGCCTCTTCGGCAGCCAGCTTGGCCTCATGGGCCTTCTGGTCATCAAGGTCCTTGCCACGGATGGCGGTATCCGACAGCACGGTCACGCAATCGGGCTGAACCTCCAGAATGCCGCCAGCCACGAAGACGAATTCTTCGCCACCGTCGGCCATTTCGATCCGCACCGAACCGGGCTTGATACGGGTGATCAATGGCGTGTGCTTGGGCAGAATGCCCAATTCACCCGTTTCGCCCGGCAAGGCGACAAACCGCGCCTCGCCAGAGAAGATGGATTCTTCGGCGCTGACCACATCGACGTGGATGGTGTTCATCTTTGCTCCTAGAAAAAGGGGATGGCGAGCCTGGACTGACAGGGGCCGGCCCGCGGGCCGACCTGCATGTCATCAAGCCACCTTCTTCGCCTTTTCGAAGGCTTCGTCAATGGTGCCGACCATGTAGAAGGCCTGCTCGGGCAGATGGTCGCACTCGCCGGCCACGATCATCTTGAAGCCGCGGATGGTCTCGGCCAGCGGCACGTATTTGCCGGGCGAGCCGGTGAACACTTCGGCCACGTGGAAGGGCTGCGACAGGAAACGCTGGATCTTGCGCGCGCGCGCCACGGTCAGCTTGTCCTCGGGAGCCAGTTCGTCCATGCCCAGAATGGCGATGATGTCGCGCAGCTCCTTGTAGCGCTGCAGCGTGCCCTGCACCTGGCGTGCCACGTTGTAGTGCTCCTCGCCGACCACGTGCGGGTCGAGCTGGCGGCTCGTGGAGTCGAGCGGATCGACGGCCGGGTAGATACCCAGGGCGGCGATGTCACGCGACAGCACCACCGTCGAGTCCAAGTGCGCGAACGTGGTCGCAGGCGAGGGGTCGGTCAAGTCGTCGGCAGGCACGTACACGGCCTGGATCGAGGTGATCGAACCGACCTTGGTGGAGGTAATCCGCTCCTGCAGGCGACCCATTTCCTCGGCCAGCGTCGGCTGGTAGCCCACGGCGGAGGGCATGCGGCCCAGCAGCGCGGACACTTCCGTACCGGCCAGCGTGTAGCGGTAGATGTTGTCCACGAAGAACAGCACGTCACGGCCTTCGTCGCGGAAGGACTCGGCGATGGTCAGACCGGTCAGGGCCACGCGCAGGCGGTTGCCCGGGGGCTCGTTCATCTGGCCGTAGACCATGGCCACCTTGGACTGGCTCAGGTCTTCCTGCACCACGACCTTGGAGTCGGACATCTCGTGGTAGAAGTCGTTGCCCTCACGGGTACGCTCGCCCACGCCGGCGAACACGGACAGACCCGAGTGCGCCTTGGCGATGTTGTTGATGAGTTCCATCATGTTCACGGTCTTGCCCACACCGGCGCCACCGAACAGGCCCACCTTGCCGCCCTTGGCGAACGGGCACACCAGGTCGATCACCTTGATGCCGGTTTCCAGCAGTTCCTGCGACGGCGAGAGCTCGTCATAGGCCGGGGCCTTGCGGTGGATGGAGGCGGTGAGCTCCTGGCTCACAGGGCCGCGCTCGTCGATGGGGTTGCCCAGCACGTCCATGATGCGGCCCAGGGTGGCCTTGCCCACGGGCACGGTGATGGGGTTGCCGGTGTTGGTCACCATCAGGCCGCGCTTCAGGCCGTCCGACGACCCCAGGGCGATGGTACGCACGATGCCGTCGCCGAGCTGCTGCTGCACTTCCAGCGTCAGGGCCGAGCCTTCGAGCTTGAGGGCGTCGTAGACCTTGGGCATCTGGTCGCGCGGGAACTCCACGTCCACCACGGCGCCGATACATTGAACAATCTTGCCTTGCACTTGAGCCATTTGATTTGCTCCAGAAATTTAAACTGCCGCAGCACCCGCGACGATCTCCGAAAGTTCTTTCGTGATCGCCGCCTGGCGCGTCTTGTTGTAGACCAGCTTGAGCTCGTTGATGACGTTGCCCGCGTTGTCGGTGGCGGCCTTCATGGCCACCATGCGCGCCGATTGCTCCGAAGCCATGTTTTCCGCCACGGCCTGGTAGATCAGCGACTCGACATAACGCACCAGCAGTTCGTCAATCACGCTCTGCGCATCGGGCTCATAGATGTAGTCCCAACCGTGCCCGGTCTTCTCGGCCTGCATCTGCTCGGAGGACAGGGGCAGCAGCCGCTCCACCACCGATTCCTGCTTCATGGTGTTGATGAACTTGGTGTAGCTCAGGTACACCGCGTTGATCTTGCCTTCCGCATAGGCGTCGAGCAGCACCTTGACGGGACCGATGAGCCTGTCGAGGTGCGGCGTGTCGCCCAATGCCGTGGCATGGGCCACGACCTTGGCGCCGATGCGGTTGAGGAAACCCAGGCCCTTGTTGCCGATGGCAACGGCCTGCGTGTCGACACCAGCAGCCTGCAGTTCGCGCAATTTGCTCGTGACTGCACGCAGTACGTTGGTGTTCATGCCGCCGCACAGCCCCTTGTCGGTCGTCACCACGATGATGCCGGCCGCCTTGGCGTCGTTCAGCTTCATGAAGGGATGGACATACTCGGGATTGGCCTCGCCGAGGTGGGCCGCGATATTGCGCACCTTCTCGGCATACGGGCGAGCGGCGCGCATGCGATCCTGCGCCTTGCGCATTTTGGACGCGGCCACCATTTCCATGGCCTTGGTGATCTTCTTGGTGTTTTCCACCGATTTGATCTTGCCGCGTATTTCCTTGCCTGCTGCCATGTTGCTTCCTCGTCCGGATTAGGCGAACGACTTCTTGAAGGCCGTGATGGCTTGCGTCAGCTCGGCCTCGTCCTTGCCTTCCTTGTCGAAGGCGCGGTTCTGCTCCAGGCGCTGCAGCAGGGCTGCATGGCTGGTCTTGAGGAACTGGTGCAGGCCGGACTCGAACGACAGGATTTTCTTGACGTCCACATCGTCCATGAAACCCTTGTTCACGGCGAACAGCGTAGCGGCCATCAGGCTGATGGGCAGCGGGCTGTACTGGGGCTGCTTGAGCAATTCCGTCACACGCGCACCGCGGTCGAGCTGCTTGCGGGTGGCTTCGTCCAGGTCGGAGGCGAACTGCGCGAAGGCAGCCAGTTCGCGGTACTGCGCCAGGTCGGTACGGATACCGCCGGACAGGCCCTTGATCAGCTTGGTCTGCGCAGCACCCCCCACGCGCGACACCGAGATACCGGCGTTGATGGCGGGACGGATACCGGCGTTGAACAGGCTGGTTTCCAGGAAGATCTGGCCATCGGTGATCGAGATCACGTTGGTCGGCACGAAGGCGGACACGTCGCCAGCCTGGGTTTCGATCACCGGCAGCGCGGTCAGCGAACCCGTTTTGCCCTTGACCTCACCCTTGGTGAAGGCTTCGACGTAGTCGGCGTTCACGCGGGCGGCACGCTCGAGCAGACGGCTGTGGAGATAGAACACGTCGCCGGGGAAGGCTTCGCGGCCCGGCGGGCGGCGCAGCAGCAGCGACACCTGGCGGTAGGCCACGGCCTGCTTGGACAGGTCGTCGTACACGATCAGGGCATCCTGGCCGCGATCGCGGAAGTACTCGCCCATGGTGCAGCCGGAGTAGGCCGACACGTACTGCATGGCGGCGGACTCGGAAGCCGAGGCGGCCACGACGATGGTGTAGTCCATGGCGCCGGCCTGCTCCAGGGCGCGCACCACGTTCTTGATCGACGAGGCCTTCTGGCCGATGGCGACGTAGATACACGTCACGCCCTGGCCCTTCTGGTTGATGATGGCGTCGATGGCCACGGCGGTCTTGCCGGTCTGGCGGTCACCGATGATCAACTCGCGCTGGCCGCGGCCGATGGGCACCATGGAGTCGATGGACTTCAGGCCGGTCTGCAGCGGCTGGTCCACGGACTGGCGCGCGATCACGCCGGGGGCGACCTTCTCGATCACGTCCGTCATCTTGGCGTTGATCGGACCCTTGCCGTCGATCGGCTGACCCAGGGCGTTCACCACACGGCCCACCAGCTCGGGGCCCACGGGCACTTCCAGAATGCGGCCCGTGCACTTGACGGTGTCGCCTTCGGAGATGTGCTCGTACTCGCCCAGAATCACCGCGCCCACGGAGTCACGCTCCAGGTTCAGCGCCAGGCCAAAGCTCGGCTGCCCATCGCTGCCGGCCGGGAACTCCAGCATTTCGCCCTGCATCACGTCCGACAGGCCATGGATGCGCACGATACCGTCGGTCACGGACACCACGGTGCCCTGGTTGCGGATGTCGCTGCTGGCTGCCAGCCCTTCGATGCGGCTCTTGATCAGTTCAGAAATTTCTGCGGGATTGAGTTGCATGACTCTTTCCTTCTTTCTTTAAATAGCCGAGACCTCCAGCCGCTCAGGCCGTGAGGGCCGCTTTCATTTGTTCCAGACGGGCCTTGACGGAAGTGTCGAGCACCTCGTCGCCCACCACCACGCGAACCCCGCCGATCAGCGCGGGATCGAGCTGCACGGACAGATTGAGCTTGCGGCCGAAGCGCTTCTCCAGCACGGCGGCCAGTTCCGCCAGGGCGGGAGCCTCCAGGGCAAAGGCGCTGTGGACGACGGCGTCCGAGGAGCCGCTGCGGTTGTTGACCAGCACCCGGAACTGGGCCGCCACCTCGGGCAGTGCCGCCAGACGTCCGTTGTCGATCACGGTGCGCAGGAAGTTGCGCGCCGCATCGGGCAGGGACAAGCGCACCACGCCGGCGATGAGGTCGAACACCTGATCGTCGGAGACCTTGGGGCTGTCGGCCAGTTGGCGCACCTGGGGATGGGCCGCTACCAATGCCAGTTCGTCGAGCCAGGCTGCGCAGGCAGCGAGGTCCGTCCCAGCCTTGGCCACGCAGGCCTTGAACAGGGCTTCGGCATAGGGGCGGGCAATGGTGGCGAGTTCTGCCATTTCCGTCCCCTTTACAGCTCGGTCTTCAGGCGATTGAGCAGATCGGCATGGACGGCAGCATTGACCTCCTTGCGAAGAATCTGCTCTGCGCCCTTGACGGCCAGCGCAGCCACCTGCTCGCGCAGGGCTTCGCGGGCCTGGACTGCCTGCTGGTTGGCCTCGGCACGGGCGGCGGCAACGATCTTGTTGGCCTCCTCGGTCGCGCGGGCCTTGGCCTCTTCGATGATGGCCTGCGCACGGCGATCGGCATCGGCCAGGCGCGAAGCCGTCTCGGTGCGCGCCTGCGACAACTCCTTCTCGACGCGCTGGTTGGCAGCGCTGAGTTCGGATTTGGCACGATCGGCGGCAGCGAGGCCATCGGCGATTTTCTGGGCTCGTTCATCCAGCGCCTTCGCGATCGGTGGCCACACGAATTTCATCGTGAACCACACCAGGATCAGGAAGACGATGGCCTGAACGAACAGGGTCGCGTTGATACTCACGGCAACACCTTTCTATGGGTTGGTGGGCGTGCGTGGATTACTTCAGGACGAAGGGGTTGGCGAAGGCGAACAGCAGGGCGATGGCCACGCCAATCAGGAAGGCAGCATCGATCAGACCGGCCAAGATGAACATCTTGGTCTGCAGCTCGTTGATGAGCTCGGGCTGGCGAGCGGAAGATTCCAGGAACTTGCCGCCCATCAGAGCGATACCGATCGAAGCGCCAATGGCGCCGAGACCCACGATCAGACCGCAAGCCAGAGCAACGAGACCGAGAATGTTTTCCATGATGACTCCTAGTGATGAAAAGAAAGGTTGGAAAGGAAAGGGAAAGGGAAAAGGTCAGTGGGCTTCATGCGCCTGGCCGAGGTAAATCAGCGCGAGCATCATGAAAATGAAGGCCTGCAGGGTGATGATCAGGATGTGGAAGATCGCCCAGATAGAGCCCGCAATGATGTGCCCCAGAGGGAGCAACACACCAGAGAGCGACATGGCAGCCGCGCCGCCCATCAGGGCGATCAGCATGAACACCAACTCACCAGCGTACATGTTGCCAAACAGTCGCATGCCGTGCGACACCGTCTTGGCAAGGTATTCGATCATCTGCATGGCAAAGTTCACCACGCCCAGGATGGCAGCAAACAGCGGATTCTTGCTGGTGCCGAAGGGGGCCGTGAACAGCTCGTGGATCCAGCCGCCCAGACCCTTGATCTTGACGCTGTAGTAGAAGCACAGCAGCAGCACGGCGGACGACAGACCCAGGGTGGTGGACAGGTCGGCCGTGGGAACGACGCGCAGGTAGGCATGGTGATCGCCCGTCGCCCCCTGCCACAGCACGGGCAGCAGATCGACCGGCAGCATGTCCATGGCGTTCATCAGGAAGATCCAGACGAACACGGTGAGCGCCAGGGGCGCAATGAACTTGCGGCTCTCGGCATTGTGGATGTTGGCCTTGGCCTGGTTGTCCACCATTTCGACCAGGATCTCCACCGCCGCCTGAAAACGCCCCGGAACGCCGGCACTGGCCTTGCGCGCCGCAGACCAGAAGATCAGCAGCATGATCACGCCGAGCGCCACGCTGACCGCGACGGAATCGATGTTGACCACCGAAAAATCGACGATGAAACCCTGTTTGACGTTCTGCAGGTGCTGCAAGTGGTGAACGATGTATTCACTGGCAGTCGGGGCATTCGCTTCTGCGGCCATCGGTCTACTCTTCTCTCAAAAAGTCAGTCGGTTTTTCCAACACCGGGCCGCGCCAGCAGCGCCACCCAGTACGTTTTCATCGTCACGATCATGCCCACCAGCAGCGCCAGCCAGCTGAGCTGCGGCACCAGCCGGGGCGCCGCCGCCAGCATGGCGACGGTCAGCATGATCTTGACCAACTCCCACCCGAAGAACCCGACCATGGCCGCACCGGCAGCATGCCTTTGGCGCGCCATGCCGCGCGCGAACACCGCCGCCGGAAGCACCACCGCCAGGGCACCGTAGCCGGCAGACCAGGCCACCGGCCACGCACCAGACACCCCCCAGGCCAGCAGCGCCACGAGCACCCCCGCAAGGGCCTGCACCGCCACCAGGCGCCACACCGACGGCGTCGGGTGTCGCCTGCGCCAGTCCTGCGCCTCTTCGGCGGTCAGGGGCTTGAAGTCAGGTTCTTCAGCCTCAGCTTCTGTTTCTGGAGCGATGTTTCGCATGGCTTGCACCTCCAGTTACGGGCTGAAACTTGCACAAAGCCCTTGATTATAAGTAAAAACCCGGGCATTTCAGCAATGCTATCTGGCGCCATGCGGCAATGCAGCGTCCAGAGGCCGGCCGGATGTGGTGCGGGGCCAACGCAGGCGGGCTTGCCGCCGCGCCTGCACAACCGGCACAGACCAAGGCGCCATCTGCCGATTTGGCATAATGGGACTGCGTCAGCAGCTATCAAATTCAGAGCAAATCATGGCACTTACCCCCCTGGGTCCGGAGCCTGGCAGCCGCCAGGACAGCCTCATCGAATACCCCTCCCTGTTCCCGATCAAGGTCATGGGCGTGCGCGCCGAGGGCTTCGTGGCGGCCATGGCGGCCGTCGCGCGGCAGTTCGACCCAGGGTTCGACGAGGCCTGCATCGAGCTGCGCGAGAGCCGCGGCGGCAACTACCTGAGCGTGACGCTGACGGTCACGGCAACCAGCCGCGGCCAGCTCGACGGCCTGTACCACGCGCTGACCGCCCACCCCATGGTCAAGGTCGTGCTCTGACGGACCGCGCACCATGGACATCCGCCACCTCGGCACCGTGCCCTATCTTCCGACCTACGAGGCCATGCGCGCCTTCACCCAGGAGCGCACGGCGCAGACGCCCGATGCGCTCTGGCTGTGCGAGCACCCGCCGGTGTTCACGCTGGGCCTGTCGGGCACGCAAGCGCACGTGCTGGCGCCGGGGGACATCCCCGTCGTCCCGACCAACCGCGGCGGGCAGGTGACCTACCACGGCCCCGGACAGGTGGTGGCCTACCCGCTCATCGACCTGCAGCGCGCGGGCTACTACGTCAAGGAGTACGTCTACCGCATCGAGGAAGCGGTGATCCGCACGCTGGCGCAGTTCGGCATCACCGGGCACCGTGTGGCTGCGGCACCAGGAATTTATGTGCGCCTGGACGACCCGCACAGCCACGCCGCGCTGCCGCAGCGCCCGCGCAAGGGCGCGCCGGGCCCGGGGGTGGCGCCCGACTTCACCGGCCTGGGCAAGATCGCCGCGCTGGGCATCAAGGTGAGCCGCCACTGCACCTACCACGGCGTGGCGCTCAACGTGGCCATGGACCTGGAACCCTACTCGCGCATCAACCCCTGCGGCTACGCTGGCTTGCAGACCATCGATCTTTCTACAATCGGGGTCCACACCACTTGGGAAGAGGTGGCTGGTGTCCTGGGCAAACAGCTCACGGTCCGGCTGGCCCCCTGAATACCGCCATGAGCACCTCCGACGTCGTGCGCGAAGCGCAATCCACCGCCGAATACAACCCCCTGGCCAAGCACAAGGCCGCCTCCAAGCTCTCACGCATTCCGATCAAGGTCGAGCAGGCCGAGGTGCTGAAGAAGCCCGAGTGGATCCGCGTGAAGGCGGGCTCGCCCAATACGCGCTACTACGAGATCAAGAAGATCCTGCGCGAGAACAAGCTGCACACCGTGTGCGAGGAAGCCTCCTGCCCGAACATCGGCGAGTGCTTCGGCCACGGCACGGCGACCTTCATGATCATGGGCGACAAGTGCACGCGCCGCTGCCCCTTCTGCGACGTGGGCCACGGCCGTCCCGACGCGCTGGACGCCAACGAGCCCCTGAAGCTGGCGCAGACGATTGCGCAGATGCGCCTGAAGTACGCCGTCATCACCAGCGTGGACCGCGACGACCTGCGCGATGGCGGGGCCGGCCATTTTGCCGAGTGCATCCGACAGATCCGCGCGCTCTCGCCCAGCACGAAGATCGAGATCCTCACGCCCGACTTCCGCGGCCGCGACGACAAGGCGCTGGCCATTTTGCGGGCCGATCCGCCCGATGTGATGAACCACAACCTGGAGACCGCGCCGCGCCTCTACAAGGAAGCGCGCCCCGGCTCCGACTACCAGTTCTCGCTCAACCTGTTGAAGAAGTTCAAGGAACAGAACCCCGGCGTGCCGACCAAGAGCGGCATCATGGTGGGCCTGGGCGAGACGGACGAGGAAGTGCTGCAGGTGCTGCGCGACATGCGCGCACACGGCATCGACATGCTGACCATAGGCCAGTACCTGGCGCCCAGCAGCAGCCACCTGCCCGTGCGCCGCTACGTGCACCCCGACATCTTCAAGATGTACGAGAAGGCCGCCTACGAGATGGGCTTCTCGCACGCCGCCGTGGGCGCCCTGGTGCGCTCGAGCTACCACGCCGACCGCCAGGCCCAGTCGGCCGGCCTCTGACGCGCTGCGGAGTGCAGGCCGGACATGGACACGCTTTCCGTGCGGCGCTATGGCGCGGCGCCGGGCAGCCACAGCCATGCGCATTTCCAGATCCTGTGGGGGCTCTCGGGCACGCTGGAGCTGGAGGTCGACGGGCGCGGCCTGCGCCTGGCCTGCGGAGCCGGCTGCGTGATCGCGCCGGGCGCACTCCATGACTTTGCCTCGGCCCAGGGCAGCGAATGCCTGGTGCTCGACAGCTCCGATCCCCACTGGGCCCGTTGCCTGGGCCAGGCCCCTGCCGCTGCCACCGCTCCGGCGCTGCCGCTGGTGCGCTACCTGGCCGCCGCGCTGCAGCAGGGCAGCGCCCTGGCGCAGCAGCACGGCCCGGCGCTGCTGCTGGAGTCCTGGCTCCTGGGCAGCGCGCATGCGGCGCCCGGCACGGGGCGCCGCCGGCCCATCGACTGGCACGCCCTGCGCACCTGGGTCGCCGCCCACTGGCACCGGCCCCTGGGGGTGGCCGACCTGGCGCAGCGCGTGCACCTGAGCCCGGCCCAGTTCGCCGAGCGCTGCCGCCACGAACAAGGCCTGCCGCCCATGGCCTGGCTGCGCAGCCTGCGGCTGGAGCAGGCGCAGTGGCTGCGCAGCCAGGGCGTTCCCGTGGCAGAGGCCGCGCGCCGCACCGGCTACCGCTCGCCCTCGGCGCTCACGGCGGCGCTGCGCCGCGCCGCGCCGCCCGCCAGTCCCGCGTTGCGCGACGATGGACCCGCGCCGCAGGGCCCGGCCGGCCGTTAAGCTGCGCGCATGCAAGCCAACCTGTATGCGCTGGGCGCCATCGCCCTGTGGGCCTCGCTCGCTTCGCTGGGCGTGTCGCTGACCCATGTCCCGCCCTTTCTGCTCACCGGCATCGCCCTGCTCATCGGCAGCGTGCCGGCCTGGCCCCTGGTGCTGCGCGATCCGTCGCAGTGGCGCATTCCGCTGCGCACCCTGGCGCTGGGGGTGTACGGCCTGTTCGCCTACCACTTCCTGCTGTTCATCGCACTGCGCCACGCGCCACCCGTGGAGGCCAATCTGGTCAACTACCTGTGGCCGCTGTTCATCGTGGTGCTCGCCCCCGTGGTGCTGCCCGGCGTGGCGCTGCGCCTGCCGCATGTGCTCGCGGCGCTGCTGGGCTTTGGCGGCGCGGCGGTGGCCATCACCGGCGGGCGCGAGCTCAGCGCCAGCCTGTCCTGGGGCTACCTGGCGGCAGCGGCGGCGGCGTTCATCTGGGCCACCTACTCGCTGCTGACCAAGCGCGTGGCGGCCTTTCCCACCACGGCCATCGGCCTGTTCGGTCTGGTCTCGGGCCTGCTCTCGCTGCTGTGCCATGTGCTGCTGGAGCCCGCCGCCAGCCTGCAGGGCCGCGACTGGGCGCTGCTGGCCGTGCTGGGCCTGGGGCCCCTGGGGGCCTCGTTCTACCTGTGGGACAAGGCCCTCAAGCTGGGCGACGCGCGCCACATCGGCATCCTGAGCTACCTCACGCCGCTGGCCTCCACCAGCCTGCTGGTGCTGGTCAGCGGGCGGCCCTTCAGCACCAGCCTGGCGCTGGCCACGGCCATGATCATCGGCGCGGCCGTGCTGGGCATGCGCGCGCGCTGAATTTGAATGAAATCGGCCTCCAGCGCTTACCCATCAACCGCCACCAGCTACTGATTCGATAGCAATTCGGCGCTGGGCACGACATCGGTATCGACCAGCGCGCGCGCCCAGGGCGCGAGCTTGCGCGTGTCCGCGCGCAGCACCTCCTGCTTGACGGCCAGGATCTGCGCCGGGTGCATGGAGAAGCTGCGCAGGCCCAGGCCCAGCAGCAGGCGCGTCATGCCCACCTCGCCCGCCGTCTCGCCGCACACGGAGATGCTCTTGCCCTGCGCACGGCCGGCGGCGATCACGTCGGCCACCAGACGCAGCACCGCGGGGTGCATGGGGTCGTACAGGTGGGAGACGGCCTCGTCGGCGCGGTCTATGGCCAGGGTGTACTGGATCAGGTCGTTGGTGCCTATGGAGAGGAAGTCGAAGTGGCGCAGGAAGTAGCGCACCATGAGTGCCGCGGCGGGCACCTCGATCATGGCGCCCAGCGCCACGGGCGCGTGCACGGCGCCGCGCGCGTCAAGCTCGGCCTGCGCCAGGCGCACCTGTGCCAGGGTCTGCTCGACCTCGGCCGGATGCGCCAGCATGGGGAACATGACGTTGACCTTGCCATGCGCCGCCGCACGCAGCAGCGCGCGCAACTGGGTGCGGAACATGCCCGGGTCGGCCAGGCTCCAGCGGATGGCGCGCAGCCCCAGGGCGGGGTTGAGCGAGGTGCCCTTGTGCCCCTTGTCCAGCGGCTTGTCGGCGCCGATGTCTATGGTGCGGATGGTGATGGGCAGGCCCTGCATGCCCTCGACGGCCTCGCGGTAGGCGCGGTACTGCTCTTCCTCGTCGGGCAGGCTGCCCGCGCGGCCCATGAACAGGAATTCGGTGCGGAACAGGCCCACGCCCACGGCGCCGGCGGCGACGGCGGCGGCGGCGTCCTGGGGCATTTCGATGTTCGCCAGCAATTGCACGCGTTCGCCGTCGAGCGTGACCGCAGGCGTGTGGCGCAGGCGCGTCAGGCGCTCGCGCTCGAGCTCGATCTGGCGCTGGCGGTAGCCGTATTCGGCGAGGATGATGGGCGAGGGATCGACGATGACCACGCCGGCGTCGCCGTCGATGATGATCCAGTCATCCTGGCGCACAAGCTGGCTGCCGCTGCGCGCGCCGACCACGGCCGGGATGTCCATGCTGCGCGCGACGATGGCGGTGTGCGAGGTCTTGCCGCCCACGTCGGTCACAAAGCCGGCGAACACGCTTTTCTTGAACTGCAGCAGGTCCGCCGGCGACAGGTCCTGCGCCACCAGCACCAGCGGCACGTCCATGGTGTCGTCGAGCATCAGGTCCTGCTGCGTGCGCCGCCGCGGGCTGTGCGGCTGGGCGACGGGGTGCACCATGCCCTTCATGTGGCGCAGGATGCGCTCGACCACCTGCTCCAGGTCGGCCTTGCGCTCGCGCAGGTAGTCGTCCTCCATCTCGTCGAACTGGCGCGAGATGACTTCGAGCTGCGTGGTGAGCGCCCACTCGGCGTTGTACAGGCGTTCGGTGATCCAGTGCTTGACGCCGCTGGTGAGCATTTCGTCCTGCAGCAGCATCAGGTGCACATCGAGCAGCGCCGTGAGCTCCTGCGGCGCGTCGGCCGGGATCTCCTCCTGCAGGCGCTGCAACTCGGCGATCACGGCATTGCGCCCGCTGCGCACGCGCGCGATCTCGCCCTCGACCTGCCCCGGCTCGATGAAGTAATGCGCCACCTCCATGCGGCCGGTGCCCGCGAGCACCGCACGCCCTATGGATATGCCGCGCGAGACCGCCAGCCCCGCGATCGAGAATGTCATGGCCCTTCTCCTTGCGCGCTGCGGGCGGCCGCCATGGTCACTCGCCTTCGCCGAACTTGTCGCCAATGAGCGCCAGCAGCGCGTCCATGGCCTCGCGCTCCTGCGGGCCTTCGGTCTCGATTTCGACCTCGCTGCCCATGCCGGCGGCCAGCATCATCACGCCCATGATGCTCTTGGCGTTGATGCGCCGCTCACCGCGGCGCATGAAGACGTCCGCATCGAAACTGCCTGCCAGCTTGGTCAGCTTGGCCGATGCGCGGGCGTGCAGGCCCAGCTTATTGGTGATGGTCGTCGCCGTCTTGATCATGCGTCTTGTTCTTGGAATGGGGGGCAGGGAGTTCGGCCGGTGCCACCTGCATCACGCCCTGCGTGCCGCCCACCAGGGCGCGCTGCAGCAGGGCGTCGAGCGGCTCGCTGCGGTAGCAGACGCTGCGCAGCAGCATAGGCAGGTTGACCCCGGTCAGCAGGCGAGCCTCGCGCCCGCGCAGCAGGCGCTGCGCGACGTTGCAGGGCGTGGCGCCGAATACATCGGTCAGCACCAGCACCGGCCCGGCATCCGGCGGGCCCAGCAGGCGCTCGGCCTGCGCCAGCGTGTCCTCCGGGGCGGCATCGGCGGGCACGTCGAGCACCAGCAGATGCGCTGCGCCATCGGTGAACACGTGCTGCGCGCAGGCGCGCAGGGCGCTTGCCAAAGGCGCATGGGCGATGAGAAAGATCCGGGTGCTCGTGGAGGCTGCCATCGCCTGCATTATGGCTGCGCGCCGTGCAACGCATGGCGCGGATGCAGGAAACTTGTGTCCCGGTATGCACTCGAACCCCGTGCTGGCGCACAATCGCGCCTTGTCCGGTTGCCCCACGCCTGGGAGCATTCCGGCCTGGAGCCCGCATGACCCCCGAGACCCTCTCCTCTGTTCCCCCCTCCACCGCCGCCGCCCGCCCGGGGCCGGCGGTGCCTGCGCGCTGGTCGCGCCGCCTGGCGCTGGGCGCGCTGTGCGCCACCGCGCTGCAGTTGGCGGCGTGCAGCCAGTCGGCCGCGCCGGTATCCACGTTCGTGCTGCTCGATGGCTCGCAGCAGACCACGCAGGACCTGCGCGGCAAGGTGGTGCTCGTGAACTTCTGGGCCACGAGCTGCACGACCTGCGTGGCCGAGATGCCCGGCCTCGTGGAAACGCACCAGAAGTACCAGGCGCGCGGCTACGACACCCTGGCGGTGGCCATGAGCTACGACCCGCCCAGCTATGTCGTCAACTTCGCCGAAACGCGCAAGCTGCCGTTCAAGGTGGCCATAGACAACACCGGCGCCGTGGCCAAGGCCTGGGGCGATGTGCGCATCACCCCCACGACCTACCTGCTGAACAAGCGCGGGGATATCGTCAAGACCTATGTGGGCGCCCCCGATTTCACGCAGCTGCACCAGCTCATCGAGAAGCTCCTGGCCGAGTCCTGAAGGCGCGGGCCGGCCGCAACCGGCGCTGCCGGCGCAAGGGGGTACACTGCGGGGCCGTATCTTGATCGCCCCCTGCAAGAAGTGGACACCCCCACCATCCAGCTCCTGACGCCCCAGACCCCCGCGCATTGGGACCAAGTGCGCACCCTGTTCGAGGAGTACGCCGCCAGCCTGGGCATAGACCTGTGCTTCCAGAACTTCGCCGAGGAGCTCGCCAGCCTGCCGGGCGACTACGCGGCGCCGCGCGGCGCCCTGCTCGTGGCGCTGGTCGATGGCGCCTACGCCGGCTGCTGTGCCATGCGCCCGCTGGACAATTGCGACTACCCCAACGCCTGCGAAATGAAGCGGCTCTATGTGCGCAAGGCGTTCCGTGGCTTCGGCCTGGGGCGGCAACTGGCCGAGGGCATTCTGGACGCCGCGCGCATCGCCGGGTACGACCACATCCTGCTCGATACCCTGGATGACATGGAATCGGCCCGCGCCCTCTATGCCGAACTGGGCTTCGAGGAAATCCCGCCCTACTACCACAACCCCATCGCGGGCGCGCATTACCTCAAAGCCGCGCTCTGAGTTCCCCCGGCCCGTTGCAGGCCCGGTGCTGACAAGAAAAAATAGCTGCCGGCGCCCCAGGGACGGGCGCCAGCAGCTCTCAATTCAATAGCATCAAGCGGCTTCGCGCACTTGCCCCAGCAGGGTGGCGGCATCGCTCACCTCGAACTTGCCGGGCGCCTCCACGTTCAAGCGCACGACCTTGCCATCCTTGACCAGCATGGAATAGCGGTTGCTGCGCAGACCCAGGCCCTTGCCCGTGAGGTCCAGCGTCAGCCCCGTGGCCTGGGCGAACGCGGCGTCGCCGTCGGCCAGCATGCGCAGCTGGCCCTGCGTCTGCTGCTCGCGCGCCCAGGCGCCCATGACGAAGGCGTCGTTCACCGCCAGGCACCAGATCTCGTCGACGCCCGCGGCGCGCAGCTCGGCCGCCTTCTCCAGGTAGCCCGGCACATGCTTGGCCGAGCAGGTGGGCGTGAAGGCCCCCGGCACGGCGAACAGGGCGATGGTCTTGCCGGCCGCGGCGGCGCGCACGTCCACCGGGTTGGGGCCTATGCTGCAGCCGTTGCCCTCGGTTTCCACGTATTCCATGAGGGTGGTGGCGGGCAGCGTATCGCCGATCTGGATCATGAGTTTCTCCTGGTGCGAAGCGCCACCCCGTGTGGCGCCCCAAAAACAAAAACGACCCAGATTGTGGGTCGTTTTTGCTTTTCATGCAGCGCAGGGCTGCTTGGGCTTAGACCAGACCGGCCTTTTGCACCAGGCGGGTCGCCACCCAGTTCTTGGTCTTGGACAGCGGACGGCTCTCCGTGATCTCGATGGTGTCGCCCAGCTTGTACTCACCGTTCTCGTCGTGGGCGTGGTACTTGCTCGACTTGACGACGATCTTGTCGTAAATCGGGTGCTTGACGCTACGTTCGACCAGCACGGTCACGGTCTTGGCGCGCTTGTCGCTCACCACCTTGCCGACCAGGGTGCGCTTGAGGGATTTTTTGGCTTCCGTCATGTTCGCTCCTTAGGCCTTGGCGGTGTTGGCGGCTTGCTTTTCAGCCAGGATGGTCTTGGCGCGGGCGATGTCGCGGCGCGTCGCCTTCAGCGTGGCCGTGTTGCCCAGCTGTTGCGTTGCCTTTTGCATGCGCAGGCCGAAATGGGCCTTTTGCAGCGACTTCACTTCCGCAGCCAGGGCCGCCTCGTCTTTTTGGCGCAGTTCAGCAGCTTTCATTTCTGTTTCTCCTGAATTACTGGCCCACCATGCGCGCGACGAAGGTCGTGCGCAGGGGCAGCTTGGCAGCTGCCAGACGGAACGCCTCGCGGGCGAGTTCTTCGGGCACGCCGAGGATCTCGAACACGACCTTGCCAGGCTGGATTTCGGCCACGTAGAACTCGGGGTTGCCCTTACCGTTACCCATACGCACTTCGGCGGGCTTGGTGGAGATGGGCTTGTCCGGGAACACGCGGATCCAGATACGGCCACCACGCTTGACGTGGCGCGAGATGGCACGGCGCGCGGCCTCGATCTGGCGCGCCGTCAGGCGGCCGCGGTCCGTGCACTTGAGACCGAAGTCACCGAAGGCCACCGAGTTGCCCCGGGTAGCGATGCCGGTGTTACGGCCCTTCTGCTCTTTGCGGTATTTGCGACGAGCGGGTTGCAGCATATTTATTCTCCTTTACCGTCCGCCGCTGGAGCGGGCGCGGTCTTGCGTTCGCGCTTAACGGAATCTGCACCTGCGCCCACGGGCTTGTCGCTGCCGTCGGCAGGTGCGGCGTTGGTACCAGCCGGGCGGCGGCCACCGCGGCCAGCGCCTGCGCGCTCGCCGGGACGGCCATCGCGGCGCGGGCCGCGCGGACGGCGCTCTTCTTCAGGGCGCGGCGTCTCGGCAGCAGGCAGATCGCCGCGGCCCAGGGTGTCGCCCTTGTAGACCCACACCTTCACGCCGATCACACCGTAGGTGGTCTTGGCTTCGGAGGTGCCGTAGTCGATGTCGGCGCGCAGGGTGTGCAGGGGCACACGGCCTTCGCGGTACCACTCGGTACGGGCGATTTCGATGCCGTTCAGACGGCCCGAGGACATGATCTTGATGCCCTGGGCGCCCAGGCGCATGGCGTTCTGCATGGCGCGCTTCATGGCGCGGCGGAACATGATGCGCTTCTCGAGCTGCTGGGTGATGGAGTCGGCGATCAGCTTGGCATCGATTTCGGGCTTGCGCACTTCCTCGATGTTGACGGCCACAGGCACGCCCAGGCGGGTAGCCAGTTCCTTCTTCAGCGTCTCGATATCCTCGCCCTTCTTGCCGATCACCACGCCCGGACGGGCCGAGTAAATGGTGATGCGGGCGTTCTTGGCGGGACGCTCGATCAGCACGCGCGAGACGGCGGCGTTCTTGAGCTTGGCCTTGAGGTAGTCGCGCACCTTGACGTCTTCGGCCAGCATGCCGGCGAAGTCACGGTTGCTGGCGTACCAGCGGCTGGCCCAGTTGCGGCTGACCGCCAGGCGGAAGCCGGTAGGATGGATTTTCTGTCCCATAGTCTTCCTCTGGCCTTTATTGACCCACGGTCACGTAGATGTGGCAGGTCGGCTTGCTGATGCGGTTGCCGCGGCCCTTGGCGCGCGCGGTGAAGCGCTTGAGCGTGGCACCCTGCTCGACGTAGATGGTCTTGACCTTCAGTTCGTCGATGTCGGCACCATCGTTGTGCTCGGCGTTGGCAATGGCCGACTCCAGCACCTTCTTGACGATGCCCGCAGCTTTTTTCTGCGTGAACGCCAGGATATTGAGAGCCTGGTCCACTTTCTTGCCGCGGATCAGGTCGGCGACGAGACGGCCCTTGTCGACCGACAAGCGCACGCCACGGAGAACAGCACGTGTTTCAGACATGTTCTATTCCTTACTTCTTGGCCTTCTTGTCGGCGGGATGACCCTTGAAGGTCCGGGTCAGCGCAAACTCGCCGAGCTTGTGGCCGACCATCTGGTCGGTCACATACACCGGCACGTGCTGCTTGCCGTTGTGCACGGCAATGGTCAGGCCGATGAACTCGGGCAGCACCATGGAGCGGCGCGACCAGGTCTTGACGGGCTTCTTGTCCTTCGTGGCAACGGCCTTCTCGGCCTTGGCCAGCAGGTGGTGGTCCACAAACGGACCCTTTTTCAGAGAACGAGTCATTTGCGGAGGTCCTTATTTCTTGCGACGCGAAACAATCATGTTCTGCGTGCGCTTGTTGTTGCGGGTCCGGTAGCCCTTGGTCAGATTGCCCCATGGGTCGACCGGATGGCGTCCGCTCTTGCTGCGGCCCTCGCCACCACCCATGGGGTGGTCCACCGGGTTCATGACGATACCGCGCACCGTGGGGCGAATGCCCATGTGGCGCTTCACGCCGGCCTTGCCGATCTGGCGCAGGTTGTGTTCCTCATTGGCCACTTCACCGATGGTGGCGCGGCACTCGATGTGGATCTTGCGCACTTCGCCCGAGCGCATGCGCACCTGGGCGTACACGCCTTCGCGTGCCAGCAGCGTGGCCGAAGCACCCGCCGAGCGGGCGATCTGCGCACCGGCACCGGGCTTGAGCTCGATGCAGTGGATGGTCGAACCCACGGGGATGTTGCGGATCGGCAGCGTGTTGCCCACGCGGATGGGCGCTTCGGAGCCGCTCACGATGGAGGCGCCCACTTCCAGGTGGCGCGGAGCGATGATGTAGCGGCGCTCACCGTCGGCATAGCACACCAGAGCGATGTGCGCCGTGCGGTTGGGGTCGTACTCGATGCGCTCGACCTTGGCAGGGATGGCATCCTTGTCGCGGCAGAAGTCGACCACGCGGTAGTGGTGCTTGTGGCCACCGCCCTTGTGGCGCGTGGTGATGCGGCCGTTGTTGTTGCGGCCTGCCTTCTGGAACTGGGGTTCCAGCAGCGGGGCATAGCCCTCGCCCTTGTGCAGGTGGTCGCGCGTCACCTTCACCGTGCCACGCTGGCCCGGGGTGGTGGGTTTGAGTTTGATCACAGCCATGGTTTACGCAGCCTCCCCGGACAGGTTCAGCTCTTGACCTTCCTTGAGCGTGACATAGGCCTTGCGCACGTTGTCGCGGCGGCCCATGGTCTTGCCAAAGCGCTTGGTCTTGCCTTTGGTGTTCACCACAGAAACACCCTTCACTTCCACCTTGAACATCAGTTCCACGGCGGCCTTGATTTCGGGCTTGGTAGCGTTCTGCAGCACCTTGAACGTCACAGCATTGGACTTCTCGGCAACCATGGTGGCCTTTTCGGACACGATGGGGGCCACGAGGACCTGCATCAGACGACCTTCGTCAAACTTGAGCGTGCTCATGCGAACATCTCCTTGAGTTGGTCGAGTGCGCCCTTGGTCACGAGCACCTTCTTGAAGTGCACGAGCGAGACGGGGTCGGCATAGCGCGGCTCGACGATGAACACGCCCTTGAGGTTGCGCGACGCGAGGTACAGGTTCTCATCGACCTGATCGGCGATCACCATCACGGACGGCAGGTTCATGGCCTTGAACTTGTCGGCCAGCACCTTGGTCTTGGGCGAATCCACCTTGATGGAATCCACCACCGCCAGGCGGCCTTCGCGCGCCAGTTGCGACAGGATGGACGCCATGCCGGCGCGGTACATCTTCTTGTTGATCTTCTGCGTGAAGTTTTCTTCCGGCAGGTTCGGGAAGATGCGACCGCCCCCACGCCACAGCGGGGAAGAGGTCATACCGGCGCGGGCGCGGCCAGTACCCTTCTGCTTGAAGGGCTTCTTGGTCGAGTGCTTGACCTGCTCGCGGTCCTTCTGGGCGCGCGTGCCCTGGCGGCCGTTGGCGCGGTAGGCGACCACGACCTGGTGCACCAGGTCTTCGTTGTATTCACGACCAAACACGGTCTCGGGCGCATCCACCTTGGATGCGGCCTGGCCCTGGTCATTCAGGAGTTCGAGCTGCATTAGTTCGCTCCTTTGGAAGCTTTGGCCTTGATGGCCGGACGCACGGTCACGAAGCCGCCCTTGGCGCCGGGGATGGCACCCTTGATCAGGAGCAGCTGGCGGGCCTCATCGACACGCACCACGTCGAGGTTTTGCGTGGTGACGGTCTCGTCGCCCATGTGGCCGGTCATGCGCTTGCCCGGGAACACGCGCCCGGGGTCCTGCGCCATACCGATGGAGCCAGGCACGTTGTGCGAACGGCTGTTGCCGTGCGAGGCGCGCTGCGAGGCCATGTTGTGGCGCTTGATGGTGCCGGCATAGCCCTTGCCGATCGTCGTGCCCTGCACGTCGACCTTCTGGCCCACGGCAAACACGTCGGTCACGGGCACAGTGGCACCGGCGGCGTACTTGCCGGCGGTTTCTGCCGCCACACGGAATTCACGGATGATTTCACCGGCTTGCACGCCTGCCTTGGCAAGGTGGCCGGCTTCGGGCTTGGTCACGCGCGATGCTTTGCGCGAACCATAGGTGACCTGCAGGGCCACATAGCCATCGTTCTCTTGGGTCTTGACCTGGGTCACGCGGTTGCCGGACACATCCACCACCGTGACGGGCACTGCGTCCCCATCATCAGTGAACAGGCGCATCATGCCCACCTTGCGGCCCAGCAACCCCAGGGAGGTGCTCAGACTCATTGGTTTTCTCCAAAACTTTCACCGCCGTGACTGCAATTGGCCCCGGCGTTGCGCACGCTGTGCGCATGAAAGGCGGTTGATAAAACTCCGCTCCCGCTTGTCGTTCGTAAACGCAAAAAGGGCGAAGCCGCAAATTATAACGCGAACCGCTTTTGCAAGCAAGTTCGCGTTACAGAGAGTGCCTGGCAGGCAGGGCGCCCGCCAGGTGCATGCATCACTGCAGCTTGATTTCGACGTCCACGCCCGCGGGCAGGTCGAGCTTCATCAGGGCGTCCACCGTCTTGTCGGTGGGGTCCACGATGTCCATCAGGCGCTGGTGCGTGCGGATCTCGAGTTGGTCGCGGCTGGTCTTGTTGACGTGCGGCGAGCGCAGGATGTCGAAATGCTTCATGCGCGTGGGCAGCGGGACCGGGCCCTTGACGATGGCGCCGGTGCGCTTGGCGGTTTCGACGATCTCGGCAGCGGACTGGTCGATCAGCTTGTAGTCGAACGCCTTGAGGCGGATGCGGATTTTTTGCTTGGACATGGTGTGCCTACCTTGCTATCCGTCGATTACTCGATGATCTTGGCCACGACGCCGGCGCCCACGGTGCGGCCGCCTTCGCGGATGGCAAAGCGCAGGCCTTCTTCCATGGCGATGGGGTTGATCAGCTTGACGGTGATCGACACGTTGTCGCCCGGCATCACCATTTCCTTGTCCGCAGGCAGCTCGATGGCGCCGGTCACGTCGGTGGTGCGGAAGTAGAACTGGGGACGGTAGTTGTTGAAGAACGGGGTGTGGCGGCCGCCTTCGTCCTTGCTCAGCACGTACACCTCAGCCGTGAAGTGGGTGTGCGGCTTGATGGAGCCGGGCTTGCACAGCACCTGGCCGCGCTCGACGTCTTCGCGCTTGGTACCGCGCAGCAGCAGACCGACGTTGTCGCCTGCCTGGCCCTGGTCCAGGAGCTTGCGGAACATTTCCACGCCGGTGCAGATGGTCTTTTGCGTGTCACGGATGCCGACGATTTCGATTTCTTCGCCGACCTTGATGATGCCGCGCTCGACACGGCCGGTCACCACGGTGCCGCGACCGGAGATGGAGAACACGTCTTCCACGGGCATCAGGAAGGCACCGTCCACCGCGCGCTCGGGCGTGGGGATGTAGGTGTCCAGGGCTTCGGCCAGCTTCAGGATGGCGCCTTCGCCCAGGTCGCCGGTGTCGCCTTCCAGGGCCAGCTTGGCCGAGCCCTTGATGATGGGGGTGTCGTCGCCGGGGAAGTCGTACTTGGAGAGCAGCTCGCGCACTTCCATTTCCACGAGTTCGAGCAGCTCGGCGTCGTCGACCATGTCGCACTTGTTCAGGAAGACGATGATGTAGGGCACGCCCACCTGGCGGGCCAGCAGGATGTGCTCGCGCGTCTGGGGCATGGGGCCGTCAGCGGCCGAGCACACCAGGATGGCGCCGTCCATCTGGGCAGCGCCGGTGATCATGTTCTTGACGTAGTCGGCGTGACCGGGGCAGTCCACGTGGGCGTAGTGGCGGTTGGCCGTCTCGTATTCCACGTGCGAGGTGTTGATGGTGATGCCGCGCGCCTTTTCTTCAGGGGCGTTGTCGATCTGGTCGTAGCCCTTGGCTTCGCCGCCGAATTTCTTGGCCAGCACGGTGGCGATTGCTGCGGTCAGCGTCGTCTTGCCGTGGTCCACGTGGCCGATCGTGCCCACGTTGACGTGCGGCTTGGTCCGCTCGAATTTTTCCTTAGCCATTTCTGTTCTCCAAAGAGCAATGCCTGTGCCGGGGTTTAACGTCTGCATCCGGTTGCTGGTTCGTCCCGCACAGGGCAACGGGACGGCACCGGATCGCAGATTGCAAGAATCTTGCTATCTTTTAGTGAGCTGCTGGCGCTTGCTGCATAAGCGCTGACAGCCATTTTTATTCACTGCCAGAAGTACCTGGACCGGTCCCGCTGCGCGAACCTGGGTCCGGCACTTCCTAGTTCGAGGTGCCCGAGCAAGTTTCGCTGCGCGAACCTTGGTCCGGCACCTGGAAATTACTTGGCGCGTGCAGCGATGATGGCCTCGGCCACGTTGCGCGGAGCTTCGGCGTAGTGCTTGAACTCCATGGTGTACGTGGCGCGGCCCTGCGTCATGGAGCGCAGTTGCGTGGCGTAGCCGAACATTTCGGACAGCGGCACTTCGGCCTTGATGGCCTTGCCGCCACCGACCATGTCGTCCATGCCCTGCACCATGCCGCGGCGGCTGGAGAGGTCGCCCATCACGGTACCGGCGTAGTCTTCCGGCGTTTCCACTTCCACGGCCATCATGGGCTCCAGGATGACGGGCTGGGCCTTCTTGGCGGCTTCCTTGAAGCCGAAGATGGCGGCCATCTTGAACGCCTGCTCGGACGAGTCCACGTCGTGGTAGGAGCCGAAGGTCAGCGCGACCTTGACGTCCACCACGGGGTAGCCGGCCAGCACGCCGCTGGTGAGCGCTTCTTCCACGCCCTTTTGCACGGCGGGGATGTACTCGCGCGGCACCACTCCGCCCTTGATCTCGTCGAGGAACTCGAAGCCCTTGCCGGGCTCGTTGGGTTCGACGCGGAACACCACGTGACCGTACTGGCCCTTACCACCGGACTGGCGCACGAACTTGCCGTCCACGTCCTTGACCGTGGAGCGGATGGTTTCGCGGTAGGCCACCTGGGGCTTGCCGACGTTGGCTTCCACACCGAACTCGCGCTTCATGCGGTCGACGATGATTTCCAGGTGCAGCTCGCCCATGCCGGCGATGATGGTCTGGCCCGATTCTTCGTCGGTGCGCACGCGGAAGGACGGATCCTCGGAGGCCAGGCGCGAGAGGGCGATACCCATCTTCTCCTGGTCGGCCTTGGTCTTGGGCTCGACGGCCTGGGCGATCACGGGCTCGGGGAAGATCATCTTCTCGAGCATGATGTGGTTGTCCAGGTCGCACAGGGTGTCGCCCGTGGTCACTTCCTTGAGGCCCACGCAGGCAGCGATGTCGCCAGCGCGGATTTCGTCGATTTCCTGGCGCTCGTTGGCGTGCATCTGCACGATACGGCCGATGCGCTCCTTCTTGCCCTTGACGGCGTTGTACACGGTGTCGCCCTTGCTGAGCACACCGGAGTACACGCGCACGAAGGTCAGCTGGCCGACGAAGGGGTCGGTCATGAGCTTGAACGCCAGGGCGGAGAACTTCTCGTTGTCGTCGGCCTTGCGCGTGATCTTCTTCTCTTCGTCGTCGGGGTCGGTGCCGGCCACGTCGGGAATGTCGGTGGGCGCGGGCAGCAGGTCAAGCACGGCGTCGAGCATGCGCTGCACGCCCTTGTTCTTGAAGGCCGAGCCGCACAGCATGGGCTGGATTTCGGTGGCGATGGTGCGCTGGCGCAGGCCGGCGATGATCTCGGCCTCGGAGAGGTCACCCTCTTCCAGGTACTTGTTCATCAGCTCTTCGCTGGCCTCGGCAGCGGCCTCGACCATGTTCTCGCGCCACTTCTTGCAGGTTTCCACCAGGTCGGCGGGGATGTCGCCGTACTCGAACTTCATGCCCTGGCTGGCTTCGTCCCAGATGATGGCCTTCATCTTGAGCAGGTCCACCACGCCCTGGAAGTGGTCCTCGGCGCCGATGGGCACCACGATGGGCACGGGGTTGGCGTTCAGGCGCAGCTTCATCTGGTCGTAGACCTTGAAGAAGTTGGCGCCGGTGCGGTCCATCTTGTTCACGAAGGCCAGGCGCGGCACCTTGTGCTTGTTGGCCTGGCGCCACACCGTTTCAGACTGGGGCTGCACGCCGCCCACGGCGCAGTACACCATCACGGCGCCGTCGAGCACGCGCATGGAACGCTCCACCTCGATGGTGAAGTCCACGTGGCCCGGGGTGTCGATGATGTTGATGCGGTGCTCGGGGCGCGACAGGTCCATGCCCTTCCAGAAGCAGGTCACGGCGGACGAGGTGATCGTGATGCCGCGCTCTTGCTCCTGCTCCATCCAGTCGGTGGTGGCCGCGCCGTCGTGCACTTCGCCCAGCTTGTGGGTCACGCCGGTGTAGAACAGGATGCGCTCGGACGTGGTGGTCTTGCCAGCGTCGATGTGGGCCGAGATACCGATGTTGCGGTAGCGCTCAAGGGGGGTTTTGCGGGCCATGGTGTGGGTCTTTCGTTCATGGCCAAGAGCCCGATCGCCAGATGATGACGAGTCGGGCCCCGGCCTTCGAGATGGGGAGATGGGAGCTTAGAAGCGGAAGTGGCTGAAGGCCTTGTTCGCCTCGGCCATGCGGTGCACTTCGTCGCGGCGCTTCATGGCGCCGCCACGGCCCTCGGTGGCTTCCATCAACTCGTTGGCCAGGCGCTGGGCCATGGACTTCTCGCTGCGCTTGCGCGCGGCTTCCTTGATCCAGCGCATCGACAGCGCCAGACGGCGCACGGGGCGCACTTCCACGGGCACCTGGTAGTTGGCGCCACCCACGCGGCGGGACTTGACTTCCACCATGGGCTTGACGTTGTTGATGGCCGTGTTGAACACCTCGATGGCGCTCTTCTCGGGCTGCTTCTTCTCGATCAGCTCCAGGGCGCCATAGATGATGCGCTCTGCGACTGCTTTTTTGCCGCCTTCCATGATGACGTTCATGAATTTGGACAGCTCGACGTTGCCGAACTTGGGATCCGGCAGGATTTCACGTTTGGGGACTTCGCGACGACGTGGCATTTTTTACCTCTATCTTGCTTCAGTTGGCACCATTTCAGGCACCGCGAGAGCCATCAGGACTCCCACTTACTCGACCCGCGCAAACCATTTTGCGTGAGGGTCACTACGCTGCATCTTCCGCGCCACGCGGCGGACACAGCACCGAAAACCGGCACCCGCCGGATTACTTGGCCTTGGGCTTCTTGGCGCCGTACTTGGAACGGGCCTGCTTGCGGTCCTTGACCCCTTGCAGGTCCAGGGAGCCGCGCACGATGTGGTAACGCACACCGGGCAAGTCCTTCACACGGCCGCCACGCACGAGCACCACGCTGTGCTCCTGCAGGTTGTGGCCTTCGCCGCCGATGTAGGAGATGACCTCGAAGCCGTTGGTCAGGCGCACCTTGGCGACCTTGCGCAGAGCGGAGTTCGGCTTCTTGGGCGTCGTGGTGTACACACGGGTGCACACGCCGCGGCGCTGCGGGCAGTTCTGCATCGCCGGGCTCTTCGACTTGGTGGTCTCGACCTCGCGCCCGTGACGCACGAGTTGGTTGATGGTTGGCATTAATACGTCCCTAAACGTGAATGTGCGAAAACGTCAATCCCTTCGGAAATTCCGAAAAGCCTGCCAATGTAGCAAAAGATGCGCTGCAATGCAAGCCTGGGGCCGCCGGGCGCGGCCCGCGGGGCTTACTGGATCCACAGGCGCATGGCGTCCCAGGCACGACCCAGGAAGCCGGCCTGCTCCACGCCGTCGAGGGCGACGAGCGGCACCTCGGCGAGCTGCTGCTCGCCCAGCACCACCTTGAGCGTGCCCACAGCCTGGCCCTGGGTGATGGGCGCCACCAGCGGCTCGGGGCGCACGACCTGGGTGCTGATCTTGCCCGCGCTGCCCGCGGGCACGGTGACGACGATGGCGCCCGGACGGCCCAGCCGGACGGTGGCCGCCTTGCCCTTCCAGATGGCGGGGGTCTGCACGGCCTGCCCGGCGTCGAAGAGCTTGACGGCGTCGAAGGCGGTATAGCCCCAGTTGAGCAGCTTCTGGCTCTCATTGGCGCGGGCATTCTCGCTTGCCGCACCGAGCACGATGGAGAGCAGGCGGCGCGGCCCCACGCCGGGGAATTCGCGCTTGGCCGTGGCCACGAGGCAGTAGCCGGCCGCGTCGGTGTGTCCGGTCTTGAGGCCGTCGACGGTCGGGTCGCGGTAGAGCAGCAGGTTGCGGTTGTTGCTGTTGGACGCCGGCGTGCCCTCGTAGCGGTACTGCTTGGTGGCGTAGTAGTGCATGTACTCGGGGAAGTCCTGCATCAGGCGCGCCGCCAGGATGGAGAGGTCGCGCGCCGTGGTGGTGTGCCCGGGCGCGGTCAGGCCCTCGGGGTTCTTGAAGCCGGTGTTCGTCATGCCCAGGGCGCGCGCCTGGTCGTTCATGAGCTTGACGAAGTTCTCGGCCGTGCCGCCCACGCCTTCGGCCAGGGCCATGGTGGCGTCGTTGCCGGACTGCACGATCATGCCCTTGAGCAGGTCGTCCACGGGCACCTGCATCTTGGGGTCGATGAACATGCGCGAGCCCGGCATCTTCCAGGCGCGCACGCTCACGGGGAACCTCTGGTCCAGGGTGATCTTTTTGGCGCGCAGGGCGTCGAACACCAGGTAGCCGGTCATCAGCTTGGTCAGCGAGGCGGGCTCGACGGGCGCGTCGATGTCCTTGCCGGCCAGGACCTGGCCCGCCGTCACGTCCATCAGCAGGTAGGCGCGTGCGGCGATCTCGGGGGGTTGGGGCGCCTGGGCCTGGGCGCCCAGGGCCAGGACGGACAGGCTGGCGGACAGAAGAAAGGAGCGGAACACGGAGAAGAGTCGTTGCATGGAGTCAGGAGAGAGAGAAAAACACTGTCCGGCCAGGGCGCCGGTCATTGGAGGTGGCGAACGACCAGCCCCTTGAGCAGGGGAAGCTGGCCATGGAAGAAATGCCCACCGCCGGGCACCACGGTGACCGGCAGGGTCTGCGGCCGCGCCCAGTCGAGCACGGCGGACAGGGGCACGGTCTGGTCGTGCTCGCCGTGGATCACCAGGGTGCGCAGGTGGGCCTCGGGCGGCAGGGCGGCCACCTCGAAGCGGCTGGCCGCCGTGCCCACGAGCACGGCGTGGCGCACCTCGCGCTGCACCCACAAGGCGGCCAGCGCATGGCTGGCGACGAAGGCCCCGAAGGAAAAGCCCGCCAGCGCCAGCGGCCCCTCGGGTGCGGCCTGGCGCACAACGGCGAGCATGTCGTCCCGTTCGCCGCGGCCCTCGTCGTGCACGCCGGCACTCTGGCCCACGCCGCGGAAGTTGAAGCGCACCGCCCCCCAGCCGCACTGCACAAAGGCACGCGCCAGGGTTTGCACGACCTTGTTGTCCAGGGTGCCGCCGAACAGGGGGTGGGGGTGGGCGATGACCGCCATGCCGCGCGGCGTGCCCGCGGGCATGTCGCGGCGCGCCTCGATAGCGCCGGCCGCGCCGGCAAAGCTCAGAATCTCGGTATGGGCGTTCATTTGCTATGAATAGTATAGCTGCCAGCGCTTGCCGGACAAGCGCTGGATGCCAAAATAGCTCAATACCCGTAGAGTCCGGCTCAGCGCCCGAGTTCCGGCGGCGTGCGCAGGCGCTCGACGATTTGGCCGTTCTTCAGGTGCGACTCGACGATTTCCTCGATGTCGGCCAGGTCCACGTAGCTGTACCACACGCCTTCGGGATACACCACGGCGACGGGCGCGGCGGCGCAGCGGTCCAGGCAGCCCGCCTTGTTCACGCGCACCTGGCCCGGTCCGGCCAGGCCGGCCTGCTTGACCAGGGTCTTGCAGTGGTCGAACGCCGCCTTGGCGCCGTGCAGGGCGCAGCAGCCCTCGCCGTTGGGGCGCTCGTTGAGGCAGAAGAAGATGTGCCGCGCGTAGTACTGCGGCTGCGGTGTGCCGCTGGTGGGAGAGCTCATGGCGGCATTTTAGGAACCCCGCTGCGGGCGGGCGGCGCGCAGCAACACCACCAGCAGCGTGGCATAGGGCCAAAGCCAGCCCAGCCACTGCCCCAGGCCGTAGAAGCGGATGAAGCGCCCCTGCTCCCATACGAACAGGGTTTCGGCGAAATAGGCGCTCGTGGGCGCGTCGTTGAGCAGCGCCAGTTGCACCGGCAGGGCCACCAGCAGCAGCACGGTCGCCGCGCGCGGCGGCAACGGCAAGGCCGCCGCCGCCAGCGCGCCGCCCAGAACGATGCCGGCCTGGGCCGGTGGGCCCAGCCAGTCCCACGCATGGGCCGGGCCAAAGCTCAGCGCCGTGGACAGCGCCGTCGCCCCCACGCCCACGCCCATGGCCGTGGCCACCAGCACCGCGCGGCGCAGCCCCGGGCGCGTGACGCTGCCGACCAGCAGTGCCGGCGCCAGCAGCCCCAGGGCCACGCAGCACAGCTCGGCCAGCGGCGAGAGCGGCTGCAGGGGCTCGCTGCGCACCGGCAGCCAGGCGAGAAAGGGCGTGCCCGCCAGCAGCTCGGCCAGGGCCAGCTCCAGCCGCTCGAACACCTGCCCCAGGCCGAAGGGCTCGGCCGCCGGAAACAGCAGGGCCCAGGGCCACAGCGCCAGCAGCACCAGCGGGCCGCGCGCGTCGGGCAGGAACCAGCGCGCACGAAAGCGGCTCCAGCGCGCCAGTGCGCCCCAGCGTTCGAGCAGCACGGCCAGCAGCGCCCCGGCCAGGGTGCCGCCGCTGTTGAGCACCCAGTCCATGTTGGAGGGCACGCGCTGGGGCAGGTAGATCTGCAGGAATTCCATGGCCAGCGACAGCAGACTGCCCGCGAGCGCCGCCAGCGGCACGGCCGGGCGCGCCCAACCCGTGCGCACCAGGGCCAGGGCGAGCAAGAAGCCCAGCGGCGCGTAGCCCAGCACGTTGGTGCCGGCGTCGAATCCTGTCCAGTAGGGCGGCGGGATGCGCGCCGTGAGGAATACCCAGGGATCTATGCCCTGCGCGCGCCAGCCCGTGAACGGGAACAGGCTGGCAAAGACGATGAGCGCCCCGTAGACCCACGCAAGCGGCCAGGCGGAGGTCTTGTGCACAGCCGCCCGCCCGCTAGAAAGGCTTGACCACCACCAGCACCACCACCGCCACGAGCAGCAGCACCGGCGCCTCGTTGAACCAGCGGTACCAGACATGGCTGCGCCCCTGGGCGCCGCTCTCGAAGCGGCGCAGCAGCACGGCGCAGTAGCCGTGGTAGGCCAGCACCAGCAGCACCAGCAGCAGCTTGGCATGCATCCAGCCGCTGCCCGGCCCCATGCCGATGCCGTAGCCCAGCCACAGCCACAGCCCCAGCCCCAGGGCGGGCAGCGCCAGCATGTGCGTGAAGCGCAGCAGCTTCTTCGCCATGAGCAGCAGGCGCGCGCGCTCGGCCACCGAGCCGGGCGGCACCATGGCCAGGTTGACGTAGATGCGCGGCAGGTAGAACAGGCCGGCGAACCAGCTCGCCACGAACACGATATGGAAGGATTTGACCCAGAGCATGGGGCCAGTGTAGTGGGGTGCGTGCGCGGCACGACCAAAAAAGTGGCCCGGCAGACACCTGCCGGGCCGGGAAAGCCTGGTGCCTTGCGGGCCGCCAGGCCCCGCTCAGGGAGGAAAAAGCGGGGGGCGGCCAGGCCGCCCGCTGCAAATCTAGCACCACCCACCCCCATCTTCAACTGCTTTGCGCAAATCGGTGGGCATGCCGGGCACAGTAGGGCACAATTTTCCCCATGCACCTCTCCAGCCCCACCCCCTTCCCCGCCCACCGCCCGCGCCGCCTGCGCCGCGACACCTTCACCCGCAACCTGGTGCGCGAGCACGCCGTCACCGTCAACGACCTGATCTACCCGGTGTTCGTGCTCGACGGCACGGGCCGCCGCGAGGCCGTGGCCTCCATGCCCGGCGTGGAGCGTCTGAGCCTGGACCTGCTCATGGGCGTGGCCGAGGACTGCGTCAAGCTCGGCATCCCCGTGATGGCGCTGTTCCCGGTGATCGACGCGAGCCTCAAGACGCCCGACGGCAAGGAGGCGCTCAACCCCGAAGGCCTGGTGCCGCGCGTGGTGCGCGCCCTGAAGAAGGAGTTTCCCGACCTGGGCGTGATGACCGACGTGGCCCTAGACCCCTACACCAGCCATGGCCAGGACGGCCTGCTCGACGAGACCGGCTATGTGCTCAACGACGCCACGGTGGAAGTGCTGGTCGGCCAGGCGCTCACGCAGGCCGAGGCAGGCGTGGACATCGCCGCCCCCAGCGACATGATGGATGGGCGCATCGGCGCCATCCGCGAGGCACTCGAAGCCCACGGCCACATCCACACGCGCATCATGGCCTACAGCGCCAAGTACGCCAGCGCCTTCTACGGCCCCTTCCGCGACGCGGTGGGCTCGGCCGCGAACCTGGGCAAGAGCAACAAGAAGGTCTACCAGATGGACCCCGGCAACAGCGACGAGGCGCTGCGCGAGGTGGCCATCGACATCGCCGAGGGCGCCGACATGGTGATGGTCAAGCCCGGCATGCCCTACCTCGACATCGTGCGCCGCGTGAAGGACGAATTCCGCGTGCCCACCTTCGCCTACCAGGTGTCGGGCGAGTACGCCATGCTCCAGGCCGCGGCACTGAACGGCTGGCTGGACCGCGACGCGGTGATACTGGAGAGCCTGCTGGCCTTCAAGCGCGCGGGCGCCGACGGCGTGCTGACCTACTTCGCCCGCGACGCCGCCCGTTTGCTGCAAAATAGATAGCTTATAGCGCTTGCCCAGTAAGCGCCAAAGCCACTTTTGAACGGAATTCCTGGCGCCATGGGCCGCTTGCGCACCGCACCGCACGCACCGCTGCTCACGCAGGCCGCGGCAGCCCTGCTGTGCATGGCGGTGGCGCTGGCCACGGAGCAGCCGGCCCCCGGGCAGGAGGCCACCCAGCTGTTCCAGCCCGCCAGCGGCCTGGTGCTGGCGCTGATCGTCTGCGGCGGGCGGCGCCTGGCCCCGGCCCTGGGCGCAGGCCTGCTGCTGCAGGCCGCCCTGGCGGGCCACGCACCGCTGGCAGCACTCGCCCACGCCCTGGGCCCCGTGGTGGCGGCGCTGGTGGCGGCCTGGCTGCTGCGCGGCGGGGGGCGCTTCGACATCGACCAGCCGAACTTCCACGTCGTGGGCCATGTGCTGCTGTGGGCCTGCGGGGTGGGTGCGGGTACGGGCGCGCTGGCGTCGACCGGCACGCTGGTGCTGACCGGCACGCTGGCGCCCGAGGCCTGGCTGTTCCAGTACCTGCAGCACTGGATGGGCAACGCCCTGGGGATCTTGCTCGTCTCGCCGCTGGTGCTCGCCTGGCGGCGCACCTTGCGCTTTCCCGCGCCGCTGCGCCGCGTGCACGAGGGCCTGCTGGTCTGGACGCTGACGGCCGCAGCCGCCGTGGCCGTGTTTGGCAACACCGTCAGCCCCACGCTGGCACCGCTGGCCAATGCCTACTGGATGTTCCTGTTCGTCGCCTGGTCGGGCGCGCGCCTGGGCCTGCTGCCCACCATGGGGCTGCTGTGCCTCATCGCCCTGCAGGCGCTGTGGGGCACGTACCAGCGCACCGGCTTTTTCGCGCGCGACATCGCCGCCAGCCAGGGCTTTGGCTACTGGTCCTACATGATGATCCTGGGTGTGGTGGGCCTGGCGCTGGCCGCCTGGCTGGCCGAGCGGCGGCGCCAGAAAACGGCGCTGCGCATCGCCGCCATCGCCTTCGAGTGCCAGGAGGGTTTGCTCATCACCGACGCACGGGGCCGCATTCTGCAGGCCAACCCTGCGCTGTGGCGGCTCACGGGATACACCCTGGGCCATATGCAGGGGCGCACGGCCCAGTTTCTGTGCGCGCCCACCACAACCCCGGGTGCTGGCCTGCCATGCACTCCCGGCCGCAATGTGCAACTGCGCATACGCCTGGCACGCAAGGGCGGCGACGTGTTCCCCGCCTGGGTGTCCATCACGCCGGTGCATGGGCCGGACGCGGTCATCAGCCACTATGTCATCAGCCTGCGGGACATCACCAGCCTGGAGGAGCAGGAGCAGCGCATGGCCGAGCACGCCGCCACGCAACGCCACGCCCTGGTGCGCGAGGTGCACCACCGCATCAAGAACAATCTGCAGGGCATCGTGGGCATGCTGCGCACGCTCGACCGCCAGCACCCGCAATTGCGCGGTGCCATCCAGCAGGTGGTGGACCAGATCCAGAGCATCGCCGCCATCCACGGCCTGCAAGGGCGCGCGCCCTCCGAAGAGGTGCGCCTGTGCACGCTGCTGCAGGCCATTGCCGAGAGCATTGCGCAGAACTGGAACACGCCCATTGCTCTGGACATCCCGCCGCGCTGGCAGCCCGTGCGCGTGGCCAGTGCCGAGGCCGTTCCGGTGGCGCTGGTGCTCAACGAGCTGCTGGTCAACGCCGTCAAGCATGGCGGCCAGGCGCAGCAGGACGTACAGGCCTCCCTGCACCGCGACGCCGAGGACGGGCAGGTGCGCGTGCGCATCTCCAACCCGGGACACTGGCCGGCGCCCATGCAGCCCCCCCAGGCCCTCGCAGGCCGGGGGCTGGACCTGGTGGCCGCGCTCATGCCGCGCTCGGGCGCGCGCCTCACGCGCCACCAGGCCGGAGGGCGCGCGACCACGGACCTCGTGCTCTCCTCCCCCGTCATCCACGCCGAAACCCCGGACCATGACCGCACCCACAACGCCCCCTTGCCCGCCCCATCTGCTGCTGGTGGACGATGACCGGCTCATCCTGGCCACGCTCGCGCGCGGCCTGGAGGACGCGGGCTTTCATGTCAGCACCGCCGAATCGGCCGAAGACGCCCAGGAACTGCTGGGCAGCGGGCTGCGCCCGGACCTCGCCCTGCTCGACGTGCGCCTGCCGGGCGAGGACGGGCTGGCCCTGGCCGCACGCCTGCACACCCTGGACCACATTCCCTTTCTCATGCTGAGCGCCTTCAGCGACGAGGCCACGGTGCAGGAGGCCGCGCGCATCGGCGCACTGGGCTACCTGGTCAAGCCGCTGGACACCGAGCAGATCCGCCCCACGCTGCTGGCCGCGCTGCAGCGCGCGCAGGAACACGCCGAACTGCGCACACACCACGACCAATTGCAGACCGCCCTGCACAGCGACCGCGACATCAACGTGGCCATAGGCATCACCATGGTGCAGTATCGGCTCTCGCGCCAGGCGGCCTTCGAGATGCTGCGCGCCGCCGCCCGCGCCCAGCGGCGCAAGCTCGCCCTGCTGGCGCAGGACGTCATCCAGACCTGCGAGAGCCTGCACCCTGGCGGGCCAGAGACCGGTCCCGGCCATTGAGCCGGTGCAGGTTTTCCCGGATTGTCACGCCGCCGCCGCCGTGACATAAATCAACCCCCGGGCGGCCCAATCCTCTGCCGCCCGCGCTCCAGGGGCCCAGAACACGCCTCGTTGCCACGACGAGAACCACGCCCGTGTCTGCCCCAGCACCTTTTGCGTTCGCCTGCTCGAACCTGCCAGCACCCTGGCTTGCACGCCGCACCGGCGGCTGCGCGGCCCTGCGTGCACGGAATCGCACGCCATGACGCTTGCTGCCAGCCGCCGGCCCGCTCCCGCAGGTGCTTGGCGCCTGGTATGCCAACGGCTGTGGCACCGGGGCATGGCATCCTGGATCTTCCGCTGGCGTGTAGGCACGCGCCTGCTCGCCATGATGGCCCTGGCCGCCCTGGTGGCCGTGGCGCTCACCGCCTCGGGCGTGCACGGGCTGGCCGAATCCACCGAGAGCCTGCGCAGTGTGTACGAAGAACGCATGAAGCCGGTGCGCACGCTCGCGCAGATCGCCCAGCTCATGCAGACCAACCAGCTCCAGATGCAGGCCGCACTGGCCCGCGCGCAGGCACAGCCGGCGCGCGGCGCGGCGGCGCAGGACAGCGCCAGCGCGGCCACTGACGCCATCGAGCAGAACATCCGCACCATCGACGCCCTGTGGGAGTCCTATACCCGCAGCACTCCGCTCAGCGCGGCAGAAAGCGCGCTGGCCGAGCAGTTCCAGATCAAGCGCACCACCTACCTGCAGCACGCCCTGCGGCCCGCGCTCACCGCCCTGCAGGACAGGGAAACCCTCCAGATCGCGCAGCACGCCGCCAGTGCCCGCACGTTCTATGAGCGCGCCCACCAGGACATCCAGGCGCTGATCGACCTGCAGTTCGAGCACGCACGCGCCGCCTACGAGGCAGGCATGCAGCGATACGAGCGCACGCGCGACCGCGCCCTGTGGATGCTGCCGGCCGCCATACTGGCGCTGGGCTTGCTGGGATGGTGGCAGATCCGCTCCATCGTCGATCCGCTCGCGCGCGTCACGCAGGTGTTCCAGCGCATGGCACGGGGGCAGCTCGACTCGCACATCCGCGTGCCCGGGCGCGACGAGGTCAGCGTGCTGCTGCGCGAGCTGCGCACCCTGCAGTCGCGCCTGGCGTCCAACGAGCAGGCCATCCACCGCCTGGCCTTCTACGACGCCCTCACCGGCCTGCCCAACCGCACGCTGCTGCGCGAGCGCATCCAGCAGGCCCTGCAGGAGAGCCGCGGCGACACCCGCCACCGCGCCCTGCTGCTGCTGGATCTGGACCATTTCAAGACCATCAACGACACCCTGGGCCACGAGGTGGGCGACCAGTTTCTGCTGGAAATGGCGCAGCGCCTGCGCGCCCAGGCTGTGGCGCCGCACCTGGTCGCGCGCATCGGGGGGGACGAGTTCGTCGTGCTCACCGGCCCACTCGACACCGATGGCACGCGCGCGCTCGACCAGGCCGTGGCGCTGGGGCAGGCGCTGCTGGGCGCGCTGGCCGCCCCCTGCACGATCGGCGGGCACGACCACCATGGCAGCGCCAGCATCGGCCTGAGCCTGTTCCAGTGCGGCAATGCCAGCCTCAAGGATCTGCTCAAGCGCGCCGACCTGGCCATGTACCAGGCCAAGAACGCCGGGCGCAACCAGTTGTGCGCCTTCGATCCGTCCATGCAGATCCAACTCGACGAGCGCGCCGCGCTGACCGCGGCGCTGCGCCAGGCGCTGGCGGATCACCAGTTCCTGCTGTACTACCAGCCCCAGGTGGACGAGTATGGCCAGGCCGTGGGCGCCGAAGCGCTGCTGCGCTGGCAGCACCCGGAGCACGGGCTGGTGCCGCCGGCGCAGTTCATCCCCCTCGCCGAGGCCAGCGGGCTGATCCTGCCCATAGGCCACTGGGTGCTGCAGCAGGCCTGCGCCCAACTGGCCGCCTGGCAGGCCTGCCCCGACACACGCCACCTGGAGCTGGCCGTGAACGTGAGCGTGCGCCAGTTCCGCGAGCCCGATTTCGCCGCCAGTGTGCTGCGCCTGCTCGACACCAGCGGCATAGACGCGACGCGCCTGGTGCTCGAACTGACCGAGAGCCTGGTGATCGACGACCTGGAGGACACGCGCGTCAAGATGCAGGTGCTGAACGAACGCGGGGTGCGCTTTGCGCTCGACGATTTCGGCACGGGCTACTCCTCGCTGTCCGTGCTGCGCGACCTGCCCCTGCACCTGCTCAAGATCGACCGCAGCTTCGCGCGCGACGTGGCCGAGGCCGCAGGCAGCGCCACCCTGGTGCGCACCATTGTGAACATGGCCCGCAGCCTGGGCCTGCAAATCGTCGCCGAGGGGGTGGAAACCATTGCCCAGCAGCAGGCGCTGCGCCAGGCGCATTGCCACTTCTTCCAGGGTTACCTGTTCTCCCGCCCCCTGCCGGGCGACGCCTTCGCCGCCTGGCTGCAGGCACTTTCCCTCCCTCCCCCCGCGCATTCCCCCACGTCCTCCGCATCGCTTTGACCCCCAAGAGAACTGCCATGAACCGCTTCAAGATTTCCACCCGTGTGACCGTGCTGGCCGTGCTGCTGGCGCTGCTGTCGGTCTTCATCGGCGCCCTGGGGCTATGGGGCGTCACCCAGTCCAACCAGGCGCTGCAGACCATGTACGCCGAGCGCCTGGCGGCCACCGCCGAGATCGGGAAGATCCAGTCTCTGCTGCTGCAGCAGCGCCTGCTGCTGGCGGTGACGCTGGTGACGCCCGACGATGCCACCATCCAGGCCAATATGGCCACCGTGGAGATGAACATCACCACCATCAGCACGGTGTGGCAGGACTACATGCGGCGCCCGCACGCCCCGGACGAGACGCGCCTGGCCGAGACCTTCTACGAGCACCGCATGCGCTTCGTGAACGAAGGCCTGCGCCCTGCCGCCGCAGCGCTGCGCGCGGGCGACGTGGAGCAGGCACGGCAACTGGTGACCGAGCGGGTGCGCCCGCTGTACCTCCCGGTGGGCGAGGGCATCGATGCCCTGGTGCGCTGGCAGGCCGAGGCCGGCAAGCAGGCCTGGGATGCCGCCAGCCAGCGCTATGCGCTGATCCGCAACGCCGCGGTGGCGGCCATCGTGCTGGGCCTGTTGTTTGCCGTCCTCTTCTCCGGGGCCCTGGTGCGCAGCATCTCCCGCTCGCTCGGCCAGGCCGTGCAAGCCGCGCAAGCCATCGCCCGCGGAGACCTGAGCCGCGACATCCATGCCGAGGGCCAGGACGAGGCAGCGCAAGTGCTGCACGCGCTGGGCTCCATGCAGGCGCAGCTCACGGGCATCGTGCGCGGCATCCGCGAGGGCAGCGAAAACCTGGCGAGCGCCTCCGGCCAGATCTTCACGGGCAACCACGACCTGGCCAGCCGCACCGAGCAGCAGGCCGGTGCGCTGGAGCAGACCGCTGCCGCCATGCAGCAGCTCAGCGCCACGGTGCAGCAAAACGCCGAGAACTCGCGCCAGGCGCAGCACCTGGCCAGCAGCGCCAGCCAGGTGGCCCAGCACGGCGGCACGGTCATGGGTCAGGTGGTGAGCACCATGCGCGAGATCCACGCCTCCTCGGGCAAGATTGCCGACATCATCGGCGTGATCGACGGCATTGCCTTCCAGACCAATATCCTGGCGCTCAACGCCGCGGTGGAGGCGGCGCGCGCGGGCGAACAGGGGCGCGGCTTTGCCGTGGTGGCCTCCGAGGTGCGCGCCCTGGCCGGGCGCTCGGCCGAGGCCGCCAAGGAGATCAAGCAGCTCATCGACTCCAGCGTCGAGCGCGTGGGCAAGGGCAGCGAACTGGTGGACCAGGCAGGGGCCACCATGCAAGAGGCCGTGACGTCCATCCAGCGCGTCGCCAGCCTGATGACGGACATCAGCGCTGCCAGCACCGAACAGAGCAGCGGCATGGGCCAGATCGACGCCGCCGTGCAGCACCTGGACCAGACGACGCAGCAGAACGCCGCCCTGGTGGAGGAGCTCTCCGCAGCGGCGCGCAGCCTGCAGGAACAGGCACACGCCCAGGTGCAGGCCATTGCGGTGTTCACGCTGGACGAAGATGCGGCGGCTGCAGCAGCACCGCTCACCAGCCCCGCTCCGGCCGCCGGCCGCAGCGCCATGCCCCTGCCCGCACGCGTGCCGGCGCTCACCTGAAACCAGGCCGCTGGCAGCCTCCTGCAGAAGCTCAGGCCGGCAGCCGCTGCATAGGCGCCGGGCTTGTCCGCGGGGCTCCTGCCGGCACCGGGCCCAAGGGGGGTGCAGCGCTGGCGGCCGCACGGTGCACCGCCGGGCCCTCTTGCAGGCGGAACCTCTCCACCGCGCGCACCAGCTCCTGCGCCTGCCCGCGCAGGCTGTTGGCGGCGGCGGCCATTTCCTCCACCAGGGCGGCGTTCTGCTGCGTCACCTGGTCCATTTGCGTGATGGCCTCGCCGACCTGGGTCACGCCCTGGCTCTGCTCGGTGCTCGCCGCGCTGATTTCGCCCATGAGGCTGGTCATCCGCTGGATGGCGCCCACGACCTCCTGCATGGTCGCACCCGCCTGGTCCACCTGCGCCGTGCCGGACTCCACACGCTCCACGCTGGCACCGATGAGCTGCTTGATCTCCTTGGCGGCCTCGGCCGAGCGCCCGGCCAGGGCGCGCACCTCGGAGGCCACCACGGCAAAGCCGCGCCCCTGTTCGCCCGCGCGCGCCGCCTCCACCGCGGCGTTGAGCGCCAGGATATTGGTCTGGAAGGCAATGCCGTCGATCACGCCGATGATGTCGGCGATGCGCCTGGAACTCTCCTGAATGCCCTTCATGGTCTGCACGACCTCGCCCACGACCGTGCCGCCGCGTTCGGCCACCGCACTGGCCGAGATGGCCAGTTGGTTGGCCTGGTGCGCATGGTCGGCATTCAGGCGCACGGCAGAGTTGAGCTGCTCCATCGAGGCAGCCGTCTCCTCCAGCGCACTGGCCTGCTGCTCGGTGCGCGCGCTCAGGTCCTGGTTGGCCTGGGCGATCTGGCCGCTGGCCGCGGCCACGTTCTCGGAGCCACCGCGCACCTGCGACACCACCGTGCGCAGGCTCTCCAGCATCTGCCGCAGGGCGCCCAGCAGCAGGGCCGTCTCGCTGCGCCCCTGGACATCGATGTGCACACCCAGATCGCCATCGGCCACGGCACGGGCCACCTCCACCGCCTGCTGCAAAGGCCCGGTGATCGCGCGGATGATCCACAGCGCCAACACCACGGCCGCGCCCAGCGCCAGCGCGATGGCCACCCCCACGGAGAGCTGGATGGACGCCACCGCGGCGCCAGCATCGGCCACCGACTGCTCCTGCAGTTCGGTCTGCAGGGCGATCAGGGCATCCGTCGCCTCGATATAGGCAGCGAACACCGGGCGCACCTCCTTGAAGAGGTAGGCGCGCGCCGCCTCGTCCTGCCCCTGGCCCATCAAATCCATGAAATGCTGCTGCCCCTCGACGGTACGCGCCCTCTGCGCCTGCAGGGCGGCAAGCAGCTCCTTGGCACGCGGGTGCCGGATCTGCGCCGCCAGCCGCTCCACGAGTTCGTTCATGCTTTGTCGCTTGGCCTGCACGGCCTTCTGCAGGCGCTGGAATTCGTCACCGCCCTCGGCAATGGCCATATCGCGCAGAGCGATGGCGATGCCATTGGAGTCGTCGCGGATGTGGTTGAGCAGGGCCACCCGCGGCATGCGCTCGTCCGTCACCACCCGGAACTCCTGGTGGAGTACAGCGCTTTTCCAGAGCGCCACCACGCCCAGGCCGACGATCAGCAGGCCCATCAGGGCAAAACCCAGCGCCAGCCGGGTGGCGATCTTCATATCACCGAGATTCATGGTCTTCTCCTTGCGGGTTCATGGCATGGATGGGCTCATCAAACCAGTTGATGAAAAATGTATCTTCATGTTACGGCCCTGGACGCAAACGCACAAGGGCCGCCGGTCAACCCATGGCGGCCATCGGGCAGGCACGCGCACCGGGGCGTTTGCGGCTAGCATGCAGGCCACGCCCCGAAAGCGCTCCATGGACCTCAAGCCCCTCATCACCCTGCTGGCCATCGTCAACCCGCTGGCCATCGTGCCGTTCTTCATCCACTACACGCAGGGCTTCTCCGACGTGCAGCGCCGGCGCACCATCCGCACGGCGGCGTTCGCCGCGTTCTGCGTGATCGCGGCCTGCGCCCTGCTGGGCCTGCAGATCCTCGATTTCTTCAATATCTCGCTGCAGAGCTTCCAGGTGGGCGGGGGCATGCTGCTGCTCATCAGCGCGATGAACATGCTCAACGCCCAGCCGGCCGAGGCCAAGCCCCATACGCATGAATTGGAAGAAGGCGCCGAAAAGGCCGCCGCCGGCTCCAGCATCGCCGTGGTGCCGCTGACCATCCCGCTGCTCACCGGGCCGGCCACCATGTCCACCGTGGTGATCTACGCCGACCGCGCCCAGACCTTCTGGCAGCACGCCGCGCTGGTGGGCTACGGCGTGGTGATCGCCGCGGCCACGGCGGTGAGCTTTGCGCTGGCCGAGCCCATCTCGCGCTTTCTGGGCAAAACCGGCATCAACGTCATGACGCGTCTCATGGGACTGATCCTCGCGGCCCTGGCCGTGGAGGTGATGGCCGAAGGCCTGAGCAAGCTGTTCCCGGCGCTGGGCGCGCACTGAGCCACGCGCGCAGGCCCGGACCCGGGAATACGGGCAAAATCCGGTTCCAGTGCCCGTCCAGCAAGCGCAAGCAGCTATTTATTCAGTAGCAACAGATGAGGCGCCGTGCGCCGCGTGGCCGTGCCCGCCCTGGCCGGCCAGCGGGGCGATGAGCGCGCCGTCGATGGCGCCGAAACCCAGCACCTCGCCGCCGCGCTGCGCGGCAAAGCGCTCAGCAAAGGCGCGCTCGGCAAAGGCAGGCAGATTGCCCGCGCGCATGGGGCCGCGCGCGCTGGAGCCGTGCACGTACCAGGCGCCGGCGGCGTCCACCCAGGTGCGGCTGGGCACGTCGGTGACGTAGCGCGCCACGATCTGCGCGGCGCTGCGCCCGGGGCTGTAGCGCGCCACGTCCTGCAGGTACATGAACAGCGAGAGCGGCGAGTCGAAGAACTGCGCGTCGCCGTTGTCGAAGATGACCTGCGCCGCCCAGTCGGGCGCGCGCTCCGGGTACATGCCGCACACCGGGCAGCGCACGCCGGGCGGCACCGGCCGCGCCGCGTGCAGCGCCAGGCCCGAGGCGCGGTCGTAGGGCGTGGGCGGCGCGACGATGCAGACATCGCCCTCCTGCACCACGGCCGCGGCCTGCGGCGCGGGCTGCGGCGACAGGGAACGCCACTGCCAGCCCTGCACCCCCAGCACCAGCAGCAGGGCCAGCGCTGCGGCCACGGCCAGGCGCTGCGGCCAGTGCCGCGGGGCGGGGTGCGGGGGCGGTGGCGGCATGGCGCAGACCCTGGCGGCGCTCACATGCGCGTATCGTGCAGCGCGCCGCCGCTCAGGTCCACCATGTCCAGCTTGATGTCCCCGAAGTGCAGCACCTTGCCGCCGTATTCGGCAGCGAACTGGGTGGCGTCCGCCTCTTGGGCGAAGCTGGCGATGGTCGGCCCCATGGAGCCGTGGCGCTTGCTGCCCAGCACGTAGACGGCGGTCTTGGCGTCGATCCAGTGGCCCTGGGGCTCCTCCCACTGCGCCTGGCCCATGTCCTGCACGTAGACGGCGCGCACGGCGCGCACCTGCTCGCCCGCCAGCAGGGTGTTGAACAGCTCCACGGTGTCGCAGAAGAAGGCGGGGCGGTCCTGCCCGGCATAGTGGATCTGCGCCTTGGGGCCGGGGTAGTCGGCCAGCAGCATGCCGTCGAGCTCGCAGGAGGTCCCGCGGTCGATCTCCACGGGTGCGAGGGATTGCGCCGCGCCGGGTTTTTCGCCGCAGGCCGCGAGCAGGCCGGCGGCGGGCAGGGCCGCCAGGGCCACCAGGCCCAGGGCGCGGCGGCGGGTGAAGCAGGAACAGGTCATGGCTTGAATCTCCAGTGCGCGAGGGCGAGCGGCAGAGCGATCCAGGCCAGCATCACGCCGCCCATGGTGAGCGGGTTGCCCAGCGCGCTGGGCACGACGCTGGCGAGGCCGTAGAGGGTGCGCACTTCTTCGAGTGAAAACACGTTGAGGATGCGGAACACGTCGGCCGGGTTGAGCAGCAGCAGCCAGGCAAAGGCGTCGCCCGCGAACTGCCCGCCCGTGGTCACCAGGATGCCCAGGAGCAGCAGGTCGAACACCAGCACGAAGAAGAACCAGGTGGCGATGGCCAGGCCCGAGGCGCGCGTGCGGTCGCGCGCCAGCACGGACAGCAGCACGGCCAGGCTCAGGAACGCCAGGCCCAGCAGCACGGAGGAGAGGATGAAGCCGCCGAAGTGGAACAGCGCATTGACGTTCATGTGGCGCCACAGCACCAGCGCCACCAGGCCGAACCCGGCCAGGGTGGAGAGCGTGAGCGCCAGCGCCAGCCCCAGGTATTTGCCCAGCAGCAGTTCCAGCCTCGTGATGGGCAGGGCCAGCAGCAGGTCCAGCGAGCCGCGCTCGCGCTCGCCCACGATGGCATCGAAACCCAGCAGCAGGGCGATCAGCGGGATGAGGTAGATCACCAGGCTCACCAGGCTGGCGATGGTGAACTCGATGGAGCGAAAGCCCACCTGCCCCTGCTGCGCGCCGCCGAAGTAGGCGATGACGAGCGAGAAGATGGTGAAGACCAGCGCCACCGCCAGCACCCAGCGGTTGCGCATGCGGTCGCGGAATTCCTTGGCGGCGACGGTGAGGATGGGGGTCAGTTCCATGGCAATCGTGGGAAGCGGTTCATTGCGCGATGCCGAAGAACATGTCTTCCAGCGAGGGTTCCTGCAGGCGCACATCCTGCACGCGGGCGCCCAGCGGGGCCAGGGCGGCCAGCAAGGCCATCTTGCGTTCGCGCGGCAGCGACAGGCGCAGGCCTGCAGGGCAGGTCTCGGCCTGCACGCCCAGGGCCGCGTCCAGGGCCTGGGCGGCCGCGCTGCGGTCGGCCTCGTCCACATCGATCTCGGCCACCAGGGGCAGGGCGGTGCGCTCGCGCAGCGCCTGCACGCTGCCCACGGCCTGCACCCGGCCCGCGGCGAGGATGGCCAGGCGGTCCACGCGCTCCTGCAGCTCGGCGAGGATGTGCGAGGTGATGATCACCGTGACGCCGCCGGCCCGCAGCTCCTGGAGCTGGGCATAGAAGTCGCGGATGGCCTGGGGGTCCAGGCCATTGGTCGGCTCGTCGAGGAACAGCACGCGGGGCTTGCCGAGCAGGGCCTGGGCGAAGCCCAGGCGCTGGCGCATGCCCTTGGAGTATTCGCGCACCGGGCGCTTGCCGGCATGCGCCAGGCCCACGCGCTCGAGCATGGCCGGGCACTCGTGCAGCGGCGCGCCCTTGAGGCGGGCAAAAAAGCGCAGCGTCTCCAGGCCGTCCAGGTTGTCGTAGAGCACCACGTTCTCGGGCAGGTAGCCGAGCTGGCGGCGCACGGCGCGAAAATGCCGTCCGCCCACGGGCGTCGCGCCGACCTGGATGCTGCCCGCCGTGGGGGTCACCAGGCCGAGCATCATCTTGAACAGGGTGCTCTTGCCCGCGCCGTTGTGGCCGATCAGGCCGAAGATCTCGCCCTGCGCGATGTCCAGGTCCACGCCGTCCACGGCATGCAATGCGCCGTAGTGCTTGCGCACGCCGCGCAGCGCAATCGCTGCGGCTCCATCACTGGCCGGGGAAATGCTTGCCACGCCATTGGCTCCATTGTTCGTTGTGGGGTTTCATGCGCGGGTGCGGGTCCACCACCGAGGGCACGCGCAGCACCGGGAACTGGCGGCCCACCAGGCGCAGGGCCTGCACCGCGGGGCTGGCCAGCAGCAGCTTGACGCTGGGGTGGCGCCAGGTGAGGCGGTCCACCATGTCGTTGGCCTCGTAGGGCACGTCGCCCAGGCCGTCACCGTCGCGGTCCCAGCCCAGGTAGTTGCTCCAGTGGTTGCCGCTTTTCTGGCCCCAGGTTTCGTCGCGCGCACCCACGTAGCGCACCTGCTCGCGGTTGGCGACGAGGTCGTTGCCCTCGACCTCGTTGTTCTTCGAGCCCGCCGAGAGGTGCACGCCCACCGTGTTGTCCACGATCAGGTTGTTGTTGAGCTTGATGTACTCCACGTCGTAGATGAAGAAGCCCCGGTTGTTGCCGGCCACGACGTTGCCCTCGATCACCGAGTCCTGCAGCGTGCGCAGCATGATGCCGTGGTCCGAGTTGCCCCAGGCGCGGTTGCCGCGCACCTCCTGGTGGCGCACCTCCATCAGCGCCAGGCCGCCGCGGTTGTAGAACGTGTCGTTGTCCTCCCACAGGTTGTAGTAGGAGTTCATGTAATGCGTGCCGTAGCGGCTGTGGTGCAGCTTGTTGCCCTTGAACAGCGCGTTGTGCGAGACATCGACATACAGCGCGTCGCGCACGAAGCTGATGTCGTTGTTCAGGATCTTGGCGCCCTTGGTGTTGTACAGCTGCACGCCGTTGCCACGCTGGGGTGAGGCGTATTCGCGCTTGCCGGTGATGGTGTTGTGCTCGATGAGCACGTCGTTGGCCTTCTCTATCCACAGACCGAACAGGTTGTAGGTCAGGTCGCAGCGGCGCACGGTGGCGCGGTGCGCGCCCGGGTAGAGGTAGATGCCGGCGTTCTGGTCTTTCAGGCTGTCGCCCGAATCGCGCACGATCAGGCCCTCGATGAGCACGTCCGGCGCGGTGACGCGGATGGTGTCGCCCTGGTTGCCGCCGCTGATGGTGGGGCGGTCGATGCCGCGCAGCGTGAGCGGCTTGTCGATCAGCAGGTTGGCGCGGTAGTGGCCGCGTGCGATCTCGATCACGTCGCCCGGGGCCGCGGCGCGCACGGCGGCGGCCAGATCCTCGCCAGGACGCACCGCCAGCGTGGCGGCCAGGGCTGCCGCCTGCAGGCCCAGGCCGAACAGTACGGCCAGGACGCCGCGCACCCAGGCCATGCTCATAGGATGAGCCAACCCAGGGTTTTGAGCGCCAGGAACAGGGCGGCGCCGATCAGCAGGTTCTTGAAGCCCACGTAACTCATCATGTCCATCACGCCCGCCTTGCGGTAGTTGCCCCGCCACCAGACGCCGTCCTTCACATAGCGGCGGCCCGACAGGCGGATGAGCACCTCGTACACGCTCCAGCCGAACCACCAGCCGATGATGGCACCCGAGGACAGATGCCCCAGCGCCGCCATGACCCAGGCCACCGTGGCGGCAATGGCCAGCGACAGCCCGGCCACCTGCAGCGCACGCTGGCTGTGCCAGCCTTCGGTGCTCCAGGGCCAGAGGTGGTCGCGCACTTCCATGGCGATCCACTTCCAGCCCGACTCACCCGCCTTGTGCAAGGGTGCCACAGGATCGGTAGGCATGCGTGGGTCGGGGCCATTGGCCGCCTTGGCGCTGATCTGCTCCGCGAAGCTGGTGGCGGGATGAATGGGAATGAAATAGCCGTTGGCGCCGATGGGCGTGATCTCCAGGCCGTCCTTCTCGCGGCGCTTGCGCTCCTTGGCCAGGGGCGGGCAGCCCTTGGTGTCGGTGTACAGGATCATGCAGTCCAGGCAGTGCAGGCACTCGCGGTGGTCGATGCGGCCGTCGGCGTCGATCGCCTGGGCGCCGCAGCCCACGGCGCAGGCCTTGCAACTGTTGCAGTCCTGCTTGCGCTTGAGGCCGAACCAGCGGAAGGTGCTGGGCATGGCCAGCGAGGCGCCCAGCGGGCAGATGTACTTGCAGTACGGCCGCTCGATGAAGATGGACACGCCCAGGATGGCGGCCACGAACAGGCCGTAGGGCCAGGCGCGGTTGAGCACGCCGACCAGGAAGGTGGTCTTGAACGGCTCGACCTCGGCGAGCTTTTCCGCCAGGCCCATGGAGAACATGGACACCGTGAGCAGGAAGAAGAAGACGGCGTACTTCAGCCACTTGAGGCGGTCGTGCCACTTCTGCGGCAGCTTGGTCTGGAAACGCCCCAGGCCCACGAAACGCGCGATCTTGTAGATCGCCTCCTGCAGCGAGCCGAACGGGCACATCCAGCCGCAGAACAGGCCGCGCCCGAACAGGAACACGGTCACGATGATGAAGATCCAGAACAGGAAGATGAACGGATCGGACAGGAACAGCGACCAGGTCCACTGGAACAGCAGCGAATGGAACCAGGTGAGCACCTGCGTGATGGAGGGCTGGGCCATGTAGCCGAAGCCGACGACGAAGATGCTGATCGCCCAGAACGTGTACTTGAAGCCGTTGACGGGCCACTTGTTCTTGTGCGTGGACAGGCGCGTGAGCTTTTCGCGCAGGGCGTAGACCACCGCCACGGCGAGCAGCAGCAGGGCGAACAGGCTGATCTCCAGCGCCTGCGACTTCCAGATGCGCACCCAGGGGGCCTGCGGCTCCTCGACCTTGGGGCGGCCGCCGTCGAGCAGGCTGGCAGGCAGCCAGTACTTGGACTCGAACACGGCAAAGCTGCGGTGGCCCGTGGCGCGGTCCACGCGGTTGCCCAGGAAGGCGAACTTCCAGGGGTAGGCAGCCGAGAAGGACGCCGAGCGGATCACGAAGATGGCCGCCTCGGTGTAGCGCGGCGCGCCTGCGGCCTCCAGGCCGTAGAGGTTGTAGAAATCAAGATCGCGGAAGGTGAAGGCGTCTGCGCCCTGCTTGACCTGCACGCGGTCGAAAATGCCGCCGCGCACAAAACCCGAGCCCTTGAAGGATTCGGCCCCGGCCGTGCGGATGACGAAGAAGGCGTTTTCCTCCGGCTTGATGCGTGAGCGCAGGTTGTCGAAACCGTTGCTGCCCAGCAGGCTCCTGCCCACGTCGGGGTGGTTGAGGTCGCCGAACCACAGCTCGATGAAGGGCTCGGGGCTGCGCTCCAGGCCCACCTGCTCGGGTCGCACCAGCAACGGCTGCACGGCGCCCATCTGCACGAGTTGCGCCCAGTCGTATTTCTGCCCGCTGACTGCAAAGCGCGCCGGGTCGCGCACCGTGGGCGCGATGATGCCCGTCTGCCGCGCCACCGCCTGGCCCGAGAGCTGCATGACCTGGTTCTGCGCCACCACCGTGACCGTAGCGCCGGAGATGGCGTCCACGCCGATCACTTCCTCTTCAGGGCGCGAGGGGCCGACCTCGATCTTGTCGGCAACGGATTTGCCGAGGTACTGGTTGTTGAAGTTGATGAGGGCCGACTCGGGAATGCCCAGCAGCAAAATGGGCTCGGAGTGCTTGAGCACCTTCACGCCCACGTAGTGGCCCGTCTTGTCCATGCCGATGAGCGTGACCACCGGCTTGCCCGAATACGCCGGCGTGTCGGTGATGTCGGTCGAGAGCATCACATAGCCCAGCAGCTTCTTCTGGGCCGAATCGTTGTCGTAGGCCTCGACGTAGGGCGGCTGGCCCTTGCGCTCGGAAAAATGCCCGGCGCCAGGAAAGACTTCCTTGCAGGGCAGCAGCGCACACATGTCGGGCGTCACCGCCAGGTTCGGCGGCAGCTCGGCCTCGTAGGCCCCCGCATGGGCCTGGGGCGCCAGCCACGGCGTCGCCAACAACACGGCAAGACAAAAGGCAACGAACCGCGAACCCAGGACCGACATTGCACTATCCAATTCATAGCAGGTACCGCTTGCAGTACCTGCGTAACAAGCCTAAAAGGCCAAAAGATTGTGACAAGGCACAAGCTCAGAAAAAACATGGCCCCCTCCCGCAGGGCGCAGCCCTGCGGGAGAAGGGGGAAGGCGCGCAGCGCCTCCCGGGGGATGCCTCTTGGTTACTCCACGATCATGCGCGTGCGCATCTCCAGGTGCAGCGCATGGCAGAAGTGCGTGCAGTAGCACCAGAACACGCCGGGCTGGTCGGCCACGAAGGTCACCGACTTGGTCTCCAGCGGGTTGACGATGAAGTTAACGTTGTAGTTCGGGATGGCGAAGCCGTGCGTCAGGTCCTCGATCTTGTCCAGGTTGGTCAGGATCAGCGTGACCTCGTCGCCCTTCTTCACCTTGAACTCGCGCAGGCTGAAGGCCGGGGCCTGCGAGGTGATCTTCACCGTGACCTTCTTGCCGTTGCGGAACACACCGGACTCCTTGGGGTCCTTGATGGCCAGGGGCGATTCGTCCAGGTCGTACACCTGCTTGGGCTTGACCAGGTCGCGCTTGAAGATGATGAAGTCGTGCGGCTCGCCGCGCACCGGGTGGTCGGCCAGCAGCACCATCTTCTCGCCCGAGATGTCGATGAGCTGCTCGTTCTCGGCGTGCAGCGGGCCCACGGGCAGGAAGCGGTCCTTGGAGAACTTGCAGCCCACGGCCAGGTACTTGCCGTCGGCGGCGATGGTCTCGGACTGCGAGGCGTTGATGTGGCCGGGCTGGTAGTGCACGTCCAGGCGGTCCACCACGTACTTGGCGTTCTTGTCGCCCTTGTGGAAGGCGATGGCCTTCTCGATGTTCCACTTGACCACCTGGCTGTCGAGGAACAGCGTGGTGTAGGCGTTGCCGCGGCCGTCAAACGCCGTGTGCAGGGGGCCCAGGCCCACTTCCACTTCGGCGACGATGGCGTCGTCGAGCTTCTCCATCTTGCCGTCGAACCAATCGAGCACCTTGGCCAGCTCGATGGTGGTGACGGTGGGCGAGAGCTTGCCCGCGCAGATGAAGTACTTCTGGTCCGGGCTGGCGTTCACGCCGTGCGGGTTCTTGGGCACGCTCACGTAGGCGGTGAGGGCCGTCTTGGGGTCCTTGTTGGCCTCGTGCGTGCCGTCCACCACGGGCACCTTGGACGTGCCGATGGTCTTGAACTTGCCCGCCTTCACCGCCTCTTCGATGCGCGCGATGTTGAAGAACAGGCAGGCGTCGCGCTCGGCGGACATCATGTCCTCGTAGTGCACGCCCATCTCGACGTTGTACTGGTTGGTGGCGGCGAGCTTGCCGTCGAACGAGGTGGCCACCAGGTCGCAGTTGCCGTCGATCAGCACCTGCCAGCGCACTTCCATGGTCTCGGCGTCCACGCAGGAGAACAGCGAGCGGTACTTGCTGCCGTCGTCGGTGCCGACATTGTTGGGCAGGGGAATGGCGAACTCACCGCCGCAGAACACGCGCGTGGTGTAGTTGATGGCCGGGTCCACCGGGTCGCGCTTGTCGGGGAAGATGCCGTGGAAGCCCTGCACATTGGGCAGTTGCGTGATCTTGTCGCAGACGAAGTAGTCCAGGCGGATGCGCGCGATGCGGCTGTTGATCTTGTCGTTGATCCAGGCGTAGCGGCCGTCGTAGTTGCCGTCCTTGTACGAGGCGTGGGTGTGGTGCGTGTCGGCCACGGTGTAGCGCAAGGAGCCGTCGGCCTTGGTGCCCATGACGGCCTTGGATTCGTTGGTGACACCCCAGCCGACCAGCGCATCGGGCACAAAGCAGGGGATGCGCAGCAGCTCGCGGCCCGAGGGCAGGCCCAGCACGCGCATGTCGCCGGTGTGGCCGCCGCTCCAGAGGCCGTAGTAGGTATCGAGCTCGCCGGGCTTGAGATGGACGCTGGCACCGGCATGTGCGGCCGGTTCGGACGCGGGCGCCGATGCGGGCGCTGCGGCCGGTGCGGCGGCGGGCTTGTCGTTGCAGGCGGCGACGCCTACCGTCAGCCCCGCCAATGCGGCGGTATTGATGAACCGGCGGCGGCCCATGCCGGCGGTATCGTTGGGAGAATCCACTTTCTTGTCGCTCATATTGACCTCTCTTGGTTAAGGCACTGGGGAAACAGGGGGCGCTCGCGCGGGCGGCAGCGCCGCCATGGAGGCCAGAAGGAAGGACGCCGGCGGCGGTGCAGGCGCCTGCACGGCAGGCGGCAGGGCCGGAAGACGGGGCGGAAGAACGCCCGGCGGAGCGCTCTCCAGCAGGCACAGGAGGCAGTCCATGCCGGCACCCCCATGGCCCCCCGGATGGGCGGCGCCCGCAGGGGCCAGGAGTTTCATGGCACCCGCGCCCGAGCAGATGAGCTCCATGGTGCGGGGCTGGACCAGCGGCGCCGCCAGCGCCGCACCCATGCTCAACAGCAGGCATGCGGCCAGCCAGCGGCGCAACCAAGCCATTGATCTAAGGGTTTTCATGCTTGACAAGTATAGGGAGGCCAAATATCGGTTTCTTGACATGAGTCATGTTGCATGACTATTTTGGCGTCCCCTTCCCAAGCTATTTCAATTACAGTACCAGCAGGTGCTGCGATGCACAACAACATCCGACCTGCGCGCTATGATTTCCCTCGCTGCCACCGGCTTCTGGCCTGCGGAAGCGCCACGCCTTTCCTCCAACCTTTGACCCATCTTCCACGACCATGAAAAAGCCTGCATCCCTTGCCGCCCTTGCCGTCCTGGCCCTGTTTTTGACTGCTTGCGGCGACAAGAAGCCTGCCGAAGCGCCGGCCCCCGCTCCGGCACCAGCCGCTGCCCCCGCTCCGGCCGCCGAACCTGCGCCCGCGCCGGCCCCTGCGGCCTCCGAGACCAGCGCCGCCCCGGCCGCATCGGAAGCAGCCCCCGCTGCGGCAGCCCCGGCCGCCAACGCGGACGCCGGCAAGTCCGCCTACGGCAAGACCTGCGCCATGTGCCACGCCGCGGGCGTGGCCGGCGCACCCAAGCCCGGCGACAAGGCCGACTGGGGCCCGCGCATCGCCCAGGGCAAGGACACGCTGTACAAGCACGCCCTGGAAGGCTTCACCGGCGCCAAGGGCATGATGCCCGCGCGCGGCGGCAACGCCAAGATGTCCGACGAGGACGTGAAGGCCGCCGTGGACTACATGGTCGGCCTGTCGAGCTGAGCGGGGAGATGGCCATGCACGACATGCTCCAGCCCCAGGGCCTGACGCGGCGGCGCATGGCCATGGCATTGCCCCTGCTGGGCGCGGCCGCCTGGCTGCCTGCCGCGCAGGCCGCCGCCCCGGCGCCCGTGGCGCGCGCACGCCGCGCGCTCATGGGCACCCAGGTGGACATGGTCGCCCAGGGCGCGGACGAGCGCCTGCTGCGGGCCGCCATGGACCAGGCCTGGGCCGAGATGGAGCGCCTGACGGCGCTGATGACGCGCTACCAGCCCGGCAGTACCGTGAGCGCCATCAACCAGGCGGCCGGGCGCCGCGCCGTACCCGTGGAGCCGGCAGTGATGGCCGTGCTGCAAGCGGCGCAAGGCATTGCCGCGCAGACCCAGGGCGCTTTCGACGCCACCGTGGGCGCCCTCCAGGCCTGGCAGTTCGGCGCCTCGGGCGCCCTGCCCGCCGCACAGACCGTGGCCGCCCAGCGACGCCTGGTGGGCTACCGCAACCTGGTGCTGGATAGCGAGGCGGGCACAGCCTTCCTGAAGGAAGCCGGCATGGCGCTGGATCTGGGCGGCATTGCCAAGCTGCCGATTCTGCAGGCGGGCATGGACACCCTGCGCGCGCAGGGCGTGGAGCACGCCATGCTCAACGGCGGCGGCGACGTGCTGGTGCGCGGCCAGCTGAACGGCCGTGCCTGGCGCGTGGGCCTGCGCGACCCGCGGGCCCCAGAGAAGCTGCTGGGCGTGCTGCCCGTGCAGGGCCAGGCCATCGTGGCCTCGTCGGGCGACTACGAGCGCTTCTTCATGGCGCAGGGCGAGCGCCAGCACCATATTCTGGATCCGCACACCGGCTACCCCACGCGCGGCCCGCATGGCGTGAGCCTGCTGGCGCGCGACGCTGCCAGCGTCAACGGCCTGGGCACGGCCTTGATGGTGCTGGGCAGCCGCGCCGCCCCGGCCCTGCTGCAAAAGCGCCCCGGCGTGGAGGCCCTGGTGGTCGAGCGCGACCACAGCCGCTGGCAGACCCCGGGCATGGCCCGGGCGCTGCAAAGCGCCTGAGAGGCCGCTGCGCGCCTACAGGCCGAGGGTTTGGCAGAGCGCGTCCATGCGCGCCTGCACCTCGGCGTCCATGGTGATGGTGCGGCCCCATTCGCGCTGCGTCTCGCCGGGCCATTTGTTCGTGGCGTCCAGGCCCATCTTGCTGCCCAGGCCGCTCACCGGCGAGGCGAAGTCCAGGTAGTCGATGGGCGTGTGCTCCACCAGCAGGGTGTCGCGCGCAGGGTCCATGCGCGTGGTCATGGCCCACACCACCTCGGGCCATGAGCGCACGTCCACGTCCTCATCGACCACGACGATGAACTTGGTGTACATGAACTGCCGCAGATGGCTCCACACGCCCATCATCACGCGGCGCGCGTGGCCCGGGTAGGCCTTGCGGATGCGCACCAGCGCTAGCCGATAGCTGCAGCCCTCGGGCGGCAGATAGAAGTCCAGGATTTCCGGGAACTGGCGCTGCAAGAGCGGAATGAACAGCTCGTTGAGCGCCATGCCCAGCACGGCGGGCTCGTCGGGCGGCTTGCCGGTGTAGGTCGAGTGGTAGATGGCGTCCTTGCGCAGGGTGATGCGCTCCACGGTGAACACCGGGAACCCGGCCTGCTCGTTGTAATAGCCCGTGTGGTCGCCATAGGGCCCTTCGAGCGCATGCTGCCAGCCACTCGGGTGCTGGGCGTCGGGCTGGATATGGCCTTCGAGCACGATCTCGGCGCTGGCCGGCACCGAGAGCGGCACGCCCAGGGCCGGCGCCACCTCGGTGCGCGCGCCGCGCAGCAGGCCGGCGAACTGGTATTCCGACAGGCTGTCGGGCACGGGCGTGACGGCGCCCAGGATGGTCGCCGGATCGGCCCCGATGGCCACGGCCACCGGGTAGGGCTGGCCGGGGTGCAGCCTGCAGTGCTCGGCAAAGTCCAGCGCCCCGCCGCGGTGCGCCAGCCAGCGCATGATGAGCTGGTTGCGGCCCAGCACCTGCTGGCGGTAGATGCCCAGGTTCTGCCGCGTCTTGTGCGGGCCGCGGGTGATGACCAGGCCCCAGGTGACCAGCGGCGCCACGTCGCCCGGCCAGCAGTGCTGTATGGGCAGGCGCGCCAGGTCCACGTCCGGGCCCTCCCACACCACCTCCTGGCAGGGCGGGCTGCTGCGCTCCTTGGGCGCCATGTTCCACAGCGTCTTGAGCAGGCCGGTCATGCCCACCATTTCCTTCAAGCCCTTGGGCGCCTCGGGCTCCTTGAGCGCGGCGAGCAGTTCGCCGAAGGGCCGCAGCCCGGCGATGCCCTCCACGCCCATGGCACGCGCCACGCGCTCGGGCGTGCCGAACAGGTTGCCCAGTACGGGCATGTGGTGCCCCGTAGGGTGCTCGAACAGGATGGCCGGGCCGCCCGCGCGCAGCACGCGGTCGCACAGCGCCGTCATCTCCAGGTGCGGGGATACGCTCTCGCGCACGCGGCGCAGCTCGCCGGTCTGCTCGAGCTGCTGCAGAAAATCGCGCAGGTCGTGGTAATGCATGGAAGCACCTGCGTTCAGCAGGAAATATGGCTCTGGCGCTTTTGTGGTAAGCGCCAGCAGCTATGGTTTATATAGCATCATGGCGCGGCATCCAAGCCCTGCCAGCGCGCCGACAACTGGTGCGGCACGTCCAGCAGGTCGAGCACGCGCGCCACGCTGTGGTCCACGAGCTCGTCCAGGCTGGCGGGGCGCTGGTAGAAGGCGGGCATGGGCGGGCAGCAGATGGCGCCCATCTCGGTCACCGTGGTCATATTGCGCAGGTGCACCAGGTGCAGCGGGGTCTCGCGCACCATGAGCACCAGGCGGCGGCGCTCCTTGAGCATGACGTCGGCCGCGCGGGTGAGCAGGTTGTCGGCCAGGCCGTGGGCAATGGCCGCCAGCGTGCGCATGGAGCAGGGCGCCACCACCATGCCGTGCGCGGCAAACGAGCCGCTGGCAATGCTGGCGCCCACGTCGTCCAGGGCGTGCACCACGTCGGCCAGGGCCTGCACGCGGGCGCGGTCCAAGGCGAGCTCGTGCTGCAGCGTGCGCCAGGCAGCGTCGGAGACCACCAGGTGCGTCTGCACCTGGCCGGTCTGGCGCAGCGCCTGCAGCAGGCGCACGCCGTAGACGGCGCCGCTGGCGCCCGAGATGCCGACGACGATGCGGCGCGCTTCAGGCATGGGAGGCGACGGCCAGGGGGTGCTGCTGCAGGTCGGCCTCGATGCGCGCCAGCACCTGGGCGGCTTCCTGGGCGTCGAAATCCTGGTGGTTGCGTTTCTTCACGCCGTATTCGTGCAACTGGTAGTGCCGCGCGGGCGTGATGCCGTGGCGCGCCAGCGAGCTCTTGACGCACACCAGCGGGCAGCCATCGAGGGCGATGATGGGACGCCCCGAGCGCGCCAGCCGCACCAGCTGGGGCACATCGCCCCCCACCCCGGCGATGCAGGACATTTCCGCCACGCCCTGGCGGTCCATGCGCACGGCCACATGGTTGGCCAACTGGGCCGCGCTGGAGCAGCCCGAGCAGGAGTAGACCAGGGGCGGTGGCGCAGAAGGGGCGTCGTCGGTCATGGCGCGGTCCTGGAAAAACCGGGGCGGGCGGGCGGCTGGGCCGCGCGGGCGCCGGGGCGCAGGGCCGCCAGGCGTGCGAGTACCTGGCGTGGCCCCCATTGTTGCAGGTCCAGCACGGGCAGCTCCAGCGCGTCCAGGGTGTTCTTGACCACCAGGCCGAGCTCGGTGTCGCCCTCCATGGACAGGCGGCGGCTGAAGAACAGGGTGTCCGGGTCCTGCTGGCGCTGGGCCAGCAGCAGGAAGTCGTGCGCCGAGGCGGCGATGCACAGGTCGGTCTCGGCAAAGCGCGCGCGCGGGGCGAAGGCGCCGCCGGTCCAGGTGAAGTCGAAGGTCACGCCCGCATCGCGCACATGGATGCGCAGGCGCTTGCCGCGCAGCATGTCGCCCACGTCGCGCGGCAACTGGCGCGCCAGGCCCACATTGAGCGCGGTGGCCAGCAGCACCGAACCCGGAAAGGCTGGCAGGCGCGTGGTGAGCGCGGCCACGGCCGAGGGCAGGACGAAGGGGGCGGGAGCGGATTGCGGGGCGTGCATGGGCGGGTTCCCAGATAAAAGGGTCAGACGGTGGCCGGGGCGGGGCTGTCCACCTGCTCCAGGCCGGGGCGGCCGTGCCAGTAGCCGTTGCAGCCCTTCTCGGGCATGAGGGGCTGGAGCTGTGCGCGCGCCTCGGAGGCGCCGAGCTGGCCACGGCGCACGGCGTCGAACAGGGCGATGATCTCCGGCATGTGCTGCGACTGCGGGCTGATGCGCGCCGCGCTCACGCCCATGGCCTGCATGCGCGGCAGTTCGTCGATGAGGTGGTGCACGCGCGCCGACTGCGTCTGGATGCCGTTGAGCACCAGGAATTCCTCGCTCTCGCGCGTCTTGAGCATCAGGCCGTCGGGGTGGTCCAGGCAGCTGAAGCGGCAGTCGTCCTTGGGCAGGTTGCGGTGGCGCGCGGTGAAGCAGCGCGCCGAGAAGGCCAGCGGCATGCGGCCGTAGGCGAACACCTCGGTCTGCAGGCCCGGCGGGGCGTTCTGGATCAGCGCCGCCAGGTCCTGGTGCTTCATCTCCAGCGGCGCGAGCCAGCGCACGGCGCCCAGCGAGGCCAGCCAGGTGAGCGAGGGCTGGTTGTAGATGTTCAGGTGCAGGCCGCCGACGAAAGGGCGCCGCGCAGAGGCCAGGCGCTGCACGGCGCCCATGTCGCCCGCCTCGACCAGCCAGTCGGTCTGCGCCGTGACCTTGTGCATGGTGCTCACTTCCACGCCCGACTCCAGCAGCACCTGGGTGGAGAGCACGGCCTCCTTGCCCGAGGCGCGCATGAGCTCGGCGATGTCGATCCAGTCCTGCAGGCGCAGCTCGTGGCGGCGCGAGCACACGGTCTCGCCCAGGTAGACGATGTCCACCGGCGTGGCGGCCATGGCTTCGTAGAAGTCGAAGTAGGTCTGGCGCGACCAGTAGTACTGCGGCGCGCCCAGGGACAGTTTCAGGGTGGGAGTCGTCATCATTTCCAGGGGCGGTGGTAGGCGCCCAGGGTGTGTTGCTGGCCTTCGGCCACCTGGTCCAGGCTGGCCATCCAGGCGGTCTTGGGGGCGTAGCGCAGGCTGTCGGCCAGGGCGCTGTCTATGGCCTCGCGCCACACCTGGGTGACCTGGGCCACGTAGGCCGGGCTGCGCTGGCGCCCCTCGATCTTCACGGCGCGCACGCCCATCTTCATGAGCTTGGGCAGCAGCTCCAGCGTATTGAGGCTGGTGGGCTCCTCGATGGCGTAGTAGTTCTCGTCCTCGCCCACGTCGAAGCGCCCCTTGCACAGCGTGGGGTAGCCGGCGTTCTCGCCCGGGGCGTAGCGGTCGATGAGCACGCCACCCAGGCGCGACTCCAGGCCCCGGGGCGTCTCCTGCCAGCGCACCGACTTGGCGGGCGAGCACACGCCGTGGGTGTTGGGCGACTCGCCCGTCACGTAGGACGAGAGCGCGCAGCGCCCCTCGACCATCACGCACAGGCTGCCGAAGCCGAACACCTCGATCTCCACCGGCGTGGCGTCGATCACGCGCTGCACCTGCTCGATGGCGAGCACGCGCGGCAACACGGCGCGCACGATGCCGAACTGCTCGCGGTAGAAGTTGATGGCGTCGGCGCTGGTGGCCGAGCCCTGCACCGACAGGTGCAGACGCAGCTTCGGGTGGTGCTGCGCGCCGTACTGCATCAGGCCGGGGTCGGCCAGGATGACGGCGTCCACGCCCAGGTCCACGGCCTTGTCCATGGCCGCGCGCCAGGGCGCGGGGTTGGCCGCCTGCGGATAGGTGTTGAGCGCCATGAACACCTTGCGCCCGCGCTGGTGTGCGTACTGGATGCCTTGGGCGATGGCCGCCTCGTCGAAGTTGAGCCCAGCGAAATTGCGCGCATTGGTGGCGTCGCGCAGGCCCAGGTAGACGCAACTGGCGCCGTGGTCCACCGCCGCCTTGAGCGCCGGCAGGCTGCCCGCGGGGCACACGAGTTCAAAGGGGGGCGCAGCCTCGGTGGCCGCGCCGGGGGCAGAGGGGGATGGGGTTGGCATGCGAACGAAGAGCACGAACGCGGGCACCCGATGGGCGCCTTCGCAGAGCCTGCACCTTACGCCCGTTCAGCCAGTAGGGGCATGATATAGGTCAACGTCGCCCGGGGCACAGCGGCCGCGCCCGCGGTGCCGGACAATGGCGCACCCTTGCCCCGCACACCATGAACAAGAACCTCTGGCTGCTGGCCCTGTGCCAGGGCCTCTTCCTGACCAACAACGTCGTCTTCATCGCCATCAACGGCCTGGTGGGCCTGCAACTGGCGCCCTATGGCTGGATGGCCACCCTGCCCGTGATGGGCTATGTGGTGGGCGGCGCGCTGGCCACCGGGCTGGTGGCGCGCACGCAGCAGCGCTGGGGGCGGCAGGTGTCGTTCCAGATCGGGCTGGCGGTGGCGCTGGGCTCGGCGCTGCTGGGCGCGCTGGCGGTGTGGAGCGGCAGCTTCTGGCTGCTGTGCGCGGCCACGGTGGTGGCGGGCTACTACAGCGCCAACGGGCAACTGTACCGCTTTGCCGCCGCCGAGCTGGCCGCGCCCGCCTTCCGCGACAAGGCCATTTCACTGGTGCTCGCGGGCGGCCTGCTGGGCGCCGTGGCCGGCCCCAACCTGGCCAGCCACACGCGCACCCTGCTGTCCGTGCCCTTTGCCGGGGCCTATGTGGCGCTGGCGGCGGTGGCGCTGCTGTCCATGGTCTGCATGGCGGCCATCCGCTTCGAGGCGCCGCCGCCGCGCGCGGCCGCCAGCGCCCCCAGCGGGCGCAGCGTGGCCCAGTTGCTGCGCGAGCCCGCCTTCCTCGTGGCCACGCTGGGGGCGGCGCTGGGCTACGGCGTGATGAACCTGCTCATGGCCGCCACGCCGCTGGCCATGCAGGTGTGCGGTTATGCCTTCGACGACGCCGCCCTGGTGCTGGAGTGGCATGTGATCGGCATGTTCGCGCCGGGCTTTGTCACCGGCCACCTGATCCAGCGCCTGGGCGTGCTGCCGGTGATGGGGGCGGGCGTGCTGCTCAACCTGGCCTGCGTGGCCGTGGCGCTGCTGGGCGTGGACCTGCACCACTTCGGCATTGCACTGTTCCTGCTGGGCGTGGGCTGGAACTTCCTGTTCACGGCCAGCACCACGCTGGCGCTGCAGGCCTACCGCCCCGAGGAGAAGGACCGCGCGCAGGCCGCCATCAACTTCTTCGTCTTCGCCACCATGGCGCTCACCTCGTTCGCCTCGGGCGCGCTGGTGACCACGCAGGGCTGGACGCTGCTCAACTACGGCTCGCTGGCGCCCATCGCGCTCACGGGCATGGCGGTCCTGTGGCTGGCCTTGCGCCGCAAGGCCTGAAGCGCTACTGATTCAATAGCTGCTCGCGCTTGCTGGACGGGCGCCAGAGCCCTGAAACACTCATGATTTTTCCGGGCACTGCTGCTGCAGCCACTGCTGCAGCAGCGCAAACACCGGCGCGGCCAGCTCCGGGCTTTCATTGAACAGCTCGTGGTACAGGCCGTCAAAGCACTGGCTGCGCACGCGCGCGCTGGGCGCAGCGGCGGCAAAGGCGCGGCTGCCTGCGGGTTGCACCAGGCGGTCGGCGCCGGCCCACATCAGCAGCGTGGGCACGCTCCAGTGCGCGGCGCGGGCCAGGGTGGCGGGGCCGCCGACGGCAATGAACTGCGCCAGGCGTGCGCTGATGCGGTCGTGGCACAACGGGTCGGCCACGTAGGCATCGACCACGGCGCGGTCGTGCGAGATGTAGTCCACCTGCAGCCCGTTGCCGATGCGCAGGTTGGGGGCAATGCGTGGCAGCGTGCTCAGCAGCAGCTTTTGCACGGCATTGAGTCCGGGGTCCAGCGCGGGTGAGGACAGCACCAGCGCATCCACCGGCCGCAGGTGCAGCGACACAAAGCGCGCCGCCACCAGCCCGCCCATGCTGTGGCCCAGCAGCACCAGGGGCAGGCCCTTGGGCGTGTGGGAGCGCGCGGCGTCCACCATGTCGGCCAGGTCTTCCAGCAGGCGCATGGAGTGGGTCAGCCCGCCGCGCGGCCCACCCGACTGGCCGTGGCCGTACTGGTCGAACGCACGCACGGCAAAGCCCCACGCGTTCAGGCGCCGGGCCGTGGCGTCGTAGCGCCCGGCGTGCTCGCCCAGACCATGCACGATGAGCACGGTGCCGCGCTGGGGCTCGTCCTCGGGCAGGGGCCAGTCGTACACGGCGATGTTTTCACCGTCGCTGGCGGTGAAGGCGCTCAGGGTATAGGCGGGGGATGCGGAGTCGGCGTCGGGGGTCTCAACCATGGTGCTGCAGGGGCTGGGCGTTACTGAAGCGCATCATAGAGG
>Ga0209958_1000346_pt1 | contig 102914 bp, 83 predicted proteins | sample ThiBio_inoc_plan_FD_183942 | JGI IMG/M metagenome (GOLD analysis project Ga0209958, IMG submission 183942) | Wastewater bioreactor microbial communities from Cape Town, South Africa - Thiocy_inoc_plan (SPAdes) | ecosystem: Engineered > Bioremediation > Thiocyanate > Unclassified | place: South...
CCGGAGTTTAAACCAAAGTCCAACGATACTCTAATAATACTCTAACAATTTATGGGTTTTTGTGCTGGAGATTGTAAAACTCCGGACGGAAAGTTGCAAAGTTTAGTGTAGTTTATCGGGGGCTTACCTTCATTCAAAAACTTGATAACTTTGTTCGTTTTCGTGTTTAACAGAACAGAGCCGATTTGAACAATTTCCTTGTTCGTGAAAACTTCTTCATACCCGCCCCTGCTTAACGTCAAAGGTTCCTTTTCAAACCCGTGTGCCTTGAATATGTCCTGCGCCTGAACTAAACAGGCAAGAAACGATACGCTGATAAATAAAAATATTTTTCTTCATGCTGTTTGTTTTTGAGTTTACAATAATTGTGAATTATCTGATTAGTCGTAATACTTTATTATACTTTTCAGCGTGTTCACGGCGTTCTTTTTCTTCGTTTACCGATTTGAGCCAAGCCTCGTATGCTTCTGGCGGCATATCACGGTGTCCTGTGGCATCTACCCGCTCGTAGCTCTGTTGCATTTCTTCGTACAAAGCATAGGCTTGCGGATAATTGGCTTTTATTTCTGCCAAACGAGGGCGGCCAAGCTGGTCAACAACATACAGAGTCCGCCGTGTGATATGATTAGCATTTATTTTCAAGGCTGACAAATTGTTTGGATCGTATCTCAAAACGGAATCTACGCATTGAGTTACAAAATTGTCATAACCGTATTTGTCTATGTAACCCATTGCTAAATCAGTTATACATTGCGCAATGACTTGTTCTTTTGTTTGGGGTTTCAAATACGTTCCGTTTTTAATGGCTTCGGCAGTAACATAGCCCGAACCAACAATGTGAGCATCAGTAACGATACTTCCATTGGTCAATTCAAGATTGTGCCAATTGCCCGAATTGTCCTTGAATTTTATATAAGAATGAGAGGGAGAATAAGCCAAATTTGCTTCCGCTCCTGTTTCTTCGCAGAGAATCAAGTAAAGTAAAGGCAACGAGTGGCATTGTCCTTTCTGTGTAGCCAATAATTTTGAAACGAACATTTTAGTCCAATTCTTGTCACCCCGATAATCTTCAAAATCATACTGCATTGGATAGGACACAACGGAAGTTTCCCTTTGCGGCACTTTGATTTCCAGCGTGTCTGCCATGGTACGAAACAACATCACGTTTTTTGTTATCGGATTGTTCCAATTGTGTCCGTCCTGCATTGTTTTTAATTGTGCGGTTTCGGCTAAATATTTAATGGCTTTACTAAAATCGGAGTAATTCAGTTGGTCTTCAAAGTAAGCATTTTCCACTGTAAAAACCGCATCTTTCAGATTAAGTGGCGAATCGCCTCTTAGCATTTTACATAGTTTTTCAAGGGCTTCCAGATAATATCCCGTTCCATAAGCGCTAAGCTGAGATGGGAATTCGTATTGGATTGAAGGTTTAGACATTACATGTTCATATCCGTGCAAGATTTTATACAATTCAGCATTTCTTTGCTGTAATTCCCGCTTGTCTCGCTCGTACATATCCATTTGATTATTTGAATTGGAAATGTTCGGGAACGGATTAACCTGGCTGACTTGTGGAGTTGGATTATTATAACTCGGCACAATAAAAATAGTGGCAGGTTTCGGAGTTTCAACCACAGGAATTTGCCCAAACAGATTACTTGTTGTTGTCAAAAACATCGCTAAAGTCAAGAGGTATTTACTTCCTTTACTCATAACTATTTCATTTTCTAATTAAAAACGTCTCAACATTGTGCTGTCGTTCGTCAAAGTTGCACACAACGGTTGTCCTTAAGCGGCAAACCCGATAGGGTTGCGCTTAGTGCATGTTAGGCTCAGTTGCTTCTCTCGTCTTCTGTGTCAAAAAACTCTTTCAATTTAAGACTTAGTAATTCTTTGTCAATAAGCTTTGTTTGATAGTCGCTTATTAAAGTTGGCGATAAACTCCTACTCAATGATATTTCAACAACATTTTTGTCCTTCGTTTTACACAAAATTATCCCGACACTCGGATTTTCGTGGTTCTTTTTTAGTTTCCTGTCAAGCGCTTCAAGATAGAATTCCATTTTTCCAAGATACTCAGGCTTAAATGCTCCGATTTTTAGTTCGATTGCAACTAAACATTGCAGTTCCCGATGGAAAAAGAGAAGGTCCATGTAATAATCCTCGTTACCTACTTGAATTGGATACTCTTCGCCAAGAAACGAGAAATCTTTGCCAAATTCTAAAATGAAGTCTTTCAGATTTGATATAATTGCTTTTTGGAATTCCTTTTCAGAATATTTGTGGGGTAAATTCAAAAACTCAAGAACGTAGTTGTCTTTGAATACATTATTTATGTTTGGATGAATTTCTTTAAGTGCAGGAGATATACTTTTCCCGGAAAGCATAGTACGTTCATAAAAACCACTTTCAAGTTGCCTTTCAAGTTCGCGCTTTGAATAGCTTTCTTTGATAGGTAACCGAATGTAAAATTCTTTTTCGTTGCTGTCTTTTGTTCGCGATAGAATTAGCAAATTGTTTGACCAACTAATTTCTCTCACCAGTGGTGCGAGAATTTCGTCCTGAAAATATGTTTCGTAGAACTGCTTCATTCTCCAAAGGTTCTGAGGCGAAAAACCTTTAATATCAGGTTCCTTCTCAATGATAAACTTCGACATTTTTTCAACAGTGCTTTCTCCCCAATTATTGTGGGCACAATTCTCAGAAATGAATTTCCCAATATTCCAATTCAAATCAATGAGTGCTGTGTTAACCGTTTTCAGTACACGTTGTCGAGTTGATTTTATCAATTCAAGAATTTCCCCGAATTGATTTTCGTATGTATGATCTAGTATATTCATGAAACAAAAATAACCAATAAATCTCTGATTTAGGTGCACATGATATTTTTTCTGCAATTGAGCCTAACGGTAAATTGTATGAGTAGTGGCAGATTGCGTGGTACTTTCCTGTCAAACCGCTACGCAGTTTGAGCGGGATACAAAACTTGATATTTACCACATCGCCTGCCATTACTTATACAAAATGTTGTAGTGCGTTATTTCTATTCACCTATACATTCTTGAAATTGTTCTTTTGTCAAAATTAAAAAGTTAGTAGTGTCATAAGTATTTTTTTCTACCCTTTTTAGAAATGCCAAATAATTCAGAATCCTTAAGAAGGTTCGTTTTACTGAGTCATTATAAGCTATTCCAATTCCAATCCTGCCTAGAGAAGCTGCATTAATCATGCTCCCCATTATGTGTTTCTTAGTACTTGAGTTCTCAATTTCAATTGCCAAAAAACATCGTGCATTTTGGTTTTTTCGAGTTACAAAATTAAATTCAGGAATATTAATTTCATTAATCCATTCGTCTCCAATATTTTCAACATGGAAGTCATAAATTCTTTTTAAAAAAGCATCTGTATTTTCCTGTCCTAAGATTCGATTGTATTCTGCAGTCTGATTTGCATTTGGAGTTATGCTAAAAGGTCCAACAGCAATATCAACTCTCGGGGAGTATTGATAATTTATCCCTCGAAAAGCTGACCATTCTCCAATTACTTCTAAATCATTAAGTTTATTTGCAAGTAATGGAATCACTGTATCTTGATATTCTTTGGCTGTCATAATTATTTGCTTTTCTCCCATTTATTAATCAAATCAGATTCGATGAGATTTTTCACATAATGGGTATTTATTGTCTGTCTATTATTTGTACAGTCTTGATATGGACAGCGATTATTCACGAAACGGATTGGAGGTTCTCCGTGTTTGGTACAATAAGTTTCTAAATCTGAGATAAAAGGTTTTGAACCATAGTCAAAATACACCCCCCAACGAAATAGGAGGCCGTTTTGATTATCTTCCATTTTATCAATCTTTCTAAGTTGCCTTTGTTTTCTATTATAGATTGTATCTTTTTTTACAAATCTCTTTAAAATGAAATAAATCAATATCGATAGTCCAACGAAGATAATCAAACTTAAAAGAGAGATTTGCTTAGAAAGCAAGTTCCCAATTTTAAATTCTCGAAACTTATCCCAGTCAATTTGAGAGCCCCATATTTTATCAAAAAGGTATATCCCAATTCCTGATAATGACACTGATAATATTCCTATATATTTTTTCATGCTGCTGTCTTTTTTTAATGCACTACAACGTTTTGCAGCTACCCGAAGGTGGCGATTTCGGAGCACTTCACTGTCCACCAAGCAGAAACTTTGATAGAAGCACAAAGCTTGATTCAACCACTGAACCGCCACTTTTGGGAAGGTGCTGTTATAGGCCGTTTTTTATTCATCAAGATTAATTTTCAGTTCATTTTCTACCATTTTCCAAACAGTCCCAATACTTGGACTGCTTTTTGAACTGTCATAAGCAAATACTCCTTTAAACTTATAACTTGTCAGACCTAAAAGGTCTTTATGGTGAAAAAATACGATTCGTTTTTGTGGACTGTTTAAGTGATTGTTATAATGTGTAGCTTTCGTATTGCTGTCACTGTGTGTTTCAATAATTTCTCGCTCGTCTTGACTTAATGTGTTTAACCAGCCACTTCGAGTTTTTTCAGAAGGCCACCATAATAAATGAGTATTACTGTTTGGGTGAAAAATGCCACCACGTCTTTGAAAGCCACGCTTAGTTTTGTTAAAATCTGCGTCAAATAATTTACAAATATCTTCAATATTGCGAAACCAAATTTCGTCAGAGGTTTTAATTGTTCCTATGTTTTTCCAGTGGTTAGGATTACTTTCTATGTCTGGCTGCCAAGGCTTGAATGTACCGTTCTTTTTTTGAATAGTAACTTGATTGTTGATTTCAGTAACAATATCGTCAATTTGTTTATGAATTTCTTTTAAATCAGGTCGGCAGTCAATAACTAATAACTTATGTCCAGTATTTTTTTCAATTTCCTTCTTTCGCATTTCGTCAGCCAAAATTCTGTCATTGGAAACGTAGTGCGCTGGTTCATTTACTTCAATATGTAGTTTAAATTGAGGTAGATAAATGTCTGTTAAAGCATATTTGTCCGTATGTCTACCAACATATTGTTGCGGAATAATTTTTATTTCATCATTGTCAAGTTTGTGCCAAAGTCTTGTCAAACAATAGTTCTCAATTGCTTTGCTACTTGTCCTTTGAAAAAGTCTTGTAATATATTCTACTTTATTGTCCATTATTTTTTTTGTGCTTTTCGTTTTTTTAAATGCCCTATAACGGCAGCAATATGCAAAGTTGGGGATTACGGAGCGATTCACTATCAAGCTACACGGCACTTGATGCGAGCCACAACCCTTGAATAACCGATTAAACCCCAATTTTGTATATTGCATGTTAGTGGCTGGGCTTATTAATTCTGTCTAAATCTATTAAATGATTGCCAGTATTTATCTTTATATATATCATAAGTTAACTCAAATTTGTCGTTATACTTTTTCGTGATGTTATATAGTACTTTCGACGGTTTTCTAAAATCTTTACATGCATAATAGATTTCTCTAATTCCATCCGCTGTCTGTCGTCCGATATTTAAATAACCTTCAGAATCCTTAAGTTCTTGTAGAATCTCATCATCAATCACATTTAATGCTTGATATGTTTTTTCATCTGGCATTCCATTATTTTCTGATCCACCAAATTTTATTTCTAGACATGCAATCCATGGATGAGAAGCTTTTTTATCCCAATTTAAAATATCCATATTTATCGTTGCAATTAATTTATTCCCACTTTTTAATTCTGCTTCAAGTATTGAAAAGTTTGCATTATCTGTATTTTGAAGGACACCATCATATTTTTCAATAAATTCCTTTTGTCTCCAAACCAAGAAATCATTTAACTTTTCAATTGGAATAAGTTCCTTATTTGCTTCTTCTTTTCCAATAATCTTGAAGCTGTCAATAGTAGTAACAGAGTTTAACTCCCCAAGATAATTATCTAGAAATATATATGTTCCGTTAATCAAATTTGCTTTGTCTTCTTCATTAAAATCATTGTGCACGATTGTAATATCAATTTCATCAGGATACTCGGAATTATCGTTGGAATAAAAACTTAATTTTTCCTTATTAAATCTATATCCAGCCATTTCAATATTTGAATTATCAATACCACATGCAGGTTTTAATGCCGTAAATCTCCATCCATCAATAATGGGTGCCGATTTTACTATTTCTTCAACAAAGACAATATTCTTGATATTTCCATCTGGAGTTAATACTAATTCTGCTGTATCGCTATCAAACATGCCTGTAAGAAAGAAAAATCCATCCCTTAATTGGTTTAACTTTGAAGAAAGTGGGTCAAAAAATTCCTTTTCAATATTTTTATGTTGCTTTACAACATTGTAAAAAGTTTTTGCATTATTTTGAAACCAATTCCAAAAATCATCATAAGTCTCTATAGATTCATCTTTTTTGTTAAATATACTTTTTAAAAAGCTCATTTTATTTATCATTTTAAGCTATATGTTATCATCTTTTTAACCTTGCCACTAACGGGAGTCTGCGCAACAACTCCCGTTAATCTACCGACAGACTTTTTTACATCAATTATTGCTGCTTTTGTGCTATATACAAACCCGTTAAAATCAAACACATGATTATACATAGATGGTTTTATATCTGCTAACCAAACGCTCTCGGTATCAAGAGCAGCAAATCCTGCATCATCCATAGATGAATTTAAGCTGACTGCATCCGGTAAATCTTTAGTAAGATTTATACTTGCAAGCAGCTGATTATCCAAAGCCACTTCCGGCTCGAAATTTTTACATCGATTTTAAATAGGAATTTTAAGATTTTTAAGAATTGGTTCTTCATTTATTTTTGTCTAATAAGTTAATAATTCTTTGTTTTTAATGTTTTAAATCGAAGCAAAGTTTGTGTTTTGTCAAGCTGACGCATAATGTTAAGTGTATGATTTCGTAAGGGATTGCGGGCTTCAAACCTATCAAGTTACCACCCAAATTTGATGCGGGTGATGCTGCTTGAAAACCTCTAAAACCCTTATGAATTATACACATTGTTGTAGCGTCGTTATTTTTCGCTTGTATGTCCTGGAATTATGATTTCATTACCATCTTCATCAAAAATCCTTGGATGTGTATGAGGTTTTGGTGGTGGAAAAGGTTCATAAATAAAACGATTGTCATCAACATAGTAAACTTCTCCCTTTCCTTAGACAATTTCTATTCACAGTTAAGTTAGTTTCCTGGGATCGCCCTGCAGGGCGATCCCAGGAAACTAAGCGGCTGTCGGGTACATTTCCACCGGCCTTTTATACTCCAATCCCTGATGGGGCCTTTCCAGGTTATAATACTTCATATAATCCTTTATTTTGTGATATAACTCCAAACCATTGTCTGATGGTTCCAGATAAAGCTTTTCGTATTTGATATTCCGCCAGAATCTTTCAATGAAGATATTATCAATAGCTCGTCCCTGGCCGTCCATGCTGAACTTTAGACCCTCGTGGGAAGAAAAGTAAGCTGAAAAATCCGGGCTGGAGAACTGACTTCCCTGATCCGTATTGATTATCTCCGGAGCGCCATGGTGCTTTATAGCTTCTTCAAGACATTCGCGACACCAGAGGGCGGTCATCCTATTCGATAGCGACCAGCCAACGATATAACGGCTGTAAACGTCAATGATGGCAACCATGTACATATGGCTGCCAGCTAACGGGATATAGGTGATATCCATTGCCCAGACCTGATTGGGACGGGTTACTTTTAACCCACGTAGCAGGTAGGGATAAATCACATGGCTTTCTCCCTTATGGGGCTTGCTCGTGTTCGGACGGGGACCGGTCGCATACAAATCCATTTTCCGATATAAACGGCGCACGCGCTTGGGATTGACCTCGTAGCCAATGCCGCGAAGGTAATGTGTCATCCGGGGTACACCGTAGAACGGGGTAATCATGTACTGTTTGTCTATCTGCTTCATTAGTTTCTCATTATAAGAACCATCTTCACGGGGCGAATAGTAGAAGCTACTACGGGGCACATCCAACAAATAGCACTGGCGTGAAACGCTTAAGGAGTGGGTCTTGTCGATTTTACTCATCCGTTCATTTTTGGCTATTTCCCCAATACTTTTTTTAAGAAATCAACCTCGAGCTGAAGCTGACCGACCTTCTTGAACAGGGCGTCCTTCTCCTGGTCATCCTCTGTCTTTGAGGCACCTCTCTCGAACACCTGATCAGCCTGAGATAAAAATTGAGTCTTCCAGGTCGAGATTTGACCCGGGTGAAGTTCATACTTCCGCGCGATCTCCTGGACTGTTTCTCTTTCTTGAAGGGCTTCTAAAACGATCTTTGTTGTAAAGCCGGCACTGTAAGTTTTCCTGTTCTTCATGACAACAAAATTAATATTATTTTTTAATGATAATTGTTGTCTAAGATTAGGGGGTAATTATACTCCAACGTACTCCGGGCAATTTTTTACAATTGCCAAGAACTCCTGGTTCCATCGAAACTGCAATTGTATGCGTACTTCGTTTGCAATCGAAATTTTCTCAACTTTCACAGTCAATTCGTTATTAAGGTTTTTTGACACGTCACCGCAGGTCAGTCCCATTTATCGCACTACAAATGCAGTTAAAATGTACTAACAAGCAGATAATCTTGCCAGCAAAAATACAAAATTTGTTTAATAATCGATGGTATCAAATTAATGTTATGCAACAGTTTTTTCAAAAAGATGGCATATTGTTCAGCATGAAAAACATCCAATTTACTCAGCATCAAAAAACAAAGTTCTTTGACCAAAAAAAGAATGCTGATCTAAGAGGATTAGCGTACTTTTGCATTGGTTTATTGTATTCACATGAAATTCATAATATCCTGAAATATATGGCTGTAGTTATTATTCTCCCCAAACAGGGTCAATCGGTTGAAAGTTGTATTATTACCGAAATCAAAAAGAAAAAGGGCGATACTGTAAGTGTTGGCGATGTGCTCTTCAGTTACGAAACCGATAAGGCTTCGTTTGAAGAAGTTTCGCCTTCGGCAGGTGTGGTTCTTGAAGTGTTTCACAACGAAGGCGACGAAGTGCCCGTACTGATGAACATGATGGTGATTGGCGAACCGGGTGAAACAGGCGATTGGAATGCTGCCGGCGAAACCGCACCGGTGCAGGAAAATACTCCCGAACCGGTTTCTTCTGCCGCAGGTTCAACTCCGGCTGCTCCGGTTAGTCCGGCCATTCCTGCTGTTGCATCTGTTACAGGCGTTTCGGCAAGTACAGGTGCTATCTCGCCCCGCGCCAAAAACCTGGCGGCTGCCGAGGCTGTTGCAACCAATGCCATCGCCGGCACAGGACCCAACGGCCGCATCATCGAACGTGATGTGAAAGCAGCGCTCGAAAATCGTCCGCCGCTTACCCCTCTGGCCAAACGTATTGCTGCCGAAGAAGGTGTACAGGTTCAGGGCAATGGCTCCGGTCTCGCCGGAACTGTGACTTCTGCCGACATCAAAGCGCCTGTCAACACTACTTATGGAGTGGATTATGAAGATACGAAATTATCGAACATGCGAAAAATCATTGCTAAGGCCATGCATAACTCGCTCCAGAATTCGGCACAACTTACGCACCATCTCGGAGCCGATGCCCGCAACATTCTTGCCCTGCGTAAAAAAGCAAAAGCAGCTTACGAAGCAGGTGAAATGACTACCAACCTCACCATTAACGATTTTGTGTGCTATGCCGTAATCCAGGCGCTCAAAAAATTCCCGAACGTGAACTCGCATTTCTTAGGCGACTCGATGCGGCTTTTCAACAAGGTTCACCTTGGTCTGGCGGTAGATACCGAGCGCGGTCTCATGGTTCCGGCTATCCGCAATGCCGACGATCTGTCGATTACCGGCCTGGCTAATCAGTTGAAAGAAGCAGCCAATGCTTGTAAAAAAGGGGCCATCGCTCCCGAACTGCTGGCAGCCGAGGCAGCCACATTCACGGTATCGAACCTCGGCAATTACGGTGTGGAGATGTTCACGCCGGTCATCAACCTTCCCCAATCGGCCATACTGGGCGTAAATACCATCGTTCCCCGTCCGAAAGAGCTGGGAGATGGAGTATATGGCTTCGTTCCGTATATCGGGCTGAGCCTTACGTACGATCACCGGGCATTGGATGGAGGCGAAGCAACCCGGTTTTTAAAACAGATAGCTATCGAACTAGAGAATCTAAAATTATGACTCACCAACCAGGCATCAAGATAACCGGGAACAGCCTTCGCTGCGAGCTCCGACTCTTGATTCTTGATACAAAAAAATAAACTATGTACGATCTGATCATACTAGGCGGCGGTCCGGCCGGATATGTAGCTGCCGAACGGGCAGGACACAAAGGATTAAAGGTTCTGCTTTTTGAAAAAAACAAAATGGGTGGTGTATGCCTCAACGAAGGATGCATCCCTACGAAAACCATCCTCTATAGTGCAAAAACCTACGAGAATGCACTCCATGGCGATAAATACGGCGTGTTTGGCGAAAACATCCGGTTCGATTTCGGTAAAATTATGGCTCGCAAGAATAAGGTGGTACGTAAACTGGTAGCCGGCGTTGAGTCGAAAATGAAGATGAATAAGGTTACCGTGGTAAAAGGCGATGCCTATATCAACGGCCGCTCCCAACAAGGCATAGAAGTGAGTTGCAACGGCGAGGTGTATTGGGGAGTTAATCTGCTCGTCTGCACGGGATCCGAGGCTTTTGTACCTCCCATCCCCGGAATTGCCGAAGCAGGCGACGTGATACTCACCAACCGCGAGATTCTGGATCTGAAAGAACAACCTCAATCGCTGGTTATAATCGGCGGCGGGGTGATCGGGATGGAATTTGCCAGTTTCTACAACAGCCTGGGAACGCAGGTAACGGTGGTGGAAATGCTGCCCGAAATTCTGGGCAACAACGATGTTGAGATTTCAGCCATGCTGCGCGAACATTATGCTAAAAAAGGGATCGTATTCCACCTTCAGTCAAAAGTCGTAAGAATTGACGGAACTACTGTTTATTTCGAGAAAGAAGGGGAAACCCACAGTATCGGCGGCGAAAAAATACTGGTGAGTGTGGGTCGCCGGCCGGTAACCGGCGGATTCGGTCTCGAAAACCTCAACGTGGAGCTGTTCCGCGGAGGTATTAAAACCGACGAGAAGATGCGGACCAATGTTCCCGGCGTATTTGCTGCCGGCGATGTAACCGGATTCTCGCTGCTGGCCCATACCGCCAGCCGCGAAGGCGAAGTGGTGGTAAACAACCTCACCGGCCGCCCCGACCGGATGCGCTACAATGCTATTCCCGGTGTAGTTTATACCAACCCCGAAGTTTCGGGTGTGGGCGAAACCGAAGAATCGGCCAAAGCCAAAGGAATTGATTATAAAGTAGCCAAACTGCCCATGGCCTATGCCGGACGTTTTGTAGCCGAGAACGAAGGCGGCAGCGGCTTGTGCAAAGTACTTGTGGGCGCCCGCTACAACGAAGTAATCGGCGTACACATGATCGGGAATCCGTCGAGCGAAATGATTTATGGCGCCTGCATGGCGATCGAGCAGGAACTTACTCTGGCTCAGCTCGAAGAAGTGGTATTCCCCCATCCCACCGTTAGCGAAATTTTCAAAGAAACCCTGTTCAGTTATTAACTGACTAACGTTAATTAACACCTGAAGTTTCGCATGAAATAAGTAAAAAAGATACAATTAATAACCAATTGATTAACAATTCACCGATTATCGTTAACAGTTAATCACTAATCACTAAAAAAATGCCTAAAGTACAATTTATTGATCCGGCCGAATCGCGTAAGCCAGGAATGATTGAATTTCAGCCTATCGCTGTAAATCAGTACCAGAAATCGGTTGCCGACGAAAAAGGCAATTTTACCGACGAGGAATTTAAAGCTATTTATCACGACATGGTGCTCATCCGTGAGTTCGAAACCATGCTCAATCTTATAAAAACCAAAGGCGAATACAATGGAACCGCCTACAACCATCCGGGCCCGGCTCACCTTTCCATTGGTCAGGAATCGGCTGCAGTAGGGATGGCGTGGACGCTTACCGTCGACGATTTTATTTTCGGCAGTCACCGTTCGCATGGCGAAATCCTGGCCAAAGGCATGTCGGCCATTCATCAACTCGACGATGCCCGGTTGCAGAACATCATGGAAAACTTTTTCGAAGGTTCGGTGCTGAAAGTGGTAAAAGAAGGATTCAAGGGTACCACTAAAGAGCTGGCCCGCCGGTTTTTGGTATACGGAACGCTCGCCGAAATTTTTGCCCGCGAAACAGGTTTCAACAAAGGCTTAGGCGGATCGATGCATGCCTTTTTCACTCCGTTCGGGGTGTATCCCAACAATGCCATTGTAGGCGGATCGGGCGATATTGCAGTAGGTGCCGCACTGTACAAGAAAGTAAACCGCAAACCCGGTTTAGTGGTAGCCAATATAGGCGATGCTTCCATGGCCTGCGGACCGGTGTGGGAAGGCATCAACTTTGCTGCCATGGATCAGTTCAACGAGCTGTGGGAAGGCGATATGAAAGGCGGTTTACCTGTGATTATCAACATCATGAACAACCAGTACGGGATGGGCGGACAAACCTGCGGCGAAACCATGGGTTATGGCATTGCGGCCCGCATCGGCGCCGGAGTGAATGCCGACCAGATGCATGCCGAGCGCGTGGACGGCTATAATCCGCTGGCAGTAATCGACGCCTATAAACGCAAACGCCGGCTCATTGAAGAAAAACGGGGTCCGGTGTTGCTCGACGTACTCACCTACCGCTATAGCGGCCACTCTCCGTCCGATGCATCGTCGTATCGTTCGAAAGAAGAAGTGGAAGCCTGGGAAAAGCAGGATTGTATCGCCGGTTACGGCAACCAGCTGATAGCAGCCGGCGTGGCCACTCAGGCCGATCTCGACGCTACCTGGGCCGATGTAAAATCGCTTGTATACGATATGTTCCTTAAATCGATCGACGACACTATTTCTCCCCGGATGAAAAATCCGGAGGTAATCGGTTCGATGATGTTCTCCAATACTTCGGCGGACAGGTTATCGGATGCTACTCCCGATGTATTGATGCCCTTGGCCGAAAATTCACGGGTAAAGAAGATTGCTGCCAAGGAGCGTTTTGCTTTTGATGCCGAAGGAAAGCCTTTCAGCAAGATGAAGCAATACCAGCTGCGCGATGGCATTTTCGAAGCCATGATGGATCGTTTTTACAAAGATGCATCGCTGATCGCGTACGGCGAAGAAAACCGCGACTGGGGCGGAGCTTTTGCCGTGTATGGCGGTATGACCGAAGCCCTACCCTACCACCGCCTGTTCAACTCGCCCATTGCCGAAGCTTCGATTGTAGGTACTGCCATCGGTTATGCCATGTGCGGCGGACGGGTAGTTCCCGAAATCATGTATTGCGACTTCCTGGGCCGTTGTGGCGATGAGGTTTTCAATCAGTTGCCCAAATGGCAGGCTATGAGCGGTAATGTATTGAAGATGCCGGTGGTACTCCGTGTATCGGTAGGTTCGAAATACGGCGCCCAGCACTCGCAGGACTGGACTTCGCTGGTAGCTCAAATCCCGGGCTTAAAGGTTTGTTTCCCCGTAACTCCTTACGATGCCAAAGGATTGATGAATTCGGCCCTGCAGGGAACCGATCCGGTTATCTATTTTGAAAGTCAGCGTATTTACGACATCGGCGAACAATTCCATGCAGGAGGTGTTCCCGAAGGTTATTACGAAATACCGTTTGGTGAGCCCGATGTAAAGAAATCAGGCAGCGACCTTACGATTCTGACGGTTGGTTACACCCTCTACCCAGCTCTCGAAGCAGCAAAAATTCTGGAAGCACAGTACGGCATGTCGGTAGAAGTGATCGATGCCCGTTGCCTGGTACCGTTCAATTACGAAAAGGTCGTCGAATCGGTGAAGAAAACCGGCAAATGCATTGTGGCCAGCGACGCCAACACCCGCGGTTCGTTCCTCAACGATCTGGCCTCCAACATTTCCCAGCTGTGTTTCGACCACCTCGATGCTCCGGTATCGGTACTCGGATCGCGCAACTGGATTACTCCGGCTTTTGAGCTCGAAGAATCGTTTTTCCCGCAGATCAGCTGGTTCCTCGATATGATTCACGAACGTATCCAGCCGCTGGCAGGCTATGTACCCGGACAGAATTTTACGGATGGAGAGATCATCCGCAGAGCAAAAATGGGGGTGTAAGCTATGATTAAAATAAACGCACACCTGCACTCTCCGTATTCTTTCAGTGCTTTTAGCAGTATCGATCAGGCGCTGGACATGGCCCTGGCAGAGGGAGTAAAAGTAGTAGGAATCAACGATTTTTACACCACGGCCGGCTATGATGCCTGGGCCGAAGGATGCAAAGCTCGCGGTTTGTTTCCGCTGTTCAATATCGAGCTCATCAGCCTGAACGAAGCCGATCAGAAGGCGGGCAGGCGGGTGAACGATCCCGGAAATCCCGGACGTACCTACATCAGCGGGAAGGGTCTTCGTCAGCCTTTCCGGCTCGACGAACCCTATGCCGGCTTGCTGGCCGGAGTGTTGAAGGAATCGAACGATCAGGTAGTGGCCATGCTGAACCGGCTCAATGCGCTGCCGGCAATACAGGAGGCTGGTATCCGGCTCGATTTGCAATGGATACTCGACACCCTTACCCGGGGCATGTTCCGCGAGCGTCACCTGGCCAAGGCAGTACGGTTGAAAGTAGCCGAAGTAACAGGTTTCGGGGACTCGCAACCACCATCCGGCGAACGACGTCCGGCAGCTGCCAACGCCATTGCTTTCAAAAATCTCCTGGAGAAAATCTTCGGCGGGAAAGAACTCAAATCGGACCCTGCGGATGCAGCCGGTGTTGAAAACGAAATCAGGGGTAATCTGCTGAAAGCGGGAGGCGCTGCTTTTGTGCCCGAAACACCCGAAGCATTTCTGCCCGTAGAAACGGTTCAGGCCATCATTCTCGCCGGAGGCGGAATCCCCACCTACCCCTTTCTGGCCGATGATGCCAAAGGGGCTTATACCGATTTTGAAAGCAAGCTGGAAGAAGTAGCGGAAGAGCTCACCGAACGCGGATTTCATTCGGTAGAATTTATAACCACCCGCAACGGGGTGGAATTGCTCGAAAAATATGCGGTATACCTGCACGAACAGGGTTTTGTGGTGACTTTCGGAAGCGAGCACAACACGCCGGCCATGGAGCCTATCGAACTCTTTGCCCGCAACAGCACGCCGCTAACCGAGAAATTACAGCAAATCAATTTTGAAGGAGCGTGTGTCGTTGCAGCCCATCAGCACCTAGTGGCTCAGGGGCTCAGGGGCTATGTAGATGCCGACGGCAAAGCCGATCGCTCGAAACGGGCTGAATTCGTGGCCCTTGGAAAAGAGTTGATCGAACGTACTATTAACTGAGATTACATTATGACAGGAATTGAACAACTAATCGATATTTCGCGTAAATACGGCTCCGACAGCCGGTTCGTGATTGCCGGCGGCGGCAACACTTCGTTTAAAACCGAAGATAAAATCTGGGTAAAAGCCAGTGGCTCGTCGCTCGCTACCATCACCGAAGAGGGCTTTGCCGTGCTCGACCGCGCCAAGCTCAACCGGATGTCGGAAAAAATTTATAGCGAAGTGGCTGCCGAACGCGAGGAGCAGGTAAAAAACGATCTTGCCGATGCAACGCTCACCAAAGGTAAGCGGCCGTCGGTGGAAACTTCCATGCACAATGCCATCCTCTATCCCTTCGTTATCCACCTGCATCCTACCCTGGTCAACGGTCTGATGTGTGCCAACGATGCCGAACGACGACTATTTGAGCTCTTTGGCGAGAAAAACGTATACATCCCATATACCGATCCGGGCTATGTATTGTTCAAAAAGGTAGAAGATGCCATTAAAGACTACCGCGCCCGTTTCAGCGAAGAACCGAAAGTAATCTGGTTGCAAAACCATGGAATTTTCGTAGCTGCCGATACGACGGCCGAGGTGGAAGCCCTTTACAGCTCCATCATCTCCACGCTGGAAGATGCCGTTACGGTTCCGGTTCCGCTGGGCGACCGTCCGTTCTGCAGCTGTACCGAGTTACTACTTCCCGGACTGCGGATGATGCTTTCCGGCGAAGGTCTGAAAACGCTGAAGGTGCGCAAGAACATGCTGATTAAAACCCTTTACGATAGTCTGGAAGAGCAGCAATCGGTGATTCGTCCGTTTACGCCCGATGCTATTGTCTATTGCAAATCGAATTATCTTTTCTTCAACGACGAAGAGCCGGAAGCCGTGCTGGCTGAAGCCGAAAAAGCGATACCCGCCTTTCGCGAGAAATTCGGTTATCTGCCGAAGGTGCTGCTTATCAAAGGAATCGGGCTGATAGCGGTAGGCGACAATGCCCGTCAGTGCGACATCATTCTCGATGTATTCGAAGATGCGATGCAGATCGCCTGGTTGTCGAAATCCTTTGGCGGGGCTCACCCGATGACGCAGGAGCAAATCGACTTCATCGACAACTGGGAAGTAGAAAACTACCGTCGTTCGGTAGCTGCCGGAGCCACAGCCGGGAGGGCCGAAAACAAAACCATCGTGGTAACCGGTGCGGCACAAGGATTTGGTGAAGGCATAGCCCGTTGTTTGTTGCAGGAAGGCGCCAATATCGTGGTTGCCGATCTCAACGAGACCATCGGTTTAGCCACTGTGGAACGTTTCAATGCCCTTGCAAAAAGCAACCGTGCCATTTTTGTAAAAACCAATGTGGCCGATATCCCGAGTATCGAAAATCTGGTACATACGACCATTGCCAATTTCGGAGCCATCGACGCTTTTATCAGCAATGCGGGTGTATTGCGGGCAGGCGGTCTGGAAGATATGACTCCCGAGGATTTTGAGTTTGTAACCAGAATCAATTACAACGCCTTCTTTTACTGCACGAAAGTAGTAAGCCGCGTGATGAAGTTACAAAACCGCTATGCACCGGAATACTATTCCGACATCATCCAGATCAATTCCAAGTCGGGATTACGCGGAAGCAAGGCCAATTTCGCTTATGCCGGCGGAAAATTCGGAGGCATCGGATTGGTACAGTCCTTCGCACTGGAGCTGGCGCCTTTCAACATCAAAGTGAATGCAATTTGTCCGGGTAATTTTTACGAAGGTCCGCTCTGGAGCGATCCCGACAACGGCCTGTTCGTACAATACCTCCGGGCCGGGAAAGTGCCCGGTGCTCAAACCATCGACGATGTGAAAGCGTTCTACCTGGCACAGGTTCCGATGCGCAAAGGCTGCTCGCCCGAAGATGTAACCAAAGGAGCCCTTTACCTGATGGAGCAATGCGGCGAAACAGGACAAGCGCTTCCGATCACCGGGGGGCAGGTAATGTTAAATTAAATTCAAACAAAATGAAAACAAAAGCAGTAAGATTATACGGAAAAAAAGATCTTCGACTTGAAGAATTTGAATTGCCCGTGATTCAAGAAAATGAGATATTGGCGAAGGTAGTATCCGATTCGCTGTGTATGTCGTCGTACAAAGCATCGACACAGGCCACCGACCACAAACGCATCCCGAAGGATGTGGCCGATAATCCGATTATTATCGGGCATGAATTTGCAGGCGAACTGGTGGAAGTGGGTGCCAAGTGGGCGCATAAATTTAAGGCCGGAGATAAATTCTCGATTCAACCGGCGCTTTATTACGAAGATGGTCCGGTGGGTATTCTCAGTGCACCGGGTTACAGCTACCGGCACATCGGGGGCGATGCTACGTATGTAATCATTCCCAACGAGGTGATGGAAAAGGATTGCCTGCTTGCTTACACGGGCGAAGGGTATTATCCGGCATCGCTGGCCGAGCCGCTCTCGTGTGTGATTGGCGCCATGCATGCCAATTACCACACCACTCCGGGGAGCTATGTACACAAAATGGAGATTGTGCAGGGCGGCAAAATGGCTATTCTTGCCGGTGTGGGTCCCATGGGCCTTGCCGCCATCAATTACGTTATTCACCGGGAAGATCGCAAACCTTCGTTGCTGGTAGTTACCGATGTCGACCAGGCCCGTCTCGACCGTGCAGCAAGCATATATCCGGTAGCCCTGGCCGCTTCGAAAGGAATTGATTTACGCTACATCAACACCGGCAAACTCGACAATCCGGTAGAAGAATTAAAAGCCATCAGCGGCAGAACCGGTTACGACGATGTATTTGTATTTGCACCCGTGAAACCGGTGGTAGAACAGGGCGATGCCATTTTGGCTTTCGACGGCTGTTTGAACTTCTTTGCCGGCCCCGACAACCCTCAGTTCAGCGCGATGTTCAATTTCTACAATGTACATTATGCCTATACCCACGTGGTAGGAACCAGCGGCGGTAATACCGGCGATATGGTAGAAGCCCTGGCCATGATGAGCAAAGGGCTCGATCCCGCCGGATTAGTAACCCATATCGGAGGTCTGGACGCCGTGATTGAAGCCACCAACCATCTTCCCGAGATCCCGGGAGGTAAAAAACTGATTTACACTCACATTACGATGCCGCTGACTCCGATTACCGAATTTCGCAGGTTAGGCGAAACCAATCCGGTATTTGCTACCCTGGCCGATATTTGCGACCGGCACAACGGACTGTGGAGTGTGGAAGCCGAAGCATATTTATTGAAGGCCCTGGCCTGAAAAAGGAAATTACGGCCTACTGCATTAAAAATCATTAAAAGAGAAAGTTTAAACTTTCTCTTTTTTTTATATCCAGCCTTTTTGTTTACATTTACCAGCCAACAAATCCCCCATTGAACATGAAAAAATTGAAGGTTATTTACATTTGCGCTGCAATTGTGTTAAATTGTACGGTTAACCTGACCACAGCTCAGGTAGCTTACGATCTGAATAAGTATTACACACCCGACATCATCCGGAATCAGTTAGACCTGAACCTCACTTTCAACTCCCGGCTGGACCAAAACACGCAAGAATACAGCGTTAACAATTCGCTCCGCGATTATTCGGCATACAATCATCAGGGAAGACTGGGCGCTTCTCTTTACAACTATATTCATACCCGAAAACTCCTCTCCACGCTCGGAGTGACGATGACGACCCATAATGTTTTCACCGGTTCGCAATCGGATCTATTGGCCGGCAAGGATCAACCCACATTTCAATACATTCACAAATCCCGTTCTTCGACCAATTCGGTTGAAGCGGATTGGAATAACAACCGTTACTTATCATCACGACTATTTATTCAGTACAAAGTGAAGGGCGCTCTCAGTCTCAACTCCTCATCAACCACCGAACTCGACGATGAAGCAAGCATTACAAAGAATGAAACAATCCGTAACTCACAACGTAATGGAATAATAGGCCCGCAAGCGGGTGTAGGATACGGACGAATCGAACGCGTGGAGGATGCCCGCCAGGCGCTCTACATATTCGAAAAACTGAAAAAGAACGGCCGGCTGCTCAGGGATCCGGAACAGGATGAAATCTTTCGTTTTGCACAAGTAATATCCTCCGTTAAAAACAAACGATTTCTGGACTCCCGGTTGCATTGGATCGACGAGATGCATACGGTGGACGAATTTTTGGCAAAAAACCAACTGATTGATGAAACCGATATGGTTTATTTCACAACCCTGAACGATATGTGGATGTACGGCGGTTTACACGAACGCAAAGCAGGATATAAGATCACACTCAGCTATGGCGGTCAATACAACTATTCTCGCCAGGCTTCAACAAAAACAATTGTACTGAACCCCGGTGCCGGTTATTCAACCTCCGACCTTGCTTCTTCACTGGCGCACGGAGTACAGTTGTCGGGTGAATATGAAAAACCCGCGGGCCTCAACTGGCAACATTCGTTTCATACGCTGGGACATATACAGACCGTGAACGGGAAATTTAATTCTGTTCTAGCCCAGCAGCAAACCAACCTTCATCTTCAGGCAGGCTACAAACTGGGCTATTACCCAACCACCCGCACCTATTTAAATGCATCGCTCACCCATCATTACCGGAGAATCAAAGAGGGGGCTTCATCCACTTCGAACGAGACCCGTGTTTCAGGAAATATCTACTATTATCTTTCGCCACAGGTAAAGATAGCAGGCGCGTTCCAGGTGATGCGGTTTTGGGACAATACGTACACAGGCTATTTAAAATCGCTGACGAATCAGCTCAATGTCTCGATTAGTTATTCCATCTTCTAACACCTGACTTAGATTGTTTTTCAGTACAATCTCCCCCGGAATACAAATTTTCTCCAGAATTATCGTTTATATTTGCTGCGGAAAATGCATCGATAAATGAAAATACTACTTGTAGAAGATCAACATGAGTTGCTGGCGGCACTGGAAGCAAGCTTATCGGCCCAGAACTTTACCTGCGAAACTGCAGGCGATTACCGGTCGGCTTCGGAGAAAATTGTTATTTACGACTACGATGTGATGGTGGTGGATATCAACCTGCCCGGAGGCGGAAGCGGATTGGATTTGATACGTGAATTAAAAACAACGAATCCGGAAACCGGAATAATTGTAATTTCGGCCCGCAATTCGACCCTCAATAAAATTGAAGGCCTCGAGCTGGGCGCCGACGATTACATGACCAAGCCTTTCGACCTGGCCGAGCTTACCGCGCGAGTGAAATCGCTGGTTCGCCGGAAAAAATTTGGCGGCAACACCCTCGTTCGCTTCGGGAACATCGATCTCGACCCGCAAACCAGGGAAGTGAAAATCGAAGGCAGACCCGTGACGCTCACCCGTAGTGAATTCGATTTGCTGAACTTCTTTTTTGCCAATCCCGATCGGGTAATCGCACGCGATAGTCTGGCCGAACACATCTGGGGCGATCATATGGACGTGGCCGATTCGTACGATTTTATTTATTCGCATATAAAAAACCTGCGAAAAAAGCTTGCAGCTGCCGGTGGTACCGATCTTATAAAAGCAATATACGGGGTAGGTTATAAACTAACCGGCGAACCTTCGTAAATCGTAATTCAAAGCGTTAACCACCATGAAATTACTCCATAAAAGTTATTTGCAGGCATCTGTTTTGCTGATCCCCGCCTTGCTGATCGGGGCCTTATTCTCCTTCCTGATCATCCGCTACATAGTATACGAAGAAACCGACGAATTTCTCACGTACGAAATGCAGCGTATACAGCGCTATCACGATAAATACAACGACCTGCCCGAAGATCATAAGGCTGTAAAAATAGTGGAAGATACGCCGCCTCACGAAAGTTATTTCCGCGACACCCTTATCCTGGAACCCGCCGATAACGAACGTGTACCCCATCGCGAACTGCGATTCGGACTACAACACAACAACCGTCACTTTACCGTTGTTCTTCGCAATCTTTTACCGGGCAGCGACGACCTCATCGAAGGTACGTTGCTGATCATGGCAGGCATGATGGCATTACTTATCATTATTTTCAGTATGATGGTGGGATGGATCTCCAAAAAAACCTGGCAGGCTTTTTACGGCACCTTGGCCCAACTAACCAATTACCAACTGGGACAGCACCTGCCCACATTCCCCTCTACAACAATCGACGAATTCAACACCCTGCAACAAAGTCTGACCGCATTACTTCTGAAATCGGACAACGATTACCGCCGCACCAAGGAATTCAACGAAAATGCATCGCACGAATTTCAAACGCACCTCTCGGTCATCAGAGCCGAAACCGAAGCACTTATGAATCATTCGCAACTGAACCGGAACGACGCCGCACATCTCTCCACCATCCACCGGAGCACGCTCACCTTGTCGCGCGTACAAAACGCCCTTTTGCTGCTGAGCAAAATCGGCAATCGCGAATACAACCGGCCTGTCCTTACCAACCTGCAGACCACACTTCAGCGTATTCTGGAGCTTTATCACGAAAGCATCGAGCTGCGGGACCTCCGGCTTACCGTCGATGACGAGCCAACCGAAGTACGTATCGATCCCGGCTTAGCCGATATCCTGCTCAGCAACCTGGTGAAAAATGCGATCCGGCATAATACGAGCAACGGCTTTATCCATATTGAATTGAAAGAAAACCGATTCCGGATCATCAACAGCGGTCCTTCTCTGAACACATCCACCAACGAACTGATGGAACGATTCAGTAAAGGTGAAAACGGTAATATGGGAATCGGGCTGGCTATTGTGAAGCAGATTTGCGAACTGAACCGGTTTCAACTGAACTATACCGTAGAAAAAGAAAATCGTCACTGCCTTACAGTTGCTTTTTGATTGGCAGCTCCAGAATTTCTACAGAATTGCACCCTAACTTTGTATCCTGAACAATTAAAAACAAAATCATATGAATATGTTACAACGCGTACTGATTGCAGCACTCTTATTTACAGGGATCGGCGTAGTATACTCGCAGTACACCGGCCCGGGCAGCAAACAAAAAATCTATACGGTAAAGGAGATCAAGGATAATGCATTAAAGCTCGACCGGCAGGATATTGTAGTGGCTTTGCGAGGGACCATTATACAGCAGCTCGACAACAAAACCTATTTGTTCAAAGATGCGACGGGAACCCTTCATGTCGAAATCAAGAAGAAACACCTCCCCGCTTTCAAGTTCGATGACAAAACAATATTGATACTTTACGGCGAAGTTGATTACGATTTACTGGAAGGAACCGAGGTGGAAGTAGAAAGCATTGAACGGGCATCGAAACAGTAAGCCCCTCTAAAAACACTTCGTGTTGTTAAGCCTATGAAAAGTCATAGCCAACAACACGAAGTGTATACTTAACGCAATGCGGAACACGCAGCGTACTATTCCTCTCCTTCGGCCTCCAGCTCGATCATCAGCGTATCCTTGGGCACCTTATCGCCGGGGCTTACATTGATTTTTTTGATACGAGCCGTGAAAGGCATCTGAATCCGGTTTTGCATTTTCATTGCCTCCAGGATCAACAGATGATCGCCTTCCTTTACCAAATCGCCCTCATTGACCGCAATCGAAATCACGGTTCCCGGGATCGACGATTGAATTTCGTAGGGATTGGGATTTACCCACACCTTACGATTCTTATATTTATTCGTGAGCTGAGTCTTGTATTTACGGGCAGTAACCGCAAAATCGACCATCTCGATCACTTCTTTTTTCTTCATATACTTTTCTCAATAAGATACTATCAAAATGGCGGTACTCCATGTTTTTTGTACGGACGGTGGTCGTCTTTGTTTTTCGAAACCTCAAGCGCGTGCAGTACCAGTTCGCGGGTTTCTTTCGGTTCGATCACCGCATCGATATATCCCTTGGACGCCGCTACAAACGGATTGGCAAACTTTTCGATGTATTCCTGCACCTTTTGCTGACGCATCGCATCCTGATCCTCAGCTTCCATAATTTCTTTACGGAAGATAATGTTAGCGGCACCTTCGGGGCCCATCACGGCAATTTCGGCACCCGGCCATGCGAACATGAAATCGGCACCCAGGTGGCGCGAATTCATGGCTATATACCCTCCTCCGTAGGCTTTGCGCAGAATTACCGTAATCTTGGGTACGGTGGCTTCGGAATAGGCATACAGCAATTTAGCTCCGTGGCGAATTACTCCCGCATGTTCCTGGTCGACCCCCGGCAGGTAACCCGGCATATCTTCCAGCGTCAAGATGGGGATATTAAACGCATCGCAGAAACGGATGAAACGTGCGGCCTTGTCGGACGCATCGCAATCGAGCACACCGGCCAGATACATGGGTTGGTTAGCTACAAAGCCGATGGTTTCACCATTCATACGGCCAAATCCGATCACGATATTGGGTGCCCAGAGCTCCTGAACTTCCAGAAATTTAGAATCGTCGCTCAAGGTGTAAATGATATCGCGGACATCGTAGGGCTGTTTGGGATCGGCCGGTATTATATTCTCAATGTTTTTGCGGATTTTGGGTTTTTTAGGCTCGATACGGGCCGCCTTTTCCTGATTGCTGTGCGGAATAAGGCTGATGAGTTCTTTAATCTGATCGAGACATTCCATCTCGGTTTGGGCATAGAAATGGGCGTTACCTGTGATCTCGGCATGTACACGCGCACCTCCCAGGTCTTCCTGCGAAATTTTCTCGCCCAGCACCGTTTCGATTACGTTCGGGCCGGTGATAAACATCTTCGAAATATTTTCAACAACAAACACAAAGTCGGTAAGCGCCGGCGAATATACTGCACCACCTGCACAAGGACCCAGAATGACCGAGATCTGAGGAATCACCCCCGAGGCCATGGTATTGCGGTAGAAAATCTCACCGTATCCGGCCAATGCACCGATACCTTCCTGAATACGGGCGCCTCCGGAATCGTTGATACCAATACACGGCATCTTCATCTTCAGCGCGTGATCCATAATTTTAGTGATCTTTCTGGCGTGTTTCAATCCTAAAGAGCCTCCCATCACCGTGAAGTCCTGGGCATAAATACAAACAGGTGCACCTTTAATGGTTCCGGTACCGGTAATTACACCGTCGCCAGCCAGCTCTTTGCTGTCCATCCCGAAGTTACGCTCTTCGTGTTCCACAAACATGTCGTATTCGTGAAACGAGTTCGCATCCAACAAATTCAGAATACGATCACGGGCAGTCATTTTGCCCATGGCGACCTGCTTTTCGATGGCTTTCTCACCACCCCCCAGTTGAACCTGGGCCTTTTTTTGTCGCAATGCGAGAATGTTCTTCTTTAATGTCATAAAAACATCGAATTAAATTAAACGATAAAAAGTGTTTTTGTGTTTAAAAATCGTACAAAAATAACACATTTTTTCGAGAAATGAGCAAAATTACATGGCTATCTCTTCCGTTTAAGTAAGTTTTTTCGGGCTGCCCTGAATGCGGGCGAATCGAAGTCGTCGGCTGCCTCGTCGAGGACGAGCCAAAACTCGTAAAGCAAATCGTTGTTATCCTTTACCAGTGCATACAGCAGACGCATTGCCTGCGCCTGAACTCCCGGAGGTGTGGATGCCTGCATCATTAAATCGTACAACCGATTGATCAGTTCAACATCGGGTTCGGCAGCTAAAGGCAGCGAATTTAATATCGAGATCCCCAACCGCAACATTCCGGTATGTGTGCTATGGAGCACCAGCTGCCGGATTTGCTCTCGTTGCTCACCGGTCCACCATCCGGGCCAGCGCTGGCTCACCTTTTCACAGGCCCACAAGGCTCTGAAAGCCGCTTTAGGGTCGTCGTTGCCAGCCACCTGCCCAAACACTTCGGGCCAATATTCAGGATGAAGCGACAAAAAAAGCAGCAGCTCTTCCAGTTGATACCGGCCCGGCAAGCGACGAAACACCTCTGCAATATTCATAATTCCCCTTTGAATTTCTGGAAGGTAGCCAAGGTATTACGCACATAGCGCAAGGTTTCGGCAGCACGGAACCGCCCGTATTTAACCACCTCATCTTTATAATAGGCAGGATCACTTTTCTTTTCAAGATAAGGCTCCACATGGCCGTGCCAGATGTATGGATTTTTGCCGTGCTTCTCGGCCAGAGCCATTGCATCCAACACGTGGGCCGGTCCCGAATTGTAGGACGCCAGTATAAAATGAAGGCGTTCGTTGGAATCTTCCACTTTTCGAAACAACAGGTTCAGGCTTTTGATATACTGCACACCCGCTTCTATATTCCTCTCAGGGTTGGTGATATTCTCGCGGCTGAGGCCAAAATTAGCTGCCGTACGGGGCATCAGCTGCATCAAACCCGAAGCGCCACGGCGCGATATCTGTGCCGAATCGAATCCCGACTCGTGAAACGCAATGGCCGCCAGCAAGCGCCAGTCCCAGCCAATTTCGGAAGCGTATTTTTTAAACAAATGATCGAAGGGCGAAATGGCACCTTGCGGAATACGGAGGCGCGTAGCAGCAAAATACGGATTTCTGATAATATATTTGCCGTACAGCTGCGACCGGAACAGCTCGGTTTCGGGCAGGTTTTCCCATTGTTCGATGGCCTTGGCCAGTTCGTGTTCGTCTTTCCTGATAACCCAGCCATTGCGCTGCGGAAAACCGACTTGCAACCGTATGTCCATCCGGCGGTTGTGGTCTTTGTACAACACTGCCTTATTGTGATAAGCCAGCGTATATTCAATTTTCTTCTTCAGAACCTGATCGATCAACTCGTCATTGCTCACAGTATCCGAAACCTCGACGATGTTGATAAAACCACCCAATTCGCGGTTTAAACTGCGAAGTCGCTGCAAGTGCGGCGAGTTTTCGGGAACATGGATGGTTTTCCCTCTTAATTCGGCAATCGATGTTACGGTATTGACGCCTATCAGTTGCACCAACACCAGATAGGAATCGGGCTGATAGGCCACGAAACGGTAGTTGGCTTTCAATTCCCTCGTTTCGTACATATCGTAGGCAATCAGGTCGACACGCTTCTCGTCGAGCCAATCGAGCATTTGCTTGCGGGTGCGGGCCAGGTGAATGCGAACCGGTTTACCCAGCCGGGCGGCCAGGTGAGTCGATAATTCGACATCGTAACCGACTATTTCGTTCCGAAAACGAAAATACGACGAAGAGCCGTACATTGTTGCTACATGCAAAGTGTCCAACGAAAGCTCCATCATGGCATTTTCGTCGGCCGACAATTCTTTAACCTCCTGTTTATCAACCGAACAGGAAATTAAGAAAAGGAACAACCCCAACAGTATGCGAACGTTCATGTACTCTTGGCAGGATTTACAGTCCGCTAAAATAACCTAATTATTCCAATTACAAAAATTATCGGTTGTTTTTCGGCCGGCTCATGAAGCCCTTTATCGCCGTATAACCGGTCGTCGTACCTTACATCCGCTCGGGCACTTCAATTCCCAGCAAGGCCATTCCCGACTTCACCACCTGTGCCACCGAGGCCGACAACAACAGCCGGAATCCTTTCAAGGCACCGTTTTCTTCCTTCAGAATGGAGAAGTCGTGGTAGAACTGGTTGTATTCCTTCACCAACTCATAGATATAATTGGCAATCACTGCCGGACTGAATTCGTCGCCAGCCTGACGCACCACCGACGGATACGCACTCAGCAACTGAATCATATATTTTTCCTTATCAGAAACAGCCAGTCCGGTATCCACCGCATCCGGAATCCCGATCCCGGCATCCTGAGCTTTACGCAGCACCGATTTAATACGGGCGTGCGTATATTGAATAAACGGACCGGTATTGCCGTTAAAATCAATCGACTCCTTCGGATTGAAGGTCATATTTTTCTTCGGATCTACCTTCAGAATAAAGTATTTAAGAGCTCCCAGCCCTACCATTGCTGCTATTTGCTCCACTTCTTCGCCGGAAGAGGTATCGAGCTTACCCAGTTCGCGGGCGGTATCGCGGGCGGTATCCATCATTTCCGTCATCAGATCGTCGGCATCCACCACCGTACCCTCGCGGCTCTTCATCTTACCTTCGGGAAGCTCCACCATCCCGTAGGAAAAATGCACCAATTCGCGGCCCCATTCAAAACCCACTTTATCGAGCAACAGGGCCAGCACCTGGAAATGGTAGTTTTGCTCATTGCCCACGACATACACCATTTTGTTGATGGGATAATCTTCGTAACGCAGCTTGGCAGTTCCAATATCCTGGGTCATATATACCGAAGTGCCGTCGGCCCGGAGCAACAGCTTCTCATCGAGTCCTTCGGGACGCAGATCGGCCCAAACCGAACCATCCTCGCGGCGGTAGAAAACACCTTTTGCAAGTCCCTCTTCCACTTTCGATTTACCTTCGAGGTAGGTTTGCGATTCGTAATAGATCTTGTCGAAATCGACTCCCATCCGTTTGTAAGTAGCATCGAAACCTTCGTATACCCAGCCGTTCATCGTTTCCCACAACCGGTACACCTCCGGATCGTGATTTTCCCAGGCCACCAGCATTTCCTGCGCCCGGCGCATCAGCGGGGCCGTACGCTTGGCTTCCTCTTCGGCCATCCCCTGCTCCATCAGCGCTTTCACCTCGGCTTTATAAGCCTTATCGAATTCCACGTAATACTTCCCCACCAGGTGATCGCCCTTCATGCCCGACGATTGCGGCGTTTCGCCATTGCCAAAAAGTTTCCAGGCCAGCATCGACTTGCAGATATGGATACCCCGGTCGTTCACTATATTGGTTTTCACTACCTCCCAGCCGTTGGCTTTCTGAATCTCGGAGATTGAAAAACCGAGCAGATTATTGCGCACATGCCCCAGGTGAAGCGGTTTGTTGGTATTGGGCGACGAATATTCGATCATCATCAACTTACCTTTCCCCGTATCGTTCTGTCCGAAACTCGCATCGGACGACAGGGCGTTAAGCAATTCCAGCCAGTAAGCCGTATGGATGGTGAGGTTGAGAAAACCTTTGATCACATTGAACGCGCTCACCAGCGAATGCTGCGAAAGCAGGTAATTCCCGATCTCTTCACCGATCGTTTCGGGAGCTTTACGGGCCGCTTTCACAAAGGGAAAAATCACCACGGTGAGGTCGCCCTCGAATTCTTTTTTGGTTTTTTGTATCTGAAGTTGGGCCTCAGCGGCTTCCAGCTGATAAAGCTCGGCAACGGCAGTTTTCACCATAGCCTGGAGCGACGATTCGATATTCATTGGAAAAACAATTTTTAATTGAGGGTGCAAAGATACAAAAAAGGAGTGGAGCGGCAAACGGGGCTCGAACCCGCGACCTTCGGCTTGGGAAGCCAACGCTCTACCGACTGAGCTATTGCCGCATAAAAAACAGTGCGAAATTACAAAAAAATCTGTAATTCCGCACCTTGACGGGAATTAATTTATAACAAATAGTGCATGATTTTGGGATGAAACCTGCAGGCCTTCAAAAACAGGGGAACAAGGCTTATTTTACAATCCCGGCAAACCCCATGAATGCCATCGCCAGTAAGCCGGCGGTGAGTAAGGCCGACGGAATTCCTTTCATGCCCTTCGGCAGGTTCAGCATGTTGAGTTGCTCGCGGATACCGGCAAAAAGCACCAATGCCAACCCGAACCCTATGGCCGTCGATATGGCAAATACCACGCTGCTCGCCAAATCGAAATCTTTCTGAATGACCATGATCGCCACACCCAGAACGGCACAGTTGGTGGTAATGAGCGGCAGGAATACTCCCAGGGCCTGATAAAGGGCCGGCGAAATCTTTTTAAGGATGATCTCCACCATTTGTACCAGGGCTGCAATAATCAGAATAAAACTGATGGTTTGCAGGTAAGTGATGTTGAGCGGCTCGAGTACCGATTTCTGAACAATAAAGGTGAAAATGGTGGCGATGGTTAATACGAACGCCACGGCGCCTGCCATTCCCAGTGCTGTTTCCACTTTCTTTGACACTCCCAGGAACGGACAAATTCCCAGAAACTGCGACAATACGATATTGTTTACGAATACGGCGCTGATAAATATAAGTACGTAGGTCATAATCTTAAGCTTTTTTCAGTTTATTGAAGATGGCAATGAGGTAGGCCAGCGCAATGAAAGCGCCCGGCGCAAGCACGAACAGCAACATGCCGTAGTTTTCGGGGAAGATGGTCATACTGAACACCTTTCCGGTCCCCAGCAATTCGCGAACCGTCCCCAGCAGCGTTAACGCCATGGTAAAACCAAGTCCCATTCCCAGTCCATCGAAAAACGATTTCCCGACGGTATTCTTTGCTGCAAAGGCTTCGGCCCGTCCGAGCACGATACAGTTCACCACAATGAGCGGGATAAACAAGCCCAGGCTATCGTAGAGAGCCGGCACATAGGCCTGCATCACCATTTCCACCAGGGTAACAAAGGTCGCAATTACCACGATAAAAGCCGGAATACGCACTTTATCGGGAATTATGTTTTTGAGCAACGATACCACCACATTGGCCGAGAGAAGCACGAAGGTGGTTGCAAGCCCCATCCCCAGCCCGTTGACGGCCGACGATGTGGTACCCAGCGTGGGGCACATCCCCAGCAGAAGAACAAATACGGGATTTTCTTTGATAATGCCATTCAGCATTGTTTTCATTCCGGAATTCTGGCTCATATAGTTGTCCTCCTTATTGATTTAGGGTTACTGAATCGGTTTTTTCGGTGGCTCCGCTCGCCGCATCGTAGTCCTGCTTGTAAGCGCTGTAGGCATACCGGATGGTTTCGAGGAAGGCGCGCGACGAGATGGTAGCTGCTGTAATAGCATCCACTTCTCCCCCGTCCTTACTCACGGTAAGATTATTGATTTCAGGATTTTTGCCACGGATATCCTGCTTGCCTTTTTCGGTTTTAAACCAGTCGGCCATTTTGGTACCCAGCCCCGGCGTTTCTTTTTGTTCCAGTACCGAATAGTTCACAATGGCGCCTTCGGGATCGAAGCCTACCATCACTTTGATCTCACCGCTGAAGCCGTTGCCCGAATACGACTGTACGGCAGCACCCACAAACTCGTCGCCTTTATACGCTTTGTACAGAACGAAAGGAGCTTCGAAGCCTTCCAGGGAGATTAATTCTTCCGCGTCGAGGCGATCGAACTCGGGCAGCACTTCTTTGATTGCATTTTCCTGTTTTGCTTTTTTGGAGGCTGCAATGGGTTCTTTGGTGAGCGAATAAACCGAACCGAGGGCTACGGCAGCAAAAATGGTGATGCCCGTGAGCACCAGCACCATATTTTTAAATGTAGATTCTAACTTTGCCATGTCTTCAGTTTATGCTTTTTTCGGTTTTTCTCCAAACCGTTTGGGTTTAACATAGAAGTTGATGATAGGGGTAAAGCCGTTCATAATAAGAATGGCAAACGAAACTCCTTCGGGATAAGCACCCCAGGTACGGATGATGACGGTGAGCAGACCGATACCGACCCCATAAATCCACATGCCGCGGAACGTCATGGGTGAAGTTACATAATCGGTAGCCATGAAAATAGCGCCCAGCATCAGTCCGCCGGAGAACAGGTGTACCAGCGGCGAAGCATAGGTGGCAGGATCGGCAAGGTATAAGATCCCTGTGAATACCGCTACGGTGAGCAGGATACTAACCGGGATATGCCAGGTAATAATTTTACGGATCAGCATATACCCCAACCCGACAAGCAGAGCGATGGCCGAAACCTCGCCGAGGGAACCCGGGATATTTCCCACAATCATATCGGAGACGGCCGGAAGCGAGGCCGACCCTTCTTTCAGGATACCGAGTACGGTGGCACCGGTTTCGGCATCGAGGTAGGTAGTGGCGAGCGGATCCACAACGGGCCAGGTAGTCATTTCCACCGGGAACGAAATAAGCAGAAACACACGCCCCACCAATGCCGGGTTGAAAGGATTGTTGCCCAAACCGCCGAAGCTCATTTTTGCCACGCCGATAGCCACCAGCGCTCCGACGATAATCATCCAGAGCGGAAGATTGGAGGGCAGGTTGAAGGCGAGCAGCAGGCCGGTTACAGCAGCCGAACCGTCCAATATGGTGACCGGACCTTTCAGGATGTACTTCTGGATCAGAAATTCGAAAAGCACCGAAGCTGCTACGGCTGTGAGGGTTACAATAAGTGCGCCCAGTCCGAAAAAGTAGAGCGATGCCAACAGGGCGGGAACCATGGCGATGACCACCCCGTACATATTTTTGGATACGGAGTCGCCGCTGTGAATATGCGGTGCGGGCGATATTATCAGTTTTTCCATTCTCTGTATTTATTTTGCGGTTCTACTTCTTATAATTCCACCAACCGTGGATTTGCCGAAACGGATATAATCGAGCAGCGGCCGGTTCGACGGGCAGGTATAGCTGCAACTTCCGCATTCGAGACAATCCATGGTGCGGTTGGCTTCCATCTCGGTCCACATATTGCGTTCGCTCTGGGCCATGAGCAGATACGGCTCGAGACCCATGGGACAAACCGTAACGCATTTGGTACAACGGATGCAGTTTTGTACCGGTTTGCGGATGGCTTCGGCATCGCGGATAAACACTACACCGGAGCTTCCTTTTGCCATGGGGATATTGAGATTCATCAGCGAGCGGCCCATCATAGGTCCGCCACCGACGATTTTGCCGGTGCCTTCGGGGACACCGCCGGCTTCTTCTACCACATTGGAAAGATAAGTACCCAGCCTGACGCGGTAATTCCCCGGGTTGGGCGCATCTTTACCGGTGATGGTCATCACACGCTCCACCATCGGTTTGTTTTTCTGAACCGCTTCGTAGATCGCATAGGTAGTGGCTACATTCTGCACCACCGCACCCACTTCCACCGGAATTCTGCCACTGGGCACCTGGCGACGGATCAGCGCATCGATAAGCTGCTTTTCGCCCCCCTGGGGGTAACGCACTTTCAGCGCTTCCACTTCAATGCCTTTGTAATCAGCCGCAAGCTTTTTGAGGAGCTGGATAGCATCTTTCTTATTATTTTCGACACCGATAATCGCACGGTTCACTTCCAGCGCCTTCATCAGAATGGTAACCCCGATCAGAATTTCCTCGCCATGCTCCATCATCAGCTGGTGGTCGCAGGTAAGGTACGACTCACACTCTACCGCATTAATAATCAGCACCTCGGCTTTCTTACCCGGAGGAGGCATCAACTTCACATGGGCCGGGAAAGTAGCGCCACCCAGTCCGACTATACCTGCCGCCTTAATTTTTTCGATAATCTCCTGTTTCGAAAGCGTACATTCCCGTTTGATTTCCGGGTTGCGATCGATGGTTTCGAGCCATTCGTCGCCATCCACTTCGATAAAAACCGCCGGACGCTTATAGCCCGAAGCATCGAGCTGCACATCGAGTTTCACCACTTTTCCCGAAACCGACGAATGCACGTTAGCCGAAATAAAACCACTCGCCTGGCCGATGATCTGGCCTACTTTAACGATATCGCCCCGTTTTACGACCGGGTCGGCCGGAGTACCGATATAATGTGCCAGCGGAATCACCACCTGTCCGGGCAATGCGGCCGTGATAATTTTTTTTCCGGCTGCAAACTTATTCTCTGCCGGATGAATCCCTCCGATTCTGAAAGTCTTCATATAATTGTTAGTTGTTAATTATTTATTGTCGATTGTATGCCGGGAATGCCCGAGGATAACGCATTATTCAGCGGCAACAGCTTCCTCTTCCTTCACTTTCCGGGGCGGGAAATTGATCTCTTTAATCGCATTGGTAGGACATACCTCCACGCACTTGCGGCACAGTTTACATGCTTCGTCGTTGATAAATGCCAGGTTGTTACCGACGGTAATGGCTTCGTGCGGGCAAACTTTAAAACATTTGGCACAGCCAATACAGCCTACATCACAGGCTTTTTTGGTAATATGCCCTTTGTCCTCGTTACGGCATCCTACATAAATACGCCTTCCTTTAGGACCTTTCTTACGCAGTTCGATAAGTAATTTCGGACAAGCGCGTACACAGGCGCCGCAAGCAGTACATTTATCATCATCCACTTCCGGTATCATCGTCACCGGATTCACCTTGATGGCGTCGAATTCGCACGACAATTCGCAATCGCCGAAACCAAGGCATCCCCACGAACAATTGGTTTCGCCGCTGTAAAGGTTGTGGGCGATGAAACAATGCTTCACCCCATCGTACTCGTTGTAGCGCGGACGGTGTTCACAGGTACCGTCGCAACGAACCACCGCTACTTTCGGAGCTTGTGCTACCGCCGTCTTACCCAGAATAGCTGCTACCTTAGCCATGGTATCGTTGCCGCCCACAGGACAGAACAAATCGCCAAGCTCATCCGATTTCACACAGGCATCGGCAAACCCCCTGCACCCGGGAAATCCGCACCCCCCGCAGTTGGCAGCCGGCAATGCAGCTTCAACCTCATCGATGCGAGGATCCTCAAAAACATGAAACTTCTTGGCAACTACAAATAAAATAATTGCAGCAACGGCCCCGATTACTCCCAGGGTAATTAAAGATATGAGTACTACGTTCATGGTTGTTATAAAAAAACTTAAAATCAGATCAGTCAGCATTGAGCTTTTTCACCTGAAATTTCAGCTTGGATTTTAATTTACTATTGAATTGCGAAAGGATCAGAAAATACGGGACTAATGTACCGAGTGCAATACTCCCCGACAAGGCATCATTATCGACATACGATTTGAGTATCAGCAAAGTAACCAATATCAACACAAAGGGAATCACAAATGCGAGAAGCACGGCCAGCAAGCCCATCGAACTTTGCCCGTAGAGTAAAACCGGCTCACCGACCTTAAAACCGGTACCATCGGTTTCCACATCGATCAGCTTATCGTCGACGTCGGCAGCCGAGCAGGCCCCCTTGGCATGGCAGGAACTACAGGCCGACATTTGAACAATTTGGACCTGAATGTGTTTTCCATTTACATTCTGAATAATTCCGGAATGTTCGATAATTTGACTCATTTTGTAATGTAGAGATTGCAATTTGAGCGCAAATGTACTATAAATTTTGTTTTACTACAAGATTGTAGTGTATTTTTTATACACAAAAAACACAAAGATGAGCAGGCAGCATGGCTAACTCGCTATCTTTGTGTCTTTTGCAATAAGGGTGATTTCTCTTAATAAGAACCAATCCAAGTATTAACCGATCATTTCGAAACCAGTATACGGAACGAGTGCTGCAGGTATCCGTATCCCTTCGGCGGTCTGGTTGTTTTCGAGCAGGGCCGCTACGATACGGGGCAATGCCAGTGCGCTGCCGTTGAGGGTATGACAGAGTTGTGTTTTCTTATCATTGCCTTTGAAACGGCATTTCAGGCGGTTGGCCTGGTAATTCTCAAAATTGGATACCGAACTCACCTCCAGCCAGCGTTGTTGTGCAGCCGAATATACTTCGAAGTCGAAGGTCAGGGCCGAGGTAAAACTCATATCGCCTCCGCACAGGCGAAGAATCCTCCAGGGAAGTTCCAGTTTTTCAACCAGGGTTTGCACATAATTCACCATATCGGTAAGCGACTCGTACGATTTATCGGGATGTTGAATCTGCACAATTTCTACCTTATCGAACTGATGCAGGCGATTGAGGCCGCGCACATCTTTACCGTACGAACCGGCTTCACGGCGGAAACAAGCCGAATAGGCCGTATTCTTGATGGGCAATTCCGATTCGTTGAGGATTACATCGCGGTAGATATTGGTAACCGGAACTTCGGCGGTCGGAATCAGGTACAAATCGTCGGCAGTAGCATGGTACATCTGACCTTCCTTGTCGGGCAGCTGACCGGTACCATAGCCCGAAGCCGCATTCACCACATAAGGAGGCTGCACTTCGAGGTAACCGGCATCGCGGGCATTATCGAGAAAAAAATTGATCAGCGCACGTTGCAGACGGGCTCCCTTCCCTTTATAGACCGGAAATCCGGCACCGGTAATTTTCACCCCCAGTTCGAAATCGATGAGGTCGTATTTTTTTGCCAATTCCCAATGCGGCAAAGCACCGGCAGGAAGTTGCGGCAATTCCCCTCCCGTACGTTCCACTACATTGTGTTCGGCATGACGGCCTTCGGGCACCGAATGGTGCGGTAAGTTGGGAATTTGCACCAACAGGTCGGTAAGCTGCTGCTCGAGCGATGCCTGAAGGTCGGTGAGCTCTTGAATTCTTTTTTTCAATTCGGTGGTTTGCTCTTTAGCAGCAGTTGCCTCGTCGGTTTTACCTTGCTTCAACAGGATTCCGATCTCTTTCGACAGCGCATTGGACTGCGCCAGGGCCTGATCGGCCGATGTCTGGGTTTGTTTACGCTGTGTGTCGAGCTCGATTACCTGGGCGATAATAGCTTCCGCAGGGAAATGCTTTTTAGCCAGACGGGCTGTCACCTCCTGCGGATTTTCAGTTATATACTTTAATGTCAGCACTTTATTACAACTATAAGGGATTAACGGGTTTACTTCTAAAAAAAATACTCCCGTATTTTACACTACGGTAAAACCACAGGAGCACTTATAACGGTAAGAGAAACTACGATTAGTTAGCTTCTGCTACGGGACGTACCGAAACGTACGATTTATTGTCTTTGCGTTTTCTGAATTCAACTACTCCGTCGACCAGTGCAAACAAGGTGTGATCTTTTCCAAGACCCATGTTTTCGCCTGCATGGTGAACAGTACCGCGTTGACGTACGATGATGTTACCGGCTTTAGCAAACTGACCGCCGTAAATCTTTACTCCGAGTCGCTTACTTTCCGATTCGCGACCGTTCTTCGAGCTACCAACTCCTTTCTTATGTGCCATTTTCTTCTAAATTTTAATACCGGTTAATTACGCTACAATTTCTTTAATCTTCAATTCGGTGAAGTTCTGACGGTGACCATTGCGTTTGCGGTACCCTTTACGACGTTTTTTGTGGAAAACGATTACTTTCTCGCCACGTACGTGCGACAATACTTCACATACTACTTTAGCTCCTTCAACAACCGGCGCGCCTACTGTGATGGCCCCATTGTTATCTACGAGCAATACCTTGTCAAATGCTACTTCCGAGCCTTGTGCAGCCTCTTCCATACGGTGTACATACAGTCGTTTTCCGGCTTCCGCCTTGAACTGCTGACCCAAAATTTCTACAATTGCGTACATTATAACTATTTGATTTTTAATTACATCGGGAAGGTGAGATGCCTGATGGCAGCGCTGCTTCATATACCTTCTTCGAAACGGACTGCAAAGATAGAAAAAGTTTTTGGAAACCACAACATTTTGTGGCCGGTTAATTGGTAATTATCAACAACCCGGGGCCGGGCTACCTGTGGATACCCGGCCCGGGTTCACCAATTAGGTATTTCTTTTCGGGATGGTGATTTCATTCCCGTCGCGTTCGGCACGGTAATGCGGCGACATGATTTCGATACCTCTTTCGGCGAACACATCCTGAATATGCTGGTGCAATTCCGAATAAATGGGAGCTACTGCCTCTGCTGCAGCGGTATACACGTTCAGCTGGTAGGCCACATAAAAATCGTCGAGACTGGTTTGAAGTACAAAAGGCGCTTTACCGGCCAGCAGATTGCCGGTGCGGGAGGCCGATTCGAGCAATGCTGCCTGAACATCGCGCCAGGGAACATCGTAACCGATGGTGACGGTGGTATGTATAATCAACCCTTCCGATTTGGCAACTACCGAAAAATTGGTAGTATTGCCCGACAATACTGCTGAGTTGGGAATGGTGATCTCTTCATTTTTGACGGTCCGCAACCGCGTTACCAGCAACGATTTCTCGACTACGACACCTGTAACCTCCCCGATTTGAATCCGGTCGCCATCCTTGAATGGCCGCATGTAGGTGATCACCAGCCCGGCCACGATATTCGAAATAGCCGACGATGAGCCTAACGACACCAGCAATCCGAGAAAAACCGATACTCCCTGAAACACACCCGAATCGGAACCGGGTAAATACGGGAAAATAATGATGAACATGAAGGCGTAAAGTAAGAATTTGACGATACTGAAGGTGGGCAAGGCCCAGTCTTCATGAAATCCGCTTATTTTCAACTTCCCGCTGTCGATTTCTTTAAAAATGTATTGAACAAACCGGATCAGATAATGGAATACCACGATAATTACGACAATGGTAAACAGATTGGGCATATACTCCCATACCGATTTCATGATACCGCTGAAAGGCTTCCAGATGAATCCGAATAAAGTATCGGCCCACCCGCGCGTAAAGGGGAAAATACTGAAAACCAGCGGCAATAACAGATAAACGAGTAATACGACGAAAAACCATTTCAGGATTTTCAGCAACCAGGAGATCACCACCAGTTCCTGGTCGGCCGTCAGAAAGGTATAATCCTTATAGGATAAGTTTTTAAGTAGTTTTTCCTTGTTGGAGGCTATTTTCAGTTCGATCCAGCCATGCGCTTTCATTATCAATCGTATCAACAGGAAAATGCCACCTAACACCAACAGTACCAATCCGGCCCTTAACAAGGTTTTCAGCCATCCGCGATCGGCTCTGGCTTCTGCAAAAGCCACCTTCATAGCTTCCATGTATTGTCCGGCCAACTCGACATTGGTAACGCCCGTACGTGCAGCATCCTGTTCCGTGACACTCATCACGATGAGTTCGCCGCATACGATATCCATGTACTGCCCGTTGGCCTGCAGGCTAAAATCCTCTGCTTTCGTATAATCGTTTTCGAATACTTTATGGAGCCGTGCCGAGATATTGGCAGCCCGTTCGGCAGCTCCCAGCGATGCCAGGCGATTGTAAACATAGAACAGCGTATCGGAAAACAAATGAACCGGATAACCGGTAGCCTCACTCACTTCGGCAGGCCGGGTTGGTTCTTGTTGCGCAGTCCTCTGAGCAAAAACACCTGCCGGCATCAGCCAGCCGATCAGTATCAAAAATACTATCTGTTTCATGCACGATGAATTTATGGTATCGTGATACAAAACTAAACAAAACTTTTTTAAAAAACGAATTTTTCAACTACGCAGTTGCTGTATGAGCGCTTGTACTGCCTCCGAAACGGAACAGCTGGACTGGAGTGATTTTATAAAAGCCGAGCCCACAATAGCACCCGACGAATAGCGGTTGACCATCTCAAAAGTGGCTTTATTGGAAACTCCGAATCCTATGAGGCGCGGATTTTTCAGTTTCATCGATTCAATACGCCTGAAATATTCTTCGCGGCTATCGAACGATTGCTGAGTTCCGGTAACCGCCGCCGATGAGACCATATAAATAAATCCATCGGTTTGTTGATCGATGATCCGTATGCGTTCGTCGGAGGTCTCCGGAGTAATTAAAAAGATAAACTTCAGGCCGAACGCTTCCGCAATGGCTTTGTATTCCGAAAGGTAATCGTCCATCGGAAGATCGGGGATAATCATTCCGTCGACTCCTACCCGCCGGCACTCACGGCAAAAATCGTGAAACCCGAATTGCAGGATGGGATTCAGATACCCCATCATCACCAACGGAATAGTGACGGACGATCGCATACCGGTCAACTGTTGAAACAACATCCGCAGATTCATGCCGTTTTGCAAGGCCTGGTGTCCCGACTCCTGAATTACAACGCCATCGGCCATCGGGTCGGAGAACGGGATTCCGATTTCGACCAGATCGACGCCATTGGCCTGTAACGCATCAAGAATGGGTAATGTATCGTCGAGCTGCGGATAGCCGGCGGTGAAATACACCGACATGATGCCGGAGGGTTTATTTTTAAAAAGTTGATTAATTCTGTTCATACCATTTTCGTTTGTTTTCTGACTTACTTAGAGCTTTCCTTTTCCCCGGCTTTCAGTCCGGCTAAAAAAGTTTCAATTTTTTTCACATCCTTACAGGCTGGCGCTATTTCAAACCTGCTGTTCAGGTCGAGTCCTGCCAGTTGAGGATGGTTGAGCGCCCGAATGATGGCCGCATCGTCGGCACCTATGCCTCCGCCGAGCAAGAAGGGGATGGGGGCTGTATAGTGATCGAGCAGGTCCCAATCGAATTTTTTCCCCGAGCCTCCGTGTCCCGCTGTTTTGGTATCGAGCACAATAAGGTCGACGCAGCCCTGGTAGCGCTCCGGCTGTTGCAAATCGCGGGAGCTAGCCACAGAAACCGCTTTCAACACTTCCAGTCCCTGTTGTTTATAAAACGCACATTCGGCGGCGCTCTCTTGTCCGTGCAACTGAACCCCTTTCAATCCGAATTGCTTTACCTTTTCAAGCACCAGCGCCGGCTGTTCGTCGACAAACACACCGATGGTACACAGTGCTGCTAATTCGTCAAGGGGGAAATCCTCGGCAGTAGCCACATACCGGGCCGATCCGGGATAAAAAATCAATCCCAGGTAGTCGGGTTTCAGGGCAGCCACGTCCAGGATATTATCCCGTTGACGCATACCGCATATTTTAATCTTCAGCGACATAGTGTTCGGATAAAGAAATTCAGCGCGGCAGCCGGATCATTTTCTTTCATGAAATTCTCCCCCATTAAAAAGCCGCGATAGCCCTTTTCCATGAGCGTTCTTACAGTTTCAACCTCCGACAATCCGCTTTCGCTGATCTTCACAAAACGATCGGGAATGAGCGGAGCCAACTCCACCGACAAGTTGGTGGATACTTCAAATGTTTTCAGGTTCCGATTGTTAACTCCCACCAAATCCACCTCGTCGCAACAATAAATCAGCTCATCCTCCGAATGGATCTCGAGCAGTACTTCGAGCCCCAACTCCCTGGCTTTTGCCGCCAATTGCCTGCATTCGGCGGGTGTAAGCGCAGCAGCAATCAGCAACACCACGTCGGCGCCGATCGCTTTTGCCTCATACAGCTGGTATTCGTCGATCATAAAATCTTTACGCAAAACGGGACAATGCACATGCGGCCGGGCAGCGGTAAGCTCCTGCTGAACACCTCCGAAATACTTCGAATCGGTAAGAATCGATACTCCGGCGGCACCGGCAGCGCTATACCCCGAAGTCACCTCCACCACGTCGGCCTCTTCATGAATCCATCCTTTCGAGGGCGATTTTCGTTTAAACTCAGCAATAATCCCTACCGATTCGCGCAAACGGTCCTTCAACGACAAAGAGCTTCGCTGAAAATAAGGCGACGATTGCAGGTCGGCCAGGCTGATCAGCTTTTTGCCGGCTTCCACTTCCTTCCGTTTATCGGCTATTATTTGATCTAAAATTGTCATAAGTCGATTTTATTGATAACATTCCAAAAATTTGACAAAGGCCTTTTTTGCCGCACCCGATTCGAGCGAAGCTTGTGCTTCGGCCCTGCACGTCTCCAACGATCGGTCCGTATTTAAAGTTTGGATGGCCACCGCAGCATTGGCCAACACCACATCGCGCTGTGCCGGAGTCGAGGTGGTATCGAGCACCTTTCTGAAAATAGCTGCAGCTTGTTCAATCGTCGCTCCGCCGTATAAATCCTGTTGATTGAGTGGCGAATAACCCAGTTGCTCAGGACTTACAATCTGTTCGCCCTTTCGGTTGACGACGAGGGTTGCGTCGGTGAGCGAGATTTCGTCGTAACCATCGAGACTATGCACAATGGAATACCCGATCCCCAGTTGCTGGTAAATATAGGTGTACAGACGCAACATTTTCAGGTTGTATACGCCGAGGCATTGCGATTGTGGCCGGGCCGGACTGATCAGCGGTCCCAATACATTAAAGAAGGTTCGTACTCCGAGACTTTTACGTACAGGCGCTACATTTTTCATGGCAGGATTGAAAATGGGAGCATGCAGATAAGCAAAGCCCGAAGCATCGAGCGATCGTTTCAGTACCGATTCGTTGGTCGTAAATTTCGCTCCGAAATATTCGAGTACATTCGACGATCCACTTACCGAAGTGGCAGCATAATTCCCGTGCTTTACCACCTGGTAACCGGCTCCAGCCACCACAAAGCAAGCTGCAGTCGATATATTAAAGGTGTTTTTTTCGTCTCCGCCGGTACCAACGATATCCAGAATATTAAAATCCGAAAAATCGAGCTTCACGGCCATCGACAGTAAGGCTTCGCGAAACCCGAGAATCTCGTCGAGTTCGATACTCCGCATCAGGTATACCGAAATAAAAGCGGCAATTTGCGATTCGTTATAGTGTCCCTCGGCCATCTTTGTCATTACCTCGTGGGCCTCGTCGCGCGTTAGCGATTGATGGTCGAACAATCTGTTTAATATATGTTTCATGTATACTTGTCGGTTGTTTATCGTTAATTATACGACCGGGTTTCCTGCTCCAACCACTGTTTAATCATTTGTTCTCCCAGCGGTGTGAGCACCGACTCCGGATGAAACTGAACGCCTCTTACATCGTAGGTTTTGTGGGCCAGTGCCATGATCATGCCATTTTCATCCAGGGCAGTTACCGTCAGCTCGGCAGGCAAGGTATGTGCATCAACTACCCAGGAATGGTAGCGGCCTACTTCGAGCTCGGCAGGTAATCCATCGAACAGCACATCGGGCCGAACTACCCGGACCATCGAACTGATACCGTGAAAAACCTCCGGAAGATTCAGCAGGCTACCGCCAAATGCCTCGGCAATAGCCTGTTGCCCCAGGCAAACACCTAAAATACTTTTCGTGGGCGCATAGGTGCGGATCAGGTCGAGTAAGATACCCGACCCGGAGGGTACTCCCGGACCGGGCGACAATACTATTTTATCAAAACGTTCAATATCTTCCAACGCAATCTGATCGTTGCGGTGAACCTCCAGATCGGTAACACCCAGCTTTTTCAGGGCATGTACCAAATTATAGGTAAACGAATCGTAATTATCAAATACTAATACTTTCATATTTTTATAAAGTCAAAAAAGAAAGACTTGGGATTTATTTGCCATTTCGCCGGTGGTGGATCGGATGTACTTGTTTCTCACACCGGGCGAAGTTCAGTTGCCGGAACGAAGCGAAGCGCTTTCCATCGCCTTCTTCAACGCGGCCAATTTATTATTCACTTCCTGCAGTTCACTCTCTTCGTCCGATTTGGCCACAACGCCTGCACCGGCCTGGTAATACAGCGTGTTGTTTTTACTCACAAACGAACGGATGGTGATTGCCTGGTTAAAGGACCCGTCAAAACCGATGTAACCCAGGCAGCCTCCATAAGGTCCGCGGTCGTGCGGCTCGATTTCGTCGATCAGCTGCATCGCGCGTATTTTCGGAGCTCCCGACAAGGTGCCGGCCGGAAACGTATCGGCAAACAACTTGATTACTTTCGTATCGGGCCGGAGCCGCCCGCTCACCGACGATACCAGGTGCAATACATGCGAATAATATTGAACCTCACGGAAAACATCTACTTGCACTTCTTCGGTATTCCGGCTCAAATCGTTACGCGCCAGATCCACCAGCATCACATGCTCGGCATTTTCTTTTTTATCTTCGCTCAGCTTCGCGGCCAGTGCCAGGTCTTTTTCATCATCGCCTGTCCGGCGGAAAGTACCTGCAATCGGCTTGATATATGCCTTTTGCCTGCGCCCGTCGACCACCAGGTGCGCCTCGGGCGACGAGCCAAAGATACGGAATTGACCGAAATTAAAATAAAACAGATAGGGCGACGGATTGACCGAGCGCAGCGTGCGGTACAACATAAAATCGTCGCCTGTAAATGCCTGCGAAAAACGTCGCGAAAGCACGATCTGAAATACATTGCCCCGGTAACACTCTTCCTTTCCCCGCCGTACCATGGCCCGGTATTGCTCATCGTCGATATCCGACTGCTCCTCTCCGACCGTAAGAAAAGGATATAATGCAATATTATTGTTCAGTAAAATCTTTTCAATAGCGGGAATATTCGTATTTTCGCCTTCGAGCAGATTCTCGAGGATCGTCATCTCGTTGTTGAAATGGTTGATGGCAATAATGTATTTGAAAAGCACATAATGCAAACCCGGCATCGAGCCCGGAACGGTTTCGCGGGCCGACAACCGCACATCTTCAAAGTATTGTACCGCCTCGTACGAAGTATAACCCAGCAATCCATTGATGATCCCCGGCTTTTCGATCTTATTGTCGATTACAAACGACTTCAGAAAGGCATCGAACCGGTTGGCGACCGTCATTTTATCGGTCACGGGTATTTCCTGCTGGCGCCCGTCGGGATATTCCTCGGTAATTATAAACCGGTTGACAGAGATTCCGCCGATCGGATAAAAACCGATGTAGGAATAACTATTTTCTGTGCCGTGATAATCGGAACTTTCCAACAATACCGAATTGGTATATAAATCCCGTATCTTCAGATAGATGCCTACCGGAGTCTGCATATCGGCCAGCATCGATTTTGTATTGACTGTAATGCGCATATACTGATTATTCATGGTTAATAATTAATCAAGGTATCCATATCCTTATCGCCCCTCCCCGACACCGTGAGCACCACCAGATCGCCGGCTCCAAAGCTTTCCTTTTTAAGCACCGCCAGGGCATGCGCCGATTCGATGGCTGGAATTATTCCTTCCAGCCGTGTCAGTTCGAACGCCGCAGTCATGGCCTCGGCATCGGTAATAGCATGAACCGACGCCCGTCCGGTTTGATAAAAATGAGCATGTGCCGGTCCTACTCCGGGGTAGTCGAGCCCCGCCGAAATGGAATAAGGCTCGGTGATTTGTCCATCATGATCCTGCATCAGCAAGGTTTTAAAACCATGGATAATGCCCGGCGTTCCCACATGCATGGTGGCAGCTGTTTCGCCCGTATCCACCCCTTTACCCCCTGCTTCGGCCGAAATGATCTTAACCCGCGGATCGTCGATATAATGGTAATAGGTTCCCATGGCATTACTTCCCCCTCCGACGCAGGCAATCAGGATATCGGGATACGAACGGCCGGTTTGCTCTTCCAGCTGCCACTTGATCTCCTCACTGATTACCGACTGAAAATAGCCCACCATTTCGGGATAAGGATGCGGACCCACCGTAGAACCTATAATATAAAACGTATCGGGATTGGAACACCAGTAACGAATTGCTTCGTTGGTCGCATCTTTCAGGGTCATGTTGCCGCTGGTTACCGGCTCGACCCGCGCACCCAGCATTCGCATTTTCTGAACATTAAGGAACTGACGTTCCACATCGGTTTTACCCATGAAAACCACGCATTCGAGCCCCATCAGGGCGCAGGCTGTTGCCGTTGCCACCCCATGCTGCCCGGCTCCCGTTTCGGCAATAATACGGGTTTTCCCCATCCGTTTTGCCAACAGGATCTGCCCCAGCGCATTGTTGATTTTATGCGAACCTGTATGATTCAGATCTTCACGCTTCAGGTAAATACGGGCACCGTAGGTTTGCGACAAACGGCCGGCATAGTACAGGGGCGAAGGCCTGCCCACGTACTGCTTCAGCAAATAAGCGTATTCCTTTTGGAAAGATTCATCTTCACGAGCTGCATAAAATGCCTTTTTCAGGCTTTCGACGTTTCCGTGCAAAATTTCAGGGATGTAAGCGCCTCCAAATACGCCGTAAAACCCCTTCTCATCCGGTTGATTATTCATATTGTAAAAATTTAAAAACTAAAAAAGGGCCTGTCGTGAGTTCCGACAAGCCCTTTTTTATCTTTTATAACCGCTCAGATAGACAATAGCTGCTTCACCCACAAAAATTACTTTGCAAGTGCCACCACCAATTGTTAGCTGTACGATTAACTTTCATATTCATTATTTTTCGGGGTCAAAGATAAGAATGTATTTTCAAACTCACAATATTTCTGCGAAATTATTTGCAAAAATAAATATAGAAGCATTCTTCATCCACCTGATCCACCCAGTGCCGGGCATTCAGACTGGCTGCTTTTTCGATGAGCGGAGCAGGCAGAAAAGGTGCAATCATCGAGTAAATCTCGCCTTCTTTCAATGCTTTCACATCGGCCAACACCTGGTTCACAGGATGTTCGCCCGCTTCCAGCATTTCACGCACATCGAAGGTACGTACCACTTTATCCTCACTGAACCACGAAGGTTGCACCGTTACAAATCCTGTATCCTGAATCGCTTCCATTTTTTCCTGTCCGACCGCTTTACGCAGTAAATTTATTAATTCTTCTGTTTTGATATTGCCGATGGGCGCTGCCTGCTGCAGGGTGGTAATTTTGGCTACCGTATTGCGAAGCACCGGATTTTTCAGCTTGTTGAAAGTCGGTATCGTGGCAATCAGCAACTCCTCGAGCTCTGGGTAAGCTGCCAACAGATCGTACACCTTTGTTTTCGGGGTGATAATCAATTTTGTTTCCATCTTATTTTGAATACGATAATATGCGTTGTTCTCCTTCCAATTCGCGGTATACAGTAACGTCGTGCGACATTTCAAGCGTTCCGAGGTATTCTCCTTTTTCGTTACGCAAAGCGAAATATTCAATGTGAATCATTTTGCCTTTCATCGTGATCCAGAACGGAGCACGCGAAGCTTTTCCGGTCTTGAAATCGTCGATTATTTTATCCACAATATGAGCGCTGGCCGGCGGATGACACAAACGTACGTCGCGATTGAGGATGGCCCGGTTGCGCTGAAAAATACGTTCGCTGCTTTGCGAAAAATATTTCACTTTATCATCCTTGTCCACAAAGGTCATATCCACCGGCAACGTATTGAGAATAGCCATCAGCTCTTCGGCAGTAAAACCGCCGCTGGGCAATTGAATATGATCGCCGCTTTTATTGAGCTCTTCGAGCACCGTACCGGTCACCCATCCGGGACGCCAGTCGGTGGGAGGATCGTACAGGCAGAAACCGATTTCGATCGATTGCCGGGCTATTTCGTACCACTCGGCCTCGGTAAGCTTATCCATCGACATCGGAAACAGGATTTCCGATTCCTTGGTGCCCATCTCCACCACCTGCCTGATTGCAGGCAGCAACACCATATCGGCCGCCGCCATCAATTCTTCACGACTCACCTCAGGCACCTGAAGCACTTCAATTGCACCCTTTATCAATCCGCGTATTTCGTCGTGCTTGCCCCACATCACTTTGGGAGGACCCGTGATCCCCTCTTTCTCCAGATAGGGAAAGATGAGGTATTCCTTACGCTGGTACAACTTGTCGACATCGTACAGGTTGTTGTACATAGCCCGTAATTGCAGCACTTTTTGAGCCATATCCACCTTCGGATCGTCGGCAATCTCGGAAATAAGATCGTAGATACGCGAACAAAGCACCTTCAGCTCTTTGTTTTCGTTGAGCATCACATCCACCGGATGACCCGGAGGAATATTCATGGCTGCCGACAAATCGACACGGCCTTCGAGCACCGCCGAGTGGGCATCGCATAAATCGAGCACTTCCTGCTCAGGCAAGCCCTCGCTTATCAGCTCCTGTTCTACTTCTACTACTTCACCATAGGGAATCTGGCTCAGACTCACCAGTAGTTCGTTGCGTACCGCCTCCTGACTTTCGCCGTGATGAAGCTTGAGAATCAGCTCTTTTAATTTCTTTTTTCGTTCAATCGAGTTATTAATCAGTTCACTCATGATAAAATTATATTTAATTGCTACAAAGGTATAGTATTTTAATTGATTTCCAACTACCTATTTATTAGCAAAAAATTTCACCTGCTTCACCGTAAAAATACCCAATTGTAGTTACCTCTCCCGATTAACCATCAGCTTCTTCACCAACAACTGCATCTCCTGCACCGGCAACTCTGCTTCGCGGAGCTTAGCAGCTTCGGGATCAACTGCTTTTATCATCGATGGTCCGTTGGTAATATGCGCCAGGGCTGCAGCCAGTAATTCCTCCCGCGTATCGCCCAGCTGATGGGCCAGATCGTCGTACACTTCAACGTTGGGCACGAATCCGGTACTGAAATCGCTTTTGCGTTCCTTGTTAAAATATTTCAGTACAATTGGCATGAAAGCGTACTTATTCTTTTTGTTTTCGTCGTCGTTAATCACTATCGAGCCCACATTCTTACCATAGGTTACGTCGCCGATCAACACACAGGGTAAATAAGGCTTCAGGCCATTGATGACCATCTCGCTGGCCGAAGCGGTCGATTTTCCGGTCAGGAAATAAATTCGTTTCAGTTTTGATCCGAGCGATTGCACCGGCACTTCCGTTGTACCCGTCTTGATCGAAGTGGTGAAATATTCTACAAAAGGGCTCTCGCTGTATTTTTTCTTATACTCGGCACTGTTAAAGTAATCGGTCAGGTTGTCGTTGTATTCGGTATACGAAAACACTTTCGAATTATCGGGCTCGGGCACCAGCATGCTGCCCAGGTGGATGGCCGTCGACATCATCCCTCCGCTGTTGTAACGAAGGTCGACCACCAGTTCGGCAATATCCTGAGCCGCAAAAGCGCCCATCAGGGAATTCAGTTCCAGGTCGTAAGCCATGCTGCCATCGCCGGCATCGGCGGTAAAGAAATTATACACCAGGTAACCCACTTTTTTATTTCCGACGGTGTATACCGTATCCAGATAAACAGGATTTTCTTTATAATTGGTAATTTTCGTGAGGTCTTTTTCTCCGGCGTTCACATAGCCGCCATCCGAATACACGGTAAAACCAATTTTGACCGAAGCGGTTGCATCGGTAAATGAAGCGAGTAGTTGCTGGTAATTGTTAACGGTAAGTTGCGTACCATTGATTCGGCTGATGATATCGCCTCGTTTGATGCCGGCGGCACGGGCCGGGGTATTGGGTTTGGTGAAGGTTACGATACAAATCACCTTTTCGCTGCCGGTGCTTTCCAGAAACAACTTGTATTCAAAACCTATTTCGGCCGGATTTACGCCGGTGAGACGTTTCATCAGCGCTTCGTAATCCTCAAAAATAGCAGAGAAACGATCTTCGTGATGCAACAAGGTTTCAAAATATTCGACGGGTTTGCCCGCATTTTTTTTGAACGCAGGCAAGTCGGCATTCCAGTAATAAACTCCGGCCATATTGGAGTAAATCCACTCGTTCACATAGGTGTTGAAACTTTTTTCGTTACTGCTATCTTCATCACAGGAAAACAGCGACAAAACAACCAGAAGGTAAAACAACTTTTTCATCATACTTTTCATACTTTACTATTTTCAGTTCATTAAAATTTCAACAAAGATAGTTGAATAATCAAAACTGCGAACCGGATAGCTTGAAAAGTAGTCGATTTTTTTTCTTAATATTCCAGATGGCATACCGGAGCCGGAACGGGAATCCGCCGGCCTGTATCGGTGAGTGTTCCCTTTTTCCGGTTTCGTTCAAACACAACGATTTCGTTGCTCCGCTGATTGCCCACCAGGAGATAAGCACCGTCGCGGGTAATCATGAAATTACGGGGAGCAATGCCTTGTGTACTGTATTGCGCAACCAGTCTGAGCGTAACCGGAGTTTCGATTTCAAAAGCCGTAATCTCGTTGTAATCGATACGATTGGTGGCATACAGGAACTTCCCGTCGGGCGACAGGTGGATATCGGCGGCACCCGGCTGCCCGGGCCTGGTAATCACTGTCGAGGCGCCTTTCAGCATCAGGCGTTCGTGTTCAAAATGCACGATACTGATGGTGCCGGTTAGTTCCTGAAGTACATACAAGGTCATACCGTCGTTGTGTAAAGCAAGATGGCGCGGACCACCTCCCCGCTCCATCAGCAGGCTATCCACCGGAGTCAGCGGGGTATCTTCCTGTTCGGCGTCGTAGCGGTACACATACAGCAAGTCGTTTCCCAGGTTGTTGCTGAACAGGTAATTACCCGATTGATCGAAAATCACCTGATGTGCGTGGGGTCCCTTTTGCCGGTCGGCATTTACACTTCCCCCCTGGTGCTGGATATTCTGAACCAGCTTTTCAAGCGAACCATCGGCATGTAACGAAAATACATTTATATTTCCACTGCTGTAGTTGGCGATAATCACATGGCGATCGGTAGCCGTCACCGAACAGGAGCCTCTGCCATCGGCCGGCAGAGCGTTGACCGGCTGCAATTCGCCCGTAGACGCCGCAAGCCGGAAAGCATGCACCGAACCGGCATCACTACCTTCACCCACCGAATAAAGGCGGAAATCGGCAGCTGTATGGCCAGTCGCCGGCAGCAGTGTCAGAAAACTGGGATTATCCACCCCTCCGGCAGTAGAACGCACAGTATATTTTCCCGATGCCGGATGTATTTTCACCGAATAAATACCCTTGCTACCTGTATTTTTTGTATAGGTACCCACCAGAATATTGTATTCCCCGGTAGTTGCGCAGCCGGTAAGCATAAGCAATGCAAAAAATAAGTTCGTTAATTTCATGACAGTATGTATTGAAGGTTAATCCGGTCCGGAATGAATTATTGCTCGAAGTAGTCGAGATGAAACTCCTTTCCGTCGAACGCTCCATAGGAAAACAAGCGTATGAAATCGCCGAGGATAATCATCTCCGCGTTGTATCTCAATTGCAGTTTCAGATCGATATGCCGGTGTCCGAACACCAGAAAATCGACTTTTTCTTTTTCGATAAATTCTTTTGCATATACAATAAGTCGTTCGTTCTCTTCACCTTTGAACTCCTCCGATTTCATGTGCAGGCGGTTGCTTCGCGACCAGGCAAATCCAAAATTCTGACCGATATAGGGAGGTAATAAGGCAAACAGCCGTTGTGCTACCCGGCTATGAAAAACTTTTCTCAGCACACTAAATCCGGCATCGCCGGTCGACAGGCCATCGCCATGCGCCAGATAAAACCGCTTACCATACAACTCGACCACCTCCGGACGATAATGCACCTTCATCCCCAGCTCCTTTTCAAAATAGCCAAAGGTCCATAAATCATGATTTCCTATAAAAAAATGAACTTCGATTCCGGCATCGGTTAACTCTGCAATTTTTCCAAACAACCGGGTGTGACCCTTGGGTACGACCGTAGTATACTCGAACCAGAAATCGAAAATATCGCCCAGCAAATAGATTGCTGTAGCATCTTTTTTCATCTGATCGAGTAAGCGTACTACTTTCCGTTCATGTTCCCGCTGATCGGGAATCAGCAACGAACCCAGGTGTACATCCGATAAAAAATAAATCATGGCTTCGTATCCGATTTTAAAGAAATCCCAGTTCCAGCTGTGCCTCTTCCGACATCATGGAACGATCCCATGCAGGTTCGAATACAATATTGACATCCACGCTTTCAACCCCCTCGACACTGCCGGTTTTCATCCGTACATCTTCCACAATAAAATCAACAGCCGGGCAATTAGGCGCAGTAAGCGTCATTTCAATTTCGAGGTGGCCCTTATCGTCGAGATCAATACCATAAATCAAGCCCAAATCGTAAATATTAACGGGGATTTCCGGATCATATACTGTTCGGAGCATTTTTACAATTTGCTCCTCCATACTTAAAAACTCATTATTTTCGCTCATTTCAATTCATTTTGATTACTTATTCTGAAACAAAAAAAGTTCAATATAGTTTACACCAATAGTGCGTCGAAGTCGGGTAAGGAGGCTGCCAGTTTGCCGTCAATCAGCACTACCGTATCCACTTTTCCTTTCAGGCTCAGCTTCATATCGCTTTTACGGAATATAGCCTGATGGAACACGTATTTGGGTCCATCCTTTTGCACTTTCAGCTTTACAATAAAGCTGTCGCCCGGTTTCAACGGAGTTTTGAAGGCCATCTCCACCCGCGCAACCACTGCGTCGATGCCCCGGTTATGCAGCCCGGCAAAACTTACATTATTGGCAATCAGGAACTCATGCCGTGCATGTTCCAGGTAATTCTGGTAGCAGGAGTTATTCACAATTCCTTGAATATCGCACTCGTAATCACGAACTTTCATCTCCAGTTCGTAAGTATAACCATCGTGTATCATCGTTTTCGTATCATTGTAAGGCCATCGCGCAGCGGCAACATTACTTTGTCGACCCGCTCATCGGCCGATAGCCGGTTATTAAATTCCATGATAGCTGCTGTTTGCGGATCCTTTGAACCCTGTCCAACCAGTACTTTCCCGTCCCACAAGGTATTATCGGCCAGTATAATACCACCCTTCCTTACCTTCGGGAGCACCAATTCGAGGTATTGCTGGTATTCGCGCTTATCACCATCGATGAACACCAGGTCGAACACCTCTTCAATACGGGGAATCAGTTGTTTGGCGTCGCCAATATGCACCACCACCTGGCCGGCAAAGGGCGAAAGCTGCAGATTGGCGGCAATCAACTCTTCCAGTTCGTCGTCGGCTTCAATGGTATGAATTCGTCCGCCGGCGGCGAGTCCCTCGGCCAGGCACAAGGCCGAATAGCCCGTAAACGTACCTATTTCGAGGATGCTGCGAGGCTGCATCATCTGCGAGAGCATGGCCAGCACCCGCCCCTGCAAATGTCCCGACAGCATGCGCGGGTTCAGCACCTTCAGATGAGTGGTGCGATTAATGGCGGCCAGATAAGCGGGTTCCGGATCGGTATGCGCGATCAGGTATTCTTCCAATTCCAACATCTCAATAATATTTCAGCGACGACAGCTCGTCTTCATTAAACACAACCTGAGCCAGAGCCTGCAAATGATCGGCAGTCACCGCCATCAGATGCTCTTTCACTGTTTCAATCGAATCGGCTTTACCATACCGTAAAACACTCTTCCCCAGTCCGGTAGCCGCATTTTCTTTTTGCTCCATGCCTATGGCCATCTGCCCCAGCAGTTGCAATTTGTACTTATTCAGCACATAGGGCGAAATAGCCTCTTCCCTGAGCCTGCGCAGTTCCAGCCGCACCAGTCGTTCGCACTTCCTGAAATTTGCCGCATCCGTCCCAAAATACACCGTCCACATGCCCGTATCGGTCAGGGGCTGAAAAACAGAATCGACGGTATATACCAGCCCATGTTTCTCGCGCAGCGAAAGGTTCAGCCGGCTGTTCATGCCCGGACCTCCCAAAATATTATTGAGCAGATACATGGCCATACGATTCGGATCCTGCAGGCTCACCGCCCGGTTACCCAGCATGTAATGCACCTGGAATGTATCCCGTTTTTTTTCCTCGTGACGGACCCGATAGCCTTCCGGTACTTTCCGCGACGGCTGTTGGCTTCCGGCATACGAAGGCAGCAGGTATTTTCCCGCCATTCGCAGCACTTTTTTCTCGTCCAGCTGCCCGACCACATAAAACACCATCCGCTGCGGATCGTAATTACGATGTACAAAGCGCGCCAGATCGGCGCTGGTGTACGACTGAAGCAATTCGGGAGTTCCCAGAATATTATGTCCGAGCGGAGCATCGAAAAGCAGTTCTTCGAACTCATCATAAATCAGCTCCGACGGACTATCGTTGTACGATTGAATTTCGTCGAGAATAATCACACGTTCCTTCTCCAGTTCTTTTTCAGGGAATGCCGAATGAAACACGATATCGCCGATGAGGTCGATCGCTTTTTCGAGATGCTCGCTGAGCACGGCAGCGTACACCACCGTTTCTTCTTTCGAAGTATAGGCATTCAGCTCACCGCCAACATTTTCGAGACGGTTGATGATATGTCCGGAACGACGTTTCTGAGTACCTTTAAACAAGAGGTGTTCCACGAAATGGGCCATTCCGTGTTCATCCGGAGTCTCGTCGCGGGAACCCGTATCGATCACCATACCGCAATAACAAACCGGGATGGGCTCTTTTTTCAGTACGATGCGAAGTCCTCCGGGAAGGGTGTAGAGTTGATATTCCATGTAGTTGATTCCGTAGAATGGCCGCAAAAGTACAAAAAATAAGGTTAAGATTAAAACGATTATAAACTAAGGAATAAATTTATGAAAATCGAGGGTTTGAATTTGTTTATAGCCATTTTTTAATATCTTTGCAAAAAAAACAAATAATTAAAATATATGGAAGAATTAAATGCAATAGTTCAGCAGGTGGTGCAGGTTTCGCCCATCATGAAAGTGTTTCGAATTGCTCCCCTGGGTTGGGAACTACCAGATTTTAAGCCCGGTCAGTTTGTCGGTATCGGTTTGCCTCCCACAGCCAGCAAATGTGCGGAAGCTACGGAAGAACCCGTTGAACCGGCCCCCGATAAGCTTATCAAACGCGCCTATTCAATTGCTTCTTCTAATATTTCGAAAGATTATGTTGAGTTTTACATCACGCTGGTGCACTCGGGCGCACTTACCCCTCGTTTATTCGACCTGAAAATAGGAGATAAAATATGGCTGGGTCAGAAATTCGTAGGCATGTTCACTCTCGATCAGGTGGATGAAAACCAGAACATCGTGCTCATCGGAACCGGTACCGGCGTTGCTCCTTACATGAGTATGCTCCGGTCGGATGCCTTGCGCCGGAAAGGTCGTATTCTGGTGATCCACGGAGCTTCCAACTCCTGGGATCTCGGTTATTCGTCGGAGTTGAACCTGTTGCAGAGCATTGCCCCTCACTTCGATTATATTCCCACCATCACGATGCCCGAAAAAGAGCATGTTGCCTGGAACGGCCGTACTCAGTTTATTGAAGACATCTGGAAAGAAGGGGCCATCGAACAGCTGTGGGGCTTCAAACCTACTGCCGAAAACACGCATATCTTCCTGTGCGGCAATCCCCGCATGGTAAACGGCATGATTGAAATGCTGGAAGGCGAAGGTTTCGTGGAACATACCCGTAAGCAAGCGGGGCAGGTACACGCCGAGAAATTCAATTAAAAGTTGCCTCTCCAACCGTTTTAAACGACTCAAAGAATCCACACTCTTTGAGTCGTTTCCGTTTGTAAAACGACGGATTTTGATTCTGTTGAAGTTTGATGATGGCAGTTGGGTGCAACTTCGTAAAAAAACACTAATTTTGCAGGTGCAATAATTCAATAGTGACATGGAAGAATTAACCCTTATCACCCCCACCTTTCTGTTTTCGGCCGTTTCGCTGATCCTGCTGGCCTACACGAACCGGTTTCTGTCGTATGCCCAACTGGTGCGTAATCTGAAGGATCAATACATGAAAGACCGGTCGGCCATTACCAAAGCGCAGATATTAAATCTGAAAAAACGGCTGGCCCTCACCAAATACATGCAGCTGTGTGGTGTGATGAGTCTGCTTTTGTGCGTAGCTACCATGTTTCTTATTTACCTGGGATCGCAGCTCATTTCTGCCTATATTTTCGGATTTGCCCTGCTATTGCTGATCACCTCACTGGGCTTATCGGTGTGGGAAATTCAGATTTCGGTAAAATCATTGAAGATTCACCTGAGCGACATGGAGAAATAAGCTATGAAACATGGATATATACGGGTAGCCGCTGCCATTCCCGAAGTAAAAGTAGCGCATTGCGAATGGAACGCCGTGCAGATAACCGACCTGATGCAGCAGGCCGAGCAGCAGCAGGTGGAAGTGCTGGCGTTTCCGGAGTTATCGGTGACTGCTTACACCTGTGCCGATTTATTTTTTCAGAACGAGCTATTGGAGCAAGCTATGACCGCTCTGCAGCAAATACTGCTGAGCAGCTGCGATCTGAATGTGATTGTTCTGGTGGGTATGCCGCTGCGCATCGGGCAGCAGCTTTTCAATACAGCGGTGGTGCTGCAGCGCGGACAAATGCTGGCGATTGTTCCGAAAACCCATCTTCCGAATCACAACGAATTTTACGAAAAACGCTGGTTTGCCCCGGCATCGGCAAGCTCCGTCAAAACGGTAGAAATCCTGGGACAAACTGTACCTTTCGGCACCGATCTCCTGGTGGACTACGGCCCGGTTACCCTGGGTGTGGAAATCTGCGAGGATCTGTGGGTCCCTGCCCCCCCCTCGGTACAGGCGGCTCTGCAGGGCGCCGGACTGCTGGTCAACCTTTCGGCCACCAACGAGTTGGCCGGCAAAAACGCGTACCTGCGGCAACTCATCGCGCAACAATCGGCACGCACCAACGCGGCTTACCTGTATGCTTCGGCTGGTTTTGGCGAATCGTCGACCGATGTGGTATATACCGGAAACGCCCTGATAGCCGAAAACGGACAATTGGTAGCAGAGTCGGAACGGTTTAGTTTCAGTGCGCAACTGGTAATTACGGAGGTGGATTACGATAAGCTGATGGCGGAGCGTATGCGGAATACCAATTTTTTCAACGACCGGCATCCTGTAGCCTACCGGAGAGTGAATGCCATTTTCGGCTCTGTTGAATTTCAGGGATTCCACCGCACGGTCGATCCTCATCCGTTTGTGCCGGCCCAAGATAAAATGGACGAAGCTTGTGAAGAAATTTTCTCGATTCAGGCTGCCGGATTAGCCCGGCGATGGGCGCATACGAAGGCACAAAGCCTCGTGCTGGGTATTTCGGGCGGACTCGATTCCACGCTCGCACTCTTGGTCTGCGTTCGCGCTGCCGACCGTCTGGGTTACGACCGCAAGCGAATCATCGGCATTACCATGCCCGGATTCGGCACTACCGACCGCACCTATACGAATGCAGTGGCCCTGATCCGGAGCCTGGGCGTCGGGTTCCGGGAAATCAGCATTCGCGAAGCTGCTTTGCAACATTTCAGCGATATCGGTCACGACGCTTCGGTGCACGATGTTACCTACGAAAACACGCAGGCCCGGGAGCGGACGCAGATTTTGATGAACGTGGCCAACCAGACCGGAGGATTGGTGGTAGGTACCGGCGATTTGTCGGAACTGGCCCTGGGCTGGGCTACCTACAACGGCGATCATATGTCGATGTACGGGGTGAACAGCGGAGTTCCTAAAACCCTGGTGCGCTACCTGGTGGACTGGGCATCGCAGCAAGAAGCCTCAGCCATTTTACAGGACATCCTGTCGACCCCGGTGAGTCCCGAGCTCCTCCCGGCCGGCCACGACGGTACCATCAGTCAGAAAACAGAAGATATTGTAGGTCCTTACGAGCTGCACGATTTCTTCCTGTACTACACCATCCGTTTCGGATTCAGTCCGGCTAAAATTCTGTTTTTAGCCTTGCAGGCTTTTCAGGAGGTCTACGACGAAGCCATCATCCGGAAATGGCAGGATACCTTCCGCCGCCGCTTTTACAGCCAGCAATTCAAGCGCTCGTGTATGCCCGACGGCCCCAAGGTGGGATCCATCAACCTATCGCCCCGTGGCGATTGGCGGATGCCGAGCGACGCAAGCATCGGTTAGTCGTAGGGCCGGGATTACCAATTAACCACGCCCTTCCCCTGCCTGATTACCTCTGCCTCTTCGCCTGTGCAATCCACTATCGTGGAAGGTTCCAGGCCACCATAACCGCCATCGATGACCAGGTCGACCATATGTCCGAATTTCTCCTCGATCAGTTCCGGATCGGTGAGGTACTCGAGCGTATCGTCGTCGGTAAAAATGGAACTTACCATGAGCGGGTTCCCCAATTCGCGAACCAGTTGGAGAGCTATAGTATTGGCCGGCATCCGGATTCCCACGATCTTCCGGTTTTTAAACAGCTTGGGCAGCCGGCTGCTTCCCTGCAACAAAAAGGTAAACGGACCCGGCAGGTTCTTTCGCATCAACTTAAACGATGCGTCGCTCATACGGGCGTATTCGCTGATCTGGCTCAACTCATGACAAATAAACGACATCTCCGAGCGGCGCGGATCCTTCTCCTTGAAGCGAGCAATTTTCTCGACTGCCGAGGGTTTGAAAATATCGCATCCGAAAGCATATACCGTGTCGGTGGGAAAAATAATGATCCCTCCGTCGCGCAGCACCTCCACTACTTTTTGCAGATCGCGCGGATTCGTATTCGTTTCGTACAATTTCAGTATCATAACTCTTTTTTTTGCCAGTTTCCTTTCAGTAAATACAGGTAACCAATAAGCCCGATAAGCGTCCAGTATACAAATTCCGACATCCATACCACGGCCACCGGTTGCGGATTCAGAATAGCGGTGTAGTACACATAGGAAAGATAAAAAAACAAGGTGCCGAATTCAATTAAAAAAGCCGTTTTGGTATTTCCCGTTCCCGACACCCCGTTGAAAACTATATTGCCCAGCGCACAGAAAATCATGGCCACCGAAACCACCTTCATCACCGGAACCGAAGCTTCGATGAGCCCGGCATCGTTGGTGTAAATACGGGCAAAAGCTTCCGGAAAAAGAAAAGTAATAAGCATCAACGGCACCACCATCAACAACACATAGCCCATCATCCGGGTGATAAAGGGTACCACTTCCGCCTTTCGGCCGGCACCAATCAGGTTACTCACCAAAGTATTGACCGTGGTGGCCAAAGCCGAACCCGGCACCATCAGCAGTACGTATAAGCTCCGCCCTATATTCGTAGCCGCCAACGGCCGTTCACCCATCCGTTCGATAAAAATAAAAAACAAAAACCAGGTGGAAACCGAAATGAAATACTGAAACATAATAAACACCGACAATTCCAACATCTGTACGATGAGTTTAAAATTGAGCGCCTTGAGTTTGTATAATTCGTATTTCTGAAAATCGTGATGGCGGAAGGAATAATAAAACAGATACACCGTTGTAACTCCCTCGGCAATGACAGAGGCCAGTGCAGCACCGGCTATGCCCATTTCAGGGAAACCCCATTTACCGAATATCAACACATAATCGAGCGCCACATTGGTTAGTGCGGTGAGCAAAGCCGAAGTGGTCAGTACCGAAGTATTGGTAACCCCTACAAACAAGCCCCGGAACATCACGTTCATAAATGCAAACACAAAACCCCACATCCGCCAGTCGAGGTACTCGAGCGAGGCCTCGAAAATATCGGGCGAACTCACCAGGTAACGCATGATGGCTTCGTTCCACACCAGCGATAAGGCTAAAAACAGGAAAGCCAATGCGATAATAAACAGCATCCCGTTGATAAACACCGAACCGATCTGGGTATAATTCTTTTCGCCGTTGCGCCGGCCGATAATAATCTGGGCCCCCTGACTAAAGCCGAAGCCCAGCATATAGATAGCCAGAAAATACACCCCGCCGATGGCCGAAGCGCCCAGGGCCACCTCGCCTACCCGCCCGAGAAAGGCTGTATCGGTAACATTAATGATATTCTGAACAACTAAAGTTAAGACAACCGGATAAGTTATGTTAAAAATATTCTTTGCAGACAACATACGGTGATTTTTTTACATCAGCCTGCAAAGATATTCATTTTAATGTTAATTTTGCCGGAACAATTCCGCCACTCCTCAAAAATATACGATATGAAACGTTTATGCTGGCTGCTTTTTGTAGTCTTTTTTCTGAACACAACCCTGAGTTCTCAATCGAATTCGTACGCCGATTCCTGGAAACTCGTCGACGAAGCATTGGAACAAAATCTTCCGGAAACCGCGCTCAGGCACCTTCGGGAACTGAACCTGCTGGTTGTGAAAAATCAAAATCTAACTCAACAAGTTAAAGTACGGCTCTACGAACTCCGGATTAAAGCCGAAAAAGATCCTTCACAAGTGGGATATTTATTGGCAGAAGCCGAAAAATCGGCCTCACTCCTACCCGTTTCGGCCGAAAAACAACTCATGTACCTGATGCTGGCCGACGCCTACCATCAGTATTTACGCAATAACAACTATCAGCTTTCGCAACGAACTACCATCGCTCCCGTGTCCGGCGAAGGAAAGCCGACTCCACTACCCGACAATCTGAACGAATGGTCGAAAGGGGATGTATTGCAAAAACTGACTGGATTGATTCAACTTACCCTTGCCGACTCGCTTCTGCTGCAGCAACGTGCAATCGTGCAAGGCGACGAATTTATCACTACCGACACACTGGCCTTGCAAAGTGCTACCACCTGGTACGACCTCGTGCTGCAAAAAATGCAGGATATGGACATGCTGGAGCCAGGCCAGGGCGATAAGAATTATTGGCTCAAGCGGCAGCTTGCCTTCCGACGTTCGCAACCCGAAATATTCCCGTTGGTGATTGCCGAATTACGCCTGGTCCACCAACAGTATCAAAACACGAACCAGTCCGGAGCATACCGGCATTATATCGCCCGGCTCGACAGCCTGCAAACGCTGTACAACCGGCACCCCGAAGTGGTGGAAATATTGTCGGAACTGGCATCGGCCTATATGAACCAAGAAGGCAACAAAGGCGGTAAACAAATTGCTTTTCGCCTGTGCGAAGAGGGAATCCGGCGCTTTCCCCATTATCCGCGCATCCACCTGTTGAAAAACATTCAACTGCATCTGGCCACCCCGTCGATCCAACTGGCCACCAGCCGGTATTTCAGTTCGCCGGAACCGATTGTAACCACCTTGACAACCACCAATGTGAAGCGACTGAAAGTCGAGCTGCACCGGATTATGGCCAGTGTGCAGGACTATCGCAAAACCTACCGGCGATCGTTCGGTGATTATGGATACAAACCCTATCCACATACTCAGGTAGTCGACAGTCAGTGGATCGATATCGCGCAAAACCCCGGCTTCCTTCCGGTACACGACACGGTGCGGTTTGCAGCTCAGGGATACGGAATGTATGAAGTGCGGGTGATACCGGCCGATCCGGCGGTTAGCTACGACGAAAACAATCCGCTTCCCCACAGTGTAAGCATCGTGACCGACCTTACGGCCATCCGTCGTATGGAAGGCAAACAACGACAGATACTATACGTGCTCGACCGCACCACCGGAGCTCCCGTAAAAGATGTTGAAGTGGGCTTATTCAGGAATGAATGGATCGACGGCGAATACAGGCTGCTCAAAGAACAGCAACTGACAAGCGGTAAGGATGGTGCAGTACAACTGGCCAGCAAACAACTGCTGCCCACACTTACACTCGCGAAAGGCAAGGATGCCTGGTGCTATCTCGATATTTATCCGCTGTATCATCCGTTCGAAAATGCCGATCGGTTAAATACCCATATCGGCATTTTTACCGACCGGAGCATTTATCGTCCCGGACAGGTGGTGTATTACAAGACTATAGCCTATAAAAGCGGAATGGGGATCGAAGAGGTACTCTCCGATACTACGCTCGAGGTACAGTTGCAACGCAGCTGGTCCACGACTATTGGCACACAAAAAGTCACCACCAATACATACGGATCGGCTAGCGGCAGTTTCGTATTGCCCGATGACGCCCCCACCGGATATTATTCCCTGAAAATCGGCAATCAGCAAGTCAGTTTCCAGGTAGAGGAATACAAACGCCCTACCTTCGAAGTAGAACTTACCTGCCAGAACGATGAAGTGGTATTCGGCCGGAAAGTCAGGCTCAACGGGCAGGCCCGTTCGCTGGCAGGATTTCCGGTACAACAGGCACGGGTAAAGTACAGCATTGAACGCCGGATGATGGATATTTTCAGGTATTTCCCGTGGTTCCGTCACGAACTGGCGATTATTGCCGACGGTGAGCTCACCACCGACAGCAACGGTAACTTCAGCCTGAGTTTTACCCCGGCGCCAGATCCCGACGAGAGTTTCAAAGGCACCAATTATTATCATTTTTCGGTCAAGGTGGAAGTAACTTCGCTCAACGGGGAAACTCAAAAAGGCCAAACCGGTATCAGGGTGGGTGAACGGAGTATGCTGCTAACGGCATCGGCCGATCCTGTCTGGGAACAAAAAACACCGGGATGGGTAAAGGTGGAAGCCCGCAGCTTGAACGATTCGTTGCTGACGCGCACGGTGCAGTACGAATTATATTATCTTGCCGACAACGGGAAATACAGAGAAGACCAAAATACCGAATACCGGAACCGGAAATTGGTGAAATCGGGTAGCTTTGTAAGCAGCGACAGTTTACAACTGAATCTGAGGAATGCACCTACGGGACATTACCGGATTAAATTCTCGTCGCTCGACCACCGCAACGACACCGTAGTTGCCGAAAAAGACTTCATAGTTTATGCAGCCGGTCACCGGCGCCCCCCTGTCACCACCTACCTTTGGAATCCTGCTCCCGAGATGGAAGCACAACCCGGAAGCAAGGTGAAACTCACCATCGGGACCTCGGTCAAAAAAGCATGGATTTTATATGAAGTCGTACAGGGCACCAACACCCTGTCGCGCCAGTGGATAAAACTGAATGCCCGGAACCGGCAAATCGACCTGCAACTACCCGATACACTGAAAGATGGTGTTGTTGCAAAATTCGCGATAATGCGCGACGGCAATCTCCACAGTACCCACATTACGGTTCGAATCCCCATCGACGAGAAAGTATTGAAACCCGTACTTTCGACCTTCAGAGATAAATTACACCCCGGATCGAAGGAACACTGGACGGTGACATTGCCGGGATACCGGGGAACCGGCGCCGAGCTGCTGGCCGGGATGTACGATGCGTCGCTCGATCAGCTGCGGCAACACAACTGGGTAGTGTACTCCGGCAATAATGCGCGGTTCAGCGACAACTATCCATGGTATGTCACCTACCAGACCAAGACGGCATCCGGATGGTCGGGGAATCCCCGTTTCGCCGAGGTACAAGGCTATACATTTGCCAGCCTCAATTTTTACGGCAGTCCCGAGGCCCTGGCCGGTTCGGGCCGGGAAGCATACTATTCGCAACCGATACGAATTAGAGGAGGGAGTCAAATGAAAGCTATGACCGATGAGGAAGTCGAAACTGCAGAGGCTGTTTTTATGCACGTTAGCGACGAGAATCGAACGGTAGTTACCGGTAGCGGCTCGCTGCAAGCAGAAAAGCCGATGGCAGTGCGGGAGAATTTTGCAGAGACAGCCTTCTTTTATCCGCATTTACGGGCCGATTCTTTAGGAAATTTCCACCTTGATTTCACCCTTCCCGAAAGCCTGACCCGTTGGAGGTTAAAATTGCTGGCCCATACGCCCGATTTTTACAAAGGCCAGTCGGAATATACGTTTGAAAGCCGGAAAGACCTGATGGTCCAGCTGAATCTTCCCCGGTTCGTACGGCAATCCGACCGCTGGGAAGTAAAAGCCACCGTGGTGAACAGGACTGCAACAGCACAAACAGCCGTGGTAAAACTCACCCTGAGCGATTATGCGCAACCCACACATGCGCTGTCGGGGATAGAAAAAACGATAGAACTGGCTGCCGGACACAGTGGTGTGGTTAGCTGGGAAGTACCTTCCCTGACGAATCGTGAGCTTGTAATCGCCCGTGCAGAAGCCCGCGCAGGTTCGTTCAGCGATGGCGAACAACGCTACCTGCCGGTATTGAGCGATAATATCCTCGTTACCGAAAGTGTTCCATTCATGATGCGTGAAGGAGAACGTAAAGAGATCGGGTTTTCAACAACAGTCGATCCTGCGGATATACGCCGGCAGGTGGTCGAATTCACGGCTCATCCGGCATGGGCTGCAGTTCAGGCCTTGCCGGTATTAGCAGTACCCGAAACCGAAAATGCCATCGATCTGCTCGGTGCATTGTATTCGAGTGTTACTGCACGTACCTTGCTGAACCGGCATCCGGAAATCAAGCAACAACTGCGCAGGATACAATTGCAGGGAGTAAGTGGCGAGAGTTTGATTTCGCAACTGGAAAAGAACCAGGACCTGAAAATGATGGTTTTAAAAGCAACACCCTGGCTGACGGAAGCAAACGACCAGACCGAACAACAGCGTCAGTTACTGCGTCTGTTCGACCAGCAACAACAACTGAACAACGAAGAAACGATGCTCCGGAAGCTCAGCAATTTGCAGTTGCCATCGGGCGCCTTCGGCTGGATGAGCGGAATGCCTGCCAATCGCTACATCACCCAGTTGCTGGTAGAGAAACTGCAGCGGATGTATTCCGACGAATCGTACGACCGACGAGACCATCTTAAACCACTCATCGAGAAGGCTATCCTCTATCTCGACTCGCAACTGGCCAACGATCTGGCTCAATTGAAAGGCTACGACACTAAATTCGAATCGCGAAAAACCGTTACAGTGCTGCAATTGCATTACCTGGCCATCAGGGCCTTAATTCCGGCCAGTCCGGACACGAAGGCTGCGCTCGATGCAATTAACTATTACCGTCGCCAGATCGACACCTATCGCCATGGATTCGGGATCTACGAAAAAGCGCTTGCAGCGCAGTTTTTCCATCGCACGGGCAGTCATAAGCAGGCGGCCGAAATGCTCAAATCGCTGCGTGAGCAAGCCGTTAGTCATCCCGACAAAGGAATGTACTGGGCAAAATTGCGCAGCAGTTGGTTATGGAACGAGCGCCCGTTGGGCATTCATGTCCGGGCGTTGGAGGCATTTCAGGAAGCAGGCGGCACACCGGGCGATATTGGAAGGATGCAGCTTTGGCTTCTCAACCAAAAACGCACCAACCAGTGGGATAGCCGGCTCACGACACTGGAAGCCGTCGTGGCGCTGCTGGCCGGTGACACGAACTGGTTTTCGTCCGATCAGCAATTCAGTTTCAAAGCGGCTTCGCCTGCCGGACTCACCGAACTGAAACCGGAAAAGGTGTTGCCGGGTAGTGGCTATTTCAAGCTGAACCTGGCGCCTGAACACACGAAACTAGTGGTGGAATCGCAGGCGCTTACCGCCCCAGGCGGTTCAAAAAGCGCTCCGGCATCGGGCAGTTCGCCTGCCTGGGGAGCCCTCTACCGCCAGTCGATGCAACCGATCGAACGGATTCAGGCCTCGGGCAGCGAGTTGCAGCTGGAGCGAAGTTATTATCAGCTGATCACTACCGAGAAGCAACGAAAACTGATTGCCATCACCGGTGTGACTCAGTTGCAAGCAGGGGATAAAATCATCAGCCGGCTGGTCATTCGTGCGCAACATGATTATGAGTTTGTGGTGCTGCGCGATTCGAAAGCTGCAACGCTCGAGATTACCGATCAGCTATCGCAGCTCCAGTACCGCGACGGGCTCCTGTATTTCCGTAGTCCGGGCGATCTTTCGACCCAATACTTTATCCAACATCTGCCCAAAGGCACCTATGTACTGGAAGAAGAGTACTACCTCACACACAGCGGTGAATTCAGTGGCGGGATCGCCCAGATTCAGTGTCTTTATGCCCCCGAATTCGTTGCGACAAGCAAGGGAATCAGGCTCAAAACCGGCTCGAAAGCAAATTTTTAAATTGTTGAAAGCTTTTTACTTTATGCTTCATCAGTTCGGGAAAAAGTATGTATCTTTGTGAGCAGTTGACCGAAAACGGTCGGCAACATACACTTAACTCAGTTACTTATCGCTTGTTTACAGCTAGTTATTGAACAAAAAACGGAAGAACAAAAACATGGAAGAAGTTAAAAAACCCTCGGCCGAGAAACTGAAAGCACTTCAGCTGGCCATGGACAAAATTGAAAAAGATCACGGTCGTGGTACCATTATGAAAATGGGCGACAATAAGGTAGAAGAAGTAGCCGTAATTTCAACCGGATCGATCGGATTGAACGCAGCCCTGGGAGTTGGAGGGTATCCGCGCGGACGGGTGATCGAAATTTACGGTCCCGAATCGTCGGGTAAAACCACCCTGGCGATCCATGCCATTGCCGAAGCTCAAAAAGCAGGCGGCATTGCGGCCATTATCGATGCCGAGCATGCCTTCGATCGTTTTTATGCCGAGAAACTGGGGGTCAATACCGACGATTTGCTGATTTCTCAGCCCGACAATGGTGAACAGGCCCTGGAGATTGCCGATCAGCTGATCCGCTCGTCGGCAGTCGATATTGTTGTGATCGACTCGGTAGCAGCGCTTACCCCCAAAGCCGAACTGGAAGGAGATATGGGCGATTCGAAGATGGGTCTGCAGGCCCGGTTGATGTCGCAGGCTTTACGTAAACTTACTGCCAACATCAATAAAACCAACACCACCTGTATTTTTATCAATCAGTTGCGCGAAAAAATCGGGGTGATGTTCGGAAACCCCGAAACTACTACCGGCGGTAATGCATTGAAGTTCTATGCTTCGGTACGGTTGGATATTCGCCGCGTTTCGCAATTGAAGGAAGGCGACGAAGCTATCGGGAATCAAACCCGGGTGAAAGTGGTTAAAAACAAAGTCGCCCCGCCTTTCCGCAAAGCCGAATTCGACATCATGTTTGGAGAAGGAATCTCGAAGACGGGCGAAATCCTCGACCTGGGAGTTGAGTACGGTATCGTGAAGAAAAGCGGCTCCTGGTTCAGCTATGGCGATACGAAACTGGCACAGGGACGTGATGCATCAAAAGCCGTAATTCGCGACAATCCGGAACTGGCAGCCGAACTGGAAACCAAAATAATGGAAGCGATCAGGAACAAATAAAAATAAGTTCGCTTCGCTACCCAATCAGAATCCTGTTGAAGGTAGCGAAGCGAACTTATTTTATCATACGAACTGCAGGCCGCAGTACACCTCTTCTTATCCCAAAAAGCTTTTCAGCAATTTACTTCTTGAATGAGGTTTTAATTTACGGATAGCTTTTTCTTTAATCTGGCGAACACGTTCGCGGGTCAGGCCAAACTCATCGCCAATTTCTTCCAGGGTCATTTCGGGAACACCCAGACCGAAAAATTTCTTTACAATATCACGCTCCCGATCCGATAAGGCATTCTCGAGCACCCGTTCAATTTCTTTCGACAGCGATTCGTTCATCAGCGAACGGTCGGCATTCGGCGAATCGTCGTTGATCATTACGTCGAGCAGACTATTATCTTCACCTTCCACAAAAGGAGCATCTACCGATATGTGGCGACCCGACACCTTCATTGTATCGGCAATCTTATCCACCGGAATATCCAGTTGTTCGGCTAATTCTTCAGCCGAAGGACGACGCTCGTTCTCCTGTTCGAACTTTGAAAACGCTTTGTTGATTTTGTTGAGCGAACCCACCTGATTCAAGGGCAAACGAACAATACGCGACTGCTCGGCCAGAGCCTGCAGAATCGACTGACGAATCCACCACACGGCATACGAAATAAATTTAAAACCACGGGTTTCGTCAAACTTTTCCGCCGCTTTAATTAATCCTAAATTCCCTTCGTTGATAAGGTCGGGCAGACTGAGGCCCTGGTTTTGGTATTGTTTGGCAACAGAAACAACGAATCTGAGATTGGCTCTGGTCAATTTCTCCAAGGCGATACGATCACCATTACGGATTCGCTGCGCCAGTTCCACTTCCTCTTCAACAGTGATAAGATCTTCACGTCCAATTTCTTGCAAATACTTATCCAGCGAAGCACTTTCCCTGTTGGTAATCGACTTTGTAATTTTAAGTTGTCTCATTTCTCTTCTGAAAATTAGCGTGCAAAATTAGTAAAAATTATCGACATAGCCAAACCGATATTGAAATGTCGTTGAGCATCATCTCCCCTGATAACGAATTCGAGGCAGTTTTAGTGCACCTTACAAACACAAACGTTTGATAAGATAAAAAGTTTTATCGTGTTGATAAGAATTTTACACGAAAAACAGTCTTCCTGTTTGTTCACGAGAAGACTGTTTTTCACGCATTTAGAGCCGCACCGGCAACCAACTCATCAATTCAACGGAATTGCATAATAGGCTGTCTGTCCGTTCGGATAGAATCCACTTACCCAAAGCACCTTATTCGCATCTTCATTGTCCTTTACCGACTCCAGGGCAGTTTTGATATCCTCTTCGCTCGTCATCCGTAAATTATTTATCTTCAACACGATATAACCTGCCTTAATGCCGGCTTCAGCAAATTTACCCTTACGGACTTCTTTTACCTCCACTCCATAGTCAATTCCAAAACGAGACTTGATTTTCGAATCGACAGGTTTGAAGCTGGCTCCCAGCACATCCATAGTAACATCGGCAGTAACGGCCGAAGTGGTACCCTGCCGGTTTTTCAGCTCGGCCTTGAAATTCAATTTCTTATTATCGCGAACTACTTCAATTGTCACCTTATCGCCCGGGCTATACCGGCCAATCTGCTCCTGAAGCTGCGCTACCGTCTTTACTTCCACCTCGTTAACAGCGGTAATCACGTCACCTTCCTTGATTCCCGCTTTTTCGGCCGCACTTTGCGGCGAGACCTGAGCAACATAAGCACCAGCCAGCACCTTAATATTCTTTTCCTTGGCCAGCTTCGATGTCACTTCATCCAAACCTACTCCCAACACGGCCCGCTGCACCACCCCATATTTACGGAAGTCGGAAACTACTTTCTGAACAATCGAGGCAGGAACCGCAAACGAGTAACCGGCATAGCTACCTGTTTGCGAAGCAATAGCGGTATTAATACCGATCAATTCGCCCCGGGTATTCACCAAAGCGCCACCGCTATTCCCCGGATTCACCGCCGCATCGGTCTGGATAAACGATTCGATGGGCATAGCCGAATTCAAAATATTAATATTCCGGGCCTTGGCACTCACAATTCCGGCAGTAACTGTCGAAGTTAAATTAAACGGATTACCTACTGCCAATACCCACTCTCCCACCTTTAACGAGTCGGAATTCCCAAAAATAATGTAAGGAAGGTTCTTCTCATCGATCTTCAGCAGAGCAATATCGGTATTCGGATCGGCACCAACAACAGTGGCCGAATAGGTGCGCTTATCGTTGAGCACAACCTCTATTTCCTTCGATTTATCGATAACATGATTGTTGGTAACTATATAGCCGTCTTCCGAAATAATCACCCCCGATCCGGCACCCTCACGAATCTGAGGCTGCTGCTGACGAAATTGCGGACCAAAGAAATACTCAAACAACTGATCACGACCTCCAAATTGCGATACCTGTACTTCCGATTTCACTTTCACGTGAACCACTGCATTCACGGTCAACTCGGCTGCAACCGTAAAATCGGTTTCACCTGCAGCCCCAACATTCCGGAAATTAGCATAGCTGGCCGGAATTTTATCGTTCGCAAACGAATTTCCATCCACCGGCGAAGACCCGCTAATACGATCCACCACATAGTTGGTAGCCACGGTAACCCCCACCACCAAAAGAATCAGTCCTGTAAGATTTAAAAATTTACTCGTTCTCATATCCAAATATTTAAGTTGATACCTTGATGTAACAAAAAAACCGGAATCCTTACGAATTCCGGTGCGAAAATATACAAAAGCTATTCTCGTTACACCCTTTGTCAGTCTTATTTATTCGATTTTAACAGTTTAATTTTAACATTTAAAACCGATTAACGAATCGACTGCGATTAATTATTAATGGTTAATTGTTAAATATTGAAGCTCGCACGAAAAACATCCGCACAAATCACCACAATTTAACACTTATCTTCAATTAAACTACTATTAACACCTAAAAATTAACATTTGATCAAAGGACTCCCTGAGCCATCATGGCTTTTGCCACTTTCAGAAAACCTGCCACATTGGCACCTTTCATATAATTTATATACCCATCCTGCTGCCGGCCATACCTGACACATTGTTCGTGAATATCCGACATGATTTGCTGCAATTTGGCATCCACTTCGGCAGCCGACCACGAAATATGCATGGCATTTTGAGTCATTTCCAATCCCGAGGTGGCAACACCCCCTGCATTGACAGCCTTACCGGGGCCATACATCACCTTATGGTCGAGCAACAAATCGATGGCCTCAGGAGTACAGCCCATATTGGAAAGCTCCCCTACGCACAACACACCATTGGCAATCAGCTGACGTGCATCGTTACCATTCAACTCATTCTGAGTGGCACACGGCAATGCAATATCCACCTTCACTTCCCACGGACGCCTGCCCGCAAAGAACGGAACTCCATACTTTTCGGCATAAGGTTGTACGATATCGTTACAACTCAACCGCAAATCGACCATGTATTCAATTTTTTCGCCCGAAATTCCGTTTTCGTCGTATACATACCCATCGGGGCCTGAAATAGTAACCACCTTGGCTCCCAACTCGGTAGCTTTCAATGCAGCCCCCCATGCCACGTTTCCAAAGCCGGAAATAGCAACCGTTTTACCCTGAAGCGAATGACCGGCCGTTTCGAGCATTTGCTTCACAAAATACAGCCCCCCGAAACCCGTAGCTTCCGGACGAATCAACGATCCTCCGAATTCCAACCCTTTACCGGTAAACACACCGGTATTCTCGCGAGCCAGTTTACGGTACATTCCATACAGGTAACCCACCTCGCGGGCGCCTACTCCAATGTCGCCGGCAGGCACATCGGTTTCGGGACCTATATGGCGCCACAATTCCACCATAAAGGCCTGACAGAACCGCATTACCTCAGCATCCGACTTCCCGCGCGGATTGAAATCGGATCCCCCTTTGGCTCCACCCATCGGCAAAGTGGTAAGCGCATTTTTAAAGATTTGCTCAAAACCTAAGAACTTCAGAATCGAAAGGGTTACCGAAGAGTGAAAACGAATCCCTCCCTTGTAAGGACCGATGGCATTGTTGAACTGAACACGATAACCCAGATTCACCTGCACCTCACCCTTATCGTCGACCCAAGGCACTTTGAACGTGAAAATCCGGTCGGGCTCCACCAGTCGCTCGGCAATCTTGGCCTTCTCAAATTCGGGATGCTCGTTGTAAACTTCGGTGATGGTGCTTAACACTTCTCTCACGGCTTGCAGGTACTCCATTTCACCCGGATGTTTGGCTTCAAGCCCCTGCATGATTTTTTCGATATTCATAAATATTAGTTTTAAAAGTATGGTAGATTGAAAGTAGATTGTTAGTTTTGTGGTCGGTTTAAACAAAGAAGACTGATAAAAGTATGAAATACCAACAGAATCTGCCATTTTGTAAGCAAAAGTCGCCGAAAACGCCCGCTTATCCTCTGTTCAATCCTAAATACAACTATCAGTCCGTTAAAAAACTTACCATTTTATTTTCAGCAAATATAGAAGTTTTTTTCCGAATCCAAAACATATCCGAAAGAAAATTTTCATCAAAATGAATACTATCTACCGCAACATAAAACAGCTCTATTTCAAGGATACTTCCTTTGCCGACCTGATGAAGCACCGGATCTATAATATCCTCTTGTATGCCAGTAAATACGACTCGTTTATGCTCGAAGAAGACGGCCGGATCGACGAACAGATCTTCAACGAATACACGGCGCTCAACCTTCGTTATCCTCCCCGTTTCACCCTGGTATCCGGCGAAGAGGAAGCCTATGCCCAATTACGCGACCGCGCCTACGACCTTATCATCTCGATGCCCAGCGGCGACAGCATCAATCCATTCGAATGGGCCAAGGGAGTGAAATCGGTATACCCCGACATTCCGATCGTGGTACTGACGCCTTTCTCGAAATCGGTTTCAAAACGCATCGCCAACGAAGACCTCAGCGCCATCGATTACGTATTCAGCTGGCTGGGCAACCCCGACATCCTGCTCGCGATCACCAAGATGCTGGAAGATAAGATGAATGTGGAGGAAGACGTCAGTTCGGTAGGGGTTCAGGTCATTCTTTTTGTGGAAGACTCGATTCACTTTTATTCCTCCATCCTGCCTCATCTGTACAAATGCGTATTTCAGCAATCGAAGTCGTTCATGACCGAGGCGCTGAACGAGCACGAACAAATGCTCAGGATGCGCGGCCGGCCGAAAATTCTGTTCGCACGCACCTACGAAGAAGCCATGACCTTGTACCTGAAATACAAGGATAATATGCTGGGCGTGATTTCCGACGTTAGCTTTCTTCGCAACGGAGAGCGCAACCGGCAAGCCGGAATCGACCTCTGCCGCGAAATCCGGAGGATGGATAAATACATCCCGCTTATTGTTCAATCGTCGGACAACGGCAACAAAGAGGCTACCGAAGCGTTTAAAGGCACATTCCTGAGCAAGAATTCGAAAACCCTGTTGAAGGAATTAAAAGATACGATTAACAACAACTTCGGCTTCACCGACTTCAACTTCATCAACCCTGCTACCGGAGAGGTAGAGGCGCGGGTACGAAACCTACGGGGGCTGCAGGATGTGGTTTTTTCGCTGAGCGACGAAAGCTTGCTTTACCACGTGGGACGGTACGATATTTCGCGCTGGCTGTATTCGAGGGCCATGTTCCCATTGGCCGAATTTCTCAAAAACACGAACATTTACGACCCCGGCATTGAAGATCTGAACAAGCTCCGGCAGGTTATTTTCGGCGCTATCGTAAAATACCGGAAGATCAAAAACCGCGGGGTGGTTGCCGTTTTTCAGCGCGACCGGTTCGACCAGTACTCCAACTTTGCCCGTATTGGTGAAGGTTCGATGGGAGGCAAAGGGCGTGGCCTGGCTTTTATCGATTCGATGATTAAGCGTAACGAACAATTGCAGCAGTATGAAAATGCGCAGATTATGATTCCGAAAACGGTGGTGATCTGCACCGATATCTTCACCGAATTTATGGAGACCAATCAGCTGTATCCCATAGCTCTTTCCGATTTGCCCGACGAAGATATTCTGAAACATTTTCTGAATGCCCGTATTCCCAAATCGCTCATCGCCGATTTATTTTCGTTTTTGGGCGTTGTGAACACTCCTATTGCCGTACGCTCGTCCAGCCTGCTCGAAGACTCGCACTATCAGCCTTTTGCCGGCGTATACTCTACCTACATGGTGCCTTACAACCACGAAAGCCGCACGCAAACGCTGTCGCTGCTCACCGAAGCCATTAAGGCCGTATACGCCTCGGTATTTTTCAGGCAAAGTAAGATGTACATGACGGCTACCAAAAACGTGATCGACGAAGAAAAAATGGCTATCGTACTTCAGGAAACGGTAGGTAATGCGCACGACAACCGCTTCTATCCTTCCTTTTCGGGAGTGGCCCGGTCGCTGAACTATTATCCTATAGGCTCGGAAAAGCCCGAAGACGGCATAGCCAATATAGCCATGGGGCTGGGAAAATACATCGTCGACGGTGGGGTCACCCTTCGCTTCTCACCCGCTTACCCCCACAACATCCTGCAAACCTCGAGTTTGGAATACGCGCTCCGTGAAACCCAGACTCATTTTAACGCACTCGACCTGAACAACATTCACTTTGTACCGCAGGTAGATGACGGATTTAACTTATTGAAAATAAATGTACAGGATGCGTTAAAAGACGGCACCCTGAAGTACCTTGCTTCCACTTTCGATCCGCGCGAACAGATGATTTACGACAGCCTGTACGAAGGAGGCCGGAAACTAATCACTTTTGCCAATATCCTGCAACACAATGTATTTCCGCTGGCCGAAACCTTAAAAGAAATCCTTAAAATATCGTCTCAGGAAATGGGGCGTCCTATCGAAATTGAGTTTGCAGTCAACCTGGATTATTCTGAAAACAAACAACATAGCTTTTACCTTTTGCAAATCAGGCCCATTGTCGACAGCAAAGAAACCATCAATGAAGACATTGGAAAAATCCCGGGCGAAAACACGATTATCAGCAGCAACAGCGTACTGGGACACGGCATCACCAAAGATCTGTTCGATATTATCTATATTAAACCCGAAGCATTCAATCCGTCCAAAAACCAACTGATCATGTACGATATTGAAAAACTGAATAAGCAAATGGCCGATGCCGACCGGCATTACATACTCGTAGGCCCGGGACGCTGGGGCTCCAGCGATCCCTGGCTGGGAATCCCCGTCAAATGGCCTCATATCAGCAATGCGATGGTAATCGTGGAGTCGGGACTTTCGAGTTACCGGATAGAACCGAGCCAGGGAACGCATTTTTTCCAGAACCTTACATCGTTCGGAGTCTCGTACTTCACCATTAACCCGTTTCAGAACGACGGAAGCTACGATCTGGAATTTTTAAACAGCCAGCCGGCAGTATTTGAAAACCAATACCTGCGGCACATCCGTTTCAATAGCCCCATGATCGTAAAAGCCGATGGACGAAAAAACATCGGAGTGATCATGAAACCGATTTTATGTGTCGATTAATGTAAATAAAACATGCAATCAGCTCACCCCAAAGGACTTTATCTTATTTTTTTCACCGGCATGTGGGAACGCTTCAGTTACTACGGCATGCGGGCGTTATTTGTGCTCTACATGACAAAAGCCTTGTTTTTCGACAAAGCGCTAAGTTCGCAAATTTACGGAAGTTACACCGGACTGGTATACCTTACCCCTCTTATTGGCGGATATATTGCCGATAAGTACTGGGGCAACCGGCGGTCGATCGTCATTGGCGGGCTGCTGATGGCCTTAGGACAATTGCTGATGTTCTTTTCCGGAATGTATTACCGGCAGGTTGAGCCGGCTACATGGCTGATGATGGGCGGTTTGGCGTTTTTGATTTTCGGAAACGGTTTTTTCAAGCCCAATATCTCGAGCATGGTAGGACAGCTGTATCCACCGGGCGACAAGCGGCTCGATTCGGCATTTACGATATTTTACATGGGAGTAAATGTAGGAGCATTTATAGCTCCGCTGGCCTGTGGTTTTGTAGGCGACACCGGTAATCCGGCCGATTTCAGGTGGGGATTTCTACTGGCGGCAATAGGGATGCTGATCAGCGTCGTGCTTTTTCTGGCATTAAAGAATAAACTGATCGTGACCGAGAAGGGCACTCCGGTTGGATTGAAACCGGCAAAACAGACGACGGCACACGACGCAGGAAACCTGGCGGCGCCGGGCTTTACCAAGAAGCACTTATTCGTTTGGGCGGGTATCGGCACCCTGATACTGATAGCCTTTTACTTTTTACTGGGCCGCGACCTTATCGGAGCTTTTGTATTTGCTCTTACGATTGCAGCACCGGGATTGGTGATCACCGATCCGAGTCTTACCAAAATTGAACGGCAGCGGATTTGGGTGATTTTTATCGTAGCCTTTTTTGTGATTTTTTTCTGGGCTGCTTTTGAACAGGCCGGAGCGTCGCTCACGTATTTTGCCGAAGAGCAAACCAATCGCGAATTACTGGGTACTGTAATTCCCACTTCGTATTTTCAGTCGGTTAACGCTGTGGCCATCGTGATATTCGCTCCCGTTTTTGTTTGGGTCTGGGGATGGTTGGGTAAGCGAAAAATGGAGCCGGCTTCGCCTTACAAACAATCCATCGGTTTGTTCCTGCTGGCTATCGGCTATTTAGTGATTGCCTTTGGAGTAAAAGACATTGAACCGGGCACTAAAGTAAGCATGATGTGGCTTATCAGCCTGTATACGATCCATACATTTGGAGAACTGGCCCTCTCGCCCATCGGCTTATCGATGGTAAATAAACTGTCGCCGGTAAAATTTGCTTCACTGCTCATGGGAGTCTGGTACCTGAGCATGGCTTCGTCCAACATCTTTGCCGGCACACTGAGCGCGCTCTATCCCGAACCTGTCGCACCCGGATCCGGCCTCACCCATGTTAAATATTTTATCGGTTTTGAAATCGCATCTTTATACGATTTCTTTATGCTTTTTGTAGTATTGGCAGGAGTGGCCTCGGTGATATTATTCTTTTTAAGCCGAAAACTGGTAAAAATGATGAATGGGGTACGGTAAGGGTAAACAATTTCGCCTCGCGGCTGTTGAATAAGGAAATATTTCTTCATTCATGAATTTCAAACCCATCAAAAAAGGAGAGCGCATCGTCATCATCGGAGGCGGATTCGCCGGCCTGCAGCTCGCAAAATCCTTACGCAACACCGGAGTAAAAGTAGTGCTGGTCGACCGGCAAAACCATCATATGTTTCAACCGCTGTTCTACCAGGTAGCCAGCGGCCGGCTCGAACCGTCCAGTATTTCGTTTCCTTTCCGGAAAGTATTTCAGAATAATAAAAATATCGATTTCAGAATGTCGGACATCAGCCGCATCATTCCGGAGGAGAACAAACTCATCACCACTTTCGACCGTGAAATAAAATACGATCACCTGGTCATTGCCACAGGCTGTAAAACCAATTTCTTCGGCAACGAGCAGATAAAGGCCAATGCCTTTTCGATGAAAACCACCCAGGAATCGATCGATATCCGCAATAAAATCCTGTTCAGTTTTGAAAAGGAGATTTTTGCCCGTCCGGAAGACAAACAGGCCTGGATGAACCTCATCATCGTGGGAGCAGGCCCTACCGGAGTGGAATTGTCGGGCGCTTTTGCCGAATTGAAAAACGACGTATTGCCAAAGGATTACCACAACATAGACTTCTCCAAGTTTAATATTATCTTGCTGGAAGGCAGCAAAAACACCCTCAACAACATGAGCGAGGCCTCACGGACCGCATCGCGCAGCTATCTCGAAAAACTGGGGGTGATTGTAAAAACCGAAACCTTCCTTAAGAGTTACGACGGCACGACGGCCGTACTGAGTAACGGCGAAGAGTTACAATCGAAAAACGTGATCTGGGCGGCGGGTGTCACTGGAAATGTGATCGAAGGTATCAGCGAAAACGACATCGTACGGAATCGCTATGTAGTGGACCGTTTCAACCGGCTGGTGAATTACGACAACATTTATGCATTGGGCGATGTAGCCTATATGCAGACGCCTTTGTATCCGCAGGGACATCCGCAGGTAGCCAACGTAGCCATTAATCAGGCGAAAAACTTAGGAAAAAACATCCGCGGCAGTCTGAAAAGCAAATCGTTTCGGGCCGTACCGTACGAGTATAAGGACCTGGGCATGATGGCCACCATCGGGCATCACATGGCGGTAGTGGAATTACCCTTTCTAAAATTCAAAGGTCCCCTGGCCTGGTATGTATGGATGTTTCTCCACCTGATGCTGATTTTGAGTGTACGCAACAAGCTGGTGATTTTTATCAACTGGGCCTGGAGCTATTTTACGAAAGATACCTCTTTGCGCATCATCACAACAGTAGATTATAAGAAGGAGAAAATTGTGGTATAACGTACAACTTATCCGGACTTAAAAAATATAAGGCCGCAAATGAACATAATTCGAAATTATTTTAATTAAAAAGGGTATATTTGCAAACACAACAACATATATCTCCCTGGAAAAATAAAATAAGAATATATATTCATTTGCAGCCTTGTATTTTTAATTACCATGCAAAACATTACAACACTTTGCCTTTGTTTTCTCCTCAGCTGCTCCTTGCTTTCACCAGCACAGCAAACAACAACCCAGTGTAACGGCAGCAGCAGTCATTATCAGCAAGCCGATCAGCCGGCTCCCTCCCGATCGCCTAAACCTCCGCTGATGGGTCTTTCGACCTGGAATGCCTATCGCGCCCACATCAACGACAGTATTATCAGGGCCCAGGCCGATGCCATGGTAGCCAAAGGTTTAGTGGAAGCCGGATATAAATACCTGAATATCGACGATGGATTTTTTGCAGGACGAGATGCTGCCGGCCGGATGCTGATTAATTCAACAAAATTCCCGTACGGTATGAAAGCATTGGCCGACTACCTGCATTCCAAAGGGCTCAAAGCCGGAATGTATGGCGATGCAGGACCGAACACCTGTGCCTCCATCTGGGAAAATCCTCCCGAAACAGGCGGAAGAGGCGCGGGTTTTTACAATCATGAACAACAAGATATGAACTTGTACTTCAAGGAATGGGGATACGATTACCTGAAAGTGGACTATTGCGGTGCTTCGCAACAAGCGCTGAAGCTCGACGAAGAAACGCATTACACCCGGATCAAAAATGCAATCGATGCCACCGGAGTCGACGATTATGTGTACAATGTATGCCGATGGACCTTCCCAGGAACCTGGGTAACCCGGCTGGCCGACTCCTGGCGCATATCGCCCGACATCAATGCTACCTATGGACGCATGGTCGAAATTCTCGACATGAACACTTTTCTGGCGCCTTACATGAGCCCCGGCCATTACAACGACATGGACATGCTTGAAATCGGGAACGGTACGACAATGACCTACGAAGAAAACAAAGCACAAATGAGCCTTTGGTGCGTGCTGAGTTCCCCATTGGTATTGGGAACCGACTTGAACCGGATCACCCAGCAAACCCTCGACATCATCAAAAACCACGAAGTAATTGCCGTCAACCAGGACATGACCGAACAAGGCAGACTGATTTCCGATTTTCGGCATCCGCTGCAAGTATGGTCGAAAAAATTAAACGGAAAACAAAGCGGAGAACGGGCTGTCGTGTTGTTTAACCGCACCAGTGCTGCAGCAACCATAACCCTCAACTTTGCCGATATCGATTTAGCACCTGCGGTAAGTATACGCGACCTCTGGGCACACCGCGACCTGGGAGAGTTTACAGGCAGTTATACAGCCACTGTACCTTCGCATGGAGTCGTAATGCTTCGGATAAGCGGTCAGAACATTCCTCCATCAGTGTACGAGGCTGAATATGCTTACCTTCACAACTATAACCACTTAGTTAATTGCGTGGTCATCCCCAATCAGGCAAGAGCCGGATATCATGCCGCCGCTTCAGGAAAAGCTGCTGTTTCACACATCGGAGGAAACAAAGACAACTACCTGGAATTCAATGATATTTATTGCAAAGAAGAAGGAACCTATCCGCTTACCATCTCGTATTTCTGTGAAAACACACGAACCGCCATCCTGAAAGTAAACGAAGAAACAGTTCCTACAGCACCCTTCCATTCGGGGAACGCTTCAACTGTTGCCATACAATCGGTATATGTACATCTGAAAGCCGGTAACAACCGGATAAGAATTGAGAATCCGGCCGGTTATGCACCCGACATCGATAAAATAAGTATTGGAAAAAAAGACGGTCCGCTGCCCGGAAGCCCTCATCTGGAAACCGGAAACGGTCAACTCCCGGAAGGGCTTCGATAGGCGTTTAATGGATACTTTGCAGCAACTCTTCTATGGTTTGGAAAGTATCTTCACCTATCCGCCAGCAACCATTCTCGATCACAATACACCTGTCGGCTTTTTCGACCACCGCATAGCCGGCACGGGCCAACGCCCGGAGGGTCCAGTAAAGGCGGGTTTTTTCGCCCACCAGTTCAATTTCTTTATCCAAATGGTAATTCATCGAAAAGTTGCCGTTGGCCGGATTAAAAAAGAAGTTGGAGCTCAAAAATGCATCACTGAAACTGCCCTGCAGTACCAGGTCTTCAGGAACTCCCACCTCAATACCTTTTTCGGTCATCAGCCAGATGCGGTCGGCTGCCTGCAACGCCATATCGAGTTCGTGGGTCGACAACAGAATAGCCTTGCCCGAACGATGGGCCAAGCGATGAAGCAAGAGCATGATTTCCACCCGGTTCGGCAAATCGAGGTGGGCAGTCGGTTCGTCGAGCATGATTACCGGAGTATCCTGCACGAAAGCTTTCGCTATCATCACCCGTTGTTTTTCGCCGTCCGAAAGTTCGGCAAATAACTGGCCGGCTTTTTTCTGAAGATGAACCATCCGTATGGCATCGTCGACTTTTGCCACTTCCGCCTCCGAAAGCGTGCCCCACCAATTACTGTAAGGATGTCGCCCCATGGCTACAATGGAACGCACCGTGGCATTCTCGATTTCCACCCGATCGGTAAGTACCAGCGAAATAAGCTGGGCCCGTTCGGCCGCCGAAACCTTCTGAATGGTTTGCCCGCTGATTTTCACTTGCCCGCCGAGCGGAGGCTGTAAACCGGCCAGGGTACGCAGCAAGGTCGACTTGCCGCAACCATTCGGACCAATCAGACATACCATTTCACCCCGACGAACCTCGAGCTGCAAACCGGTTTGAACGGTGGTTTTTTCCTTCCGATGAATGTAGCCGATAGATAAATCGGTAGTAGTGAGTAACGACATGCCTTAAACGTAGAATTAGATCACAAAAATAACAGAATTCTGGCGTATTAAAAAACCCGCCTGCCAATCACATCCGAACAACTTTATCCACTTCGTTTTCCATTTCTTTCAAATGGGTAGCCATCAACACCGTAATACCCGGGTAATGGCGTTTAATTTTCCGGAAAACAGCAATCGCATTTTCGGTGCTGATACCCGCAGTGGGCTCATCCACCACCAGCAGCTGAGGCTGTTTCAGCAAAGCCTGAGCCAGCAGGAGTTTCTTACGCTGGCCGCCGCTCAGGGTCTCACCATTCTCGCCCAGCCAGGTTTCCAAACCATCGGGCAAGGTTGAAAACCAGCTAAACAGATCGACGATTTCCAATACGTTCAGAATCGGGTCGTCGGCATACCCTTCGAAATTCTCGCGCAGGGTACCGGTGAGCAAATACGCTTTTTGGGTGACGTAAATACATTCGGGTACGGGCAAACTGTTGAGTTGAGTACCATTATTCCAAGTCATGCTGCCGCTGCGACGGTATTCAGGATAAAACAAACTGTTGAGCAGCGTGGTTTTACCTCGTCCGGTTTCACCATACAGGGCAATCCATTCTCCCTTATGAATGTTCAACGACAAAAGCTCCGTTGTCACCTGAGTTTCGGGAATCCGGGCGCTATAACCGGTTAAACTGATGGTTGCCAGGCCAGCATCGATACGAATGGGATCTGGAGCCGGCGCTTCATTGCCGATCAATGCGTCGATATCCTTTTCCTGATGAGCTACTGAACTGCGCTCCGATTTTCCGGCAAACAACATCTCGGCCAACTCGGCTTGAGCCATAATCCCGAAAAACATACCGATAGCCAGGGGAGCGCCGACTTCGTAATTGCCGGTATTCCAAAACACGAAAGCAGCAATAACGCTGAATCCCATACCCGCGACAAGTTGGAGCGTAAAGGAGTTTCGCTGCAGCTTAGCCTCCAGCTGTTCGAGCCTTTTGCGCGATCGCTCCTGCTGACCGATCGCTTTCTCTTCCAGCTGATACTTCGAAATCTCGATCCGGCCGCGGAAACTCTGAATCAGCGCCTGATTGTTTTCGTCACGGAGCACTTTGAGCTCGGCATATAGTTTTCGGTTTCTCAGGAAGATAAACTGAGGAATCACAAATAGCAAAACGGCCGAAGAAACCAGAAACTCGAAAGCGATGGTCTGCGAAAACACCAGTAAAAATCCGGCATAGAGAACAATGGAGATACCAAGTGCAACTAACGGTAAAATCCACAACAAAATATGGTTCAAAATGAGGTCGATCCCAAAGGTACTGTTTTCCAGTATCGCCGCATTATTGTTCACCTGTTTCTTGAAATACGGCAAACGGGCCACCGCACCGAATATTTTCAGCTGCAGCCGGCTTTGTGCCTCCAGGGTGGTTTTATGATTCTCGAGGCGTTCGAAATAGCGCGTAGCCGTACGCATAATGGTAAGCAACCTCACGATGGCCGAAGGAACCAGGTAGGAAAAGCCAATGCTGGCAGTGAGAAACACCACACTGCTCATGGCCAGGAACCAACCCGAAATGGCCGGAAGCGCGATAAAAGCGACCGTCCAGAACAACAATAAAACGGCTCCGCGAAACCACCGGCGCGCGAGCGGTCGTACAATATTTGCAGTTATAAATCTACTTATCATCCACTTGCTCTCCCCAATTTAAATTCAACGTGGTGGTGGCTATTGCATCGAACCGGTCTTCATGCGAAGCAACGATCACCAGCCGGTCGGACGCCAGTTGTTCAATCTGTTCCAGAATAATCGCTACCGTTGCAGCATCCAAATTGGCCGTAGGCTCGTCGAGTATAGCCACCGGCCGGGGATGCAGCAACATACGCGCCAGCGTAACCAGCTGTTTTTCGCCCCCCGACAGCTGTTTGCCATTGTGACTCAACATCGTATCCCAGCCTTTTTCTTTCTTCAACAACAGTTTATCTAAAAATGCGGGATACACCTCCGTTTCCTTTTCCAAAAACACATTGTACCGCAAACTTCCATCAAAAATAAACGGAAACTGATTCATGTACGACGAATTCACGCTCAGCCATTGTTCCGACCAGGCCGTATCGCGACCGTTCACCGAAACACTCCCCTCCCCGACCCGCAGATTACCCGCCAGGATCTTCAGCAAGGTCGATTTACCCGATCCTGAAATCCCTTTTACCAGTACTAATCCTTTGGCAGGAAGCTTCAACCGGATAGCATGCAACACTTTCACCATCGTTCCGGGATACGAGAAATTCAGGTCCTTAATTTCAACCGACCGGACGGCTTCTCCGGCATTCAACGGAGTGGAATTCATTTCTTCGTTCAGCACAGGCATCAGCAGCTTGGCCGAAGCAAGAGCCTTATTGCGATCGTGATAGGCACTCACAAACTTGCGCAGGTAGAAAAAGAAATAGGGCGCCAGCGTGAGCAGAAATAATGCGGTCTGAAAATCGTAACCCTTGCCGTAATTGGGCCCGGCCATAAAACCGAGCAGACTCATGCCGGTATACACGGCAATAGCAGCAATACTGATACTTACAAACAATTCGAGCACGGCCGACGACAAAATGGCCACCTGCATCACATGGGTAGTCGCCTTGTTGAGCGCTTTACTTTTCTCTTCTAAAAATCGATATTGAGGCTTCAGGTTGTTTAAGTTGACAATTTCGGCAATCGTATTGAGACGATTAAAAAAAACTTCCGAATAGCGTACAAATAAATCGATATGCTTTTTGTGCAGATGCTCGGCACCGATCCCGATGATAATCATCTGCACCGGAATAATAAGTAAAGCAATCAACAGCACCAATCCCACCCACATTTCGAACCAGAAACTCACAGCCAGCAACAGCACACTTACCAGCACCGAAGCAATGGCATAAGGCATAAAAAACGAATAAAAGGGTTTCAGATCGTCACTCACGCGGGTAACCAGCAAGGTAGCGGCAACCGAATCGATGCGGTTGTTGTGGAGCAGTCGCGGGTAAAGCTGGGTTTTAATCCGGGCAACCACCTGGTTACCTGCATTATAATTGATGACCGATGCGTAATAGGCCAGGAGATACCTGCCGGCAAGACAAACGAGGGCTATCAGTAATTGCTGAGGCAGAAGCCGGCCGTCGACCAGCCACCGGGCAGCAAAATCGGCCACATACCATCCAAAAAACACGAAACACACGGCACTCAACACGGTCAACACCGATGCAGCGAGATAAGCATTTTTAGCTTCCGCCAATCGCTTACTCAGCCACCGGGAGGCACTTTCCTGATTCGAACTCATTAATTCCTTTCTGTCGTCGTTAGTTTCAGAGGGTAACAGTTCCGGAAGCTAATTTGTTCTGACAGCACAGCATTCCAACCTTTTTTAATGCCCTTGCCCGCCTCTCCCGGGAAACGCCGGAGGTTGTTACATTTCGTCCCCTCCCGCAACAAAACTAGTATTTTTTTTGTAATTTTGCACCTCGTTCATTTACGAAGCGCTTAGCACCTGAATTGCAGGTTGTCCGGCCCCTAACAAGTTGTCATATAAAACAATGCGCGGTATACTAGTTACATTATTACTCAGCCTGAGCATACTGTCCTATGCTCAGGATAAGATGCGCGACAGTTTGCTGGCCGTGCTCGACAATCAGACCGGGACCGAACGTATCAATACGCTGATTTTACTTTCCGACCGTTTACTGTATCAAAACCCCGATACGGCCATTGTGTATGCCAATGAGGCCTACACGCTTGCACAAAGCCTCAAAGAACCCACGCTCCGATATAAAGCGCTCAAAATAAGGGCCTATGCCAACAATTTCGCGGGCAACATCACCCGGTCCATTTCCGATATTCAGGAGGGACTCGATTTTTACAGCCGCATACGCGATACCACTCTGCTGGCCGAGGCCATGAGCGACCTGGGCCAGTTGTACCTATCGCAGGGTATTTTCGACAAGGCCCTGGAACATTTCGAACAGGCTTACTCGATTCGGGAACAGAAAAAAGATATCCCGGGGATGGCCTATTCGCTGAATAGCATCGGAGCGATGTACTGGCGCTCGGGAAAGTATGAAGAAGCGCTCGACTTTTTTAAAAAAGCGATTAAATTGTTCGAAAGTACCGGGCTCACCGAAGAAACGGCTCAAACAACCGCCAATATGGGGGAAATTTATTTTCAAACCAATAATCCGGAAATGGCGCTGGAATATTTCAACAGAGCGATGAAGCTCAATCACTCCAACGGCCAATCGGGCTTCCGCTCGCGCAACCTTATCAATATTGGAAAAGTTTACCTTCAACGCGCTCAGCCGAAACGCGCCATCAGTTATTTCAGGCAGGCGCTGAATATCCAGCAAAAAACCGGCGACAGGGAGGGTATAGCTCAGTCGCACTACCACCTCGGGCTGGCGCTGCTTGAAAGCAATGAGCCGGTGGAAGCGCTCGAACATTTCAACATCAGCATCTCCACTTCGAAACGTATCCGCACCAGCGACATGCAGATCAAGGCACTCGAACAATCGGCCCGCATCTATTATCAGCTCGAACAATACCAGGTGGCCAGCGATTTGCTTTTCAGAGCCCGGTCGCTCAGCGACTCGATTTTCAATATCCAGCAAACCAAGCTGCGCGAAGAGCTGAAAACAAGGTACGAAACCGAAAAATACATGCTCGAAAACCGCAACCTGAAACTGTCCAATCAAAACAACGAAACCATTATCAGTCAGCAGCGCACCATGATTATCCTCACCCTGGTTCTCAGCGCCCTGGTGGTGGTTACCGTACTGCTCCTCATGCAACGCCGTCGTTCGACCGACCGGATGACCTCCATCGAAATGGAACAAAAACTACTGCGCAGCCAGATGAATCCGCATTTCGTATATAATTCGCTCACGGTAATTCAAAGCAGCGTAATGAAAAAAACCGCCAAGGAAGCTGTCAATCTTATCTCCTCGATGGCATCGCTCATGCGGCTGATCCTCGATAATTCGACGCATGAATTTATTCCTTTTGAAAAAGAAATTCAAACGCTCCGTTATTACCTCGAACTGCAGCAGCAGCGCTTTGCCGGACAGTTCGACTACGCCCTCGAAATCGATCCCGACCTGGAAGAACGCGAATTCAACATCCCGCCGATGCTCGCCCAGCCTTTTATCGAAAATGCAATCGAACATGGCTTTGCAGGCGTTGGCTACCCGGGTACCATCTCTATTCGTTTTAAAGCTACCGGCAACTCGCACATCACGTGCGAAATTGAAGATAACGGCATCGGATTTTCGCAGGGATTGAAAAAAGAAAAAGAGCCCCAACACCGCTCGTATGGAATTGAAATTACCCGTCAGCGGATCCGAATCCTGCAAAAGCGCTACAACATGCACGCCGAACTCGAAATAATCGATCTGAACCACGATAATAAAAACGGAACCCTGGTACGCATCCAGATCCCCACTAAAAAAGAATTTTAAAGATGAATAAAATACGCACGCTCATTATCGACGATGAGGCTCCTATACGGGAACTGATCAGCGGTATTTTAGAATCGTACAGCGAACACACCGAAGTGTGCGGCACTGCCGACGGAGTAACTACCGGACTCGAAGCCATACGGCAGCTCAATCCGGAACTGGTGCTGCTCGATGTCAATCTGACCGACGGCACCGGCTTCGATCTCCTGCGTCAGCTCGACGACATCCGATTTTCGGTCATATTTATCACTGCCTACGAGAAATATGCTGTGAAAGCATTCCGGTTTTCGGCCGTGGATTACATCATGAAACCGGTCAATATCGACGAGTTGCTTACTGCCATCGACAAAGCGATTGAACTCATGGAGCGCAAAACGCTCAATCAGCAGCTTAAAAATTTCTTCGACAATATGAACAGCAAACCCGAAGATAAGAAAATAGTGCTGAAAGACAGCAAAAGCATCTATATCGTGAAAGTGGCCGATATCGTACGGTGCGAAGCCGATCACAATTACACCACCTTTTATCTGCACAACGGAAAGCAGGTGATTGTATCGAAAACATTAAAAGAATACGAAGAGCTGCTCAGCGACTTCATGTTCCTGCGCACCCACCAGTCGCACCTTATTAATATTAACCACATCATCAGTTTCGAAAAAAACGAAGGGGGGTATCTGCGGATGGCCGATGGCAGTTCGGTCCCCGTTTCGAAACGTAAACGTGACGAATTGATGGATTTTTTCGACAATATTTGATAAAAACGATCCGAATAGACAATCAAACTGCCCGAATATTCATTCCGAAGATTTGTTTTTGATAAATGAATTACTTTTACTGCACCTAAAGAAATTATCAGATCACTTTCGCATTATAACAGTCAACATTGTTGAGCATTTTTTAACCGTGATGATCTGTTTGCAATTCAAAATCAAAATCGCATTTACGGTCGCTGAAATCTCAGCGGCCGTTCGTGTTTTATCGCCCTCCCCCCCACAAAAGCCGACCGATGGATGAACTTTTAACCGAATTGACATGCCATTGTATCGCATCTGACTTAATTTGATTAATTTTGCAGTCCGACAGCGCTCCGAATCCTATTCTATCTTTAAATTTAAGTTTGCGAGATTACCATGCTACGAATCATTACACGTGTGCCTCTTTTTTTCTTCAGTATTATCGGTATTTTTCTGGTAGGGAAAATCGTCTTCATGGCGTATTATCACGATTTATTTTCTGTTTTTTCACTTCGCAATTACCTGCAGGTACTGGTCAACGGCCTCCTTCACGATGCTTCGATTGCCGGTTATCTCACGGCAATCCCTACATTGTATCTGATCGCCGCTACCTGGACTCAGCACCGGGCGATCAGGTTTTTTATAAAAGGTTATTTATGGGGTATTTCGGCCTTCATGGCCATTATATTGGTAGTTGATATTATTTTATACGAATACTGGGGGTTCCGTCTGGACGCATCTCCCCTATTTTATTTACTTTCACCCCAAGAAGCATTGGCAAGCACAAGCTGGTGGCTCAACATCGGGGGTATACTGAGCGCCATCGTACTCGCTTTGGTAATATTCCGGATCAACAACCGGCTGCTCGTACCGGTTTCGTCCTCCGGCTTAGGGCTGAACAAACGAATTATGGCGAGCGGTATATTGCTCGTAGAGCTTGCCTTGCTCTTCATTCCCATCCGGGGTGGATTTAAAGAATCGACCATGAATGTCGGCAAGGTTTATTTCAGCAACGAGATTCTCCTCAATCATGCTGCGGTCAATCCTGCTTTCAGTCTGTTCGAGTCGCTCAGCACACTCCAGCAATTCGACAAGCAGTACCGTTTTCTCCCGGACGACGAAGCTACGGCGATTTTCGACGGGCTCACCCAATCGGCGGCTTCCGATTCGATTCCTCAATTATTTACCCTGGAAAAACCGAATGTCGTTTTCGTGATTCTCGAAAGCTTCATGTCGTTGAATCTTACTTCATTAGGCGGCATGCCCGGCGTTGCCGTGCACCTCGACAGCCTGGCACGAGAAGGAATTCTATTTACCAATATGTATGCAAACAGTTTCCGCACCGACCGGGCGCTGGTTTCGCTGCTCAGCGCCTTCCCGGCCCAGCCCACCACCTCGTTGATGAAATACCCCCGCAAACTCCAGAAACTACCCACCTTTCCGGGTGAGTTAAAAAAAGCAGGTTATCATTTACAATACCTGTACGGAGGAGATGCTGATTTCACCAGCATGCGCTCGTACCTGAAGGTATGTGGTTTCGAGAATATTATTGAAGATGTGAGTTTTCCCAGATCGTATAATACTACAAAATGGGGCGTACCCGATCAGCACGTTTTCAATGCTTTACGTAGTGAGATTGAAAATCAACACGAATTTCCGTTCTTAAAGGTTATCCAGACTCAAAGCAGCCATCATCCCTTCGATGTGCCCTATAAGAGCCGTCACACCGACCCCTACCTTAATTCGGTGGCCTATACCGACAGTTGCCTGGGCGAGTTCATCCGGCAGTTTCGACAACTGCCCGCCTGGAAAAACACGATCGTGGTACTGGTTCCCGATCATGCCATGCGTTATCCGTACGATTTGGACAACCGGTCGGTGGAACGCTACAAAATCCCCCTGGTCATTGCCGGCGGTGCGATCAGGAATCCACAAAGAATAGAGCGTTATGCGTCGCAAACCGACATAGCCGCCACTCTGCTGCATCAATTCCGACTCGATGCTTCGGGTTTCACCTTCAGTCGCGACATACTGAATCCGTCCAATCAACATTTTGGATTTTTCACTTTCAAGGATGGATTTGGGATGGTGAGCAGCGAAAACGCCTACGTATTTGACAACGAAGCCGGAAAAGTCAGCACCAACACAGGCCTGGCCGGTTTTAACGAAAAACGGGCTCAGGCCTGGATTCAAAAACTGTACGATGTTCTGGATGCTTTGTAAAGCTGTCCGTTAAGGCCGGCCGGTCCTCAACCGCTCGAACTCCAGACTGGCCATGATGAATGGTCCGAGCACTTTACCCTCGGTATCGTTGTGAATAGCCACATCCGATCCGCAGAGATAATAATCGGCATCGCCTTTGCGGCTCCCACTCAATCCGGCCGATTCGCAACTCCCGATCAGTTTGATCGTGCCGGATGGTTCTTCCACTACGAAGGTATCAATAAAACCCAGGTAGGAGTTAACCGCCATTTTTTTATATTTCGATGCTTTCAACACACCGAGACGCATTCCTTTCAGGTACGAATAGATAAACATAGCCGATGCCGACGATTCGAGGTAATTGGGGATATTGCAGGGCCGGCCTGTATAGCGGTTGTCGTACTGCAGTAATTGATACCAGCATCCCGACTTTTTATCGCGCCGGGCTTTTAACCCATCGGCTACCTTTTCGGTATACATCATCAACCGGGGGCGGGCAGGATGGTGCTCCGGCATGTATTCGAGCACATCCACCAGGGCGGCAAAAAACCATCCCACACCTCTTCCCCAAAACTCCATCGAACGCCCTGTTGCGGGATCGGCCCAAAACGACGAAGCTTTGTTGAGCGGTTCGGCAGCCCAGGCATGATAATTCAGCTTTTTCGCCGGATCCCAGGTATAGTGAAAAATCGTATCGAATTGCTTCGCGATATCGTCCCACGACTCCACATCGCCGGGAGCACCGAAATTGCCCTGCCATTCGGCATACAAGGCCGGCCCCATGTACAGGCCGTCGAGCCACATCTGATTCACATACTGCAATTTATGCCAGAAACCGCCTGCTCCCGGAAGGGGCGCCTCGATACGCCGGTGCTGGTATTTGAGTAAATCGCGGGTATAAGTCACATCTTTTTTGTAACGTGCGGCCTTTTCGGTCTGTCCTTTGGCGGTGGCTCCCCGGTACAATTCGAAAAAAATCTTGGCGGCATTCAGATCGTCGATATTACTTTCTCCCAAATGCATTTTCACATGATCGGCATAATCCTGAATTCCGGCGAAATACACCTCGCTCCAGGGCTTATCGCTGTATTGCTCCCAGGCCTTTACAATCGCCTTAGCCACCAGTCCGGGCACATAGTCCCATCCGGCAGTACGCGATGCGGCAGGGGTTAAAAACGAAACCGTTTCGGTTTTATTACGGAAATCGCCCATGCGCGAATCGATAATCCATTTCGAATACAACGAATCGGCACGAAAGGGAGCCGCAACAGCCGAAATTACGTACAAGCTTCCAAACAAAGAAATCCAGAAAAGACGCATCATATAAATTTAATGATTAGTGGTTAGTGTTATTTCAAAGCTGCTCGCCGGCAATCCTTCTTCATTGATCAAATTGCCTTCGCTGTACGGCTGCCAGCCATAATATACTTTTACGGGACGATGGGCAACAGGTAGTACCACCTTGTTTTTCTCGATCCTGGCTTCCACCTCCGTTTTACCATCCAGCGAAAAACCTTTCAACGGTGCAGAACCGGCTGTAGCCAAACCTTTTGCATGCTTAAAACAGACTACTACCCTCCCCTTTTTGTACCCGGCCTTCTGCACCTCCGGACCGTATGCCCCTACTTTCCGGCCATACGCTTCTTTCAGCGCAAGACGGGCCAGGCGCTCGCCTATTACTTTTTTATTGGTGGGATGCACATCGTGACGGGCCCCGTGATCGCTGCTCACAACCATTCCCGTAAAAGGAACTTCCAGGGCCAGCAACCGCTGCTCGTTGCGAAACCAGGGCCACAACTGCGAACGGTAGCGCAGCGAGTCGATCGACGAAAGCTGTACCCAGTAAAAAGGCATCTCCGGGTTGTTCCAGGCATCGCGGTACGACGCAATCATAAGAGCTTGCAGGGCGCGAAACTCGGCCACCCGCTCCGGTTCCTGGGCATTACTTTCGCCCTGGTACAACAATATACCCTTTACCGCCAGCGGCAACAAAGGCTTAATACCCGATTCGTAGGCAAAACCCGGTTTATAGGCGTGATTCTTACCCCGCTCGTCGGCCGGCACCTGCTTTACATCGCCTATATTCTGCCGTCCCCGTTCGCGTACCCATACCGGCAACGACTCGTTTTCCAACCAATCGCCCGGTTGCACCTTTGACCGGAATACCGGATGGGCTTGCAAGGCTTCGGCCGGAATAAATGTCTCGAGCGGAGCCCCTCCGATCGCCAGATTGATAATTCCGACCGGGACGCCGGTTGAAGCAATAATCTGCTTTGCAAAATAATATCCGACCGCCGAAGTTTCGGAGACCTGCTCCAACCGGCTTTCCTGCCAACCTTCCCATAAATAAAAATCACGGGTATTCAGACGGGCAACCAGCGAATCAGGGTAGCTTACTCCGTACACATACCTTCCGGCAGGGATCGGATTGTTGATACGTAACAGGGCATTTCCGGCATGCTGTTGTTCGTCCTTGAAATGCATTTCTCGCTTCAGCGGCCATTCCATATTCGACTGGCCGGTACAAATCCACACATCGCCCAGTAAGATATTCGTCAGTGTAAGGCTCTCATTCCCCGAACTCACCCGCAGTTCGCGAGGATACGCACTGGCTTTCAAAGCCCGGAAAACGACTTTCCAACTTCCCCGTTCGTCGGCAAGCGTGTGCTGCTGTTTCCCGGCAAAAGCCACCTTTACTGTCGAACCGGCAGTGGCCGTACCGAAAAAAGCCAGAGGGACATCGCGCTGCAACACCATATTATTGCTGAACATCCTGTCGAGCGTAAGGCCGGCCGACGCTCCCTGCACGACCAGCAGGAGCAGTAATATTATCCAACTTTTTTGCATATAACCGTTTTTTCAATCCGGTGTAAAGATACTGATTTCTGGTAAAATGAACATTATTTATCGGTATCTTACCATTTTTTCCTCTTCTCGTCGAGCCGGAAATTGTATTTTTGCAGCCGGAAGTTGTGAAAAGCACGGTACCCTCTAACGAAAAATACATTATGCGCAAAATTAAATCGTTTTTCATCGTATTACTTGCCGGTTGCACCCTATCGGCTCAGGAACTGAGTATTGCCAGTCCCGACGGTAACACCATCGTGACGCTTACCGTCAACGACGGCCGGCCCGGCTATAGCGTTCGGCATCATTCGGCGGTATTTCTTCGCTCTTCGCCCCTCGGGATGCAAACCAATCTGGGCGATTTCACTCAGGCGATGGCGATGGAAACCACAGGCGAGCTGCTAAACATTGATGAAACCTACGAACTGTCGTCGATCAAAAAAAGCAAGGTTCATTACCGGGCACACGAACGCACCGTGCGTTTCACACAAGGGGGCCGGCCGGCTTTCGATGTTCAGTTCCGGGTAAGCAACAACGACATTGCATTCCGGTACCAGCTCCTCCCCTGGAACAACAACCTGGCTTGCAGGGTATTGTCCGAAGCCACCGGCTTCAGTCTGCCCGAAGGCACCAGCACCTTCCTGAGTCCGCAAAGCAAGGCCATGGTGGGATTTGCCCGCACCATGCCTAGCTACGAGATGCCTTACCGGCTCGACGACGCAATGGGTAAAAACGGTTCCGAGAATAACGGTTATACTTTTCCGGCCTTGTTCAAGGTTGGAAAAGCCGGTTGGGTTCTTGTTTCGGAAACGGGAGTCGACAGCCGCTATTGTGGAAGCCGGTTGATGGGACAGAGTGGCGGCCTATATACCATTGGTTATCCGATGCCCGATGAGAACAATGGGAATGGCACTGCCGAACCGGGGCTTGCTTTACCGGGGTATACGCCCTGGCGTACGCTCACACTGGGCGCTACGCTACAACCGATTGTAGAAACGACCATAGTGTTTGATGTGGTGAAACCGCTGTACGGGGCATCACGCGATTACGCGGGTACGAAAGGGAGCTGGAGCTGGATTATGAAGATGGATGGCGGGACGCGCTACGACGTGCAAAAAGAATACATCGATTTCAGTGCGGCTATGGGTTACGAAACGGTGTTGGTGGATGCATTGTGGGATACCCAGATCGGGAAAGAGAAGATCGCGGAGCTGGCCCGCTATGGCGCCGGCAAAGGGGTAGGCCTGTACCTCTGGTACAATTCCAACGGTTACTGGAACGATGCGCCCCAGGGGCCACGTGGCATCATGGACAATACGATTGCCCGCCGCGCCGAAATGGCATGGATGCGAAGTATTGGGGTGAAGGGAATTAAGGTTGATTTTTTCGGAGGCGATAAACAGGCAACCATGCAGCTGTACGAAGATATTCTGGTGGATGCCAACGAATACGGTATTGCCGTCGTTTTTCACGGTTGCACCTTACCCCGGGGCTGGGAGCGCATGTATCCCAATTTCGTGTCGGCCGAAGCTGTGCTGGCCAGCGAAAACCTTCATTTTAATCAGCACCATTGCGACCGGGAGGCCTGGAATGCCACCATTCATCCTTTTATTCGCAACACGGTAGGATCGATGGATTTCGGCGGGAGCGCACTGAATAAGTTTTATAATGCCCATAATACCCCGGGCAGAGGCTCGAAACGGATCACTTCGGAGGTGTTTGCCCTGGCTACCGCTGTACTGTTTCAAAGCAGTGTCCAGCATTTCGCCCTGGCTCCCGGCAACCTCACCGATGCACCTTCCTGGGCCATCGATTTCATGAAACAAGTACCTGCTACCTGGGACGATGTACAGTTGATCGACGGATATCCCGGCAAATACGTGATCCTGGCCCGCCGCAAGGGTGACACATGGTATATAGCCGGCATCAATGCACAGCAGGAAACCCTGAAAACCACGATCAGCCTGCCGATGCTCAGTGCCGGAACTCCGCTTACAATGTACCACGATGATGCCCAATTGAACGGGGCGGTGAAAACAACCCGATTGCCGAAAAAACAGCATATCCAGATTGAAATACCGCAAAACGGAGGAGTAGTGCTGGTAAACGACCGGCGGTAAGGCGCTATGAAACTCCAATTCCGAAGAGCGTAACAGCAGGTACTAATGACGATATGGCGTGCGGATAAACTAACTGCGGATATTCAACTGCCTCACTCCCGGCCCTTTCAGCGTACTCCGCCCCATCACTCCTTTCTCCACGATAATCTGGGTGTTAATACTTTCTTTCAACCCGGCCACGTGCGAGATAATACCGATGAGACGTCCTTCCTGATGAAGGGAGTTCAGCGCATCGAGCGCTATTTCGAGGGTATCCTCGTCGAGCGTACCAAATCCCTCGTCGAGAAACAAGGTTTCAATTTTGATATTCCGGCTGGAGATCTGGGCAAGGCCCAAGGCCAGCGCCAGACTAAACAGAAACGACTCGCCGCCACTCAGGTTGTCGGTGGAGCGAACACGGTTGTTCTGGTAAGTATCCACCACCTGAATGGCGAGTGCTTCGTTGGGATCGCGACGCATTATATAGCGGTCGGTAAGCTTTTGCAACTGGATATTGGCATAATTCAAAACAATTTCGAACGTGAGTCCCTGAGCATACTTATTGAAAACACTGCCGTCGGCCGAACCAATCAGCTGATTCAGCTTCGCCCAGCGGGTCGAAATAAGTCGCTGCTTTTCAATACGATGCAACAAATCACCCAGTTGCCGGCGATTTTGCTCGTCCTGATCCAGCCGCGATCGCACCTGCACCATCGCCTCGGTAGCCGCTTCCACCTCCTGCTTCAACAACAACTCTCGTTCGCTCAGGCTCTCCAGCGTTTCCTCCGTCAGGCGTTTCGCCTTTTCCGCGTCGAGTCGCTTCCGGGTTTCCGTCAGCAAAGTTTCCAACCGATCCAGCTCCGTTTGCAATTGCCTTCGCTGCGCTTGCAGTTGCTGCATCTCTACCCTGTCTATCCGCGAATACACCAAATCGTCGATATCCACAAATTGAGACTGTCGTAACTTCTGCAACAAATCGCCCGTGGCAGCACTTAATTCCTTGTCCACCTCACTGTACTGGACACTCGCATCCTTCAACCGCTGCACCGCCTGCCGATACAAGCGTTCGGCCTCCGTGGCAGCCTGCTGCGCCTTCTCCCACCGCTGCTCGGCCTGCTGAACTTCGTTCTGGATGCGGGCCTCTTCATCATCTACCCGCTTATCGCCAAACAATTCGCTCCGCTCGGCCTTCAAGCCCGAGAACTTCGAAAGTTTCATCTGCAATGACTCCTGCAACTCCGTCTGCTGATGCTGCCGGAGCTCCAGCGCCGACTGCCTCGAAGCCAAGCCGTTACGAACCTGATTCAATTGTAACTCCGATTCCGAAATCCGGGCGATGGCCTTCTCCCATAATGCACCACGAGCAATCAACGCATTCACCACTTCGCCACTGGTTTCGGGTATCCATTCCGGAAAACCGAAAGGCGAGATCAAGGCCGTAATCTTCTTCTTCAGTCCTTCGTATTCGGTTTGAAGCGCTGTCTGCGAAGTGTCGAGTTCGTGCAATCGTTTCTGCAGCTCGAGACTATTCAGCGCATGTAATTCAAGTGCCTTTTCAGCCGATGCTACCTCCGCTCCGGCCTGCAACTGCTCCTGCTGCAACCGCCGGATTTCGCTGTTAAATTCCGAGATCCTGTTCAGCAAAGTATGCAGCGCGTCGATGCGCAGTACCTCTTCGTCGTCGGTAGGCAGATTACCTTCGGCATAAGGATGATGCTCCGACCCGCAAAGCGGACAAGGCTGTCCGTCGTGCAAACGGGTCCGTTCTGCTTCCAGGCTCCTGATCTTGGACACCAACAGCCGCTTTTCCTGAAGCAATTGCAACTCGCGGCGAATCTCCGCCTCTTCCCTTCCGCCGGTGGTGGTGGTCAACGCTGCGGTTCGGCCGGCCACTTGCTGCTGCAACTCCCCGAGTCGCCGTTGCGCAGCCCGAAGCTGCCCTGCCAGCACGGGCTCGGTTTGCCGCAGTTGGGAGTGTTGCTGCATCAGCCGCTGGTGCAATTGCTCCTGGCGTGCGCGCTCCTCATTCATCTTGATCGATTGCTGGTAATACAGCTCAACAGCTCCGAGCGTATTCTGAATCTGCTTATCCCCGGCATGCTCTGCGAGGTATTTCTGTGCCGATGCCTGCCGGGTCTGCAGCACATCCGATTCCTGCTGCAACGCCGCGATTTCCTGCCGCAATATTCCGATCGAGCCGGCAAATTCCTCTTCTTTCTTCCTTTCTTCTTCAATACGTGCATACTGCGAAGTCAATTCGGCATCCAGCAACCTGACCTGCCGAAAACGGGATTGGGATTCGGCAAAGGTGAGCTTCGACGCGTTCAACCAACTTCTGGCCAGTTCCAGCGCTTCGGAACGCTCATTAAAGACCGCATGCAGTTCAGGAATCAGGCTTTCGAGCTCCTCGATCTGCTTCGTAAGCGTCTGCTTGTGAGCCGATTTCAATGTAAAGATAGTATATTCCGCATCGAGTTGCGCCGCCAGCTCGGCCCGCTCCAGCCGGAGCAACTGGGGCCGAAAATGAGCTTGTTGCTGTGCCGCAGCGGCAGTGGATTGCTCCAGCTGCTCCAACTGCTGTTGCAGTTGCTCCACTAAAAGGAGCCAGTTTTTAAACAAACTTAACTGCTGCAACACCTCATTCCGGGCAGCTAGCTGAGCGTATTGAAAAGCCAGCGTTTGCTCGAGCTCCTGCTTTTCATCTTCCTTCAGGCGGGGAATAGCTGCCGATTGATCGGTAAGGCTTTTCAACTCCCGAAACTCCTGCGACGACCGTTCGTGTGCCTTAACCGATAGTTCGGTATAAATTTGCTTGCCGGTAATTTCCTCCAGAATAGGCGACCGCTCCTTAGGCGTAGCTTTCAGAAATTGTGCAAAAGCCCCCTGGGCCAGCATCATCGACTGCACAAACCGATCGTAATCCATACCGGTAACTTCTTCAATTTTCAGCAGGGAATCCCCTATTTTTTCGGTCAGAATCTTTTCCTCTCCGGCGCCGATGCCGGCTACTTCCATCTGCTGGGGCTGCAAATTACCATCGGCCTTTTCACGCGAACGGCGCTGGCTCCAGGTGGATCTGAAAATGCCTTTCTGGGTCGAAAATTCAACTTCCGAATAACAAACCCCTGTATTGGTGGTCATGATCTCATTGCCCGAGGCATTGATCGATTTTAACCGCGGCGTACGTCCGTACAAAGCCAGGCAAATGGCATCCATCAACGTCGACTTCCCCGCACCGGTGGAACCCACGATGGCAAAAATACCATCGTTTACATACCGTGGATTGGTAAAATCGATTTCCCATTTTCCCGCCAGAGAGTTCAGATTCTGAAAACGAACTTTTAATATTCTCATCGTATTACTTGTAATTCACAAACACCACTCATTAAAGTACCAGCTGCTGCAGTATTTCACGAAATGCCCGGCGCAGTTCTTCCCGTTCCTCTTCGGCCACTTTATGATCGTTCATGCAGTTTTCGAATACCTCTTCTTCGGTAAGATCGTCGAGCGAACGAATTTCGCTCCCGGTTTGAAGCGCATGTGCAGCAAAATTCCGGTTTTTGATTTTCAGTGCCTGCAGTCCCGACCCTGCCAGTAATTCCTGAATTTCTTCAGTGAGCTGGGGCTTTAATTCGTCGGAAGTAAGCTCTATTTCGAGCCAGGCCGTACTTCCTCCGGCCTTCAGCTGAAGGATGCGTTCGGATATGCCGGCAAAGTCGCCTTCGAGTCTTAACAACGATTGAAAAACAGGAACTTCGAGTTCACGAGGCAACACTCGATTATCCTGCGTATCGGCTATAATCACTTTTTTAGCATACAATGCCTCACGAAAACCCATGGGCAGCGGCGATCCCGAATAACGAAGGGTATCGCGGCCTCCCACGCGTTGCGAACGGTGGATATGTCCGAGCGCCACATAATCGAAAGTCGGCGGAAACAGCGAAGCATCGACATAGGCCAGCGAACCCACGTATAAATCGCGGACCCCCTCCCCTTCAAACTCTTCGCTACGCTCCGACTGGGTAAACAAATGCCCCGTGGCAATCACCGGAATGGCTCTTCCCGCCGCCCGCCGCAGCTCCTCCGCCTTTTCGGCCACCAACCGGTAATGTCCGACGATGCCCCTTATCAATTGCTCCTGTCGCGACGACACCTCATCGCCCACCTGCACCGAACGCACATCACGGTCGCGCAAAAAAGGTACGGCACAAACAATGGCCTCTGCATGGCCCTGCCGGTCGCGAAGGATTATCAACTCCTCCTCCGGATCGCCGGTCATTTCACCCACCACGTGCACATTCAGCACTTTCAGCACCTGCGCAGGCGCGTTGAGCACCGAAGGCGAATCGTGATTACCACCCACCACCACTACGTTCGTGCAACAGCCCAGCGAAACGCGGTACAGAAAATCGTAGTACATATTCAGCACACGACTGGCCGGCGTAGCCGTATCGAACACGTCGCCCGCCACAATCAGCAGTTCAACCTGCTGCTCTTCAATGGTATGGAGCAACCAGTCGAGAAATGCTTCAAATTCGCGCCACCGGTTTTGAGCATAAAGCATTCGTCCCAGGTGCCAGTCGGAAGTATGTAAAAATCGCATAAAAAATTGATTACAGTTAGAAACCGGAGGACAAAATTATCAAATAAATCACTACTTTTGCATGCTTCGTTCAATTAAAAAAAATAAATCATGAAAAGTGGCTCGCTGTTTTTAACTATCGCCCTCGCAGGATTACTCAGTAGTTGCATCACCCTTAATTCGGGCTCGTTTTCTAATTCCGGGATTCTCAATTCCACAGGTTTCGAGTATATTCAACAATCGGCAGTGGGCTCCTCATCGACGTCCTATTTCCTGATGCTGTTCGGCGGTAACTCGCGCAATGCCTTAGTGGCCGATGCCAAGGCCGACTTAAGCCTGCGCTATCCGTTGAAAGCCAATCAGGCCTATGTGAACACAACCGTCAATTTCAAAAACACAGCCGTTTTGTTCGGCCTTTACACCAAAGTCGAATGTGTGGTTTCGGCCGACATTGTCGAATTTACCCGGCCGGCAACACCCGTACCGGTGATTGTACATACGACGCCGCAAGCCTCCACAGCAACGGCTTCCACCGCCACACCCGAAGCGGTCGCACCGGCTGCTCAGAACAACAACTATAAACCAGGCGATTTTGTTATTTTCACCACCCAACATCTTATTGGCGGAGTGAACAAAAAAGTACAGATCAACGAGGCTATGGTAGATAAAATTGTAGGCGACAAACTGGTGATTTCGTACAAATACAACGGGAAATGGTACCAGATTGAGAAAAATCAATCGGAGGTGATCAGGAAAATTGTGAACAAATAATCCCATTGCAGCCTTTGCCTGAAAAGAGTTATCTTTGCAGGCAAAATGTTTCCCATAATGATTAAAGCACTTTTTCTGGATATCGACGGAACCCTGGTAAGTTTCGACACCCATACCATAACCCCTTCCACCATCGACGCCCTGAGCCGGGCGAAAACACGGGGCGTGCGCATTTTTATTGCCACGGGGCGACCGCTGGCCATTATCAACAACCTGCAGCCCATAGAGCACCTTATCGACGGATACATCACCGCCAACGGAGCCTATTGTTTTACCGGCAACGAAGAAGTGTTGTGTAAACCCATCCCGCGGAAGGATGTGGAACGGGTGATTCAGTTATCCGACGAGCTGGCCTTTTCGTGCATCGTGGTGAGCAAAACCGAAATCATGGTGCACAATGCCGATGAACGCTTCGATAGCATCTTCAGGAAAATGCTGAATGTAAATACCATACAGGACGACGTTCCGGTAGCCGGCTTTTTAAACCAACCCATTTTGCAGCTCACACCGCTTATTACGCCCGGACAGGAATCGAGCATCATGCCGCAACTCCCCGGTTGTATGTCGACCCGCTGGCATCCCGCCTTCACCGACATCACCCTCACGGGCATCGACAAAGCCGCCGGCATCGAAGCAATAGCAGAACGCCTGGATATAACGCTTTCCGAAACCATGGCCATCGGCGACGGCGGCAATGATATAGCCATGTTAGGTCGCGCCGGCACCGGAGTAGCCATGGGCAACGCCAGTGCCGAAGTGCAGGCTGCCGCCGATTACGTCACCGCAAGTGTCGACGACGATGGAGTACGAAAAGCGCTGGAGAAATTTGGGGTGGTGGGATAAACCCCGCTATGGGGTTTGCAGGATCGTCAGAAGCGGAGCTGCAGGCTAGCGGACAAAGCGCGCGTTACCAAACAGCATGGTAGCGCTCCGACCGATCAAAGTTCTTAAGCTCATCACCAATTTTCCGAACGCATACTTAAAAGGACGGAACACATATACAAAACGGCCATATTCCACAAGCTCCCCTCCGAACCGAAGCTTAAAATCTCGTACACCATAGGGCAATCCCGGCTTACCCGCCCCCATCATATCGAACAACTCAAAATTGTTTAATGAGGCGTACTCAATCCCCGCCCATGTAGCCAATACAGAGGGGTAACAACGAGGGAACTCAGAGTCCAGACCGCATACATACCATTCGTACATGATGCGATTATTATAACTGACACATACACTTCCCCCGATCACTTTGCCCTGAACAAGAACCACAAAAAAGTGGCATGAATCCAGTTGTAACAGCTGCTCAAAAAACTCAACTGAAAAAAGAGGTTTCTTAATTTTATTTTTATACAACTGTTGAAGTATCATATAAAAATGATGCATATCCTCCGGGGCCTTCGACTTGTAATAGCGAGCTCCGGATTTTCGGGCAATCTTTAACTGACGTCTTCTACTTTCCGACAACCCTCCATACACCTGTTGGATTCCCCTTAAAGGTAAATGGACAGTTAAATGTGCCTGGTATTGAAATCCGGCTGTAGTAAAAACATTCATCCAGTTGCTATAGGAGGAATAATTTCTGATCTCCAGATAAATGGCACCGGTGGCTTTCACTCTCCGAATCAACTGCGTGAGATACAGCAACAATTCTTCGTCGGAACATTGTAATGGATCGATAATCAGGCCGCCATGTATAATAGCCCTGGCTGTAAAACGCCTTTTCAGGAAGCCCTTTTCAGCCATCACATACCCGGCAGCGGTTACATGTGGACATTCGTATGCTAAAAATTGGAATAGATCAACCTCCTTTTGTCCGGCAAGCAACTGCACATATTCAATGGATTGAAAAAAAGAAGCTCCTTCTGCCTCCAAAAGAAGCTTACTTAGCTTTTCTGTGCTATGCGAATTCATCACCTGTTAACAACTACTCTTTTTATTTGATTCTTCATCGATTGCATCAACAATTCCAATAACCACTGAGGGGACGAATTCGACCAGCGTTGAGAATGCATCGTGATCATCGCTTGTTGTGGAAAATTCTGATTTTCGATTGCCTTTATTATTTCAGCGGTAGAGCGATAACTAAACAATAAAGCGGTCGATTGGGAGCCGAATGGTTTGTCTCTTCTATTATATTCCCTCCTATTCCAACTACGACCTGTATCGGTAAGATAAGCAATTCGTTCAAAATCGAGGTCCAAATAAGGTTCTGCGATAATACCCAAGTCTTTGTAACTATACCTGTTCCATAAATCACGATTATCGAATCTCGACAAGGGCGAACCATCCATGGTCACGGTATCGACATTACCTACGACTCTTCGGAGTGCTTCTAAATTGGACCTGAACCGCCCGATAGCTTTCTCGTAGTTGCCTCTGCATGCCGACAAGTCCTGATAATGATAGCCGACTTCATGGCCCATTTCCATAATTTTAATTAGCACTCCCGGATTCTTATAAATTTCTTTCGAACGGAAATAATAACTGGATTCGACCCCTAACTGCTGCTCTACGATCGCCATATTATAGGCTGAAAACGGTTTTTTATCAACATCGTGCCGGAGAATAACAAATCGTGCCGAGGCATACATCTCCTCGTTCAAAAAGTAATCCTTGCACCGGAGCAGATGATAGCCGGCTTGTTGGAACGACCGGATCAAGCGACGATAGGTATTCAATGTAAAATCCATAGAATTACATTTTGAGCATGCTCCGTATGAAGTCGGTCATAAATGCAGTTACATCGATTTTATCGTGTAATAACCGCTCTCGGCGCAACTGGAAAACGGCCCGGCTATCCGCTTCTTTCAATACTTCTTCGGTTGTTTCGAGAAGCATGTCGGGTTTGTCTGTCGGAACGCCAAAGGTCAGTTGATATCGGTGCTCCAACTCTTCCAACACGCTAATTCGCCCTACGAAATCGCTGAATCGTATGGATGGAACACCTAAAACGGCAGCTTCCACCGACATGCTCTGACTGTCCGAAACGAGTAGCCGGGCGCCAGCCAGTATATGGTGCATATCATTCGCTTTCATCACCAAACGGAATGGAGCAAATTTTGCTGGTAACGGCGATTCAGAACTAATGCAAACCCGAACACCTCTGCCCTGAATAATTCCGATCAGCTGTTCTACCAAGTTCTCCGTTAATCCCCCGATCCCTTTATCATGATGAGCAGTGAGCGCGGCCAGGCGAATGAGGACATAATCAGTGTTCAAATCATTTTTCACCAATACTTCCTGTGAAGGCCTAAAGTATGCAGGATGTAAATAGGCAAGTTTCATATACCCCTGATATCCGACTTTTTTGGAGGTCCATCTACCCACATTGCAACAGGCCGGAACTACGATTACAGTTGTAAAAGGAAAGGTTAGCCGTGCCAGGTGTTTAATCACCTGGTAATCGTCCTCAAGGGTGGTTATCGACTTTTTCATCGACCAAAAAGCTGCATGGGCAATCGAAGCATCCGTGCCTATTAATAAATCTACCTTTTCCCGCTTCACCATGCGCCGGATTCTCCACGATCGTTGCAACATGGCCCAAAAAATAGCAACAGCCCCGCTTTTACGGGGTACAGGCTGAATATTGCGATAGTTCCACCCCTGTTCTTGCACCAATTCTTCAAGAACATCCTTGGTTTTTATCACTACAAGCACTTTAAACTGCTGCCTTTCTAATGCTGATATAATAAATTTAAAAAAATGAAACTGGGCAGGATGGCTAAGGTAGATGAGGATAGTCATTGTGAAATTTTCAAATATAAATTTTTCAGACGTTCAGCAATCAACTGATTATTAACACCTAACTCATTTATTTTTTTGCTTCCATCGGATCGTTGCTGTAATTTCAGTATCCATTCGATCTTTTCCCGGATCAACTCAGGCTCATAATTAACAACAAAGGAGTTCGACACGCCCGTCAAAAGTTTGTCCACATCGCCCACCGGCATGGCCACAACCGGACAATCGCATGCCATGGCCTCTTTCACGAACTGTGGCGAACCCTCGGAGTGACTGGTCAACAAACAAAGATCTACGGCATTCATCAGCAAGGCTACTTCGTGCCGGCTGTATCCTTTTAGTTCAAGTAACCGCAGATCGTCGAATTGATTCGCCACCTCAAAGGCTAATCGGGCATTCTTAACCGGATTATCGAAAGACCCTCCGAATAAAACCAAATACCTGTCGGCTGGCAAACCGAGTTGATGCCGGGCCTCCTGTCGGGGGATGGGCTTAAAAATCCGGGTATCGACTCCACAAGGCACAACAATCGTATTTTTCTTGCATCCGCTCTTATATAAAAGTTCGGGAGTAACGAAAACAGAACATACAGATAGTTTACATGCTAATTTCGAAAGCCGGCGCACGGATGAATCATTAATATCACTTCCATGGAACGTGGTAACAACGGGAACCTTACGCTGGAGATTGGTAAAAAAACCGGTAATACCATAATGAGCATGGATGAGATCGGGCTGAAATATTTGAATATTTTTCAGAAGCAATCGATAGTTCTGCCAGTTGTAGGCTGTGATTTTAAATATAGCGACCTGCACCCCTATCGCTTTCAACGCTTCGGCCTGATCCGCGATAAACGGTGCTACATGACCGGTATAGGAAGATTTGAACCGGCAAACAAAAAGAACTTTCATGCCAATCCCCTTCCCGCCAATTTAAACCAACTCCAGGCTACAAATAAGACCAATAGCACCACTAAATAAGGAACAAAAAAAACTTTCAACTTCGGACTGACATTTTCGACACCATACGCTGCCAGAATGAGTAACAAGGGTAGGACCGGCAAGTGAAATCTCTCGGAATGAGCAAACGAACTGAAGGCGATGACCAGTAAATACCCAAATGTAAACGACAGCAACAATAAATGTTCGCGGATTTTTTTAGTTGTAAACAACAATAACAAAGCTACAAAAACAAAAAAGGCCATTACATTTTTCACGTAATATCCTCCATGCAAAAGCATTTGATTTTGTTGCGATTCTACGTGTACCATGGTAGGAAAAGGAATGATGAAAATAGCCGGTGCCAGGTAGGCAGAAGAGATATTTCGTGCCAGTCTGTTTCCATCCTCCCGGGAACTCCGCCACTCGTACGACTCCTGCTGATTGATCTTCCTGCTTTCCCAAACTTCCTCTATTTCATTCGAAATCCGACCTCCGGCAAAATAGGCAATGGCAATCAACACCCACAAAGTAAAAAACCAGCGATTGGCTGCTTTGGAAACACGCCGGTTCGATAAAATGAGCGCTGTCAGAACCGAGAATAGTGCAGTGACCCCAAGAACTGTACGCAATGTAAACAGAACTGCCGCAATTACAATAATTAAGACCAGGTTGGGGATGTTAACCACATCAGAACGCATCAGCTTATCGGCTCTCTCGAGGAACCATACGGTCAGAAACACCATTTCTATTTCCTTCAGATGCAAACCATTGT
>Ga0209958_1000347_pt1 | contig 102322 bp, 83 predicted proteins | sample ThiBio_inoc_plan_FD_183942 | JGI IMG/M metagenome (GOLD analysis project Ga0209958, IMG submission 183942) | Wastewater bioreactor microbial communities from Cape Town, South Africa - Thiocy_inoc_plan (SPAdes) | ecosystem: Engineered > Bioremediation > Thiocyanate > Unclassified | place: South...
TCTCGTCGAGGGCCAGGACGTCGCCGCGGCGGTAGGGGGTGAGCCGGGCGATGTGGCCGAGGGACGACTTCTGGGTCTCGCGGAGGTAGGCGACCAGCGCGCCGGCGGCCTGGATCTCCGGGCTGCGGTCGTCGACGCCGAAGCCTTCCACGGTCGCCACGCCGAACTGGTCGAACAGGGCCTTGCGGGCCTGCTCGGCCTGGAAGTCCCACGACGGCCGGATGGTGACGGTCCCCGGCTGCATCCGGATGGAGCGGAGCCAGGGGGCGTCGATCGCGAGTTCGGAGGCGATCGTCTCGGCCGGGTTGAGGCGGGCCAGCTCGTCGGCCAGCTCGTGGCGCAACAGGCTGGTGAGCGAGAACCGGCCGGTCGACAGCTCGACCCAGGCGAGGCCCATCTTCGAGCCGGACTCGACCACGGCGGCGAGGTAGTTGGCCGTGCGGGGGTCGAGCAGGCCCTCGTCGGTGAGCGTGCCCGGGGAGACGACGCGGACGATGTCGCGGCGGACGAGGCCCTTGGCCTGCCTCGCGTCCTCGACCTGCTCGCACACGGCGGCGCGGCGGCCGGCCCGGACGATCTTGGCCAGGTACGTCTCCAGCGCCGGGTGGGGGAAGCCGGCCATCGGCACGGCCTGGTCCCCCTTGTCCTTGTCGCGGCTGGTGACGGCGATGCCCAGGAGGGCGGAGGCCTGGACGGCGTCCTCGCCGAACATCTCGTAGAAGTCGCCCATCCGGAAAAGCAGCAGGGCGTCGGGGTCGCGAGCCTTCATCTCGCGATACTGCTGCATCATCGGCGTCGAGGCGGATACGGACATCGGCGCTCCACCAACGCGAAGGCGGCCCGCACGCCGCTCGGGCGCGAGACCGCCTTGCCGAAAAACGAGATCGGGCGGGAGGTTCGGCCGCGGGGGGGCTCCCCCGGCGGCGGGGCCGTCGGCCGCCTCAGAACTTGTCGAGGGCGGTCTGCTCGTCGCCGTAGATCTCGAAGACCTGGTCGAGCCGGGTGATCCGGAAGACTTCCAGGAGGTCGGGGTGGATGCAGCAGAGCTTGAGCTTCCCCTTGACCGCGGACACCTTCTTCTTCAGGTTGATCAGCTTGCCGAGCGCGGCGCTGGAGAGGTACTGGACGTTGCCGAAGTTCAGCAGCAGGGACTTGTGGCCTTCGTCCTCGACCAGGCTGTAAAGCTGCTCGCCGACTTCCTGGATCTGCTCGTCGGTCACGATCTTGGTGTCGACGAAGCTGACGACGGTGACGCCGTCGACGGTTTCCAGGCGGAGGAGGCGACGGGGGCCTTGCGACATCGGGGAACTCCTGTCGGGGACGGAACCGCACCAAGTCATTCGGGCGTACTGGGAAGCGAATCGGCCGGTCCCGCACGCGGGCCGCCGGGGACGGCGCGGAAGGCGCAAGCGATCCCTCGGAGGCCGGAAACCTGCGTTACCAAACACATTTAGCAAATACAGCCGGGGAATCAAGGGCCCGCCGACGAAAAGCCGGGCGTCCGCGCCGCCCCCCTCGCGCCCGCGGCCGCCGCCTCATCCGAGGCCGCGTCCCCAGAGCCCCATCATACCACGCCGCCGGGGGGGGCCGCCGCGCGAAAATCCGCCCCGGCGGGGAGTCTTCGGGGCGGGGGACGACTACGCAAAGCCGGGCATCGCGCCTAGAATGAGACGACGACGTGGGACCGCCGATGACCCCGCGCGACGACGACCCTCCCCAGAGGACCCGACCGACATGCCAGGCGCGGTGGAGACCTTCGCGAACCAGTTCCCGGGCCGCGAGTACGAGATCGAGATCACTTGCCCCGAGTTCACGGCCGTCTGCCCCAAGACGGGCCAGCCGGATTTCGGGACGATCATCATCACCTACGTCCCGGCTGAGACCTGCCTGGAGCTGAAGAGCCTGAAGCTCTACATGTTCGACTTCCGCAACCGCGGGATCTTCTACGAGCACTCCATCAACACCATCCTCGACGACCTGGTCGCCTCGTGCACGCCGCGTCGGATGACGGTCGTGGGGCTGTTCAACCCCCGCGGCGGCATGACCTCGAAGATCACGGCGACGCACGAGGCGGCCCGCGCCTGAACCGTGGCGGGCGGGCCGGGGGAGGCCGCATGAGACCGGGGATCGTCACCCTCACGACGGATTTCGGGCACGAGGGGCCGTACGTCGCGGCCATGAAAGGGATCCTGCTCGGGCTGGCCCCGGGCGTGACGATGGTCGACGTCTGCCATTCGATCGCCCCGCAGAACGTCCTCGAAGGGGCGTTCGTGCTGGAGGGGATCGTGGAGGCGTTCCCGGAAGGGACGGTCCACCTGGTGGTCGTCGACCCGGGGGTGGGGACGGCCCGCCGGCTGCTGGCGGCGAAGGCCGCCGGCCAGTGGTTCGTGCTCCCGGACAACGGGCTGATCACCGGCGTCGCCCGCTCGCGAGGGGTCGAGGCGGCCTGGGAGATTTCGAACCCGCGCTTGGCCCGGCGCGAGGTCTCGCCCACGTTCCACGGCCGCGACGTCCTGGCACCGGCCGCCGCCCACCTGCTGAAGGGGGGGGACCCGGCCGACCTGGGGGCCGCGACCGAGAAGTACATCACCCTCCGCAATTTCGAACCGACGCCGGCCGAGCACGGCTGCATCGGCGAGGTGATCTTTCGCGACGCCTTCGGCAACCTCATCACCAACATCAAGGACGAGCAGCTCGCCTCGCGCCCCGCGAGCGGCTGGATCGTCGAGGTCGGCGGGCGGCGGGTCGAGGGGATCGGCCGGACCTACGGCGACAGCCCGCCCGGCTCGCTGATCGCGCTGCTGGGGAGCAGCGGCTGGGTGGAGGTCGCCGTGGTCAACGGCGACGCCGGCCGGCTCCTCTCGGCGGGGCCCGGCACGACGGTCTGGCTCCGCCCCAGGTTCTGAAGCCGAAGCGACCTCCCGACGGGAACCCTCCCTCATGGCCGCCGCGCCGCCGTCCTCCGACGAACTCCGACCCCGCAGCGACGAACCGGACGTCGCGCCGCGGCCCGCCCGCCGCAGGTCGCCCGACTCGACCACCAGCGACGAGATCAGCGTCCTCCTTTCCTCCTCGTTGGATAGCCCCGAGCCCGACCCGATGCTCGGCGGATCCAGCTCGTGGGACCTGGCCCGCGCCGCGGCCCGTCAGGCCGACGATCCGGCCTCCCTCACAGATCCGACTTCCGGCCTCGACGTGGGGGTCGACCTCGCCGCGCCGGTCGAGCCGGCATCCCATCGCGAGGAGCCAGGAGCATCCGAACGGCCCCACGATTGGGCCGGGCTCCTGGTGCGCAGCTACGCCAGCGCCGTCACCCTGGCGCTCGGTTGGCTGCTATGGACCGGGAAAGCATCGCCCCCGCCGGCCGAACCCGCCCGAGAGGTGCCGGCCCGTCGCCGCGCGGTCGAGCCCCCCCCGTCGGCGGTCGCGACCGCCGCACCGGCCTCTCCATCCCTCCGGACGACCGGCCTGGGCAGGCCGGTCGTCGTCGACGGGCTGGAGGTGACGCCTCTCCTCGTCCTGCGCAGGGGCGTTCGGGCCGTCCGGAGCCTGGGCGAGGAGTCGCTGGTCCGCGAGCACGACGGCTGCCTGGCCCTGACGGTCCGGCTCAAGAACCTCTCCGCGGACGGGGAGCGGCTCCGGCCGATCGTCGCCGCGGACCTGGTCGACGGCGACGCCTTTGCGATCGACGCGCCGCCGGGCCCGCGGGTCGCCATGTTCGCGCTCGCGCCCGGGAGCGGATGGGCCGTCGAGGACCAGACCTTCCCGGAGGTGGGCCCCGGCGAGATCGCGGACGTGGTCCTGCTGAGCGAGCCGCTGGGCGATCGCCGCCTGTCGCCGGGGATGACCTGGCGGTTCCGCGTGGCGACGGATCCGGCGCGGGAGCGTCGCGAAGGGCTTGGCGTGACGTTCGGCCCGGACGACATCCCCTAACGTCGCGACGCGGCCCAAGCGGTCCAGACGGGGAGGCGGTCGGCCAGGTCGGCGATCGGGCGGCGGGCGAACTTGAGGCGGTCGCCCTCGCCCAGGATCTCGGCCAGGCGCGGCAGGTCGTCGCCGAGGAGTTGGGCGACGCGCGGGTCGGCCGCGAGTTCCTCGGTCGTCCGGGCGCGGAGGGTCGGGCCGAGTTTCGCGGCCAGGTCGGCCCGGAGCCGGTCGCAGAGCGCCAGCAGGTGCTCGTCGGGCGAGGCGTCGTCGGCGAGCGCGGCGGGAGTGAACGACGGGTGCCGACGGCCTCGCAGCCGCCGGGCCAGCCAGGCGAGCGCGATCGCGGCGACGAGACTGACGAGCAGCCAGGCCGCCGATGCCCCGCCGTCATCCCACGGCTCCGGGCCCGGGTTGGGCCGGGGGAGGACGAGGGCCTCGGTGCGGGGCTCGGCGGGGTTCGTTTGGATCACGGCCGCCTCCGCCGGGCGGCGCGACGTTCGAAGACGTCCATCAGGGTCCGGAGCGGCTCGGTCTCCGTCGACATGTCGTGGCCGTCGATCGCGGCCGAGGTGCACCAGCGCACGAATGCCTGCCGCCGCTCCTCGGCGCGGCGGGCGTAGGCGGTGCGACGGCGGCCGCGACGGGTGTCGACGACGCGGCCGCCGTCGCCCTCGGCCTCGCGGACGGCGATCACGCCCACGTCCGGCAGCCGTTCCTCCAGCGGGTCGACGACGCGGATCGCGACGACGTCGTGGCGGCGGCTGGCCTGCCGCCAGGGGCCGAGGGGCTCGTCGGGGAAATCGCTCAGGACCACCAGCATCGCCCGTCGCGACGTCCGCCGCAGCCGGGGGAGGGCCGCCTGGAGCTGCGTCTTGCGCGAGGTCGTCGGCGTGGCCACCAGCGCGCGGACGACCTGGGCGAGGTGGCGGACGCCGCCGCCGGCCGGGACCTCCAGCTCGATCTTGTCGCTGACGATCAGCAGGCCGACGCGGTCGCCGTTGTGGACGGCCGCCGTGGCCAGGAGCGCCGCGGCCTGGGCGGCGCGGTCGGCCTTGGTGCGGGCCTCGCGGCCGAACCGCATGCTGGCCGAGGCGTCGACGACCAGCCAGAGGACGAACGAGCGCTCCTCGACGTACCGCCGCACGAAGGGCCGTCCCTGCCGGGCGGTGACGTTCCAGTCCAGGTGGCGGACGTCGTCGCCCGGCTCGTAGGCGCGCAGCTCGGCGAAGGTCAGGCCCTCGCCGGGGCGGGCCCCGTGGTACGCGCCGGCGAGCTGCTGGACGCTCTCCGGCCGCACGCGGAAGCGCAGCCGTCGCGCCCGACGGACGATGGCCGCGGCGTCGACGGCCCGGCCATCGGGCTCGGGCGTCGATCGGCGGCGGAACGGCCAGAACATGCGGGACCTCCGATCCGGCTCAGACCTCGGCGAGGCTCGCCTTCCGTTCGGCGGCCGGCCCGGCGGCGGGGCGGGGCTTGCAGGGGTCGAGCGCCAGGCGGATCGAGACCTCCCACCGGCCGGACTCGTCGCCGACGACGTGCCAGTGGGGGATGACGGCGGAGGACTGGTAGACGCCTTCGAATCCCCCCTCGCTCTGGCTGACGGTCTCGATGGGCAGGCACCAGACGCCGCCCGGCTTCGACCAGGCCAGGCCGACGGAGAGGTCCAGCCACTCGTCGGACAGGCTCAGGCCCTCCAGGTGGGGCCGGTCGATGCGGGCGTCGAGCATCCCCAGGCGTTCGCCGGCCGGGGTCGCGTAGTAGCGGTCGTCGGCGTGCCCGGCCATGCCCGCGAGGTTGATCTCGACGGCGAAGTGGAGGCACGCGTCGGCCGGGATCTCCTCGATCTCGTATCGGACTTCCAGCTCCGAGGAGCCAGCGGCGGCCTCGATGGTCTTCCGGACCTTGATCGGCCGGCCGTCGGCCAGTCCGGGACGCTCCATCGCCAGGGAGACCCGCTTCCCCTCGCGCTTGACGCGGGCCATGTAGGCGCCGGCGACGAAGTCGCCGCGCTCGACGTCGCGGCAGGCGGCCAGGTCGTCGAGCGTCGCGTCCAGGGGATAGAAGTGGTCGACGAACGCCTTGCGGGGGTGGTCGTCGTAGACGAGGCGATCGTCCAGGTCGTCGTGCTTGAGGACGACCTTGTCGTCGACCCCTGCGTGGGCCGCGCCGTGCTCGGCGGAGCCGCGGGCCCGGATGACGTCGAGGATGGTCTGGTGGTAAGCCTCGGGCCGGCGGTCGAGCGTCGCCAGGACGTTCACGCCGGTCCCGCGGACGTCCAGCTCGTACAGGTGCCCCCCCTGGGCCGGCCGGACGAAGGCGATGAGCCGGTCGTTCTCGATCCGGACCTCCTGGCGGGCGTCGAGGTTGAAGTCGCCGACCTCCAGTTCGACCCGAGGGCCGGCCTTCCCCTCGGCCTCGTCGAGCGCGTCGTGGCAGGCGATGAGGGCCTGGTAGATCGCCCCGCGCAGGTGCGGCAGGTAGAGCCCGCCGAACGCGCCGTGCCAGTACGGGCAATTGCACTGGCCGCGGTACAGCTCGCGGCGGGCGGCTTCGAGGTAGTCCGGGTCGACGTCGGGTCGGGCGGAGACCTCGGCGAGCCGCTTCGAGAGGCCGAGCATCCGGGCGTACATCTCGTCGCTCTCGGGATACCTCGCCTTGAAGTTCCGCCAGAACCCGCCGGCGCGGAAGAACGGCTTGAGGTCGGCGGAGCGATCGTGCTGGCGGATCATCCGGGCGGCCTGCTCGTAGGCGCGGTGCCGCGCGGGGGGGAGGGCCCACTCGGTCATCTCGCGGTACGACCCGTCGGAGATGTACACCTTGCCCAGCGGCAGCGTCGAGTCGACCGTCCGGCCGAGGGTCGTGGAGGCGAGCCAGTCCTTGTTGCCGACGATCATGTCGCAGAAGCGGTTGAGCCAGCCGCGGGTGTAGACGTGGTTGTACGTCTCGGGCCAGCAGCCGAACTTCTCGCCGTCGTCGGCGAACACCACGGCCGCGCCGGGACGGCGGGCGGCGAGGCCCCGGAGGAATTCATAGGTGGCGTGCGGCTCCTGGAAAGGGATCGTGTACCGCAGCGTCTCCGACCCGGGGAAGATCTTGAGGAGCCGGCCCTCGTCCTCGGTGAGGTAGTAGCCGAACAGGTCGTCGCCGGAGACCCCCGCGCGTTCGAAGTGGAAGTCGTCGAGCACGGTGTACTCGACGCCGGCCTCGGCGACGGCCGAGACCATGTGCTGCTCCCAGACCCGCTCCGGGGTCCACATCCCGCGGACCTTCGCGCCGAAGGTCTCCTCCAGGTACGCCGTGTACGACCGGATCTGCCCGACGCGGTCGGCGTGGGGGATCATGGTCATGATGGGCTCGAAGTAGCCGCCGCCCAGGATCTCGACGCGGCCGGCCTCGACGAGCGCCCGCACTCGGGCGACGTAATCGGGTTTCTGGTCGACCAGCCACTCCAGCAGGGGGCCGGAGGTGTGCAGGCAGAAGGTGATCTCCGGGTATCGCTCCAGCACCTCCAGGAACGGCAGGTAGCTGTCGCGGTAGGCGGCCTCGAAGACGCCCTCGAAGTTCCCCACGGGCTGGTGGTTGTGCAGCGCGAGGATCAGGCGCAGGTTCGACATGGGTCGGCCTCGGTGCGTGAAGCGGGTGCGGTCGCGGGGAGTTTGTCGGGCGAGGCGAGAAGGCCGAGGGCCGCCCCGGGGACGCGAAGGGAGGGGCGGGCGTGGGGGCCGTTCTTGAGGGGCATCGCGCGTCCCGAGGGGCCACGGATCGGCGTCGATCGTCGGTCAGGAGGTCCCGGACGCGACCGGCCCGCCGGTCGCTCCCGCGCGGGGACGCCCGCCGGGGGCGTCGCCTCGACCTCGCGCAGGAAGGCCGCGGCCTGCTCGGGCGGGACCGGGTTGATGTAGAACCCCGAGCCCCACTCGAACCCCGCGACCTTGGTCAACCGGGGGATCACCTCGATATGCCAATGATAGTGCGGCAGCTCCGAATGGTCAAAGGGGGCCGTATGAACGATGTAGTTGTACGACGGCGAGTCCAGCGCGACCTCCAGCTTGCCGAGCACCTGATGGAGCACGTGCCCCAGGTCGTCCACCGCCGGGCCCTGGATGTTCTCGTAGTGGCTCTCGTGCGACTTGGGGACGATCCAGGTCTCGAACGGGAACCGGCTGGCGTAGGGGCAGAAGGCGGTGAAGTGGGGGGTGTCGAGCACCACCCGCTTCTCGACGGACGTCTCCTGCTGGACCATGTCGCAGTAGATGCAGCGCCCGCGGTAGTTGTAGAACTCCAGGGCGCCGGTCATCTCCTCCCAGACCGAGATCGGCACGATGGGGGTGACGATGAGCTGGCTGTGGGCGTGCTCCAGGCTGGCGCCGGCGTTCTCGCCCACGTTCTTGAACAGCATGCCGTGGACCAGCCGGCGGTCGCGCTTCAGGTCGACGAGGCGGTCGCGGTAGACCCACAGGACGTCGCGCACGGCCGACTCGGGGAGCGTCGCGGCCGTGACGTGGTGCGCCGGGCTCTCGATGATGACCTCGTGCGCGCCGACGCCCGCCATGCGGTCGTACATGCCGTCGCCGCGCTTGTCCAGGTCGCCCTCGATGGCGAGGGCCGGGAAGCGGTTGGGGACGACCCGCACGCGCCAGCCGGGGGCGTCCGGCCCGCCGTGGTCGCGATAGGCGAGGATCTCGGGCGGGGTCATCGCCTCGTTCCCCTCGCAGAACGGGCAGACCTTGGACGAAGTCCCCGCCGGCGCGACCTTGAAGTCGTGGGGCCGGCGCGCCCGCTCGTGGGCGATGATGACCCAGCGGCCGACGATCGGGTCCTTGCGAAGCTCGGGCATCCCTGTCCCTCCTTCCGATCGGTTCAGACCTGCCACATGATCCGTTCGAAGTCCGCCGAGGGGGTCGTCAGCTCGAACACCCCCTCGCGCGGGGCGCGGTCGAGGCTGGATTCCCCCTGGAGCAGTTCGACGTAAAAGCGGATCGGGTCGCCCGGCTTCAGATCGAGGCGGTCGAAGGGGACCGACATCTCGAAGATCGCCCCGCACGCGGCCGAGACCGTCGCGCCGTTGACCGTGGGATGGCCGGCGTGGTTCAGGTAGCCGACCGGCCTCGGCTGCGACGGCGCGACGACGACCACCTCGCGCTCGGCCGGGTCGACGAACCCGATCCGCAGGCGGTCGACGGCCGCGAACCGCTCGTCGGCCCGGCCGCCGTCGGCGTCGACCCGGACGAGGAACCGCTCGGCGTCGAAGCCGAACCAGACGACGTGCATCAGCCCGCGCGTGACCAGCGTCATCGTGCCGCGGTCGTTGCCGCAGACGTAGCGGGCACCGTCGATCCACTCGAAGTAGGTCGCGCGGCCGTCGATCCGGGCGTTCAGGAAGCTCCGCGGCTGGTCGTTGAGCGCCCTCGGCGCGGCGGCGCGGGAGATGGGCTTGAACAGCGAGCCCGGCGGGTCGCAGCCGAGGAAGGCGTAGACGTTCCGCAGGTGCTTGCGGAACAGGTGGTCGAACAGGGCGTCCTGGGCGCACGAGTGATCGTCGCCGTACCACCAGAACCAATCAGAGCCCTCGGCGATGTAGATCTCCTCCCACGCGCGGGCCAGTTGGGCCGGGTCGTGGCGGCCGGAGCTTTGCTCGCGGACGAGGAACTCGCGGGTCTCGTGCAGGGCGTCCCAGCCGGCGTTGTCCTCGGAGTGGCCGACCCAGATCGCGAAGTTGTGGCTGATCCAACTCCCGGCGAACAGGCGCTGGAGCGTGTCGCCCGGCGGGTGCTCGCGGAGATGGTCGCCGACCTTCACCGGCCGGATGCGCGGGTCGCGGACCGCGTTCTGGTAGAGCGAACGCAGGAACGAGACGCCGCCGTCGGGGAAGTATTCCCAGCAGTTCTCGCCGTCGAGGACCACGGGGACGACCGTCGCATGGTGGCCGTGGCAGGCGTCGCCGATGGCGTGTAGCTTGGCGAGGAAGTCGCCGGCCGCGACCGGCCCCGGGCTGCGCTGATAGTGGAAGCCCACCTGATCGGACATCGAGTGGTCGCGGAAGACGATCCCGAGGTTCGAATCCCCCTCGCGGACGTTCCAGGCGCGATAGAGCAGGTCGGGCCGGCGGACGTGCCCCCGGCCGTCGCGGCCGACGAGGCCGCCGGTGGAACAGCCCAGGATCTCCTCATCCGTCGCGATCCACTCGATCCCGTGGCGGGCGAGGAGCGGGATGAGGGCCTGGCAGACCGAGCCCTCGCTGGGCCACATCCCGCGCGGGGGCGCTCCGAACCGCCGCGTGTGGCTCTCGACGGCGCGGCGGACGTGGACCTCGGCGTCCTCGGGGTAGCCCTCGCGATAGGCGGGGAGCGAGACCTCGGGCATGGCCTCGCGCGCCAGCTTCTTGTCGAGGAGCAGGGGGAGGATGGGATGATAGTAGGGCGTGGTGGTCAGCTCCACCTGGCCGCGCTCGGCCAGCTTGCGGTGGAGCGGGACGACCTGGGCGAGCAGATTCTTCTGCTTGTCCAGCAGCCATCGCTTGTCCTCCTCCGAGTAGTCCCGCCCGCGGTCGCGGAACGCGGCCAGTTCGGGATCCTTCTCGAAGAGGAGGGGGTGGAACCAGGTCAGGTTCGACCAGACCTGGAGGTCGCGCACGTCCCGCGGGCGGAACCGCGTGCGGGCCTGCTCGGCCGTCTGGCTCCACGACGAGCGCATCATGTACAGCTCGTGGTAGCGCGCGTGGGGCCGGATCATGGTGTCTTCCGACGCCATGAAGAAGTTGTCGAGCAGGAAATACAGGTCGTCGCGGTCCAGGCCGTCGGCCGGCATGCGGGAGACCGTCAGGTGGCGGTCGGTCGCGCCGGCGACGTAGGCGTCGAGCTGGTGCAGCAGGCTGGGGACCAGGTTGATCGTGCAGTGAAACTCGGGGACCTCCTCCAGGTGGAGGGCCATCCCTAGATAATCCTTGGTCGCGTGCAGGCGCACCCACGGCATGGGGTTCTCACCCGTCGCGTCATCCGGGTAGTACGGCTGGTGCTGATGCCACATCAAGGCCAGCGCGACTTGCGACATCCTGCGATCCCTCGCCCTAAGAGTCGCCCCGTGCCGTCCCTGGCATGCGACGGGGGCACTCTATTAAGGCTCGGAATGCGGGCCGGGGGACTTGAATGGATCCCGGTCGATCACGCCGAGGCGGCCGCCTTCGCGCCCTCCTGGGCAAGATGCGGCCGTTTGCGCCGGGCGATCTCCCGGTAGACCTCGACGTACTTCCGGGCCGAGCGGTCCCACGACCAGTCGGTCGACATGCCGGCGTGGACGAGCTTTGACCAGGCGTTGCGGTCGCGCCAGGCGTCGAGGACGCGGGCGAGGGCCTCCCACAGGGCGGCGGGGGTCGGTTCGCGGAAGACGAAGCCGGTCGCAGCGCCGTCGGCGAGGGTGGCGGGCGTGAGGTCGACCACGGTATCGACCAAGCCGCCCGTCGCGTGGACGACGGGGACGGTGCCGTGGGCCAGGCTGTAGAGCTGGTTCAGGCCGCAGGGCTCGAACAGGCTGGGCATCAGGAAGACGTCGGCCCCGGCCTCGATCTGGTGCGCCAGGGCGTCGGAGAACCCCAGGTGGGCCCAGACCTTGTCCGGGTATCGCTTCGCGAGCCCTTCGAGCAGGTCGTGGTACTTGGGATGGCCGGTCCCCAGGACGACGAGCTGGACGTCCAGGCCCAGGAGGCCGTCGGCGACGTCCGCCAGCAGGTCCCATCCCTTCTGGGGGTCGAGGCGGCCGATCTGGGCGAAGAGGGGGACGTCGGGGCGGACGGGGAGCCCGGCGTGCTCCTGGAGCCATGCCTTGCAGGCCGCCTTGCCCGTCGCGACCGTCTCCACGTCGTAGGGCTTGGCGATCATCGGCTCGCGCATCGGGCTCCACGACCCGACGTCGATCCCGTTGACGATCCCCCGGAGGTCCGCCCGGCGCTCGCGGAGGATCCCATCGAGGCCCGCCCCCTGGCGCTGGGTCTGGATCTCCTCGGCGTATGTGGGGCTCACGGTCGACAGGAAGTCGGCGTGGATGAGCCCGGCCTTCATGAAGCTGAGCTTGCCGTGGAATTCCAGGGAGGTGTGGTTGAAGTAGTCCCAGGAGAGGCCGGTGAGCGGCACGTCCCAGTGCCAGAACAGCCCCTGGTAGGCGAGGTTGTGGATCGTGAACAGGGACCCTGCGCCGGCCAGGCCGGGGGCGTCCTTGTAAAGGGTCTGGAGGTAGAGCGGGATCAGTCCGGTCTGCCAGTCGTTGCAGTGGAAGACGTCCGGCCGGAGCCCCAGGGCCGAGACGGCCTCCAGGACGGCTCGCTGGAAGAAGACGAAGCGCTCGCAGTTGTCCTCGAAGTCGTGCCCCAGGTGGCCGTAGAAGCCGTCGCGGTCGAAGTAGCGCGGCTGATCGACGAGGTAGACGGGGACGTCGGAGCCGGGGATGCGGCTCTCGAAGACGTGGCCGGAGATGGTGGCGGCACCGACGGGGACGCGGAGCGGGACGCCGGTGCCGACCAGCTCGGGGCCCTGGTCCCAGACCTTGCGGTAGCACGGGATGAACAGGGCGGCCTCGTGTCCGAGGTCGGCGACGGCCCGGGGGAGGGCCCCCGCGACGTCGGCGAGGCCCCCCGTCTTGGCGAACGGGACGCCCTCCGAAGCGACGAAGACGATGTTCACGACGCGCCGTCCCTCGGGGATGCTCGGACCCCGAGCCCCGACGAATCGCACGACGCCGGGGATGGTTCCGAAGGTGGTTTCCGCGCCGATCGGCGGGGGACCAGCCCGTTCCATGTTAGGAGAGACGGCCGGCCCTCACAACCACTCATCGGTCCCCGGTCGCCTCGGCATGAAGTCCGGCGGGCTTCGGATTCATCCCATCAGACCGGGTGCCTCGGCCCTGCGGCGATCGGCCGAGGGTCGACCGACGGGTCGTCGGCCGGGTAGTGCTCGAAGACCCAGCGTCGGAAGCGATCCGGCGCGTGCGGCAATCCTTCCGCCTTGAGCCAGGCGGCGTACTCGTCGATCGGCTCGTGCAGGCGCTGGGTGCCGAGGACGGGGAAGTGGCCGTAGAAGGCGGAGAAGCCGTCCATCGCCCGCTCGGGGGGGAGGCCCAGGACGGTCAGGTTGTAGACCACCGTCGCCAGCCCCGTGCGATCGGCGCCGGCCCGGCAGTGGATCAGGAGCGGCGGGCGGGCCGCGGCGAGGACGTCGATCAGGAGCAGCAGCTCGCGCCGGGTCGGACGCCTCACGGCGCTCAGCGGGAGGTCGTAGAAGTCCACGCCGGCCTCGCGCGCGCCCCGGACCTCCTCGACGTACCAGCGATCGGTCGCCTCGCCGCCGCGGAGGTTGAGGATGGAGGCCAGCTTGCGCTCCTCGATCAGCCCCCCCACCCAGCCGCCGGGGGTCGAGGATCGATAGGCCCGCCCCGGGGCGATCTCGCCGAGGTTCAGGCTGACGTAAGGGCGGATCGCCAGAGTCGCGAAGAAGAGGGCGACGGCCAGCCCGAAGAGCTGGGCCGAACGGCGGAAGTATCGCCTCGCGCGCCCCGGAGGCGTCGCGTCGGGCGACGGCGGGCGGTCCGCCGAGCGTCGCAGGATCATCGATTGGGACCTCCTTCATCGCCGGCCTGGGGACGAAGTTCATCTTGGGCCGGGGCCCCCGCGGGGTCAACCCGACCTCATGGCGAAGGCCGCCGCGAGCCGGGACGACGGGCGTCCTGGTTCGCGGCGGCCGGGGTCGGCGTCAGGCGATCGGGAGGATCAGCGGGCGCCGGGCTGGGTCAGGAGCGAGGGCGACGTGGTCGTCGCCGCGCCCGTCCCTCCGACGTTCGCCCCCTGCTGGAGGTACTGGATGCTCCGGAAGGTGAACGTCGCCTGGAGCATCGAGTTGATGACCGTCTGGAACGGCGCCGCGAGGCGGTCCAGGAAGATCGTCGTGCGGACGATCGGGTCGCGGTAGACGACCAGACGGTCGCCGGGCATGATCTGGTAGTTCGTGGTCGGGTCGCCGGCGCTGGTGATCGCGGCCAGGTTCACCGGCAGGGTCTGCTCGCAGCACGCGCCCGGGGGGGCGGGGCGGACGAGCCGGATGTTCTGGGGCGCGGCCGTGGGCATCAGGCCGCCGGCGTACTGGATGGCGTCGAGCACCGTCTCGTTGCCGGTGATCGGCAGCTTGCCGGGGGCGCCGACGTCGCCCAGGACGTAGTAGTTCTTGCTGTTGTAGGCCGTGACGTCGACGAACACCCGGTCGGAGTCACGGGGGTCGATCTGGATCGGCTTCCCGGTCTTCGGGTCGAAGTCCCACAGGCCGAGCAGCTCGTCGGTCAGGTACTTGCGCAGGTGGAGGACGACCTTCTCCTTCACCTCGGGGATCGTGAGGCCGGCGACGTAGACCTCGCCGTAGAAGCCCAGGGTGATCTTGCCGTCGGGCCGGACCAGGCGCTCGCCGGAGATCGGCCGGCCTTCCAGGGCGTCCAGCACCTCGACGAGGATCAGGTCCGGGGGCTCGACGACGTAGTCGGGCATCGAGACCTTCTTGAACTCGGTCGGGATGTTGCTGTTGGCGATGGTCTCCTCGGGCGTCTTCACCGTCTGGCAGCCGCAGGCGGCGCAAACGGCCAGCAACATCGCCACCCGGCCGGCCCGGCGGATACTCCCTATGCGTTCCATGCCTTCTCCTCCCGGCGTTCCGAGACCGGCTCGGCGGGGACCCCGCGCCCGGCCCGAGCGGCCGTCGCGGTCCTTCGCGACGTCTTCCGCTCGTCAGAGATCCCCGATCGTATTCCCTAACCTTCTTCGGCGGCCGTGGCAGGGGACCCTTATCGAGGATCCGACGTTCGGCCTTGACACGACCTACAATCGGCATAATGCCGCGCCCGCTCAAATCGAAACCCCGCAAGCCCGTTTATCGGGCCGATTCGGGGAAGAAGCCGGCGCCCCGGTTGTAGTATCGGCCGTTCGTCGCCCGGTTCGTCGGCCTGGACACGTTGACCGTCGTTCCTCGGCCGTAGCGACTGAAATAGTTCGACGCCTGGCCCGCCGGCAGCCGCAGCGTCGACCGCTTCTCGGCCAGTTCGCGGACGTTGAGATTCCCGGGCGTCGCCCCCCCGCGGACCCCGCTTGCCCGCCCCGAGCCGATGCCGGTCATGCGGCTCGCCATGGACGCGGCCGTCAGCCCCGCCTGGCCCCGCGAGAGCGGCACCCCGGTCCCCATCATCATCTGGGCCGCCAGCGGATCGACCATGACCGCCTGGCCGTTCCCGTTGAACATCACGGTCGGCTCGTTGGATGTCGCCTGCGCCCCGGCCGTGCCGCACGCCGTCGCCATGATCGCCGCCGCCCCCAGAAACCACCTCGATCGACCCTGCATGGTTCCTCCCTTCCGAATGACGTTCCTGGCTCTCCTCCTCCCTTCATCGGATCGATGGCGCGACCGTTCCAGTCATTCTCACGCCGACGACCCCGACATCCCCTAGTTCCCGGACCACCGCGGGATGCCGAATATTCGCAATCTATGTAATGTCCCGAAGCTACGCCAATTAGCCAGTTTGTCTGGAGGCCGAGAAGCCCTGGACCCGAATCGAAGGGCATGAGTCGTTGGGACGGCCTCCCCCAGGAGTCCCGGAGGCGGAGCGTACACCCGATTCGGACGAGGCAAGGAATGCGCACGAAATCGCGGAGAGGGCTTCTGGGCCCGCTGGTGCTCGCGGCGCTGGCGGGGATGATCCTGTCGGAGTCGGCCCAGGCGCAGCAGACCGGACTGTTCCCGCTGGCCCCGATTAAGCGGAAGCGGGTCCCCTGCAATCAGGAGGATCCGGTCTACCGCATCTACAAGGATCAGTACTTCGGCTACCATCCGACCCTTTGGCGGCCGTTCCCCAGCGGCTGGGGCGCGCCCAGCCCCGAGGCCCCGGATCGCGCGGCGTCGTTCAAGGCGATCCCGCTCGACGAGCCTCCGGCCTACATGAGGGGGGATGAGGAAGGCGGAGAGCCCGGCGACGAGCCGCAGGACGATCGCCCGCCGGCGCAGCCGAACGGGGATCGCCGCAATCCGGCCCTGCCGACGCCCCCGCCCGAGGACAATCGCAGCCCTTTCGAGATGGACGAACCCGGGGCGGCCCCGCGGACGGAGACGCCCCCCCGCCAGGCCCCCGCGACTCGCGCCGAGCCGGGCATCCCGGACGTCCCGGCCGACGACCCCAACCGATCGCCGTTCGACCCGCAGGCCGGCCCGCGCCCCGCGCCTTCGACGCCCGAGCTGTCTGCTCCGTCGCCCGCCCCGGCCGCGGCCCGGACCGGTCGCACTCGGCGTTCGGCCGAGGTCGACGCCGATCAGGCCGGCTCGCCGCTGCTGGCGATGCCCGATCCGGGCCTCGACCAGCCGTACGAGGCCCCGGACCTCGGCCGCGCCGCTGCGGCCCCCGGGGGGCACGACCACGCCAAGTCCGCCCCGCGCCGCAATCGGCTCGCGGCCGTGATGGACAACCTCGGCTGGACGGCGGTCCGGCGCTGAGGTCGCCCGACCGGGCCCCGGAGCCATGGGGCCCGGTCGATCGGGATCAGTCCGACGCCGCCGAGTCCAGGAGGACGACGTTGTCCACCCGGCAGACGACGTCCTGGAAGTCGTCGTTGGTGGAGTATTCCCACCCGATGATGTAGCTGTCGGGGACGACCTTCCCCGTGGCCTTGTCGCGATGGGGGTAGATCATCGCCTTGTAGGGCTGCGACGCCAGCCGCTTGTTGACGCGGGCGACGGCCGTGGGCTCGGAGAATACGCCGCCGTCGTCCAGGCCGTCGTTGGAAACCCAGAGGCCGAACGGGGCGTCGCCCGGGTCGAAGGCGAGCTTCGCGCCCTCCTCCAGCGGCGGCGGCAGGTTGTCTCCCGTCGCCAGGTCGTTCGTCGTATTCTTGAACGTATAAGTCCACGTCTCCGTCTTCGTCGGGGGCCCGTCCTTCGCCGGACGATACCAGCCGCCTCGGTTGCGCGTCTCCAGCCCCAGCGCGATGACGGGGGTGTAGGTGACGGGCCCGTCGGCGGCCCGGCGGAAGAGGGCCCGGACCTCGGCGGGATTCTCGCGGGCCGGGTTCAGCAGGTCGCCGAACATCGAGAGGCCGTAGCGGTCGCGGAGGACGACGGCCCAGTCGGGCTCGTTCGGCCCCGGCGCCACCTTCGGCTGGGCGGGCGACTGACCGGACGCGACGGCGGCGATCGCGGTCACCAGGCCGACGGTGGCGATGCGGGAGCGGGTTCGGGTCTTCATGTCATGCGGCTCCTCGGCTGACGTCGATCCAGGGCAACGGCGAACGAGGCCGACGGACGGCGAACGCGGCGAGGCCGAGGGTCGCGGCCAGGCCGGCGGCGGAGATCATCAGGCCGACCCGGAACGAGTCGGGCTCGTAGCTGAAGACGAGCCGGTGCGTCCCGGCCTCGACGGCCGCGCCTCGCATCATGCGGTTGATCCGGTAGATCGGCGCGGGGCGGCCGTCGATCGTGAGCTTCCATCCGGGGTAGTAGACGTCGGCCAGCACGACGATCCCCGGGGTCTCCAGGGTCGCCTCCAGCTCGACGCGGTCCGACCGAGGATACGCCACGCGCACCTTCTCCGACGCCCGCACCGGCGACCGGCGGGCGTAGGGGGCCAGGTCCGTCGCGTCGTCGGCCTCGACCCAGGCGACCTGGCGCAGGTCGCGGGCCACGCGGTTCGGGTCGCGCCAGATGGGGTCCTGGTCGTCGTACATGATGTCCTGCATCGGCCCCGCGCGGTCGCCTCGGGTGAGGCCCGAGATCCGCGTCAGGGGCTCGGCGGCGTGGACCACCCAGGCGCGGGGGTACTCGCGGCGGTTGCGGCGCACCTGGTAGTCCTTGGTCTCGACCCACTCCTTGGCCTTCGCGACGACCTCGGGCGTCTCGGGGCCTTCCTCGCGGCGGGGGTGGACGATCTCCGTGTCGAAGAGGAAGCTGGCGATCCCGCGGTTCTCGTCCATGTAGTCGTTCGTGGCCGAGGGGAGGATGAAGTAGCGGGTGTTCCACATGTCGAACGACTTGCGCGGGAAGTAGACGACCTTCTCGCCCGGCTTGATCTTCAGCGCGACGGCGAACTCGGGGCTGGTGGAGTAGGGGAAGCCGCCGAAGAACCACTCGTAATCGTACAGCTCGGCGACGCCGATCGTGTGCGTGTACTCGACGCCCAGGTTGATGCCGTACTTGGGCTGGATGGTGTCGCGCTCCCACTGCATGAAGTCGCGGACGCGGTCCGGGGACGATTTGGTCCCCCAGCCGACGGGGTTCCAGACCGGCGACCGATGGATCCGGTACGGCCCGTCCGCCGGCTTCTCGGCCTCGGCGGCCTTGATGACCTTCAGGACCTCGGGCTCGACCTCGAACATCGATTGCGGCGCCGTGGCGATCATCGCGCGGTTCGCCCACGCCAGGTCGGCTGTCAGCAGCACCAGCACCGCCGCCCCCGCCGCGGCGGGTCGTCTCGCCGCGAGCTTCGCGACGCCGAACACGGCCGCCGCCACGGCCGCGGCCTGGGCCAGGCCGGCCAGCGTCTCGCGCCGGGCCGCCGTCGGATTGAACGGGCCGAACGCGCTGGAGAGCGTCGATGTGCCCAGGGTTTTGAAGAGGGCGTCGAGGCCGAGGAACGCGGCCAGGAAGGCGACGGCCGACAGCCCGACGAGCCCCGCGGCCAGCCGCTTCACGGGCCGCGACCGCCCCCGGACCAGGTCGTCCCAGCCCAGGCCCGCGAGCGCCGCGAGGCCCAGGACGGAGAACGTCATCAGCTTGCTGGGGAACCGGAACTGGCGGAAGGCGGGGAGGAACGTGGTCATCGCCCAGTACAGGCCGCCGTCGCCGTCGCGGAGGTAGCCGTCCTTGCGGAGCGGCGGCTCGCGCACCGGGTCGAGCGGGCCGACGGCGGGCGTACCCAGGTGGAGCGTCTTCGCCGCGAGCCGGGTCGCCCAGATCGGGCTGGTGAACTGGCCGAAGCTCCCCAGCAGCGTGATCGCCACGATCCACGACAGCCAGACGCGCGTCGCGCGGCCGCGCCGGAACGCCAGCGCCGGGAGGGCTAAGAGGACGATCGCTCCGCCCAGGTAGAGCGAAGGCGTCCAGACCTTCCCGCGCTCCTCCGACAGCTTGATCAGGTCGATCCAGCTTGCATTGCCGTGGAAGTAGCTGCCGAAGGCGTTGGGCCAGAACATCTCGACGACCCGGAACGGCTCGACGCTGAACGGGTAGATCTCGTGCGGGCCCTCGGCGGCGGCGCGGACGGTCTGCTGGGTGAACTCGATCACCGGCAGCAGTTGCGCCGCGGTGATCGCCGCGGCCAGCGCGCCCGCGACGCCAAGCCCGACCGTCAGCCGCCACAGCGTTCGCCTCGCGGCGGTCGGCTTCTTGCGCCCGAAATAGAAGGCGATCGCCACGGCCCAGGCGAGCGGCACCGCCTTCGGCGCCCAGAGCATCCAGGGGAGGGCGGGTGTCGGCTGGTCGGAGGGATGGGGGGGACGGAGCCCGGGCGCGTAGGCCGCGACGACCAGCGTGACGGCCGTCCAGGCCGCCATGCCCAGCAGCACGAGCGCGACCACCTTTCGCCCGCCCGAGGGGCGAACGGGCTCGTCCGGGGCTTCGTCGCGGAAGGCCCGCCCTCCGGTTCGCGCCGAGGCCGCCGCGTAGCCCAGCGCGCACAGACCCAGCAGGTACGCGGCCTGGGGATCGCCGCCGAGCGCCTGCATCGCCAGGACGACGGCCAGGCCCGCGAGGGCCATCCGGCTCCCGTTGCGGAGCCAGCGATCCACGGCCAGGAATCCCAGGGGGAGCCACGCCGCGCCGACGAGGTAGATCACGTTGCAATACTGGAAGAGGATCGGCCCGCAGAAAGCATACGACAGCGCCGACAGCCCCGAGCCGACCCAGCTCGTCCCCCACGACCGCATCAAGGCGAGCATCGCGACGAACGTCAACGCGACGTGGCCGACGATGTAGACCCGCGCCGCCCAGGCATAGGGCAGGAGCCCGTACACCACCTTCCCCGGGTAGAGGACGGCGGCGGTGGGGTTGCCCATCAGGGGCATCCCGGAATTCTCCTCGGGCTCCCAGAGCGGCCAACGGCCCTCGCTCCACTCGCGCTGGACGCGCTCGTAGAGGGGGTAGTAGTAATGGGCGGCGTCTCGATAGGCGAACTGGTGGTCGTCGAAGAACACCCGGTGGAAGCAGGCCAGCAGCAGGGCGGCCAGGCATGCGAGGACCAGGGCGATCGTCGGGGCGGACGGGCGGTTCATGGAGGCGTCTCGGGGCGCTCGGGCGGGTCGACGCGACCTAATGTATCACACCCGGAGGCGCGCGAAGACGCCCGGCGTCTCGGGATCGAGGACGCCGGGCGTCTTCCGCGTTCAGGGCTCGCGCCGACGGGTCACATCCCCGGCGGGGTCAGCGCCTTGACCGGGTCCGGCGACGAGCCGTCGGGGCCCGGGGGGAGCTGGGCGGGGATCAGCTCGGCGGTGGTCTTCACCTCGCCGGTCAGGGCGTGCATGAAGGCGATGACGTCGGCGACCTCTTCCTTCGTCAGGTTGAGCGGCTTCATATCCTTGTCGAGCGACGGGTTCGGGTTGCCGCCCTTGTTGTAGTGATCCATCACCTCTTCGAGCGTCTTCAGGCTGCCGTCGTGCATGTACGGCCCGGAGAGGGCCGCGTTGCGGCAGGTCGGGGTCTTGAAGGCGCCCAGGCTGTGGTCGCCCTTCTGGCCGATCGGCTCCGGGGCCCAGCGGCCGGGGTCGGCGTGCTTCTTCTTCGCCTCATCCCAGCCGACGCCCAGGTTGTGGAACTCCTCGTCCGAGAAGTTGGCCCCGACGTGGCAGAGGGTGCATTTGGCCTTCTGAAGCTCGACGGTCGGCTCGTACTCGTCCTGGGGGCTGAGCCGCAGGCCGAACAGGACCATCCCGCGCTTCTCGCTCTCGTTCAGGGCGTCGAGGTCGCCGGTGACGTACTGGTCGTACTTCGAGTTCCCAGATAGGGCCGCCACGCGCTCGAAGGTGGCGATGGCCTTGGCCATGCCGTCCAGGGTGACGTCGGTGCCGAAGGTCTTGCGGAACATCTCGCGATAGGCCGGCACCTCGCGGAGCCGCTTGACGACGTCCTCGTGCTTCTGCTCGCCCATCTCGATCGGGTTGACCATCGGGCCCTGGGCCTGGCCCTCCAGGCTGGGCGACCGGCCGTCCCAGAACATATTCTTTCCGTAGGCCGTGTTGAAGACCGTCGGGGCGTTACGATTGCCGCGCTGGCCGTCGATGCCCGTCGAGGTCGCTCCGCCGTCGCTCCAGCCCTTGTCCGGGTTGTGGCAGGTGGCGCAGCTCACCGTGCCGTCGAGCGAGACGCGGGGGTCGAAGTAGAGGAGCCGGCCCAGTTCATACTTCCCCTTCGTCAGCGGGTTGGAGACCGGCACGACCGACTTGGCGGCGAGCGGCGGCAGGCCGCGGGGGGCCTTGACGACCAGCGGCTCGTCCTGGATCAGGCTGGGATCGGAGCGCTGCCAGAGGAACTCGGCCGGGCTGGCCGGATCCTCGTCGGCCGGCTTGTTGGGCTCGTCCTGCAACATCGCGAGGACGCGGGGGGGGCCGCCGGCGCTCGCCGTCATCGACTGCTGGAGCAGGACCAGGCCGGCGGCCAGCAAGAGGCCCGGGACGATCAGCCAGCGCGTTCTCGTCTGCATCATGAACCGACTCCGGATGGGGAGATGCCGAACAAGGTCGGGAGCCGCTTCAAGGGGCGCGGCGTCCCACGGCATGCGGCGGCCGGCCCTGTGGCGGGGCGAGGCCGTCGCGGTCGCATCGCATCACTTCCGTCTCTTGGCCAGGAACTCGTCGGCGTTCCGGCGGGCCCGCTCGACCAGCGCGTCTCCGCGGGCGGCGACGTACCGGGCCGGGCCCCCCTTGTCGGCCACCCGGGCCGGCGCGGAGGGCGTGTCGACCATCTCGGCCGCGCCCCAGGGGCAGACCTGGGCGCAGTGCCGGCAGCCGATGCAGCGGTCGAGGTCGATCTCGCAGAAGCTCGCGACGCCCGGATGGATGTCGCCCGGCACCGGGTCGATGCAGGCGACCGGGCAGACCTCGACGCACGCCCGGCACCCCGAGCAGGCGTCGGCGTCGATGACCGCCACGACCTTGGGGACGGCCTTCCGGGGTTTCGTCGCCGACGTTGGGACCGACATCGCCGTCCTTCCCGAATCGAACGCGGGCCACACCCTGGCCTCGCTTCGGGGCCGAGTCTCTTATATCGTATCGGCGAGGCCCCAATCAAGAATCATTCTCGATTCCAGCAGGTGGCGACGTGAAGCAGACGCCCAGGACCGGACTGACCGGCGAGATGATCGTGGAGGTCGTCGAGGAGAACTGCATCAACTTCGCCGACGACCGAATGCCCCCCGTGCTCTCGACGCCCTGGTTGGTCGCCTACCTGGAGTTCGTCGCCCGCGACGCGCTCGCGGCCTGCCTGGAGGACCACGAGCGGAGCGTGGGCTCCCTCGTCGAGATCGAGCACCTGGCCCCCAGCCCGATCGGCTCCCGCGTCACCTGCCGCGCGCGGGTGATCCACGTCGACGGGGCCTCCGTGACGTTCCGCATCGAGGCGTTCGACGAGAAGGAACCCGTCGCCCGCGGCCTGCACAAACGCCACGTCATCGACGCCGACCGATTCGCCCGCCGCGTAGCCAAGAAGCGCGACGCGAGAGCATGAGTGCTGATCGTTCGTGAAGGCTTGGTACGGCCCTTCGGTGCGAGAGGCCGGAGGAGGGCCCATCGTCGCGCGCCGGCCGACGCGAAGCCTGCGGCGGCCGGCTCGCAACGGCGTCCGGGTGAAGACGATTGTCATCCGGCCCCCCTGCAGCTATAATCTGGCGTTGAGATTCATTCTCATCGGCAGCCCTCGGGCTCACATCACGAAGGTCGAGGATCGAGCATGATCGCGCAGATGCCGGCGGTGCAGGGGGAGGAGACGGGGGAGATGGTCCCGCTGGCGCTGCTCCGGGCCGGGCAGACCGGCCGCGTGGGCGAGGTCCTGGGGAACGTCGAGTTGGTGCATCGGCTGCGCGAGATGGGCCTGTATCACGGCGCGACGGTCCGGATGATCCGGCCGGGCAGCCCCTGCATCATCGGGCTGGACGGCCAGCGCCTGGGCTTCCGGGGCGACGACCTGGCGCGGGTGCTCGTCCGCGTGCCGGCGATGGCCTCCTGAGCGATCGCGACCCGATCCGCCGAATTTCGAGCCTGCTCGCCGGGACGGGATCTCCGTCCCGTTTCCTTTTCCCTCCTCCCACGCGAAGCCGCCCGCCATGCCGATCGCCTCGGACAAGTCGACGTGGACGATCGCCCTGGTGGGCAATCCCAACACCGGCAAGTCAACCCTCTTCGGGGCCCTCTCGGGGCTCGCCCAGCGCACGGGAAACTATCCCGGCGTGACAGTCGAGAAGAAGACCGGCGAGGTCATCCACGACGGCCGCCGCTGGCTCCTCGTCGACCTGCCGGGCACCTACAGCCTGTCCCCACGCTCGCCCGACGAGATGGTGACTGTGGACGTCCTGCTGGGCCGTCGCGGCGACGTCCCGCCGCCCGACGTGATCGTCTGCGTCGCCGCCGCCGGCAACCTGTCGCGGAACCTCTACCTGGCGAGCCAGGTGCTCGAGCTCGGCCGCCCCGTCGTGATCGCCCTCACGATGAACGACCTGGCGGAGGCCGAGGGGACGAAGGTCGACGTGGAGGCCCTCGCGCGCAACCTGGGCGTTCCGGTCGTCCCCGTGCAGGCCCGTCGCGGCGAAGGGCTTGAGGCGCTGAAGGATGCCGTCGAGAAGGCGGGCGCGGGAGCGGCGCCGGCGTCGGCCGACGTGTTCCCCGAGGAATTCCGCCGCGAGGTCGACGGCCTGGCCGCGACGATGGACGGCACCCCCCGCTATCTGGTGGAACGCCTCCTGCTCGACGCCGGCTCCTACGTCGAGGAGGGCCTGGGACTGGCCGGCAGGGAACGCGATGCGCTCCGATCGCGGCTCGAAGCCGCCCGGGCCCGCCTCGTCGAGGTCGGCTGGAAGACGCCGGACGTGGAGACGGCTTCGCGCTTCGCCTGGGTCGCCCGGGCGACCGACGGGACGGTGATCCACGCGGGCGATCGGGGGCCGAGGGTCGTCGATCGCGTCGACTGGTTCCTGACGCACTGGTTCTTCGGCTCGCTGGTCCTGATCGGCGTCCTGCTGCTGACTTTCAGCGCGGTCTTCTCCTGGGCGAACGTCCCGATGGACTGGATCGACGCCGGCTTCGCCTCCCTGGGCGAATGGGTCGAGGCGACGCTGCCGGAGGGGCCCATCCGCGACCTGATCGTCGGAGGCGTCGTGGCGGGCGTCGGGGGCGTCGTCATCTTCCTCCCCCAGATCCTCATCCTGATCGGCCTGCTGTCGATCCTGGAGGAGTGCGGCTACCTCGCCCGCGCGGCCTACCTGATGGACCGGATCATGGTCCACGTCGGGCTGAGCGGACGGTCGTTCATCCCGCTCCTCTCCTCGTTCGCCTGCGCCATCCCGGGCGTGATGGCGACGCGGACCATCGAGGATCGCCGCGACCGGCTGACGACCATCCTGATCGCCCCGCTCATGAGCTGTTCCGCCCGCCTGCCTGTCTACACGCTGCTGATCGGCGCCTTCATCCCCGCGCGGGCGTACCTGGACGGCTGGATCCAGCTCCAGGGGCTGACGCTGCTGGGGATGTACCTGGTGGGCGTGGTGGTGGCGGCGGCGATGGCCCTGATCCTGAAGCGGACGCTCCTGCGCGGCGGCACGCCGGCCTTCGTGATGGAGCTGCCCGCCTACCAGTGGCCGTCGCCGTTCGTGGTCGTCCGCCGGATGCTCGATCGGGCGTGGGATTTCCTGTCGAACGCCGGCACGATCATCTTCGCCGTCTCCGTCGTCATGTGGGGCCTGCTGTATTACCCGCGGCTTTCGGCCGAGGACATGGCCCCGCTGGCCGCCCTGCAGGCGCAGGCCGAGGCCGAGATGGAGGCGGCGAAGTCGTCCGGCGACGAGGAGGCCGCCGCCGCGGCCGAGGCGGCCGTGAAGGAGGCCGAGGACCACATCGCCGGCGCGCAGCAGCGGCAGAGCATCCTGGGCCGGATGGGCCGCTGGATCGAGCCCGCCGTCCGTCCCCTGGGCTGGGACTGGCGGCTCGGCGCGGCGGCGCTGGCGTCGTTCCCGGCCCGGGAGGTCGTCGTCTCCACCCTCGGCGTAATTTTCGACGTCGGCGACGAGGTGGAGGACGAGAACGAGCAGAGGCTCGTCCAGGCGGTGCAGTCGGCCTCGTGGCCCGACGGCCGGCCCCTGTTCACGATCCCGGTGGCGCTGTCGGTCATGGTCTTCTTCGCGCTTTGCGCCCAGTGCGTCTCCACGCTGGCGGTGATCTGGCGCGAGACCGGGAGCTGGACCTGGCCGGCGATCGCCTTCGCCTACATGACGGGCCTGGCGTATATCGGGGCCCTGCTGACTTACCAGGTCGGGACGCGGCTGTTCTCCTGAATGCGAGGTGGATCATGGGCTGGCAGGACATCGTCGCGATCGCCGCGGTCCTCGGGGCCGTCGGGTACCTCGCGAGCCTGGTGTGGAAGGGCGTCTCGGGCGAGCGGAAGGGCTGCGGCTCGGCCTGCGGCAAGTGCTCGGCGTCCGAGCCCGTGGAGGTCGTTTCGATCGGCCCGGCGAAGGCGTCGCCGCCCGGATGACCGTCGTGATGAATTCATTCGGATCAAGATTGCATCGCAAACGACCGCGATTCAGCCTTGAAGCGCGGCCGTCCGCGCCGATAGAGTGATCTCGCCGTGCAGTTCGATCCGGTCCGGCTCCGCCTGTCTCCATTCCATGACGGGGCCCCGATCCAGCGAGCGACGATCCCGACCCCATGACGCCCCGACGCGCCAAGGTACCGCTGCTCGCGCCCCGACTGTGGGCGGCCCTCTCGGCGACGGCTCTGGCCCTCGCCTGGGGGGTCGATGCGCGCGCCGGCTGCGTCGGGCGGTCCCACCCATCCGAGCAAGTTCCGTCGGCGGTCGTAAACTTGTCCGCCGAAATCTTCGGGGAGTCGTCCGCACCGCTCAGGCCCGCCGGATGCACCGGGGCGTTCTGCGGGAAGCCGAGTGCGCCCACCGGCATGGACTCCAGCGGGGGCGTCGATCTCCGCGTCGAGTCGTGGGCCTGCTGCACGCTTCCACCTAGCCCGGATCGTGACGGCGGTTCCCGCCTGATCGCCGAATCCGACGACCCTTCCCCCGCGACGCAGCGGGACGCCCTCGTCGAACCGCCCCGATAATCGCCCGCTTCTCGCGCCCTCGGTGCGCGCTGAGCGCGCCCATCGGCTTCGTCCCCGCGCCGCACCCTCGGCCTCGCGGCGTTTCGGCGCGATGACGCCGTCGCATCCCGGATCTTGACGCCGATCCCGCGCGTCCGCGTCCTGGCGCGGACCGTCGCGCCTCGCCGCGGCCTCCGTCCTATTCCGACCCGCCCATTCCGATCGAGGAGTGATTTCATGGCTTTGCAACGATTTATGCTCGCGGCCTCGCTGCTCGCCGCCGCCGCCCCTGCTCCCGCCGGCGACGAGCCCACGCCGCCGCCCGTGGCCGTGACGCGCCCGGGTCTCAAGGAGGTGCTCGAAGGTTCGAAGTCGAGCAAGCCCCGGCTCCCGCTGCCGCCGCTGACCGAGGAGGAGAAGGCCCGCGCCGCGCAGGCCGCGAACGCCCCGGGCGGGAATCCGATGGGCGGCGTGGTGAACAACGGCCGGATGCGGAACTTCTACCTCGCGCCGGAGTTCCGCAACGAGTTCTACGTCCGGCCCGCCGACGCCGCGAAGCCAGATGCGAAGGCGATCCTCCGCTGGGGTGCCGGCGACCCGGCCATGCCGCTCGACCCCACCTTCCGCATCATGTTCTTCTGGCTCGTGGCGCGGGCCAACAACTGCTACTACTGCCTGGGCCACCAGGAGGTGAAGCTCAAGGCCGTCGGCGTCACCGACGACGAGTTGGCGGCGCTCGACGCCGACTGGTCCGCCTTCCCGCCCGACCGGGCCGCGGCCTTCGCGTTCGTGAAGAAGCTGGCGAGGTCGCCCCAGGACGTGACCGACGCCGACGTCGACGCCCTGCGCCGCTACTTCGACGAGGCGGCGATCCTCGACATCTTCTATTCGACGGGCGGCTATTGCGCGATGACCCGCTGGACCGGCGGCCTGGCCATCCCGCAGGAGGACCATCGCGACTACCTGACGCCGACCGCCGCCGCCTTCCGCGACCGCCCCAGCCTGGTCGCGCCGCTGGACCCGGCCCGCGAGGCCGAGAAGGCCGTCTGCCGCCCGGTCGCGTCCAACCGCCCGGCGCTGGAGCCGAGGGATGTCGTCGAGGCCCGCCTGGCCGACGCCCGCGCCCGGAAGCCGCGGCTCACCCTGGTGGACGAGGAGAAGGCGCGGAAGGTCCTGCCCGCCGACTGGTCGGCCGCGCCGCTGCCGAACTGGGTCCGCCTGCTGGCGAACTTCCCCGAGGCCGGCAAGGCCCGGATCCTGAGCGTCACGGCCGCCGCCTCGCCCGACAAGGGCGTGCTCGACCCGACGCTCCGCGCCCAGATCGCGTGGATCGCCGCCCGCCAGGATCGCGCGTGGTACGCCGCCGGCCACGCCCGCCGTCGGCTTCACGACCTCGGCCAGTCGGACGACGCCGTCTTCGCGCTCGACGCCCCCGACGACCGCTTCGACGCCGGCCGCAAGGCCGTGTTCCACCTGGCGAAAAAGCTGACCGCCGACCCGGCGATGGTGACCGACGCCGACGTCGCCGCGGTCCGCGGGCACCTCGGCGACCGCGAGACGGCCGAGGTCGTCTACTTCGTCACCGTCGCGTCGTTCTTCGACCGCGTCACCGAGGCCGCCGGCCTGTCGCTGGAATTCTGACGACCCGTTCCCTTCATCCCACATATCGATTATTTTCATCGGAGATCCGACGCATGAACGTACCCGTCCGCCGCCGCCGCGGTTTCACGCTGATCGAGCTGCTGGTCGTGATCGCCATCATCGCCGTCCTGATCGCGCTGCTGCTCCCCGCGGTGCAGGCGGCCCGCGAGGCCGCCCGCCGCGCCCAGTGCGTCAACAACATGAAGCAGATCGGCCTGGCCGTGCACAATTACCACGACGTCCACAGCAAGTTCCCGCTCGGCCGCGTGGTCGAGGTCGGCGCCGGGGGGGCCGTGAACATCAGCCGGGCCTACTCGCCCCACAGCCAGGTCCTGCCGTTCATGGAGCAGACGCCGCTGTACCAGGCGATCAACTTCAGCCTGACCTGGAATCCCGACCCGGCCAACGGTGGCTACGACGGCAACAAGACGGTCCGGGCGACGGTCGTCTCCGGGTTCCTCTGCCCGTCCGACGCCGCCTCGACCATCCCGGCCGGCTACGGCGGGACCAACTACCGGGCGAGCGAGGGGTCGAACTTCCTGTTCGGCCACGGGAAGACCGACCCGAGCGGCGTGAACGGCGCCATGCGGGCCCCCGACGGCCTGTTCTTCGCGAACGAGTCGAAGGGGATCGCCGAGGCCACCGACGGCACGTCGAACACGGCGATGTTCAGCGAGCACATCATCGGCGACTTCAACCAGGCCGTGGCCTCCGAGCACGGCGACACCTTCCAGCCGGGTTCCTACCCGGCCACGCAGGACGAGGCCGTGCAGGCCTGCCGCGACATGAACTGGAAGGACATCTCCAAGCAGGGCTATTCCGACGTCGGCGCCCCGTGGCTCTACGGATATCACTCGACGACGTCGTACTATCACGTCGGTCCGCCGTCGTCGCGCTCGTGCATGTTCCCGCCCCTGCGGATCTCGACCACGGCCAACAGCAAGCACCCCGGCGGCGTGAACGTGCTGCTCGGGGACGGCTCGGTGAAGTTCGTCAAGGACTCGATCAACATCCAGACCTGGCGCGCGATGGGGTCTCGCAACATGGGCGAGATCATCAGCAGCGACGCGATGTGAGCGGAGCCTCTCTCATGACCGTCCGAAGAAGCACGGCCGCCGTCTCCGGCGCCCTCGCCCTCCTCCTCGCCGCCTCCCTGGCCGCGGGGTGCGGCGGCGAGTCCCCGCCCACCCCCTCGGACCCCACCGCGGCGAAGGGATTCCTGACCCAGGCGCTCGACGCCTGGAAGGGGGGGAAGCCGAAGGACTCGCTCACCAAGGAGAAGCCTTCGATCCTCGTGAACGACCCGGACTGGGAGCGGAAGTCGAAGCTCACCGATTACAAGGTCGAGGGCGACGGCCAGGCCCTGGGCGCGGGCGTCCAGTGGACCGTCCCCCTGACGCTCTCGGTCAAGGGGAAGACGGTGGAGAAGAAGGCCGTGTACGTCGTGAACGTCGCCGAGGCGATGGTCACGGTCTCGCGGCTGGACATGGACTTCTGACGGGCCGTGCGGGGCGGGGCTCCGCGTAGCCCCGCCCGCATCAATAAGCGTCGCCGTCCACGATCTCGCCGTCGGAGCGGTGGGCGAGCGCCTGGAGGACGCGGCGTGAAATCTTGTCCTTCAGGAATCGGACGGAGCCGTCGCCGAAGAGGAAGTTCGCGCCGGTGGCGTGGGCGCTGCCGAACCCGCCGACGACGTCGGCCGTCAATTCGCCGCTCTCGATCATCGACCGGAGCACGACCGGGTCGAAATCGCGGCCGTTGCCCCGAATCTGGCCGGTCCGCACCCGCTGCGCGAGGGCGAAGTCCGGGGAACCCTCGCCGTTGAGGTTCCAGCCGGCGTTGCGCAGGGTCGCCGCCGTGCCGATCGCCCAGCCGCCGTAGGCGATCGAACTGCGGACCTCGCCCGCGAGGATCGTGAACGCCGGTCCGTCGACGAGGTCGCGGCGCGCGACGCGGCTGTTGAGGAAGAAGACGCCGTGGTCGTCCGCGTCGATCTCCTTCTCCGCGTCATTGTGGCAGCCCGCGTAGCTCATGTTGTTGGCGATCCCCGTCGAGGGGCAGAGGTATCCCTGAAGCGTCACGTCCGTCGCCGTCCGATTGCCGTCGGCGAACGCCCCCAGGTGGAAATTCAGGTGGTTGTAGACGTTCCGATGCTCCAGGAACGGCAGGATGCGCGCGCCCCAGCCGAACCGGTAGCCCGCCGGATCGTTCGTCACGGGCCCCTGGAAGTCCACGACGCCGGGCGGATAAGCCCCATTCGTCGCCGCGTAGTTTTCCATCGCGATCCCGATCTGGAGCAGGTTGTTCGTGCATTGCGTGCGACGGGCGACCTCGCGCGCCGACTGCACGGCCGGCAGCAGCAGAGCGATCAGGACGCTGATGACGGCGACCACGACGACCAGCTCGACCATCGTGAAGCCGCGGCGCGGATCAGTACGCATCGTCATCCACCTCCTCCCCGTCGTCGCGATGCCCCAGCCGGCGATAGACCGCCGGGTCGATGGCCTGCCGAATGAATCTCACGGATCCGTCGCCGAACGCGAAGTCCGCGCCCTCGCCCCGATGCCGGCTGCCGAAGCCCCCGACGTACCCCGGCGGCAGGGCCACCTTGCCCGAGGCCGCAAGCGATTCGAGGGCGTCGGCCGTTTGCGTTGAGCTTCGCCAGGCGTCGGACTTCGCGGCTTCGCCCAGGGCCGCGAGGTCCAGGCCGTTGATTGGGGCGCCCGTGTTGCGGAGCGTGGCTCGCCCGCCCACGAACCAGCCGTCGGCCGCCGGCTCGACGACCTCGCCCAAAAAGATCGTCTGCGACAGCCCGTCGAAGACGTCCGCGGCGCGGACGCGGCTGTTGAGGAAGAAGACGCCGTGGTCGTCCGCGTCGATCGCCTTCTCGACCTCGTGGTGGCAGGCGACGTAGCTCGACCGACCATACTCGGGCGGCGGGGCCGACCAGCCGATCGGCAGGATCGAAGTCCCGCCCCAGCCGGACCGTCCCGGGCTGGAATCCGGGCAGTTGAACGTGTTCAGGTGGCATCGACGCGCCGTCGAGTTCGCCGGGTCGGTCGATGCGACGTCGAAGTTCAGCGTGTTGTAGATCGCCCATTGCTCCGCCCAGGGGAGGATCATCGACGGCCATCCCGAGCGCCTCGTCGCGTCCGCCGCCGAGAACGGCCGGACGACGTCTACGACGCCCGGCGGGTAGACGGAATGCGTGGCGTGATAGCTCTGCAGCGCCAGGTGGATCTGCTTCAGGTTGTTCAGGCACTGCGCACGTCGCGCCGCCTCGGCCCCGCCGCGCAACGCGGGGATGAGCAGGGCCAGGATGGTCCCGACGATCCCCAGGACCACGACCAGCTCCACCAGCGTGAAGCCCGACCGCTTCATCGTTCTTCCCCCCTTCGCCGGCCGGTCAGTAGGAGCCCGCGTCGATCATCTCGCCGTCCGCTCGATTGACGAGCAGGCGATAGGTCTCGGCCGACACGCTGTCTTTCAGGAAGCGGACGGAGCCGTCGCCGTACAGGGCGTTGACACCGCCCGCGTGGTACGAGCCGACGCCGCCGACGAACTTCGCGACGTTCTCGGGAGCCGAGGCGTCGCCGATGTAGGCCCCCTCGTCGACCGGGCCCGTCTCGGTCCAGATCTTCCCGCTCCGGGCGTTGGGCGTGGTGCCGGCGTTTCGCAGGCTGGCCCGCGTGCCCGACGCCCAGCCCAGGTCCACTCCGTCACCGCGCTTCTCCGAGACGAAGATGGTGTTGCTGAATCCGTCCGACACGTCCTCATAGCGGACCGCGCTGTTGAGGAACAGGACTCCGCGGTTGTCGGCCGCGATGGGGGCCTCGACGTCGTGGTGCATGCCGACGTAGCTCGTCGCCGGGATCCCCTGGGCGTTTCGGAGCATGCCCGATCTCTCCGAAGGGCAGACGAAGCTCATTAGCAGCCGCGAACGCGTCGTCAGGTTCGTCGCGTCGTACAGGCCGACGTGGAAGTTGAAATGGTTGTAGACGTTCTTCATCTCCATGTACGGCGTCAGCCGGGTCAGCCAGCCGAAACCGTAGCCCTTGGCCTGGTCGAGGATCGGGCCCTTGCCGTCGTCGACCACGCCCGGAGGCAGGATCTCGAAGGCCCCCTCGTAGTTGTGCAGCGCGACGCCGATCTGCATCAGATTGTTGACGCACTGCGAGCGGCGGGCGGCCTCGCGGGCGGCCTGCACGGCCGGCAGCAGCAGGGCGATCAGCACGGCGATGATGGCGATCACCACCAGCAGCTCGATCAGCGTGAAGCCCGGCCGAGGCCGGCCGCCCACGTCTTTCTTGCGCGAATCCATGACGGCGCTCCTCGATAGGTTTCAGGGCTTCCCGGGCAGGACGACCCGGCGACTCGACCGGATGCGACGCTCGGGCTCGACGGGGTGATCGGCCTGGACGCGGACCGTCCGCGCCCCGCCTTCGGACGCGACGACGATCGTCACCACGGCCGCCGGTACCGCGCCGTCGCCGGAGGGGAGGCCGAGCGACGACGCGGCGACTTCCCAGCGTTCCCCGGAGTAGGCGGGATCGGCCGCGAGCCGGGCGAACGCGCGGTCGAGCCCCGCGTCGGCCAGGGCTTCGGATTGCAAGGCCCGCTCACGGGCCCGCCCGCGGGCGTGATATGCCGCGCCCAGCGCGACGAGCGTGGAAGCGACGAGTCCGAGGACGACCAGCAGGGCCAGCACGGCGACCGTCGTCAGGCCCCGGCGGTGCTTCGGGCGTGCGATCACGGCCGACCTCCTTCCGACTTCGGCGTCGGTGGGACGCCTCGGCCGACCATCGCGGCGACCTCGACCGTCCGGGCGGGATCGATCCGTCCCGCATGGGCCTGGAGTTCCACCGCGACGAAAGCGAACCGACGTCCTTCGACGTCGCGGATGTCCAACTTCGCCCCGACGGACTGCGGGATCCGGAACGGCTCGCGGGCGGCGTCCTTCCCGCCCGCGACGACGACGCGGGAGAGATCCCCGGCCTCGCTGACGCGATACTCGACCGACCTCCCCGCTTCGGGCCCGAGCCGGAGCGTCCGGCCGTCGATCGCGGCGGACCGCGCGGCGTGGACGTCCTGGCGGAAGCGGACCGCGAGCCGGTCGAGCGCCTCGGACCGTCCGAACGCGGCGAGGCTTTCGTCCTGCAATCGCATCGTCAGTCCCAGCATCAGGGCGACGGTCCCGAGCATCGCGGCGACCGCCGTCATCATCACCATCGCCTCGACGAGGGTCACGCCGCGACGGCTTCGCGGGTTTCGAATCATCGACATCACGACGCCTCCTTCCGGCGGTGGATCCAGGTGACGAGCCGGACCGGGGCGTCCCATTCGCCGGCGCGGTTGCGCCAGCGGATCCGGACGGCCACGCGACGCGCGGGGAGGTCGCCGGCCGGGTCGTCGGCCACCTCGGCGGTCAGTTCGGCGCCGGGGAGCGCCCCGGACGCCGCGGGCGAGAGCGACACCCCTTCCACCGGCCCGACGGCCAGGGAGTCGAACGGGCGGGCGGCGACCCGCTCCAGGACGTTCGCGGCCTCGACGGCCGCCACGCCCCGACGGTCCCACGCCCGGCGCTCGGCGGCGAGGCTCGCCGTCACCTTCGCCGCCAGGGCCATGGCGATCATCAGCATCAGGGCCGAGATCGCCGTCTCCAGCAGCAACGCCCCGCGGCGTGCGCGGGGCCTTCGCTTCGCGATCATCCGGAGAGCCTCCCGATCAGCTCGATCAGCGGCAGGAAGAAGGCCGCGGCCAGGATCAGCACCACGGCGCCGATCGTCCCGATCATCAGCGGCCAGAGCGCCTGGGCGATCAGGGCCCGCCGCAGGTTCGCGCGACGTTCGGCGGCGTCGGCCAGGTCGTTCATCGCCCAGGGGAGGTTGCCGACCGCCTGGGCCGTCGCCAGGACTTCGAATTCGACCGGCCGGATCAGCCCGCGGCGATACAGGGCCTCGCGCCAATCGGCGCCGCGCTTGACATCGTCCTCGGCCGCGGCGATCCGGCGGCGGATCCGCTCGGACGGGTAGCGGACGGCCAGCGTGTGCAGGCCGGCCTCCATCGGGCGGTTCGCCTCGGCGGTCATCGCCAGGGCCCGGAGGATCGCGCCGGCGTGACGCCGCCGCCCCAGCCCCGTCGGCAGCAGCGTCGCGGCCCCGCCCGTGGAGATCCGGGGGAGCACCAGGAACACCAGGGCCGTGAGCACCGGCAGGAGGATGAAGAGGAAGAAGGACTTCGCCAGGAAATGGGCGGCGTGGATCACCTGCACGGTGATGAACGGCAGCGGGACGCCGAAGTCCATGAAGATGGCCTCGAACTTCGGCAGGATGAAGTAGAGGACGAAGAAGACGATCCCCTGGCCGATCAGGAGCACGATCCCCAGGTAGCTCGCCTGCGAGGCCAACTCCTGGCCGGCGGCCGAACTCTGCGATTGCCGGGATGCGGCTCGCCGCAGGGCCTCGCCGAGGCGGCCGTTCTCCTCCCCGACCTCGACCATCATCGCCGCCTCCGCGGACGTCAGCCCGGGGACGGCCCGCAGGGCGTACGAGACGCCGGCCCCCTGGTCCAGCAAGGCCGCCAGCCGGATCATCCGGCGGCGGAAGGCCCCGCGATACTGCCCCGCGAACGCCTCCACGCTGGTCCCCAGCGGCATGCGATGATCCGAGGCGATCGCCAGCATCCACAGCAGGGCGTATCGCTGGGCGTCTCGGCTGCGGAGCCTCATGAAGACCGCGCCACCGACCGTCACGATCGTGAACACCACCAGCAGGACGACGGCCCAGGCGCCGATCCGGGCGTAGGCCCAGAAGAAGAGCGCCGCGCCGAAGACCAGCCCGAGCATGTGGCTGAGGCACCACGGCTCGTCGATCGGCGTCGGCCCGACCTTCGGCTCGCCACCGGGACCCCGGATCATGTCAACGCCTCCGGATTTCTTCGTGCATGGCCGTGAGGGTCCCCAGGGCGATCAGCCCGACGGCCAGGCCGAGGGCCGCGAGGATGCCGATGAGCAGCTCGACCTCCGTGGCCCCCATCCTCGTCAGCGCCCTGAGGGCGAGGATCAGGACGGCCACGCCGACGATGTAGCTCCCGATCTGGGCGGCGCGGGCCGCCGCCAGGTCGCTCCACAGATGGAGCCTGGCCATTCGCATCAAGCTATTCACGATATCGGATCTCCGGATGATTCGCGGGCGTTCACCCCGACAACTTGCTGACCAGGGTTATGAGCGGCAGGAAGAGGCCCAGGACCACGATGAACAGGCCGACGATCACCGCCAGGGCCGCCATGAAGGCCGCGGCGGCCCCGCCGAACGCCGCCTCGGCGCGGGATCGGGCCTGGAACGTCTCGCCGGCCATGTGCAAGACCTCGGCGATCGCCGCGCGGCCCTCGGCCCAGCGCAGGAGGCGGGGCAGGCCGTCGGGCATCGAGCGATGGATGGCCCGCAGGCCGTCGCGGTCGGCCCTCGCGTCGGCCGACGTCGGGCCGGTGCCCGAGAGGTCGACGGCCGGCCCTGGGACTTCCCCGGACATCGCCGCGGAGAGGCTCGCCCCCCGCTCGACGCCCCGGGCCACGGCGCGGCAGGCGCGTTCGACGTCGCTGTTCTCGACGGCCGCACCGGTCAGTCGCAGGGCCTCCGGCAGCGGGACGCGAGCCTCGATCAGCATGGCCAAGAGGTGGCAGAACTCGGCCCATGAGGTGTACTTCCAGAGCGTCCCGATCACCGGGATCCGCGCGAACAGGCTGTTGCGCGCGGCCCGAGATGCGACCAGCCCGACGAACGCCCAGGCGAGGATCAGGACCAGGCACGCCGCGATGATCAGCGGTGCGAAGGTCCTCAGGGCGTGCGACATCATCAGAAGCGCTTTGGTCAGGCCCGGGAGCGGCACGCCGAAGTCGGCGAAGATGTGCTCGAACCGGTCCATGAGGAGGGCGTCGAGCAGGGCGAACAGCCCCCCGGCCAGCCCCACGGCCAGGATCGGGTAGGCCAGCCCGGCCCAGAACGTGCGACGGAGATCCGAGCCGACCCGGGCGACGGCGGAGAACCGCCCCAGGACGTCGCCCAGGTCGCCCGACCGGACGCCGGCGCGGATCAGGCCGCGGAGGTAGGGCGGGACGCGCCCGGCCTCGTCCTCGACCGCCTCGTCCAGGGGCTCGCCGCGCTCCAGCGCGTCGGCCAGGTCGACCAGGGCGTCGCGGAACGCGCCGCGCGGAGACTCCTCGGCCAGGGCCCGCAGGCCAGGCCCCAGAGGCAGGCCCGAGGCCGAGACGCCCGCGACGTGCTGCGACAGCCGCGCCGACTCGTCCGCCGTCAACTCCCCGCCCCGACCCGACGTCGATCCAGACTCGCTCATGGCCCCCTCCGACTCACGACGATCGCCGCGCCCCCGCCGCCCCGCCGACGGCTCACGGCCCCGCCAGCTCGTTCAGCAGGCCCGAGAGCGGCAGGAAGAGGGTCGCCGCATACAGCAAGGTCGCCGAGGCTCCGACCGTCGCCACGATCAGCGAGGGGAGCAGCACGCGCAGCTTCACCGCGCTCAGCGAGGCCCGGGAGCGGTACATCGGGACGAGGTTCCGGAGCGCCTGCACGACGGACCCCTCCGTCGACCCGTGCGCCAGGACCCACCGGAGCATGGGCGAGAACGCCCGGAACGCGCCGCCGGCCACCGCCTGCTGCGCCGATCGGCCCCGCTCCAGCTCGGCGGCCACGGCGCGGGCTTCGGCGACCAGACGGGCGTCACCCGTGGCCTCGGCCGCGAGCGTCATCGCCCTCGGATAGGCGACTCGATTCTCCAGCAGCAGGGCGAGCAACTCGGCGAAGCCCGCCGAGCGGTGGTCTCGCACCAGCGACCGCATCCAGGGGAAGAGCGCCAGGAAGTTCCACGACCGTCCGTCGAACCGAGCCGCCCGGCCCGAACGGACCCAGGCGACCCCCAGCCCGACCAGCGCAAGCGGCCAGATCGGCCACCAGAGCCAGGCCGTCTCGCCGAGCCGTTCCACCAACCTCATCGCGCGGGTCGTCGGCAGGCCCAGCGATGCGAAGGCCGAGGCGAGCCTCGGGGCGAACGCGACCACCAGGCCGACGAACAGGGCGTAGGCGACCGTCGCCACGATGAGCGGATACCACAGGGCCAGCGCCACGGAGTCCCTCGCGTCGGCGAACCCGCGGAGGTAGCGCGAGACGCCCGCCAGGGCCGCGGGCAGGTCGCCCGACCTCGAGCCCGCCTCGACGACCGCCCGATATAGCGGCGGCATCGCCGCCCCCTCGGCGTCCAGCGCCTCCGACAGGCTCGCTCCCGCCTGCATGCGGCCGGCGAGCCCCTCCGCCAGGCCGCCGATCCGGCCCGGCAACTCCGCCCCGGACCGTCCCAGGCCCGCCTCCAGCGGCGAGCCGGCCCGCACCAGCGCCGCGATCTCCTCGTTGAGCGCGATCAACTCCTCGACCGTCACCGGCCGACCGCCTGCGCCTCCCGGACCGTTGACCGCCATCGCCGCGCCCCTCCTACGACAACTGTGACAGAATCAGGTCTATCACAATTGTCCCAGGCCGTCAATCGGCGGGCGGCGGAAAATCTTACGATTGTCGGAAGGTGCGGTCGGACATGCCGAGGACGCGCCGGACCTCGGCGGGGGAGGTGCAGCCTTCCTCGACGGCGGCGCGGGCCCGGTCCCACCGCGTGGCCATGCCGGCCTCGACGGCGATCGCCTCCAGCCGGCGGACGTCGGCGCGGTCGAGCGCGGCGCGGCCGAGATCGCCGTCGAGCGGCGGGAGCATCTCGGCGAGGACGACGCGGCCGGCATAGCCGGTCCCGCGGCATGCGGGGCAGCCGACCGCGACGCGAGCGGAGGCGGCGGGGAGGCCGAGGAGTTCGGCCGGTCCGGCGGCGGGACGGGAGCATTCGGGGCAGAGCCGGCGGGCGAGCCGAAGGGCGACTACGCCGAGGAGTCCGCTGCGGATCGCGTAGGGCTCGATGCCCATGTCGAGCAGCCGGCCGACGACCTCGCACGCGCCGCCGGCGTGGAAGGTGGTGAGGGTGAGGTGGCCGGTGAGGGCGGCCTGGAGGGTGGTCTCGGCGGTGGCGCGGTCGCGGATCTCGCCGACGGCGAGGACCTCCGGGTCCTGCCGCAGCAGGGCGCGGAGGCCGGCCTCCAGCGTCAGGCCGGCGGCCGGGTTCACCTGCGACTGGGACACGCCTTCGAGGGAGGATTCGATCGGGTCTTCGAGGGTCGCCAGGCTGCGACGGCCCTCGGTCCGGCGGGCCAGCTCGCGGAGGCAGGCGTAGATGGTGGTGGTCTTGCCGCTCCCCGACGGGCCGGCCAGGATGATCGCTCCGGACGTCTCGTCGAGCCAGCGCGAGAGGGCGTCGCGGATCTCGGCCGGGAAGCCGAGGTCGTCGAGCACGAGGAACCGGCCGGGGCCGGCGAAGAGGCGGACGACGGCCTTCTCGCCGTGGAGGGTGGGGAAGGTGGAGAGCCGCATCTCGACGCCCCCGGGCACGCGGCGGAGGCGGCCTTCCTGGGGGACGTCGGTCTTGTACGTCAGCAACTCCGCCAGCACCTTCAGCCGGGCGACGACGTTGGGCGCGCCCGCCTTCGGCAGCACGGCGACGCGATGCAGAACCCCGTCGACCCGCCAGCGGAGGTCGAGCCCGCCCTCGACGGGATGGACGTGGACGTCGCTCGCCCCGGCCGTCACGGCCGCGGCGAGCAGGGCGTCGACCACGGCGGTGGCGTACTGCGAGGCCGAGGGATCGAGCGACTTCAGGCCGTCGGCCAGCGGATTCTCGGCCACGTCGGTTCACCCCCGCCCGCCTTCGCAACACGTCTCGCAGATGGTCCGGCAGCGCGAGCATACCAGCTTGCCGCGGATCTCCACCAGCCTCCCCCCGCAGGCCGGGCAGGCGGGCCGGCAGGCGACTGGATCGGGAGGTGGGGGCGGAGCGGGGCGTTGGGGCTCGTCGTCGGGCATGGCGGCCTCCGGGATCGACCTCGTCGCGCTCAGGGGCCCGACGCCGCGGGGGCCTTGAAGACGTCCGCGGCGCGGGCGACGTCGTCCGCCGTCAGGTGATATAGATCAATCGAGTGGCCGATGCGACGCTCCGGGCGGAACAGGCGGAAGTAGCCGTAGACGTCGGGCTCGGACGACCAGGCGGGGGCCCAGACTTCCTGGAAGTGTGGCGTTGGGTCGTAGAACCGCCACTTCAGGCCGTGGACGAGCGTCGCGCTCACGGCGTACCAGCCGGGCTTCAACTCGGTCGCCGGTCCGGTCAGGCGCGCGAGCTGGAGGGGGTTCGCCGCGGCGTCCATGCGGTTGAGCGTCCCCGGCCGCGGCGGGGGCAGGAACCAGTCGAAGCGGTCGCCGCGCAGGGTGAAAATGCTCGGATTGATCTGGCCGAAGTACGCCAGGCCGATCGGCTCGCCCGGGATGTTCTCGCGGCACCATTCCCGCAGGTCGATGAGGTCCTGGCCCCAGTCCAGGTTGCTGTCGATGAGCCGCGGCGGCGTCCGGTCAGGTCCGCCGGAGACCGCGTTGAAGTACGCGAGGTAGCTCGGGTGGATCATGAGCGTCGCGGCGACCGTCAGCACGAGGCAGACGACGATCCCAGCCCGCGCGATCGACCTCGCCCGGCCCGCCAGTCTCTCGGCCCAAGGCACGAGCTTCCCCGCCTGGATGTAGAGGTATGGGAAGACGGCCAGGATGTAGCGCAGGCCGAGGTTGATGTCGGTCAGGAACGACATGGCGAACAGGATGACCGTCGGGACCGCCCAGAGGGCGATCTCGTCGGCCCAGCCCTCGCGAGAGCGACGGCCGACGACCAGCAGCGCCAGCGACGCCATCAGGATCAGCAGCGTCCCCTCGGGGACCTTGTACGCGAGCGTCGCCAGGTAGTAATACCACCAGCCCGATCCGCGGATCTCGCCGTTCAGGTAGACGAGGTAGCCGCCGACCGAGCGGTCGGGTGACGCGGCCAGGCGTCGGGCGGTCTCGACGTCTCCCGCGGCCAAGGCCCGCGAGGCTTCCATGAATCGGAGGGGGATGCCGTCGGCCTCGATCTTCTGCTCGTCGAAGCCCAGGAGGTAATGCTCGGGCAGGGGGCTCGGGAACCTTTCGAGGAACGTACCGCGGAAGCGATTCTCCGCGAACGGCCAGAGCATGCGGAACAGCGGGTTCTCCGACGTCGGGGCCGATCGAATCCCCCCCGGCGGCGTCGTGGTCAGGCTGGAGGAGGCGAACTCGAAGCTCCCGAGCGGTTTGCCGACTCCCTCGAAAAGATAACCGAAGTCGATCGTCAGGACGCTCAGCGCGACCACCAGCGCCGCGTGGCCGAGCCCCAGCCCGATCCTCCGCCCCCATTGCCCCTCGGCCGGGACGAGCGCGAGCCGGACGGCCCAGAGGAAAGGCCAGACGAAATACAGCAGGAGCATGCTGAACTTGCTGAGTTGCGCCAGGCCGAGCGCCACGCCGGCGACGGCGGCGCGGCCCCAGGACGGCCGCCGCAGGTAGAGCCAGAACAGGAACGTCGCCCCGGCGCCGATGGCCGTCGACCCAAGGTCGGTCGTCACCAGGCGGCCATGGGCCAGGACGTTGGGACAGAAGCACCACAAGGCCAGGCTGAGGAGGCCGGCCGTCGCCCCGTAGAGCCGGGACGACCAGGCGAACACGACCAACCCACCCAGGATCGAGAACAGGGGCATGACCATCCGGGCGAGGTCGAACAGCTCGAAGTAGCGATCGGCGTTCGCGTAGGCGAAGTCCTGCGAGAAGTTCAACTGCGCCGGCTCGCGCTGCGTCCACGCCCGACGCTGGTAGAGCGGCTCCAGGACCGGATTCGCCAGCCACACCGGCAGCGCCGCGACCATCTTCACCAGCGGCGGATTGTGGCGGTACAGGCGGAACGTATGCTTGTCCCAGTACGTCACCCCGGCCGGGAGGTGCGCGACCTCGTCGACCGTGGCGTTCTCGGAGAACAGGCTGCGCTCGGCCAGCGCCATGTGGACGCCCAGGATCGCCGCGACCGCCAGGCCGATCCAGAACGCCCGCCGCGGGCCGGGCGAGGGCGGGGGGATCTCGACGACAGGCGTTTCGACGGGGGCTGCGGCCTGGGGGCGGGGCTTGCGGGCCAAGCGGAGGCTCCTCGGATGGCGGGGCTGCGCCCCCTCTCCCGCCGGGAGAGGGGAATTGGGGTCACATCCCCCGGGCGACGAGTTCGCTGATCTCGCGGAAGCTCCCTTTCAGGTTTTGATAGAGGTCGCGATAGACCTTGTAGGCCCGATCGTAATAGGCTTTGGCCTTCGGGTCGACGGACGTGCTCTCCACGGTCATGATGGTCGCGTCGCACGCCTCGGGGACGGAGGCGTAGGCGCCGGTGCCGACGAGGGCGAGGAGGGCGACGCCGTAGGCGGGGCCCTCGCTCGCGTTGATCGTGTGGACGTCGGAGCCGTAGATGTCGGCCTGGATCTGCTTCCAGAGCGCGTTGCGGGCGCCGCCGCCGGAGACGCGGATCTGCTCGATCGCCACGCCCATGTCGCGGATCAGTTCCAGGCTGTCGCGCATCGCGAACGTCGCCCCTTCCATCACCGCGCGGACCATGTGCGGGCGGCCGTGACGGACGGTCAGGCCGAGCCAGCCCCCCTTGGCGTCGGGGTCGAAGTGCGGCGAGCGCTCGCCGGTGAGGTAGGGGAGGAAGAACAGGCCCTCGGCCCCCGGCCCGGCCAGCGCGGCCTCGGCGGTGAGGATCTGATACGGGTCGATCTTCTGCTCCTTCGCCAGCGCGACCTCGGCCTTGCCCAACTCGTTGCGGAACCACTGGAGGCTGCCGCCGGCCGACAGGACCACGCCCATGACGTGATACTCGCCCGGGACCGACGCGCACCCGCGCTGGAGACGGCCTTCGGGGTCGAAGCCCAGGTGCTGGGCGTGGGCGAAGACGACGCCCGACGTCCCCATCGTGGCCGAAACCACCCCCTGCCGCACGATCCCGTTGCCCACCGCCCCCGCCGGCTGGTCGCCGCCGCCGCCGACCACCTTCACGCCCACGGGCAGGCCCGTCGCCTCCGAACCGATCGCCGAGATCGTCGCGGAGACCTCCGGGCTCTCGTAGCAGGCCGGCAGCAGTGCGGGGTCGAGGTCCAGCTTGCCCAGAAGATCGCGGCTCCAGCGACGGTTCGCGACGTCCAGCAGCAGCGTCCCGGAGGCGTCGCTGACCTCGGTCGCGTAGGTCCCGGTCAGGCGATACCGGATGTAGTCCTTCGGCAGCAGGACCTGGCGGACCTTCTCCCATTTCGCCGGCTCATGGCGGCGGACCCACAGGATCTTCGGCGCCGTGAAGCCGGTCAGCGCCCGGTTGGCGACCATGCCGATGAGGGCTTCGAGGCCGCCGGCTCGCTCCTCGATCTCGGCGCACTCCGCGGCGGTGCGCTGGTCGTTCCAGAGCAGGGCGGGGCGGACGACCCGGCCGTCGGCGTCGAGGAAGACCGAGCCGTGCATCTGGCCCGACAGGCCGACACCCGCGACGTCCGCCGGCCGGAACGTCCCGGCCGACAGCACCGCCCGCAGCGTCTCCTGCGTCGCCGTCCACCAGAGCTCCGGATCCTGCTCCGACCAGCCCGGCTTCGGGTGCGAGCAGGGGTACTCGGACGAGGCCGACGCCAGGATCTTCCCCGACTCGTCGATCGCCAGCGTCTTGGTCCCGGACGTCCCGACGTCGATCCCGATGGTGACGCTCACGGCTTGATCTCCCAGCGCTCGCCGCACTTCAGCACCTTCGGCTCGACCCCGGCGGGCAGGCGACGCGCCTGTTCCTCGAAATCCCGGACCGGGACGGTGTTGAAGGTGAACATGTCATAATGATGCGGGACGACGTACCGCGGCCGGACCCGCGCCGCCAGGTCGACGGCCTCGGCGGCGCTCATGTTGCCCGCGACGCCCCGCGATGGCTCACGGCCGTTGATCGGCAGGAACAGGACGTCGAACCGCTCCGACCCCAGGGCCTCGGCCAGCCCCTCGTAAGCCAGGGTGTCGCCGCTGTGATACATCCTCAACCCGCCGACCTCGATGATGAAGCCGAGGTACGGGTGCCGGCCGGCCGCGTCGCGGTCGAACTCCTCGTGCGCCGCGGGGATCGCCCGGACGCGGAAGCCCGCGCCGCGCACCTCCGACCCGGCGACCGCCCCGATCAGGCGGGCGGCGTCCAGCCCCAGCCCCAGGGCGTGTTCGCGGATCGCCTCGGGCAGCACGAGCATCGCCGAGCGGGACGCCGCCAGCAGGTCGGGGGCCGTGCCGGGGTCCAGGTGGTCGGAGTGCTTGTGGCTGGCCAGCAGCAGGTCCACGGTCGACAGGTCGCCGCCGCGCAGGGGCGAGCGGGTCATGCGGACGTGGGGGCGGTTCGTCGCCTCGTATTTCCGGGTCAGATGCTCCGACAGGTAGAGGTCGACGCCCAGCAGCCCCTGCGCCGAGCGGACCAGGAAGCCGCTTTGGCCCGTCCACCAGACGGCCGCCCCCGACGCCGGCGGCGGATCCTGCTCGATCTCGCGGACCAACTCGGCCCCGCTCCGGACGGGCTCGATCATGGCGTTCTCCCTGGGCGACTCAGGCCCGGCCCCGCTCGCGGCGGACGATCGCGGCACCCTCGGCCAGGGTCCTCGCCTTGGCGACCGCGACGTGCCGCGCCGTCTGCGAGAAGCCGCAGTCGGGCGTGATCGAGACGCGCTCCGGGGCCACATGCCGCAGGACCTCGCGCAGCCGCTCCGCGATCAGTTCCGCCGGCTCGACCCAGGTGTTCTTGACGTCCACCAGGCCCACGGCCACATCCATCCCTTCCGGAAGCTCTCGGAGCAACTCGACCTCGGCCATCTCGCGGCTGGCGAACTCCAGCGCGAGCTGATTGACCTTCGCCCGGCCGACATGAGGGAACAGCGACCGGTACGACCGCCTTCCGACCGCCCTCGCCCGGTAGTTCCCGAAGCACATGTGCATGCTGATGTACGCGTCCACCCCTTCCACCGTCCGCGCGACGACGTCGAGGAAGTCCTCCGGGGCGTCGGGATGGCAGGCGAAACTCGGCTCGTCGAGCTGTATGAAATCCACCCCCGCCGCCGCCAGCGCCCTCAGTTCCGCGTTCACGATCGGGATCAGGGCCTCCGTGACGGCCGTCCGGTCCCGATAGACGTCGCCGCCGTCGATGCACCCGGCCAGCGTGAAGGGGCCGGGGACGGGCGTCTTGACCGGGGCCGAGACGTACTCGCGCAATCGGTGGTATTCCGTCACCACCCCCAGACCATCGGGGGCCGCCAGCGGCGCGACGCATCGATACCGATCCCGCTGGTCGTGGGCCGGCGCCCCCCACCTTCGCGCCTTGCGCAGGGGCTCCAGTCCGCCGAGATACTCGTAGAATCCTAGGTTGAAGTCCACGCGCTGCATCTCACCATCGGTCACGCGGTCAAGCCCCGCACGGAGCTGGTCGTCGACGGCCAGGCGGACGGCGTCGCGGACCGCCTCCTCACGGTCGACGGGGCCGTAGAGCTCCGGATGCTCCCTCACGTCAAGGATGAACTTCTCGTACCAGCCGGGGAACGACCAACTGCCGATCACCGTGGCGGGGAGCCAGGATTCCGCCATACCTCACCTCTTCTTCATCGTCTTCAAGTCGCGACGACGGGGCGGACGATGGAGTGAATGGCGGGGGTGCGAGCCCGCCCGAACGAGAAAACCGAAGAGGTGGACGCCCCGCGGTCCCGGGACCTTATCGCCCCGACCGCCCCGCGCGTCCGCCTACCCGCGGCACGACCACCCGTCGAATCTAACGGGCTGCTCCGGCCCATGCCAGGGCCTGGTCCGAGGTCGACGGCTGTGCCACGCACGCAACGCTGCACGCGACGGTCCATGCAGAGGAATGGTCACGACAGGTAGATTTGGGTATACTATTCTGTGAAGGCCCCGCCCCGACGAGGCTTCGCCCAGGCGAGATCGTGGGGGATCGCCGCGGATTCCCCGCACCGACCGAGACCCTCTTCCCGAGGTGGTGCGATGACTCGACCGCCGGTATCGCGGTACGTCCACGGCCTGCTGGCCGGGCTGATCGTCGTCCTCGGGTCGGCGGCGCAGGCCCAGGATCGGCCGTCGGTCCTGACCGCCGAGGATCGCGCCGAGCTGAGACGATACGCCGTCGACACCTGGAAGTCGATGGATCGCCTGGCCTATCCGAGCGGCCTGCCGTCGGACCGGGTGCATCGCGAGGGGGCGGGCTGGCGCGAGCCGGTCGCCGAGACGACCCCCACCAACATCGCCGCGTATATCTGGTGCGTCATCGGGGCGGAGCGGCTGGAGATCATCCCGAAAGACGACGCCCGCGACCGCCTGACGCGGACGATGCAGACGCTGGAGGCCATGGACCGCCCCCACGGCTTCTTCGTCAACGACATCGACCCTCGCGACGGCAGCCGCCTCGCCGCATCGCCCGTCGACGGCTCGCCCCGGCGGCCCCTCATCTCGACCGTCGACAACGCCTGGCTCGCCCTGGCGCTGATGATGGTCGCCAACACCCGGCCCGACCTCGCCCCCAACGCCGAGCGGCTGCTCGACGCGATGGACTTCGGCTTCCTGTACGACTTCTACGACGCCCAGGATCCGATCCGCCAGCCGGGGCTGCTGCGGGTCGGCTACTGGGTGGACGAGAACGCCTTCTACGGCCACTACGGGATGCTCAACACCGAGGCCCGGATGGCCAGCTACATCGCCATCGCCCGGGGCCAGCTCCCGCCCGACCACTACTATCGGATGTACCGGACCCTCCCCACCGACGTCGCCCCCCAGTCCCAGACCCCCACCGGCGAGGTCCGCGAATATCAGGGCGTGCCCGTCTTCGAGGGGGCCTACGACTACCTGGGTATGCGCATCGTGCCGAGCTGGGGCGGCAGCATGTTCGAGGCCCTGATGGTGACCCTGTTCATCCCCGAGGCCGAGTGGGCCCCGCAGAGCTGGGGGGTGAACCACCCGCTCTACGTCCGCGGCCAGATCGATCACGGACTCCGGGAGATGAAGTACGGCTACTGGGGCTTCTCGCCCGCGTTCCGGCCGACGGGCGGGTACGAGACCTACGGCGTCAAGGGGCTGGGCACCAACGCGCAGGGCTACTACTCGTTCGACATGGCCTGGGGGCTCCCCCCCCACATGACGACACTGACGACGAGCCCCGTCCACGGCGTCGTCACGCCCCACGCCGCGTTCCTGGCCCTGCCGTTCGCCCCCCGCGCGGCGATGGATGACATCAAGGCTCTGAAGGAGCGCTTCCCGGTCTACGGGCCGCTCGGGTTCCAGGATTCGGTCGATGTCAGCACCGGGATGGTCTCCGGCAACGTCCTGGCGCTCGACCAGGGGATGATCATGGCCGCCGTCGTCAACGAGTTGGCCGACGGTTACATGCGGAAGGCGTTCACCGCGGGACCGGTCGAGGCCGTCGTCCGGCCCCTGATCGCTCCGGAGGAATTCACAGCCGGCGAGCCCGGCCGCTACCCCGCCGCCCGCCATTTCGAACCGCAGATCACCCGCCTCAGCCGCGCGGCGGACGTCAAGCGCTGAGGGGGTGTGGACCTGCGGTCACCCCGGGGGCTGGGGGGCCGCGGCCTTCTCCTGGCCGGGCGGGGGGAGCGGCGGGGCTTCCAGGGGCCTGGGCTTGTTCGCGGCGGGCTTTTCTGCCTGCTTCTTCTTGTGGGATTCGAGCGCCTCGCCGAAGGCCCGCGAGGCGTCGTCGCCGAGATAGCCGTCGATGAGCCCCTGGATCTCGTCGAACTCGGCCTGGAGATGCCGCGTCAGGACGGTCGTCTTGGCCGACTCGTACGAGGTCTTCACGGCCTCGTCCTTCAGCTTTTTGAGGGCCTCCGCGAAGCTGCCGGGGGACGGCAGCAGGTTGTATTCCTTCAGGAGGGCCTCCAGCGCCTCCCAGTCCTCGCCGTCGGCTCGCGACTCCATCAGGCGTTCGAGCCGGCCCCGCAGCGCGACCTGGTCGACGATGGAGTCCCGGAGGGCGTCGAGCTGCACCTGATATTTGGACGCGAGCGGCAGCGGGTCGACGGCGATCTCGCGCTCCTCGCCGCTCTCGCCGGGCATGATCGGGAACTCGGCGAGGGGTTCGGAGTCGCCGGCGAGGAGCCGGAGCTTCACGACGCCCCGCGTCGGGCCGGGCTCGACCGCGATCCGTCCCGATCGGTCGGTCATGCCGACGTCGCGCGCGGGGCCGTCGGGGGCGGGGCGCTCGGTCAGCGTGTATCCGGCGGCGGGGCCCTTCGTGGACTTGTCCACGAAGCGCAATTGAAGTGGAGACCCACCGGGCTTGATCCCGAGCGCCGCCAGCGTGTTCGGGCGGGCGATCCGCTGCGAGAGCGGGTCGCGGAAGGCGCTCAGTATGGCGCAGCGGGCGATGGAACCCTCGATCGACTCGGCGGCGAGGTAGGTGAAGGCGATTCGGGTGATCCGGATCGAATCGTCGCGCATCGTGACGAGGCGGATGGGGATGAACGTCGTCCCCTTGGCCACGATCGCGCCCAGGTCGCTGGCGGCCGGGATCGCGGCCCCCTGGACCTTCAGCAGCGCGCGGCCCCCTTCCTGCCCGACGATCAGGGCGGACGGGCTGAACAGGTCGAGCGTGAAGAGGAAGAACGCCCGGGGGGCGTCGAGCGGCGAGAGGGCGGCCCGGCGCTGGAGCGGGCCGAGCCATCGCGTGCCGGAGTCGTATTCGCGGCCTTCGAAGACCAGGTCCGACGTGGCCGGATCCACCGAGGCCCACACGAACCACGCCTTGTCGACGGCCGGGTCGTGGCCGCGGACGTCCTCGGCTTTCGCCCGCTCCAGGCCGTCGTTGGCGAGCGAATTGGGCTTCGCGGCCACCTCGATCGCCCACGCGGGGCCGACGAAGCGACGCACCATCTCCAGCCAGCGCGCGACCAACTCGTCGCGACGCCGCTCGTCGAGCCGCGCGGCCGGGTCGGACGCCAGGTGCAGCGCGATGCGATACGGGCGGTTCTCGATCGCCGTCGCGGGCTCCTCGCCGCGCGCCGGGCAGGTGGCCAACGCCAGCAGCAGGATCAGCGGGACCAGGGGTCTTTGGCGATCCAAGGGGCGATCTCCCAGGTTTCGATGCCGTCGTAGAGCCGTTCGGCCGTCTCGGCCGGGCCCCTCAGCCGCGACCGCCAGGCGTAGCGGTCGACCGTCTGCCAGAGCGGGATCACGGGCAATTCGTCGCGCAGCTCGCGATCGATCTGCACGGCCATCCCCCGCGCGCTGGGCCATTCCGCGGCCTGTTCGAGCTGGAGCAAAAGCTGGAGGATGCGCGGGCTGGCCGCCGACGCCAGGGCGTTCGCCGAGGGCGGCGCGTCGTATCCGGGGCAGATCATCAGCCCGGCGTCCAGGACGGGTTCGTCGCAACGCAGCACGCGATACGCCATGTCGAACTTGCGCCCGGCCCTCAGCTCGGACTCCAGCTTCGACCGGGGGACCGCGACCGGCTCGACGACGATCCGGGCCTGCGCGAACGCCTCGACGAGCCGGGGGACCACGGCCTCGACCTCGGCGATCGGCGGATATTCGAGCTTGAGCTTGAGGGACTCGGCCTTCAACTCCCTCCGGGCGAGCGAGGCCAGGGCCACGGCGAGCACGGGGTTGTGCTCCAAAGGTTTCACGCCCGGCGCGTCGGCCCCGTTCCCGCGCGGGAAGACCCCGTCGGCCGGGAGATCGGACTCGGACGAAGGGCCGCGCAGGATCGTCTCCTCCAGCAGCCCCTTGCGGTCGATCGCGTAGGAGAGGGCCCGGCGGAGCGTCCGGTTGCGGAGGATCGGGTTGCGGCCGTCGAGGGCCAGGACGTGGACGGCGGGCCGGGCGTATGTCCCGATCTTGACGTCGGGATTCGCGGCGAGCTTGGAAGCCTGGTCGGGCGGGACGTGGCCGAGCATGGCCGCGTCGCCGCGGAGGAACGCCGCCATCGCGGCGGACGGTGCCCCGTAACGGACCTCGCGGAGACGTCGGACTTTCGAAGTCGACGCCTCGCCCGAGGCGTCGGCCGTCGCTCGCAAGTCGATCGCGTTCGGCGACGCGGCGGCGCAGACGAACGGGCCCGAGCCGACGAGCCGGCGTTCCTTCGCCGAGAGGACGATCCGGCCGTCCGCCCCCGCATGGGCCGCGCCGACGGGGGCGTCGAGCCAGAACGCCGGGCGGAGCAGGGGCCTCCTCAACTGCAACTCGACCTGGCGTTCGTCCAGGGGGCGGGCGCGATCGAGGAGGTCGGCCCACCGCGCCTGATACTTCGCCGGGTCGCGAGGATCGCAGCGGTCGACGAACGAGCGGGCCACGTCGAGGGCGGAGACGTCGCGAGAGCCGTCGGACCAGGGGAGCCCGGCGCGGACGTGGACGACCAGCCGGCGGCCGAGGTCCGTCGACTCGACCTCCCGGGCGAGTTGGCCGGGTCGCTCCCCTTTGCGAGCTTCCTCCGAGTCGTCGGCCAGGACCGGGCGGAACAAAAGGCGCGCGATCCGGTCATCGGCCGGCGACCGGAGCCAGGGGCCCGGTGGAGCCGCGACGTCGGTCACGGCCACTTCCAGCGTCGGTTCGGCTTCGAACGCCTTGCGGTACTCCGCCTCAAGCTCGGCATGGTCCGGCCAGATCCGGAGGGCGTCGGCGAGCGCGTCGAGGCGATCGGCGTTCGATCCGGAGCCGACCTGGGCCGCGCGGGCCTTCGCGAGCCCCTGGAACTTCTCACGCAACTCGCGGGCCTGGCGGACGTCGGCGGAGATCGCCTCAAGCTCGTGGAGCAGCCGGCGGCCTTCGGGGTACAGGGCCAGCTCGATCGCGCGGTCGATCCGGCCGGCGTAGGCCGCGGCGATCTGGTCGACGAGCCCCGGGTAGTCGGGCCGGCGGGCGTGCAGCTCGCGGAGCAGCCGCAGGCCGCGGGTGACGTCGCCGTCGCCGAGCGCATGCTTCCCCTCGGCGAACAGCAGCGCGTGGACGCGGTCGGTCAGGCCGGGCCAATCGGGGTCGCGCTGCCGGACGCGGAGATAGTGTTCGAACGCCCGGGTGAAGTCGCGCGCCTGGACGAGCTTATCCCCCTCGGCCAGCAGGATGTCTTCGAAGTATTCAATCCGCTTCATGTGGGCCCGCTTGAGCTTGAAGTCGCGGGCGTCGCCCCGGCCGGTGGCGGTTTCCCGGGCCAGGTGGACGTTGATGACCACGTCCGGGCCGTCCTCCTTCTTGGCGGCCGGCTGGAAGGGCTCGACCTTGCTGGCCTCGCCGGGCAGGCCGACGTTCCCTTCGAAGGGGATCCTGGGCCTGGGGAGTCGGCCCGCCTCGGCCTTGGGGGGCTCGGTGGGCGGGAGCGGGCGCGGGCTGACCGGCTCCACGAGGATGACCGAGTCGTCCACGAGCGTGATGCGGTCGAACGGGAAGGAGGCGAGCGGGTCGTCGGGCGTCACGACGGTGGGGGCCCGCGCGGCGTCCTGGGCGGGCGAGGCGGCGACGGCCAGGGTGAGCAGCAGGGCGGCCGCGGCGGTGGCCCGATGGAGGGCGGAGATCGTCATGGCCGGGCCTCCGAGGTGGTTTCAAGCTTCAGCGTCTGGAGCACGCCGCGGCCGGTGGGGACCAGGACGTCAGGGCCGACCTCGATCATGCCATCGGCGGGGGCCGCGCCCAGGTCGAGGGAGGCCGATTCGCGGCCGTCGGCCAGGGAGAGCCCGCGGGCCCGGCCGTCTTGCGTCGGGAGCCAGAGGACGTCCCCGCGCATCAGGGCCGACCCCGCCGCGGGCGACGGCAGTTTCGTCGCCCAGGCCCGACGACCGTCGCGCCCCAGCAGCATCACGCCCCCCGCGGCGTCCAGGACGACGACGCTCCCGCCCGCCGCCTGGGGGGCGCGGAGCAGGGGGGCTTCGAGCTTCCACGAGCCGACGGCGCTCAGGTCCCGGGCGGACAGGGCGCGCACCGTGCCGTCGACCAGGGCGACGACGACCGCCGTCGCCGTGCAGGCCGGGTCGGCCGCGATCGGCCCGTCGAGCGTCGTCTCGGCCTCGGCGACGATCTTCCGCGCGGGCTCGGCCTTGATGACGAGCCGACGCACCCGGCCGGCGTCATCGGCCAGGACGATCGAATCGGCGTCGAGGGGGCAGGGGGCCAGCCAGGCGCCGATGCGGTCGCGTTCGAACTCGGGGACGAAGGGCTCGGCGTCCGTCCGTCCCGTCGTGGGATCCAGGAGATAGGCGCGGCCGTCTTCGCCGGGGACCAGCAACCCGCCCGCCCAGGGGAGGGGAGGGGCCGCGATCGGCGACGGGAGCGCGGTCCGCGCCCAACCGCCGGGGGCGGAGCCGTCCTCGGCCCAGACCTCGCCGCCGCGGCCGGGGACGATGAGGGCGATCTCCTTGCCGTCTCGCGCCATCGTCCGCAGGAGGCCGTCGGGCGCGTGCGGATCGCCGGGTCGCGGCAGCATGGCCTGGACGAAGCCGCCTCGCTCCAGGTCGGCCTGAAGCAACCGGATGCGGCGGCCCGCGCGGTCGACGAAGGCGATCGCGTCGCCGTCGGCCGACCGGACCGGGGGCGTGGGCCAGGCGGCGCCCACGACGGTCTCCCATTCGACTTTGCCGCCGGCCGGGTCGATCCCGCGCAGGGCGACGCCTCCCCCTGGGAAGTTATTCGACAGCACGACCCGACGTCCTGCGAGCTGGACCGGCCCCGCGGCGACGCCGATCGATCCGAACTGGAAGCGGCTCGCCAGCTTGCCCGCCTCGGCGTCGAGGTCGTACCGGGCCGAGCGGCCTCCGGCGATCCAGATCTCCCGCTCCGTCGGCGCCAGGCCGAAGGCCGGGCCGGAGGGCTCGGAGTCGGGGGCGAGCCCGGCGAGAGGCCGCAGCGGGTTCGCGCTGGCATAGTCGCTCGCGGCGAAGACCTGCATGCCGCCGCGATCACCGATCGCCCAGATCGAGGACGTCGACGTCGGAGGGGTGTCCCAGGTCCAACCCGCGACGTCGATCGACTGAACGGCCTTCGGTTTCGCCCCGTCCTCGTCCAGTACCAGGACCCGCCAGCGGCCGTCGGCGATGCGGTCGTTCTCGGGGACGATCAGGAACCGTCCCAGCCTCGCGGGGGCGCAGGGGATGGAGCCCTCCGCGTGTCCGAGGTACTGGACGTCGACGCAGGCCAGGGGGTCGCGGCCGACGGTGAACAGGCAATCCTTGCGGCCCATGACGTAGAGGAAACGGCCCGACTCGTCGCCGACGGGGGAGCGGGTCAAAGGGAAGGCCAGGTCGACCGCCCCTTCGACTTCGCCCGTAGCCAGCGCGATCATCAGGACCCGGCCCGAGGGGAGCGTCTGGTAGGCGTGTTCGCCGACGACTAGCGGGGGGCCGTCCACGGGCTCGCCCAGCGATTGCCTCCAGATCAGGCGGCCGGTGCGGGCGTCGCGGCGGCTCAGCTCGTCGCTCCGGCCGTCGACGAGGAGCACGCTCGGGTCGCCCGGGACGGGTTGCGGCGCGAACGGCGCGCCCAGGCCGACCGACGTGCGCCACAGAGGGGTGCCGGTCGCGGCGTCGAGGGCGTAAGCCGACCCGTCCGCCGTGGCGAACGCCAGGCCCTCGGCCCCGGGGGCCGCCGGGGCGTCGCCGCGCGAGCGGAACACGAGGGTCGTCGGCGGGCCCAGCGGGTCGGGAAGCTCCGCGGCCTCCGCGGGCCTGTGCGAGGGGTCGAACTTCGCGGCCAGACGCATCAAGTCGTTGGCGCGGACCATGCGGGAGACGACGTCCGGATCCCGCGAGAGGTCCCCGTAGACCTGCACGAGCGCATCGCGGGCCTTGTAGACGCCGGAAGCCGAACCGGCCGCGATGGCCGCTTCCATCGCCGCGACGGTCGCCTTGCGGGCGTCGGCCTTCCGGATCGCCGCGCGGGCCTCGTTGAGCAGGTCGGGGAGCCGCGACTTGGTGAGGAACGCGGGCGCGGACTCGCCGGCGATCTGGGCATGGAGGGGGACGGCGGACTCGGCCAGGGCGAGCGCCTCGGCGTCGACGCGACGCTTCGCGCGGTCGGCCAGGCCCTCGCCGATCCGGATCACCAGGTCGCCCAGCTCGGTCTTCTCGTCGCGATACTCGGGCAGATCGCCCGTCTTCTCGTGCATCTCGCGGGCGGCCTCCAGGGCCCGCGACCAGGTCTCGCCGGAGATGGTGATATACTGGCGGACGTTGGCCAGGGCCCGCAGGGTCATCGCCTTGCCGGCCCGCACGTCCTCGGGATTCTTCGCGAGGAAGGCGTCGAATTCGCGGATCGCGGTGGCGTTGTCGCCGTCTTCGAGCAGTTCGACGGCGTGGTTGTACGTCCGCGTCGCGAGCGTGCGGGCGATGATCGACGTCAGCCAGAAGGCCATCACGACCAGGGCCGCGAGCAGGACCGTCAGCGCGACGACCGTCGGCGACGAGGCGATCGGCTCGCGGCCGGGCGCGTCCTCGTCCTCGCGGGCCTTCCTCCAGCGGGCGAGCAGTCGTCCGATCGGACCGGGACCTTTTAACTCGCGATGGGCCGATCGCGCCGAGGGGCCGGCGAGAGGCTCGGCGGCGGGCTGGTCGAGCCCCAATTCTTCCAGGAGGTCGTCCCGCTCGAAGATGGACGGCGCGGGGGCGCGGGAAGCCTTGGGAGGCTTGAGGACGGGAGCCTCGACGGACGAGGTCGCCCCCTGAAGCACTTTCGTCGGCCCCTCCGACGGCCCGGACCGTGGGCGTTTCTTCTTCTTCGGCTCGGCCATGGACGGTGCGTTGGCGGCGGCCTCGTCGATCCGGAGGACGAAGATGCGGCAGGGGCCGATGCGGATCTCGTCCCCCTGGTGGAGGCTGGCGGAGACGATCTTGCGGCCGTTGATCTCCAGGTATTCGGCGTCGGGCGAGGCGTCGATCTTGTAGCGCCTGCCCTTCCAGCGGATCCGGCCGTGGACGGGCAGGACTCCCTCTCCCGTCAGGACGACGTCGCACGCTGGGCTCGCGCCGAGCAGCGCGGGGTGCTCCCGGTCCAGCTCGACGAAGCGGGCGCGGCCGTCAGGATCGTGGATCTCAAGCGTGGCCATGGGGCGTGCTTCGGCTCCGCGGTGTGGCTCGGGGACGGGTCAACGGAGCGTTTCCTGGGCGGCGACCTTGAAGTCGTAGCCGTCCCCCTTCGGGACGACGGCGAACCGGGTGACGCGGATCTCGGCCGGGGTCCGGCCGCGGTATCGCTGCTCCAACTCCGCCAATCGCTGCTCGATGCCCGCGGGGTAGAATTGGAAGACGGTCCCCTCCCCGGCCTCGACGCCGGCCTTGCGGAGCAGGGTGAGGTCGGACGCCTTGCGGGCGCGGCCTTCCCAGATGAAATACAGCCGCGACTCCCCGCCGCTGCCGCCGTTGCGCCGGGTGGGGGTCGGGCTGGAGAAGTTGGAGGCGTAGACGAGTTGGTCCTTGCCGCCGACGACGGCCAGCTCCACCTTGAAGAAGTCGAGCTGTCGGGCGTACTCCTCGGGGCGTTGGCCTTCGGGGTAGAGGATGCTCCAACGGTTTTCGCGGCTGACGCCGCCGTCGCCGGGGCCGAACCCGAGGCCGGGGCCGCCCGAGCCCAGCTTCGACGCCCGCCGCCCGGTCGCCACGGCCCCGCCGTTGGGCATGGCCGGGCCCACGTCGACCTCCGCCACCGACTTGCCGGCCTCCAGCGCCGCGTCCAGCATCGCGCCGGGGGTCGTCTGGACGGACGGTTGTTCGAACTCGCCGGGGGTCTCCTCGTTGTTGGACGCCTGGGAGGCGGCGTCGGCCCCGGCGATGTCGACCTTCTCGGTCGAGCCCGGCGTGCCGTCCGGCGAGCCGCCCCCGCCCCCGAAAACCTCGACGATCTGGAGCGGCGACGTCACGCGAGCCGCGAACTCCTGGTTGGTGACGAAGATCAGGGCGAGCCAGCCGACGACCAGCATCGCGCCCAGGATGACGGCCATGAGCAGCGACGTGACCCGGTCGAGCTTCGACTCGCCCAGGACGCGGGGGGTGGCGCGGGACTCTTCTCCGGCCTTCGTGACCGTCGCGATCGGTGCTGTGGCCGCGCTCACGGCTTGGCCCCCCCGTCGGTCGCGACGCTCGGAGAGGCGTCTAGGGGCCGGACGGCCTCATACCAGCGCCGCCATTCCTCGGCGGCGGTACGCTTCTGCTCCGGCGCGGCGCCAGGCCCGGGGCCGGGGCCGTCGATCTTCCGCGAGATGAGCAGCAATCCCTGGCGCGCCGCGGCGACCGCGCGGTCGTCGGCGTCCTCCAGGGCCTTGATCAGATCCGGGACGACGTCCAGGTCGACCGAATGGCCGAGGCCCCATGCGGCCACCTCGCGGACGCCGGGGTCACGGGAGCGGAGCATCCGACGGAAGCGGTCCTTGTGGGGGCGCAGGGCCGCGGCCCCCTGCTTCCGGTAGCGGTCCATGACGCCGGCCAGGGCCGACTCGGCGTTCGCGACCCGCGGGTCTTCCAGCACGTCCAGCATCCCCTCGACGGCGCCGTTCATCGGCCGGCTGATGATCCGGCCGCCGGCGACGGTCATGGTCGTGAGGTCGTTGGGGAGGTAGCGGCCCCCCAACAGGGTCCCGGAGCCCAGCTTCTTGTACTCGTACTTCTGGATCGATTTGCGGGTCGACCTCGTGAGGAAGAGCATCGCCCAGACGGTCGAGACGTCGTCGCCGTACGTCGACGTCCACGCCCCATCCCCCCGCTGGCTCGACCGGATGAAGGCGGCGCCCTTCTCGAACCAGTCGACCCGGCCGATCGCCTGGCGGTCGGACAGGGCGCCGACGCGCTCGATGCCGTACAGGCCGTAGTAGATCGACTTTCCGAAGGTCGGCGCGTCGCCGGTGTTGAAGCGGGCGCCGATCCAGCTGATCCCCCTCGCGACGGCCTCGTCGATCTTCGCGGGGGTGGAGACGGGCCTGTAGTCGGTGCGCGGGCCCGCATCCTCCACGGGGGTCAGGTAGGGATTGACCGCCTTCTGGAACTGGCGGTAATTCTCCAGTTGGCGGCGGCAGATCAGCAGGCTGCCGACGCCGGCGGCGGTCATCGAGATGGTCTCGGGCTCCCCCCCGTCGCGGTGGTAGTTCCAGCTCCCGGCGGCGCTCTGGCTGGACATGTACCACTGGGCCGCGCGGTCCCAGACCGACGGCGGGACCTCGATGCCGTTGTTCTCGCACTCCCAGAGGCCGAGGACCGCGTACTGGGAGATCGAGGTGTCGCCCTGGGAGCGGGAGTCGTAGTCCCAGCACCCGTCGGGCTTCTGCTTGCGCATGAGGTAGTCGGCGAGGGTCTGCAGCAGGTCGCCGCGATCGGAGGTGTCGGTGTTGGCCAGGGCGAGGGCGACGGCGGCGGCCTCGTAGACGTCGGTCCCGCCGGTCCGCTCGGGCCTGTAACCGCCGGAGACGAAGCGGGCGCGGATCTTCGTCAGGCAGGCGGCCAGGGCGGGGTCGGACGCGGGGGTCTCGGCCTTCAACAGCCCCAGGGCGATCATGGCCGTCTCGCCCACCTGCCGGCCGCCGCTGCTCCGGCGCAGGAACTCCGCGCCGGCCAGGACGGCCTGCTCCTGCCGCGCGGGGGGGGCCGCGTCGGGCTGCGCCGCGCCGACGGCGGTCGTGCAGCACACGATGGCGATCGCGACGAGTGGCGAGGTCGTGGACATGCGAGGTCACCGATGGGCCGGCGTCCGGGGCCATGGGCCGGACGCCTGATATCTCTTGATTCTATCGTATTCCCGGCCGGGAGACTCGGCCCCCGCGAGGAATTCCGGCGATCGCGCCGGATGCGCCGGGGGCTTCCCTCCCGCCCCGGGCTTCCGGCTGGTCAGACGGCTGGCATCCTGATAAAACAAAACGACGCTCGGGAGGTCCGGGGGGGGGGCGGCCGATGCGGGCCGCGGCCCTTACCGGTCGATCCTGATCTCGGGGCCTCTCGACCTCTCTCGCCCCCCGCGCGCCACCTCTCCCTTGGCCACGGTCTGGTCCCCTCGCGCCCTCGCCGGCCCGTGGGGTTGTCGACGTCGCGCACACCCTCCGCACGATGCAGGCCCATGCAAGCCACACACTCCGATGGGAGCGCCGCCCTCTTCAGCGGCTATAACCTCGCGGCGTATGACGAGATGTTCGGGCCGGGGCGATCCCCCAGGCCCCATTACGCCCCGCTCTACGACCGCCTGAACGACCTGGGGCCCGGCGAGATCGAGCACCGTCACAAGGTGGCCGACCTCACGATGCGGAACCAGGGCATCACCTTCACGGTCTACGGCCGCGACCAGGGCGTCGAGCGGATCATCCCGTTCGACCCGATACCCCGGCTGGTCTCGGCCCAGGAGTGGGACGGCATCGAGCGCGGGCTCAAGCAGCGGGTGCGGGCCCTCAACCTGTTCATACGCGACATCTACCACAATCGTTCGATCCTGAAGGACCGTGTGGTCCCCGCGGAATTGATCTTCGGGGCCTCGGGCTATCGCCGGGACTGCATGGGGCTGAGGGTCCCCAAGGACATCTACATACACGTCTCGGGCATCGACCTGATCCGCGACGCGGGGGGCGAATACCTCGTCCTGGAGGACAACTGCCGCACCCCCTCCGGCGTGAGCTACGTCCTCAAGAACCGTCAGGTGATGAAGCAGGTCTTCCCATTCCTGTTCGAGCAGTACAACGTCCGGCCGGTCGACGACTACACGGACAAGCTGCTGTCGGTCCTGCGCTACATCGCCCCCGACGGCTGCGACGACCCGACGGTCGTCGTCCTCACGCCCGGCATGTACAACTCGGCGTATTATGAGCACAGCTTCATCGCCCGCCAGATGGGCGTGGACCTCGTGGAGGGCCGGGACCTGGTGTACGACCGGGGCCAGATCTTCCGGCGGACGACCCGGGGGCTGGAGCGGGTCGACGTGGTCTACCGCCGGCTCGACGACGACTTCCTCGACCCGCTGGCCTTCCGTCCCGACAGCATCCTCGGCGTCTCCGGGTTGATGGGGGCGTATCGCGCCGGGAACATCGGCCTGGCGAACTCGCTGGGGACCGGCGTGGCCGACGATAAGGGGATCTACCCCTTCGTCCCGGACATCATCAAGTATTACCTCGGCGAGGAGCCGATCCTGAACAACGTGGAGACCTTCCGCCCGCTGATCCCCTCGCACCGCCGGCACATCCTGGAGAACCTGGAGTCGCTGGTGGTCAAGGCGGTGGACGCCTCCGGCGGCTACGGAATGCTGATCGGGCCGGCGTCGACGAAGGCCCAGCGCGAGGAGTTCCGCCGCAAGATCGAAGACAACCCGCGCGGCTACATCGCGCAGCCGACGATCCAGCTCAGCCGGCACCCGACGTTCGTCGACGGCCGGCTCGACGGCCGCCACGTCGACCTCCGGCCGTTCGTCCTCTACGGCGAGGACGTCTTCGTCCTCCCCGGCGGGCTGACGCGGGTCGCGCTGCCGGAGGGGAGCCTGGTCGTCAACAGCTCGCAGGGGGGCGGGACCAAGGACACGTGGGTCCTCCACCACGCCGGGGGGAGGGCCTGACATGCTCAGCCGAGTCGCCGAGAGCCTCTACTGGATGGGCCGCTACACCGAGCGCGCCGAGAACGTCGCCCGCCTGCTCGACATCGGCCTGTTCATCGAGCTGGACGCCGAGCTGGGGGCCGGCGAGGGCTTCTCGCCGGTCGAGATCGCCCTCACGATCCTCGCCTGCCGCGACGCCTTCCCGATGGACCTCGGCGCGCCGTCGCGGGACGCCGTCCTCCGCTTCCTGACGTTCGACCGCTCGAACGCCCAGTCGATCCTCAGCATGATCGCCCGCGCCCGGGAGAACGCCCGCGGCGCGCAGGAGGCCATCGGCGTCGACGTCTGGAGCGAGGTCAACCGCCTCTACCTCTTCCTCGGCGGCACCCGCGCCCAGAAGCGATTCGTCCGCAGCCCGTCCGGCCTGTTCACGTCGATCAAGAACTCCTGCCTCCTGCTCGACGGCATGATCCAGAACACTCTGCCGCGCGACGAGGTCTACCACTTCCTGGAGCTGGGCCGCCACCTGGAGCGTCTGGACGTCCTCTGCCGGATCCTCCGGGCCAAGTGCCCGATCCTGACCCAGGCCGTCGACGGGGCCGAGGCCGCGATGCAGCTCGTGCGCTGGACCAGCCTCCTTCGGAGCTGCTCCGCGCACGGCCCGTTCCTCCGGTCGGAGCGCGAGCGCATCGAGCCGGAGGGGGTCCTCCGCTTCCTCGTCCTCGACTCCGAATTCCCCCGCTCGATCCGCTACAGCGCCGCGAGGTGCCAGGCGTCGCTCCAGGAGATCACCGGCGGCGACGAGGACTACGGCTGCGAGGCCGAGCGGATCCTCGGCCGCCTGGAGAGCGACCTCCGCTACCTCGACGTCGCCGAGATCTTCGACCGCGGCCTGCTCCGGTTCCTGGACTCGCTCCAGGTCACCTGCCATCGCGTCGGCGACGAGATCCAGCGCTCCTTCTTCCTGATCTGAGCCGGCCCGAGGGCCGGGAACCGGGGGGCCGAATCGCCATGCTGCTCCGCGTCCAGCACGAGACCAAGCTCAACTACACCAACGACGTCGCCGAGACCGTCTTCGAGGTCCGGATGGGGCCGCCGTCGGAGGAGGACCAGACCTGCCTGGGCTACCGGCTGCGGATCGCGCCGTCCTCGCCCGTCACCGTCTACCAGGACGGCTTCGGCAACCGCGTCGACCTGTTCAACCTCTACACGCCCTATCGCGAGCTGCTCATCCGGGCCACGAGCGTCGTCCGGACCCACCGCACGCCGGGCGCGCCGAAGCTGGCCGAGGTCGCCTTCGACCCCGAGTCGGAGGAATTCCAGGCCGTCGACGCCGTCGAGTACCGCATGCCGAGCAAGCTCGTCGGCCGCAGCCCCGAGCTGGACTCCTTCGTGGAGAGCATCCCGACGCCTCGCGGCTCGCTCCTCGACGTCGTCGAGCAGCTCATGGCGGCCACGCGGTCGCGGCTGATCTACGAGAAGAAGGTGACCACGGCCCGGACGCCGGTCGGCGAGGCCCTGACGCTGGGCCGGGGCGTCTGCCAGGACTTCGCCCACCTGTTCCTGGGTGCCTGCCGCGGCTTCGGACTGCCGGCGCGGTACGTGAGCGGTTACATCCACGAGCCGGGCGAGATCGCCACCCACGCCTGGTGCCAGGTCTGGGCCGGCCGCAACGGCTGGGTCGACGTCGACCCGACCCGCGGCGAGGTCGTCGGCGACGATTACGTCCGCCTGGCCCTCGGCCGCGACTACCTGGACGTCCCACCCAACCGCGGCATCTACCGCGGCCAGGCCGACGAGACCATCACCGTCGCCGTCAAAGTCGAGCCCATATCCCGCATGCCTTCCGACTGGGGCGAGTGGTCCGAGGGCTCCGAGGCCCCCTGGTCGGCCGCCTCGTGGATCCAGTCGGAACGCCAGGCCCAGCGCGGGCGGCTGAACCAGATGCAGTCGCAGAACCAGGCCCTGTTCCGCCAGCAGCAGAGCCAGCAGCAGCAGCCGGGCTGACGCGACGTCTCACGCGGCCTCGTCGGCCTCGGCGTCGGCGGTCCGGGAGATGTCGGCGTCGTAGCTGGTCCCGCGCCAGGCGACCTTGCCGGTGAAGCACATCCAGATCGCCCGGACGAGGATCCAGTCGGTCACGAAATTCCCCAGCGGGAACGTCGCGACGTACTTCGATCGCGGCACGGAGACGTCGTACACCTGCCGGAAGACCGCGTACATCAGCGCGTGGTGGATCAGCGACATCCCCAGCAGCCACCATGCGAACGCCCCTCCGCGGCCCGTCGCCAGTATCGCCAGGGCGGCCAGCAGGACGACGTGGCCGCTCTGGCAGAAGACGATCGGATCCAGCAGCTTCAAGGTCAGCCGCCCCGGACTGCGGTCGAGCGCGTCGAACAGGATGCGGCTCCAGCCCCGGACGAGCTGGCCGAGCGAGGCGTACATCCGGCAGGAGATCAGCCCTTGCGTCACCGCCAGGCGGATCGGGAAGCCCATCCCCTTCACCTTCTGCGCCAGGCCGATGTCCTCCACGAACCGATCGCGCACCGCGCGATGGCCGCCGACGGCGTCGTAGGCCCGGCGCGTCACCAGGATCGACTGGCCGTTGGCGAACGCCTTCGGGTGCGAATCGTCGTTGACCTGGCTCGGCCGGAACGACTGCATCAGGACGATCCCCGCGAGCGGCTGGACGACCTGCTCCCAGAAGGTCTCGCAGCGCAGCTCCGGCAGGACGCTGGCCAGCTCGGCCTTGTTCTCGTTGGCATATTCCAGCATGACCGGCAGGAACGCCGGGCCGGGGGTGACGTCGGCGTCGAGGAACCAGAGCCATTCGCCGCGGGCCAGCCCCGAATGACGGTGGAGGACGTAAGTCTTCCCGGTCCAGCCCGGCGGCAGGCGGTCGTTCTGGACGACCCGCACGCGAGGATCCTCGGCCGCGTGCCGTCGCGCGATCTCGGCCGTCCGGTCGCGGCTGCGGTCGTCGACGATCACGATCTCCAGGTTGGGATAGTCCTGGGCCCGCACCGCCGCGAGGCATTCGTCGAGCGTCGCCTCCTCGTCCTTCGCGGGGACGACCGCCGAGACGAGCGGCGGTCCCGCGGCCATGAGCTGCGGCGAGTCGGGCGTCAGCGGCCGGTCCTTTCCCAGCACGAATTTCAGCACGACCCAGCGGATCGGCCAGATCAGGATGATCGCCGCGTAGACCTGGAGGAGCGTGGATTCGAGCGGCGTCATGCGTCGGGCTCCGTCGCGGGCTCGTCGGGTTCGTCCATGTCCGACCTGCGGGGTATGGCGGTCACGCCCAACAGCATCGCCGCGACCCAGAACGGGGCCATCCCCGCGAGGGTCGGGTCGACCGTCAGGCCATATCCCAGGCCGAGCGGCAAGGCCAGCCAGCCCGCCGCGGCCGTCGCGACGCGAGACCGGAAATAGGCCCGGCCGCGCGTCTCCGCATCCGCCGAGTTCGCGCGGATGCCGGGGGCCCGCAGCACGACCCGCGCGGCCACGAAGCACGCGAACAGGGCCCCGAAGAACAACAGCTTGAGGCGCCCCGGATCGGCGTCGACCTCGATCGGCACCCAGCGTCTGAGGATGAGGGCGGTCGCCAGGATGGAGAGGCCGTCCAGCACGAGGACGTTCAGCACCCACGAGCGGGCCCGCTCGCGCCATCGCGCGGGGTCGGCGGCGTCAGTCGTCATGGCGTCCCCGGGGATGGGCGGCGAGGTGCTGGCGATGGAGGCCGGCGATCAACTCGACCTCGCCGATGGGCCGGCCGATCTCGTCGGCGATCTCGCGGGGCGTGCGGCCGGCCTCGACGAGCGCCCAGACCTCGCCGTGCTTCTCGGCCAGCCCGGCGGCGTCGTGCTCCCCCTCGCGGCTGAGGTCCGGGATCGAGATCAGCGGGACGAGGGGCTCGGCCGCGCGGGACGTCGGGATCGCGGCGCCACGACGGGTCGCCTCGGCGACGAGCCGTTCCAGCCGCCGGACCTCGCAGGCGAGATGCGTCAGCCGGTGCTCGGCGGCCTCGTGGGCCCTGCCCAGCGCAACCATCCGGCGCGCGAGGACCAGAGCGGCCGTCGCCGCGAAGAGGGCCGTCGCGAGCAGGCTCGCGGCGACGACCTGCCAGACTAAGGGGAGGGCCATGATCCGTCGACCCTCGGGTCAGTGTTCGTGGGGATGGTGATGTTCGGCGGCCGGGGCCGCCTCGCTCGCCGAGCGCGCGTAGGCGGCGTGGGCCGCGTCGAAGACCTCGCGGAGCGGGATGCTCCGCTCGGAGGCGATGCGGGCGCAGTCGTCATACTCGGGGCTGAACGTGGGGGGCCGGTTTTCGAGCCACCCCAGCTTGCCGCGGATCGCGCCGTACTCGGTCGCCACGTCCACCGCCTTGCGGTTGAGCTTGTGGCGGCTCACGGGGAACCGGCGGACGCCCAGCGTGGTCGTCTCGCGGAAGAGGATCTCCTCCATCGCGGGGATGCGCGCCTCGTCGCAGAGGACGCTCACCATCACGCCGGGGCGGTTCTTCTTCATCTGGATCGGCGTGGTGAAGACGTCGAGCGCGCCGGCCTCCAGGAGCTTGACCGTCGTGTAGCCGACGACCTCGCCCGGCAGGTCGTCCAGGTTCGTCTCCAGCATGAAGACGCGGTCCGATCCGGGCGACGACGCGATCGCGCCCACGAACAGGCGGAGGACGTTGGCCTGGCCGGGGACCTCGCGCGTCCCCGCGCCGAGGCCGATGGATTCGACCGTCATCGCGGGCAGGGGACCGAACCGCTCGGCGATGGTGGTCACGATCGCCGCGCCGGTGGGGGTGGTCATCTCCATCTCGACCGGCGAGTCGGCCAGCGGCACCCCCTTGAGGATCTCGGCCGTGGCGGGGGCGGGCAGCGGCATCCGGCCGTGCTCGGCCCGGACGAAGCCGCGGCCCGGAGGGACGGCCGAGCATTCGAAGCGATCGACGCCCAGCAGGTCCAGGCCCACGGCCGACCCGACGATGTCGATGATCGAGTCGACCGCGCCGACTTCGTGGAAGTGGATCCGCGCCAGGTCGATCCCGTGGACGCGGGCCTCGGCCTCGCCGAGCTTCAGGAAGATCCGCTTCGCCAGGTCTTTCTGCGAGGCCGTGAGCGTACTCTTGTCGATGAGGGCCTCGATGTGCCGCCAGTGGCGGTGGGCGTGCTCCTCGGGCGTCTTGACCCGGGCGTGCGTGGCGCGGAAGCCGCCGCGGCGGACGGCCTCGAACGACAGCTCGCCCGGCAGGCCGAGGCTGCCGACCGCCTCGACGATCGCCCGGCCGTCCACGCCCGCGTCGACCAGCGCGCCGAGCGTCATGTCGCCCGAGACGCCGCTGAAGCAATCGAAATATCCGACGCGCACGTCCAGGCTCCTCGTCCGATTCCCGTCCGCCCCCAGGGGTTCCATTCTAGCCTCCGCGGCCCCCGCGGCAACCCGACCCCGACTCCGTCTGTTTTCTGGGACGGCCGGCTCCGACAATCGTCTTATCTGCGGAGACCCGACGAGGACGACGCGAGGCCGCGATGGATCCGGACGCGATCGGACGACTGCTCGACCGCCACGAGGCCGCCCTCACCCTCTTCGCGCGCCAGCTCTGCGACGCGCCCGAGGACGTGGTCCAGGAGGCCTTCCTGCGGTTGGGGGACCTGGACCGCGAGCCGGAGAATCCCGGCGCGTGGCTGTTCCGGGTCGTCCGCAACCTGGCGCTAGACGCCGCGGTCGCCGCCGGCCGCCGCCGGAAGCACGAGTCCCGCGCCGCCGCTGAATCGCCCGGATGGTTCGACCCCGCGGCCCCCGAAGGGCCCGACCCCGCCGAGGCCGAGGCCGCGCTCCGGGCCCTGCCGTGCGAGGAGCGCGAGGTCATCGTCGCCCACCTCTGGGGCGGGCTGACGTTCGAGCAGATCGGCCGCACGATCGGGGCCTCCTCCAGCACGGCCCACCGCCTCTACGGGCGGGGCTTGCAGACCTTGAGAGAACGATTGGGGGCGTCATGTCCGACCCGCGAGACGACCTGACCGCGTTCGAACGCTCCCTATCCGGCCTCGCGCCGAGCCGGGCCGTCGACCGCGACCGCCTGATGTACGAGGCCGGCCGCCGCGCCGGTCTCCGCGAGGCTCGCCGCGGCTGGCACTGGCCGGCCGCCGCCGCCGCCGCGCTCGCCCTGGCGACGATCGGCCAGGCCGTCGCCCTGAGCCGGCGCCCGGCCGAGCGGGTCGTCGAGCGGATCGTCGCCGTCCCGGCCCCGCCGCCGGCTCTCGATCCGGTCGTCATCCTGACCCGTCGCGAGCCGGAGCGATCTCGACGCCCGGGGCGGCCCTCCCCCGATCGGCCCGCCCCGCTCTCCGCTCGGAGCCGATTCGACGCGACGGCCGAGGTCGGACCGCCGCTCCTCTCCGTGGTCTATCTCGGCCCGATGGACCTCCCGTCGGCCGAGCCCCTGAATCCCCGGAACGGTCGCGACGGCGACCTGCAAACCCTCATCGGAGGACCGCTATGAGACGTTCGCTCGCTTTGGTTCTCGCCGTCGCCCTCGCGGGCGCGGCCCGCGCGGAGGACTGGACCCAGCCCGAATCGCGCACCTTCGCCATCCACCCCGCCAAGCCGCCGACCCCGGCGCTGAGCATCCGGCTGATCCCCCCGCGGGAGGCGCGGATCGCGGGCGACGCCGCCGTGTTCTACCACCGCGCCCTCGAATCCCTGATCGAGATCCGCTATCGCGAGGAGATCCAGGCGATGAAGGGCGGGGGCGGCTCGAACGTGGAGCAGCAAGCCATGGAATGGCTGGCGGGCGACCCGGGGCGATTCTCCCGGGACGAGGTCCGAACTCTCGTCGAACGTCGCTCGCGGGCCCTGGAAGAGGCGCGGCTCGGGACGCTCCGCGAGACCTGCGACTGGGGCTTCAGCCGGCGGGAGGAAGGCTTCTCGCTGCTGCTCTCGGACATCCAGGAGATGCGCAGCCTGGCCCGGTGGATCTCCCTGAAGGCGCGGCTCGACGCCGAGGAAGGGAGGATCGACGACGCCATCCTCGGCACCCGCACCGGGCTGGCCGTGGCGCGCGACGTCAGCCGCGGCGGCGGTTATATCCAATCGCTCGTCGCGATTACCTGCGCGAACCTGACGCTGGCGGGACTGGAAGACCTGGTCCAGAAGCCTGGCTGCCCGAATCTCTACTGGGCCCTGGCGACGATCCCCCGGCCGTTCATCGACCTCTCCGACGCCTCCTTTCACGACTCCGCCATGGTGGAGCAGGAGTTCCCCTTGCTGCGCCAGCTCGAAAGTCATGTTTGGTCGCTGGAGACGGCCCGCGCCTGCGGCGATCAATTCGCGAAAAGGCTCGCCGTCACCGACCACTGGCCGAACGCCACGAGTCCCCTGACCCGGCCCGCGATCGACGACCTCTCCGCGCACGCCTTTCAACTCCTGACGATCGCCAAGGATTATCGTCGGGCGAAGCAGGCCCTCCGGGATGCCGGAGAGTCGGCCGAGCGAGTCGAGGCGATGCCGATGCTCCAGGTCGTCGCGCTGGATTCTTACCGGACGTACCAGGCTCGCCGGGATGACGTCCTCAAATGGACGCACCTGCCCGACTGGTCCGCCGCCGCGGGGTGGGACCGGGCCGAACAGGAATACTCGAAGCCGGTCTCGGGCTACCCCTTCGTCCGGCTGATCTCGGCCGTGCGAGCGGCCCACGCCTCCGCCGTCCGGCTGGAGCGCCGGATGGCCGTCTTGATGGTGGCGGAGGCCCTCCGGCTGTACGCCGCGTCCCACGACGGCGCCCTGCCGGACCGGCTCGAAGACCTCGTGGACGCCCCTGCGCCCCACGATCCGGTGACGGGCCGACCGTTCGACTACAAGCGCGAGGGCGACCGCGCGGTGCTCCTCAGCCCCGCACCGGCCGGCTCGGAACACATCCTGGGCCTGTCCCTCCGCTGCGAATTCCGCCCCGCGAAGTGAACGCGACCTCGCCGATCCAAGATCACGGCTCCCGTCAGGGGGAAAGACGACCATGAAGACACTCTCCGCTTTGATCATCGCCTGGGGACTGTCCGCCTGCGCCGCGGCCTCGGCGGACACGAAGGACGTGGTCGCGACGTTCGTCGACGACCGCACGGCGGCTCTGGTGCGGATCCGGCTCGACGCGATCGCCCAACCCGGCGCGCTTGGCGAGGCCGAGCCGCTGGCCGCCGCGTATCGACCCTGGCTCGAATCGCTCCGGAAGGCCGGCGCCCGCGAACTGTACATCGCGGCGGGTTTGGATAACCTCCCGCCGGCCCCGTACTCGGCCCCCTGGGCACTCATCCCGCTGGAGGATGGGGCCGACGCGAAGGCCATCGGCGCGTTGCTCTGCGGCGGGCCGGAGAAAGGGGGGCCGGAAGCCTGGACGACCTGCGCGTCGATCCGCGGGGCCGTGCTCGCGGGCGACGACGCGACCCTGGAGCGGGTCAAGGCGATGACGCCCTCGACCCGGCCCGACTTGGCGGCGGCGTTCGACACCGCGGGCGACGCCCCGATCGCCCTGGCCGTCTCGACCCCCGAGGACTTGCGGAGGGCGATCGACGAGCAGGTCGTCGGCCTCCCCGACGAGTTGGGCGGCGGGCCGTCGTCGCTCGTCTCGCGCGGGTTGAAATGGGCCTCCGTCGCGTACAGGCCGGCCGCGGCCGCGCCGATTCGCCTGCTCGTCCAGGCCGCGAGCGGGGAGGAGGCCGCGAGGCTCCTGGCGGTCGGCGGGAAGGTCGTCGATCGAATGCGAGCCTCCTCCGAGATCCTGGCCTTCGTACCCGGGTTCGCCGCGCTGGCGGGATCGCTGACGCCGCGAGTCGAGGGCGATCGGGTCGTGCTGGAGCTGTCGGCCCAGCACGCCGTCCAGTGGACGCGGGCCGTGGTCGACCCGCTCCAGGAGTCGCGAGATCGGCGGGAGTGCATCCGGAACCTCATGCAGATCGCCCTGGCGATGCACAACTATCTCGCCCAGCACGGGACGTTCCCCCCGCCTCATTCCGTCGATGCGGCCGGCAAGCCGCTGCTGAGCTGGCGGGTGCTGATCTTGCCGTACCTTGAAGCGAACGATCTCTACAAGGAGTTCCACCTGGACGAGCCCTGGGACTCGCCGCACAACAAGGCGCTCATCCCCCGCATGCCCAAGGTCTTCGCCTGCCCCTCGAAGCGCGGCGGGACCCCGGCCGTCGGGACGACGATCTACAAGCGGCCCGTCGGCGAGGCGATCGGCGTCCCCGCGACGAAGGGACTGACGATCAAGGAGGTCACGGACGGGACGTCCAACACGATCATGGTCCTGGAAACCCCCGTCGACCAGGCCGTGGAATGGAGCCGACCCGCCGACTGGGACGTGCCGGCGAATCTCGATGCGAAGGCGGTCTTCGTCCGGCACGTCGGCGGGGCCAACACGGCCTTCATGGACGGTTCGGCCCGATTCCTCCGCGATGGGATCAAGCCGGAAACCTTCCGATTCCTGCTCACGCCGGCGGGGGGCGAGGTCATCGGCAGCAACGACTTCTGACCGGACCTCCCGCGGTCAGACGTCGAGATACTCCTCCCCCTCCAGCCCTCGGATGTAGTCGAGGGCCTGTTCCAGCGACTCCACGACGACGCCGGTCGCGCGACCGGCGTCGTCGCATTCCCGCAGGAGCTTCAGGTCCTCGGCGTATTCGGATTCGTCGATCTCCCGCCGCTGCTTCGCGCCGAGGGCCTTGTAGCGGTCGGAGACCAGGTCCATGTGGTGGGCGATGAGCCAGAGGGTGCGGTCGGTGACGGAGCCGCGGAGGGCGTCGACGGCCGCGGCGCAATGGTCCTTCGTCGCCATGGCCTTGCCGACGTCGTGGAGCAGGGCGGCCAGCAGGAATTCCTCGTCGTAGGGGCGGGCCTCGCGGGCGAGGTGGAAGACCTGGAGGCTGTGGTAGAGGGCGTCCCCCTCGGGATGGGTCGTAGGGTCCTGCTTCACGCCCTCCAGGGGGAGGAGCCGGAGCCGATAGACGGCGAAGCGCTCGACCGTCTCGGCGAGCGAAGAGGCCGGGAGCCCTTCGGGCGGTTCCGGCGGGGGCTCGTCGCCCTCCTCATCGTCCGCGGCCCGTTGCCTCTGGAGGACCACGAGTTGATCGCGGACCTCGTCGTCCGAAGGGAGGTCGCCGGGGCGGACGCGGTGGCCGAGAACCGCGGCGGCCTTGCGCTTGGCGGCGTAATAATCGGACTCGGCCGCGGATCGGAGCCGGTCGAGCGGGATCGGGTCGTCCCGGGCCACGTCGAAGGCGTCGAGCAGCCGCCGGGCGGCCTCCAGCGCGATCTGCCGCCGCAGGCGGTCGTCGGCCGAGCCTCCGCGAAATCGTTTCTTGTACTTGTCGTGCATGCCGGCGATTCTACCAGACGGCGCGGCCCGTCGGCTCGGGGAGAAGCCGACGAGCCCGTCCGCGGTCAGGCGGCGAATTCGGCGAGCTTGGCGAGGAGGGCGTCGAGGATCGGCTTGAGCTTCTCCCCCACGCCCGGGATCTCCAGCACCTTGCCGACCAGCGCCTTCAGCGTGTCGAGATGCTCCACCGTGACCTTGGCGATGGTGGACCTGGCCTCGGCCGGGAGCTTGTCCCAGAGGCCCTTCAAGGTCGACAGTCGATCGTCGAGCCCCTGGAGCTTCGGCGCGGCGGCCTCGGCCGTCGCGGCGTCCTTCACATCGGCCAGCGTCTGCGTGGCGCCCGAGTAGATTTCCGACAGGCCCTTGGAAACCTCGTCGGCCGTCGGGATCGTCAGGGAGTCGCCCGTGGGCGCGGGCGGGATCGCGGTGGCCGGAGCGGCGGGGGCCTCGACCGGAGGAGGAGGCGCGGGGGCTTCCTGCGGGCCGCTCATGAAGTAGAAGGCGGCGAGCGCCAGGAAGCCGAGCGCCAATGCGGGGAGCAGCCAGGGGGGGATGCCCGCCGTCGGGGCCTTGCCGACCGGCACGGAAGTCGGGACGCCCGGGATCGACGGCAGGTCGGCCAGCGAGAGGCTCGCGGGAAGGGCTCGCGTGATGTTCGCCTTCTCGGCGGTGAAGAAGCTGGTCAGGTTGGCCGGCGTCAGGCCCCCCTTCCCCTTGAGTTGGGCCGCGATCGCGCTCAGGATGATCGGCCCGACGTAGCTCAGGAGCGTCTTCAAGGCCGGGAGGCCGACGCCGGAGAACTTGGAAAGGATGTTGATGAGGGTCGAGAGATTGGGGCCCAGGAGGCTGCCCAGGATGTCGCCGCCCGGGGGGGGCCCGTCCGAGTTCGATGACCGAAGGGTATCGACCGGATCCGTCCCCTCGACGCCGCGGAGGGCGTCCAGCAGCCCGTCGAGGCCTTTCCCGCTGAGGACCGAGTTCGCCAATGTGGACAGGATGGCCGGCACGGCCGCCCCCACTGTGGCGCTGGTCTTCTCCTCCGATTCGCCCAGGATCGAGCTGAGCTTCGCCAGCACCTCTCCCGAAAGCTGATTCTTGATCGTGTCGACGATGCTCATCGCGATGCACTCCGTCAGAGAGGGCGAGTTGGGAGAACTCGCCCGATCGGTTCGGAAGAGATGACTTGCCCTTGCAGTTGTGACGCAGCGGAGCGCGTTCGGCAATCCCCTAAACCGACTATGTCGCACCTTTGCGCATCGGCCGTCGTCGGCGCTGCTGCCTCTCGGATGCCCCGCTGCGCGCTCGGAGCCCCCGCGATACGCCGGATCCATCCCGGGCTCGTATCAGCGGATCGCCGGCGCGTTCGCCTGGGAACGCCCCCGGCTCGGAGGCTCAATCCCTCTTGCAACCTGCGCTCGATCGTCGACGCAAGGCGAGCGCGCCGCCGACGCCTGCGAGGATGACCAGGATCGCCGGCGGCTCGGGCACCGTGGGCGGGATCGAGGGATTCGGCGGGGTGATCGGGGGCTCGGGGGTGTCGGGGACGACGGGCGGCGTGATGGTGGGGGTCGGCGGTGTGAATCCCTGCGGCAGCCTCGGGCCCAGGAACGGATGATACCTGTCGAAGCGTGCGGGGTTCAGGTTGCGCCGCCACACGAAATACTCGACCAGCGGGCTCGCCGCGGCGACCGTGGGGTCGCCGTTGATGAGCGACAGCAGGGCCAGGCGGATCGGGAGCGTGAACGGGGGCGACTGTCGCGAGGCCCAGGTCGTCTCGCCGGCGGCGAGGAACGAATTCCAGCGCCCCGGGAGCGCGGTCGCGGCGTCGAACGAGGTCGCCTCCTGGGCCGCGAGCCCCCCGCGGAGCGCCCCCCCGCGCATCGGGGAGGCCTCGATCGTCGCGGCCGGCAGGACGACCCAGGCCGTGGCCAGGCCGAGGATCGACCGCCGGATGGCCCGCATCGTCCGTGCTTCCCCGCTCGCGTCCATGCTTCACCCGCCTTGTGATCGAATGAATCCCGCGAAGTCGGCGCGAATCCTTCGGCCGGACGGTCGCGTGATACCAGAAAGATCGGTTGGAGCGCCTCCGCCCATTGACGCGATCCGAAGGATTGCATCGGCGACGTTGCGGGTTGTAGCGAATGGCGCACGGCGACGGGCGATCGGCCGCCGGTCGTCCCGTCGTTGTGATTCATGGACGTCGGCCGTAAGTTAATGCCAGGGAGGCCGAAGTCCCGGCCTCGTTTCGACATCGGAGAGACCGATCATGGCAGCCGCCTCGCAGACCTTCCCGACCCGCATGTACATCGACGGAGCCTGGCGCGAGGGGACCGGCGGCAAGACCCTCTCCGTCATCAACCCGGCCGACGAGTCCGTCGTCGCCGAGGTCGCCTGGGCCGAGGGGGACGAGCCGAGGAAGGCGATCGAGGCCGCGGCGAGGGCGTTCCCGGCGTGGAAGGCGATCTCGGCCTACGATCGGGCCAAAGTCCTCAAGAAGACGGCCGAGCTGATCCGCGAGCGCGCCGACGTCATGGCCCGCGCCATGACCATGGAGCAGGGGAAGCCTCTCCCCGAGGCGAAGGCCGAGACCCTCGCCACCGCCGACACCTACGAGTGGTTCGCCGAAGAAGGCAAGCGGGCTTACGGCCGCATCATCCCGCCGACCAACATGATGAAGCGGTACTACGCCATCAAGCATCCCGTCGGCGTGGTCGGGACCATCACCCCCTGGAACTTCCCCGCCGCGCTCGCCAGTCGGAAGATCGGCGCGGCGCTCGCCGCCGGGTGTACGGTCGTCAGCCGGCCGGCCGAGCAGACGCCGATCACCCTGATCCTCCAGTTCGAATGCCTCGTCGAGGCCGGCCTCCCCCCCGGCGTGGCCAACCTGGTCATTGGCCCGCCGCAGCCGTTCGCCGACGCCCTCTTCGACCACCCCGCCGTGCGGAAGGTCAGCTTCACGGGCTCGACGAAGGTCGGCAAGGAGCTGATCCGGCGCTCGGCCGACCAGGTCAAGCGCCTGAGCCTGGAACTCGGCGGCCACGCCCCGCTGATCGTCTTCCCCGACGCCGATATCGAGCAGGTGGCCCAGGCGGCGGTCCTCGGCAAGTTCCGCAACAACGGCCAGGTCTGCGTCTCCCCCTCGCGGTTCTACGTCCACGACAAGATCGCGAAGGACTTCACCGAGGCCGCCGTCGAGCTGACGAAGAAGCTCAAGATCGGCAACGGCCTGGAGGAAGGGGTCCAGGTCGGCCCGATGTTCGCTCCGCAGGGACTGGAGAAGGCCCAGGCCCTCGTCGACGACGCTCGCGGCAAGGGGGCCAAGGTCTGCATCGGCGGCGGGAAGTCGTCCCGCTTCGAGAAGGGCTACTGGTTCGAGCCCACCGTCCTGACCGGCGTCGACGGATCGATGAAGATCCTGACCGAGGAGCCCTTCGCCCCCGTCATGCCGATCCTGGACTTCAGCAAGCTCGACGACGTCATCGCCGCCGCCAACGCCACCCCCTACGGCCTGGCCGCCTACGTCTTCACGAACGACCTCACCGTCGCGACCCGGATGGCCGAGGGCCTGGAAGCGGGCATCATCGGCATCAACGACCCCATCCCCGCCACGCCCCAATGCCCGTTCGGCGGCATGAAGGAGTCCGGCCTCGGCCGCGAGCTGGGCGAGGAGGGGCTGGAGGCGTATTTCGAGACCAAGTATGTCGCCGTCGGCCTGCGCCAATCCTGATCCACGGAGTCGCCCGCGGCCGCCCCCGACGTCGTAGGGGGTGGCGCGGCCCGGGATGCGCCACTCATGTCTCGACGTCTTAACATGTCGGGTTTCTCCATCGCGAAGATGCGATCCCTGTTCCGCTCCGGCGACGCCGGCGCGGTCGATCGGATCTTCCAAGGGCTCAAGACCCAATACTACGAATGGCCGACGACGCCGCTCGACGCCCGCGCGATCGTCGAGCGGGCCGTGATGCAGGGAGTCCCCTTCGGCGACCTGGAGACGGAAACCCACCTGCATCACCGCGTCGCGTGCGCCTTCGCCCAGGACGGCCAGGAGTGGCTGTACACGGAGGCCGACTTCTACCGCGCCGATTCGCTGGAAGTGGACCTCTGGCGCAAGGTCCGCAAGCATGGGCGGCCCGAGACTCGTGCGTTCTTCCGGGGCCTGATCGAAGGAGTGCCTCTGTTCGGCCAGGGCTTTCCGGAGGAGGGCGAAGTCTATGCGGCGGTTCCGCTGACCAAGCTCCAGTTCTTCCAACCCGGGCTGATCGAGCTGCGCGACCTCCTCGCCCACCGCTCCGGCGAGGAAGACCCGACGGCCCGATACGCTTCCGAGTTCTGCGGCTGGGTCGACGAGATCATCGACGCCGGGCTCGACCTCTGGTACACGACCGGCTGATCCTGTCCCGGGTCAAGCCCGGAGGATCGGCTTCACCACCTCGCCCGCGACGTCCGTCAGGCGGAAGTAGCGTCCCTGGAACTTGTACGTCAGCCGCTCATGGTCGACGCCGAGGAGGTGCAGGATGGTGGCGTGGAAGTCGTGGACGTGGACGGGGTCGGCGACGACGTTGTAGCCGAACTCGTCGGTCTCGCCGAACGTCACGCCGGGCTTCACGCCGCCGCCGGCCGCCCAGGCGGTGAAGCAGCGGGGGTGATGGTCGCGACCATAGTCGGTCGGGCTCAGCTTCCCCTGGCTGTAATTGGTCCGGCCGAACTCGCCGCCCCACAGGACGAGCGTGTCGTCCAGCATCCCGCGCTGTTTCAGGTCCTGGATCAAGGCCGCGCAGCCCTGGTCGGTCTCCTTCGTCAACTGCCGGATGCCGCCCGGGAGGCCGCCGTGGTGGTCCCAGCCGGGGTGGTAGAGCTGGATGAACCGCACCCCGCGCTCGGCCAGGCGGCGGGCCAGCAGGCAGTTGGCGGCGAAGGAGCCGGGGTTCCTGGCGTCGGGCCCGTAAAGCTCGTAGATATGATCGGGCTCGCTCGCGAGGCCCGCGGCCTCGGGGACGCTGGTCTGCATCCGATACGCCATCTCGTACTGGGCGATGCGGGCGGAGACGGCGGGGTCGAGGTTGGCGTCGTGCTCCTTGCGGTGCAGCTCGGCCAGGCGGTCGAGCATCTTCCGGCGGCCGGCGGCCGTGACGCCGGGCGGGTTGTCGAGGTACAGGACCGGCTCGGCCCCCGCGCGAAACTGGACGCCCTGGTGGATCGAGGGGAGGAAGCCGTTGCCCCAGAGGCGGGAATAGAGCGGCTGGTCGACCGGCCGCTTGCTGATGAGGACGCAGAACGTGGGGAGGTTCTCGTTCATCGACCCCAGCCCGTAGCTCAGCCACGCGCCGATGGACGGCCGGCCGGCGATCTGCGAGCCGGTCTGGAAGAACGTGATGGCCGGGTCGTGGTTGATGGCCTCGGTGTGCAGCGACCGGATGAAGCAGAGTTCGTCCGCGACCTTCGCCGTGTGCGGCAGCAGGTCGCTGACCCACGCCCCGGACTGCCCGTGCCGCGCGAACGAGAAGATCGACCCCGCCAGCGGCAGCGCCGCCTGGTTCGCCGACATCCCCGTCAGCCGCTGGCCCTGCCGCACCGAGTCGGGCAGGTCCTTCCCGTTCATCTGGTTGAGGAGCGGCTTGTAATCGAACAGGTCGAGCTGCGACGGCCCGCCGCTCATGAACAGGTAGATGACCCGCTTCGCCTTCGGCGCGAAGTGCGTCCCGCCGAGCGACCCGCGGGCGGCGTCCGGGCTCGTCGGCGATGGGTCGGCCGCCCCGCCCAGCAGGCTCGCCAGCGCCGCGCCGCCGATGCCCAGGCTCGCGCGGCCGAAGAAGTGGCGGCGGGTGCCCAGGAGGCGGGGATCGTCGGGGAGTTCGCGGAAGCGTTCCATGATGCGTCGGGCCTCCTCAGCGCTTCGTCACGGCCTCGTCGTAGTTGAACAGCGCCTGGGCGACGACGGCCATCGCGGCGGCCTCGGCTGGGTTGAGCGCGGGGTCGCGGGGGGCGTCGCCGACCGCCAGGAGCTTGTCGGCCTCGGCGCGGCCGGAGGCGAACTCGTCGTATTGCTCGCGGTATAGGGCCTCCAGGACGTCGACCTCGGCGGCGTCGGGGCGACGGCCGGTGAGGAGGCGGAAGACGTGGGCGACGCGGTCGCGGGTCGTCGGCGCGGCCTCGTGGAACGCCCGCTCGGCGACGCCCCGCGCGGCCTCGACGTACTGCGGGTCGTTCAGCAGGACGAGCGCCTGGAGCGGCGTGGCGGTGGGCTGGCGGCGGACGACGCACGCCTCGCGGGTGGGCGAGTCGAAGGTGAGCATCGCGGGCGGCGGCGAGGTCCGCTTCCAGTAGGTGTAGAGGCTGCGGCGGTGGCTACCCGGGCCGACGTCGCGCACGAACGCGAGGTTCGACTTCTCCTCCCACAGCCCGGCCGGCTGGAACGGCTTCACCGCCGGCCCGCCCATCGTCCCGACCAGCAGGCCCGATGAGGCCAGGGCATTGTCGCGGAGCATCTCGGCCGTCAGCCGATCGCGCGGGCCGCGGGCGAGCAGGACGTTGTCGGGATCGCGCGCCTGCATCTCGGCCGATGCGTCGGAGGTCTGCCGGTACGTCGCCGACTCGACCATCAGCCGCCACGTCCGCTTGACGTCCCAGCCCGAATCAACCAACTCGCGGGCGAGCCAGTCCAGGAGTTCCGGATGCGACGGCTGCTGCCCCTGCGAGCCGAAGTCCTCGGGCGTGGAGACCAGCCCGCGGCCGAACACCGACTGCCACCAGCGGTTGACCGTCACGCGGGCGGTCAGCGGGTTCTTCGGGTCGACCGTCCAGCGCGCCAGCCCCAGCCGGTTGCGCGGAAGGTCGGCTGGGAACGCGAGCAGGCTCCGGGGCGTGTCGGCCGAGACCCGCTCGCCGGGGGCGTCGTACGCGCCTCGGTTCAGGACGAACGTCGGCCGGGGCTCGGGCATCTCCTTCATCACCATGATCTCGGCCACCGGGTCGCCCACCTTCGCGCGGGCCTGCCGCGCCTCCTGGAGCTTCGCGACGGCCGTCCGATGGGGCTCGTCGTGGTTCGCCAGGTAGTAAGCGAGGAGGGCGTCGCGGTCCGCGTCGGCGAGCGTCGCCGGGTCGGCCGCCAGGCGATCGGCCAGGGACTTGCCGTCGAAGATTTGGGCGGCTTCGAGGGCGGTCAGGCTGCGGTCGAAGACCTGCAACTCGTCCACCTCGCCGCCCTTGAATCCGCGGTCGCGGAAGCGATGCCCGACGGCCAGCTCGTCGGCCCCGCCCCCGGTGATGGTCTTGGTGAGGGCGTCGCGGACGACCTCGATCGCCGCGGACTTGCCGTCGACGTACAGCGACAGCCCCGCCGCGCGGCTGGACCCGTCGTAGGCCAGGACGACGTGGGTCCACCGGTCGATCGGGAGCGGATCCTGCGCCGCAATCCCGATCGCGTTGCCGGGCCAGAAGTGGACGAGAGACGCCGTGAGCCGGCCGTCCTCGATCATCAGCTCATAGCCGCGGCTGCCGGCGTCGGTCCAGGCCATCGACCGCCGCAGCACCACCGCGCGGTCCTTGCGGTCGGGCGTCTTGAGCCAGAGGGCCAGCGAGAACGGCTGGAAGCGGTCGAAATTGCCCATCGGCAGCGTGACGCCGTCCTCGCCGTCCAGCTTCAACGCCTTGCCGACGCGACCCTCGACCAGCGACGGCGACTCCACGGCCTTCGCGAGCTTCTCCGCGTCGCGACGGTTCGGCGACTTCCCCTCGGCCAGCTCGTCGAACGGGAAGTCGCCGATCCGCCCGGCGACCTCGGCCGCGGGGGGCTTCGCGCGGTCCAGCCCGCGGAGCCACACTTCGAAGGCCGGCCGGCGCTCGGCGGCGAGCTTCGCAACCTCGGCCTCGGCGTCCCGCTCGCGGGCGTTGGCGTCGGCCAGCGCCTTGTCGCGGTCGGCGTCCGTGAGCCACAGCGTGGGCGTGGGGATGGCGTCCGTGAAGTGAGAGTAGAGGCCGGACTCGTCGATGCTATTGAAGAAGGCGGAGAGCGAGTAGAAGTCCTTCTGCGTGATCGGGTCGTACTTGTGCGAGTGGCAGCGGGCGCATTCGAGCGTCAGGCCGAGGAACGCCGCGCCGAAGGTGATGGTGCGGTCGTTGACGTACTCGGTCCGCCATTCGGCCTCGATCGAGCCCCCCTCGTTGGTCTGGCGGTGGTGGCGGTTGAAGGCCGTGGCCAGCACCGTCTCGCGCGTCGGCTCCGGCAGCAGGTCGCCGGCGAGCTGCCAGGTGATAAAGCGGTCCAGGGGGAGGTTGGCGTTGAACGACCGGACCACCCAGTCGCGCCAGGGCCACATGGCGCGGTAGACGTCGGCCTGATAACCGTAAGTATCGGCGTAGCGGGCGACGTCCAGCCAGTCGACCGCCATCCGCTCGCCGAACCGGGGCGAGGCCAGCAGCCGGTCGACCAGCCTCTCATAGGCGTCCGGCGAACGGTCGTCGACGAACGCGTCGATCTCGGCGAGCGTCGGCGGGAGGCCGGTCAGATCGAAGGCGACGCGGCGGATCAGCCGCTCGCGCGAGGCTTCCGACGACGGTGCCAGGCCCTCGGATTCCAGCCGGGCGAGGACGAAGCGGTCGATGCCGTTGCGGGGCCAGTCGCGACGGACGACGTCGGGCAGGGGGGGCCGCTCGGGGGGGATGAAGGCCCAATGGTCCTTCCACTCGGCCCCCTGATCGACCCAGCGCCGGAGGACGTCGACCTCGGCCGGCGTCAGGTCGCGGCCGAGGCTCTTGGGGGGCATGCGGTCGTTCTCGTCCTCGGAGGTGATCCGCGCGATCAACTCACTCTCCTCCAGGTCGCCCGGCACGACGGCGCGGAGGCCCGATTGGGTCTCCTCGAACGCCCCCTCCTTCGTGTCGAGCCGGAGGCCGGCCTTGCGGTTCTTGGGGTCGGGGCCGTGGCAGTGGAAGCACTTGTCGGAGAGGACGGCCCGGACCTGGCGGTTGAAGTCGACCCGATCGGCGTGCGACGATCGTGCCGGGTCGTCGGCGACAGCCCCTCGGCCGATCGCGAGGAACGTCGAGAGGATCGCCCAGGAGTGCCGGGTGAGGGAGCATCGTGCCATCGCGCGTGCCTCGTAAGCCGCGTCCGTTCGCCGCCCGCACGGGCGGGGGCCGATCGCTATTTTATCAGGTTGTTGAACCTCGGGTAAACACGAGGCCGGAGGCCGGATGAGCGGGGGGGGGGCGACGAGGAAGCCGCCGCCGGTCGTGGTGCTGCACGAACGGTCGGGCATCTGGGCCCGGCAACTCCGGCCGCGGCTCGGGGACGTCCGCGCGCGGTGGTTCGAGACGCGATCCGCGGCCGATCTCCTGGCCGCGGCCTCGGCCTGCACGTCGCCCGTCGTGCTGATCGAGGCCGCGTCCGACCCCGCGCCGGCGCTGCGGGACCTGGCCCTGCTGGCGGCGTCGGCCTCGTCGCCGCTCGTCCTGTTCGTCGACCCGAAGGGCCGGCCCGAGGTGCTCGGGGCCGCTCGCGAGCTGGGGGCGACGCTGGCCGCGTCGGGCCGGGTCACGCCCCCGGAGGTCGCGTCGCTGGTCGCCCGTTGGCTCGGCCTGGCCCGCCGCGCCGCCGCGCGCGAGGGCTGGACGCGGCCGATCCCCGCCGACCCCGTTCGGGAGCCCGCGGAGTGGGTCGAGGAGATCGTCGCGGAGGCCGCGGCCGGGGCGGAGTCCTGGTCGTCGGAGGCCGATTCGTCTACAATAATCCGACGTTCGGATCGCGATCGGGATGCCCCACCTTGAGGATGCCGCGGAATGCTGGGCGAGTCGGAAACCGTGCTGACCGAGAAGGACGTGCTGGCGGCCCTGAAGGGCGTGAAGGATCCGGACCTGGGCCGCGACCTGGTGGACCTGGGGATGATCCGGGACGTCCGGATCGGCGACGGCAAGGTCTCCCTGGCGGTCAACCTGACCACCCCGGCCTGCCCGATGAAGGCGAAGATCGAGGCCGACGTCCGCCAGGCCCTGGAGGCCCGCCTCCCCGGCGGCCTGGACTTCGAGATCCGGATGACCGCCGAGGTCCGCGGCAAGCGCGAGGCCGAGAACGGCGACATCCCCGGCGTGAAGAACATCATCGCCGTGGGCTCGGGCAAGGGGGGCGTCGGCAAGTCGACGATGGCCGCCTCGATCGCCTTCGGCCTCAAGGCCCACGGCGCGTCCGTCGGCCTGATGGACGCCGACATCTACGGCCCCTCGATCCCGCACCTGGTCGGCGCCTCCGGCCGGCCCATGGCCCGCGAGGACCGCATCGTCCCCATCGAGGTGAACGGCCTCAAGCTCATGTCGATGGGCTTCCTGCTCGATCCCGACCAGCCCGTCGTGATGCGCGGGCCGATGCTCCACGGCATCGTCCAACAGTTCCTCCGCAAGGTGGAATGGGGAGACCTCGACTACCTGGTGATCGACCTGCCGCCCGGCACGGGCGACGTGCCGCTGAGCCTGGCGCAGTCGCTGCCGATCACCGGCGCGGTGGTCGTCTGCACGCCCCAGGAGGTCGCGCTCCTCGACGCCGCCCGCGCCGTCTCGATGTTCCGGCAGCTCCGGGTACCGGTCCTCGGGATGGTCGAGAACATGGCGTTCTTCGACGTCCTGGCCTACCTCCAGGACCGCGGCGGCCCGACGGCCCACAAGCTCGTCGAGGGCAAATCCTGCTTCGACGAGCCGGGCGACGAGCGCGTCTACCTGTTCGGCCAGGGGGGGGCGCGTCGCAAGGCCGAGGCGATGAACGTCCCGTTCCTGGGCGAGGTCCCGATGAACGTCCTCATCCGGGAGGCCGGCGACGTCGGCCGTCTGGAATCGGCCCTACAGGAAGGCTCGCCGTCCCGCCCCTACCTCATGGGCGTCGTCGAACACCTGGCGGCCCAGGTGAGCATCCGCAACATGAAGAACGTCAAGATGCCCAAGCTGGAGATCCTGAACTGAGCGGCGACGGCCCCGGTTCGACGAGCCCCGACCGATGCGGGGGCGGCTGCGTGCCGACGAGAGTCGGACGTCGCCCCCGGCTTACGAACTTGATGGATGGAGTCTCCCCGATGCGTTGGAAGCCCCTGCTGTTCTCCGCCGCGTTCGTCCTGGCCGCCGCCCCCGCGCAGGCGCAATTCCTGGGCCAGACGACGATCGTCACGCCCGGCCCCGGCGTCGTCGTGGGCGCGCCCACAGTGCTCGCCCCGGCTTACGGGACGACGGTCGTGAGCCCGTATTCCGTTGTGACCCCCGCCGCGCCGGTCGTCGTCCGTCGCCGCACGGTGCTGGCCCCCACTGTGTTCGGCGCGCCCGCGGTCGTCGCCGCGCCGGTCGTCGCGTCGCCGGTGGTCCCGGGCCCGGTCCTGATGTCTCCCGGCGTCACGGTCGTCCGGCCCGGCTGGGGGCCCGGCTTCGGCCCGCGGCCCTGGGGCTGGCGGCGCTGGTGATCGCCTGAAGAATCGGCCGACCAGGGTCCTTTCCCTCTCCGAGATCCCCGATGCACCGATTCGCTTTCCTGGCCTTCCTCGCCTTCAGCGGCGTCGCCGCGGCCCAGCAGGCGGGACCCGTCGTCGTCGACCCTTCGGAAGTCGGCGTCTCGGCCGAGCGGTTGGCGAAGGTCTCGGAGGTCGTCCGGAAGCGGATCGAGGCCGGCGAGCTGGCCGGCGCGGTGACGATGGTCTCGCGCTACGGCAAGGTCGTGCATCATGAGGCGCAGGGGACGCTCGACGTCGATTCGATGCGTCCCATGACCCCCGACGCCCTCTTCCACATGGCGTCCACGACCAAGCCGGTGACGGCCGCGGCGATCGTGATGCTGGTGGAGGAGGGGAAGGTCCGCCTCACCGACCCCGCCTCGAAATTCATCCCCGAGTTCAAGAACCCGAAGGTGGCCGTCGAGCGCGACGGCAAGGTCGAGATCGTCCCGGCGAGCCGCGAGATCCAGGTCCTCGACCTGCTCACTCACACCTCCGGCCTCCTCAGCGGGGGGCCCGGCCAGAAGGCGTTCCCCGGCGACTCCACGTTTTCCCGCCGGGGGGATACGCTGGAGACTTACGTCCGGCGCATCGCCGTGACCCCGCTCGACTTCGAGCCCGGCTCGAAGTGGTCGTACAGCCCGTTCGGGGGCATCGATACGCTGGCGCGGATCGTCGAGGTCGCCTCGGGCCGGCCGTTCGAGGAGTTCCTCCGCGAGCGGCTGTTCGAACCCCTCGGGATGCGCGACACGTTCTTCTACACACCGACCGACCGGGAATCGCGCCTGGCCGCCTTCCACGCCCGCAAGGACGGGACGCTGAAGAAAGGGGACTATTCGTTCGGGTTCGTCGAGCCGTATACCTCGGGCGCGGCCGGCCTGGTTTCGACGGCCGCCGACTTCCATCGGTTCGGCGTGATGCTGGCCCAGGGGGGCGAGTTGGACGGTCGCCGCGTGCTCAGCCCCCGCGGGATCGAACTGCTCTCGTCCAACCACGTCGGGTCGATGTTCCAGGGGAGCCTGGGGCGGCCTGAGGGGATGGGATTCGGCTTCGCGGTCGAGGTCGTCGTCGACCCCGTCCGGTCGGCGACCTTCCGGAGCGCCGGCAGCTACGGCTGGGACGGGGCGTTCGGGACCCAGTTCTGGGTCGACCCGAAGGAGGGGATCGTCGCCGTCTTCATGGTCCAGGCTTCGGGCGTGCGACAGATCCAGAATGATTTCGCCACGGCCGTCATGCAGGCCATCGAACGCCTCGACCATCCCCGCTGATTCAGCGGAACTCCAGGCTGCGCCAGAGATACCAGCTCGCGACGGAGCGGTACGGCCGCCAGGAGTCGCCCAGGGCTTCGCATTCCTTGGGCGATGGGAGTTCGGCCAGGCCGTGCTTGTGCCGAAGCGCTGCGCGGACGCCCAGGTCGCCGACGGGCCAGACGTCCGGGCGGTTCAGGGCGAAGATCAGGAACATGTGGGCCGTCCAGACGCCGATCCCCTTGATCGCCGTCAGCGATTCGACGATCGCGTCGTCGTCCCATTCATGGAATTGGTCGACGGGGGTGGAGCCGTCCGCGACGGCCGCAGAGACGTTCAGGACGTAGCGGGCCTTGGGCCGAGAGAGGCCGCAGCTCCGGAGGGCGTCCTCCCCCAGCGCCAGGAGGCGGTGGGGGTCGTAAGGGCGGCCGGCCAGTTCGTGGAGCCGACCGCCTATTGAGGCCGCGGCCTTGGTGGAGATCTGCTGGCTGACGATAGATCCGACGAGCGCCCCCAGCCGGTCCTCCCTCGGGACGAGCCGGCAGGGGCCCACGCGCCGGATGACCTCCTTCATGTGGGGGTCGACCTTCCGAAGATGGCGGACGGCCTTCGCCCAGGGATCGCGGGAGGCTGCGGCTCGGATCATCGGGTGGGCCCTTTGCGGCGCGTCAACGCGAGGCGATCACCTGGGCCAGCGGGCGGACGACGCGCGGGAGGACCGAGCGCTGGAGCAGCTCCTCCCCGATCTCGCGCTGGCGGCGGAACGATTCCACGAACGAGAGGTCGGGCCCGTTCCCCCAGTACTGGCGGACCTTGAGATACAGGCTGATCTGGTCGTCGCCGAACTCGCCGGTGCGGACCTGGTAAGCGCTGGTGCGAGTCTCGATCGAGAGCCGCGCCTGGAGCTGGCACGATTCGTCCAGGGCTATGGTCAGGGACGGCTCGAAATTCACGACTTTCTTGGCGTGCGGGGCCTCAATCAGCCCCTCGAAGGCCGACCCCAGCCCCAGCGCCTCGGCGACGACCTCGTCGTGGTTGCCGTCGTAGGTGAAGTCGAATCCGAAGGTCACGTCCAGGGCCTCGCAATCCAGGAGGCTGATCGACAGGAGATGCGGGGCCAGATCCAGCACCAACTCGTGCTGCCGGTAGGCCTCGGCCAGCGATTCGGGATTGGTGCAGCCGGACACCAGCCGGCGGGCCTCGATCGCCACGGTGCGGAAGGCGTCCTGATCCTTATCGCTCTCCAGCACCAAGTCGCCGTTCTCCTGCGCCTGGAAGTCTCTCAGCTCGGGAAAGCCCTTTCGCATCTGTTCGAAGAAATGGAGGACGGTGTCGCGGCTGTTGGGAAGCTCCATCTCGGTATTCAGATTGACGTTAACGTAGTAATCGTCGGCGTCGCTGTTGTATCGATTCATCCGTCGAACCTCTCGGCTTTCCTATGAGTGCGGCCTCGAAATCGGCGTATCGCGCGCTTCCCCGCGCCGATCGTTCGGCCGCCCATGGTGTACATGCATCTGCCTGACATTTTACCAGAAACGGGCGGAGGGAGAAACGAAACGTGCACCTATAGGGCTGCGTGTGCGACGGCATGCAGCGAGCGGAAGGTCGAGCGTCAGACGCGGGCTCGACCGATCTCGGGGTGCCGGATACGGATCGGGGGGAGGGAGTCGGGGTCGCGTTCGGGATCGAGGAAGGCGCGGAGGCCGTCCTCGGCGAGGCGGGGATCGTGGGGGACGTTGAGGGCGGCCCCGTCGCGCGAGGCGGGGAACCGGGCGAGGATCTCGCCGTCCTCGACGCCGATCGGGACGGCGCGGGGGTTGGCCACGACGACGAGCGGGGGGACCTCCGCGCCGGGGGGCTCCGTCCGGACGACCAGGGCCCAGGGGCGGCCGGGGAACCAGGGGCGTTTCCACCGATAGGCGACGGTGATCTCGGGATTCGGACCGGGGGCGACCGTGGCGGCCGAGGGGTCGGTCCCGGGCGAGAAGTGCGGGCCCTCGGCGGCGTCCTCCCGTGTGTAGACGCGGACGTGCCAATGGTTCGAGCCCTCGCCTCCCGCGAGCGAGGAGGGCGTCGGGGCGTTCAGGGTCCAGCAGCCGGCGCGATCGTATTCGGCCCGCGTCACGTCGTGCGTCAGGGCGTCGGCATCGTCCGGCCCTGTCGGGGGCGTGCCCCGATGGGCCGCGACCCGGACCGTGCGGGCCTCGGCGGGCCACGTCCACCGGAGTTGGATCCGCGCGACGTCCGGCGCGGAGGCGAGCGGGTCCAGCCGCTGGGCTCGAAGGTCGGTCGGGTCGGCGAGCCCGGCCAGCCAGGCCCCCCGGCCGACGACGAGGTGGCCGTTGATCGCCGTCAGGGGGGTGTAGTACCGCCTCGTCCGGCCGTCCGGATCGAGGTCGTCGGCCGCCCCTGGGCCGGACGGCTCGATCCACGCGCCGGACGCGGCCTCGATATCGGCCGCCGAGACGAGCGAGCCCGGCGCGTGGGGCAGGGGGGCAGACGTCCTCCGCAGGCGGATCGAGCCTCGCTCCGGCTGGGCCCACTCGATCCGGACGCGGTCCGCGGCGTCGAGGATCACCCGCGGGGGGCCCGGGGGGGCGACGGGCGAGCCCGCCGCCGCGGAGATCGTCGCGCCCGGCGACGGGAACCGGCGGCCTTCGGGCGAGCGGTAGATTGCGAAGACGCCGTAGTGATAGACCCGGCCCTCCGCGACGTCCCGGTCCGAGGCCGAGTCGAGGGCCGCCGCGATGCGATCCCCGTGTCGCGGGTCGCGCGGGACGTCGACCGCGTTGCGGACGACGCGGATCTCGGCGACGCCGGGCGGGGCCTGCCAGGTCAGTTGGATCTCGCCTTCGCGGGCCTGGGCCCGGAGATCGCGGACGTCGGGCAGATAGACGATCGGGCCGGCGGCGACGGCCGCCAGGGAATCGACCCCGCCGCGACGGCTGATGACGGCGTAGCTGACGGTGGAGCCCGGCTCGACGCTCTCGTCCAGGAACTCGGCCGACGCCGTCTCGCCGATGGGCGTGCCGTCGGCGGGATGCTCGGGGAGGTCGCCGGGCTTGCGCAGGATCGCGAACGTCGGCCGGTCGAGGCCGTCGGGCTCGGGGGGACGCCAGGAGAGCCGGACGCCGCCGGCGGCGATGCGGGCGTCGAGGTTCGTCGGGGCGTCGGGCGGGCAGCGCCTCTGGCCTTCCACCGCTGCGGCGAGGTCGACGGCCAGGTGGAGGCTCCGGGCGTAGAGCCGACGGGCTTCGGGCGGGTCGGCCCGCTCCAACCTGCGGGCTTTCGACGCCAGGGCCTCGGCCTTGCGGAGCCGCTCGGCGATCCGGTCATGGGCCGCGGCGATCTCGATCGACCCCGGGGCGACGAGCTTCTTCCACTCCCGGAGCGTCCGGGCGGCCTCGACCAGCCGCGCGCCGGCCTCGGCCTGCTCGAACGCGGCTCGAAGCTCCTGGATCTCGCGCTCGCGCTCGGCGATCCTCGCCATGCCGTTGCGAGCGCCGACGTGCTCCGGGGCGTAGCGCTGGACTTCTTCCAGGTGACGCCTCGCGGTCGCCAGGTCATGCGTGCGGAAGGCGTGCAGGGCCGCGGCGAAGCGGCCGATCAGGGCCTCGCGGAGGGACATCCGGAAGCCGCATGCGCACTTCGCCGCGTCGACCAGGTTCGACCGCCGGCAGACGGGGCACTCCCACCGCAGCGAGGCCCCGCAGTGCCGACACCGCGCCGCGGCGGCGTTCCTCGCCGTGGGGGGAAGCTCCGTCACCCCGGCGCAATTGCGGCACCGGAGGACCTTGTAGCCCGGGGGCTTCGCCGGCGCGGCCGGCGTCGGGGCCGCGCCGTCGAGGGCCGCTCCCGCCTTGCGGCCCGCCCGGCGTATCAACTGATGGGCGCGGTCGGGCGGGATGCCCTTCGAGCCGGCCTCGTCGATCAGGGCGACGTGGGTCCCCGAGTCGATCCGGGCCAGGCCGCGGAGGGCGAAACCGGCCAGGTCCTCGAACCGCTCCTCGGCCTCCAGGGCCAGGGTGCGATCGTAGCGGGCGCGGGACTTGGCATCGCCCAGGTGGGTCTGGGCCAGCGAGACCACCTCCAGCCAGGCGGTCTTCTCGGCCGTGACCTGGGCCTTCTTCATCCAGCGCCCGCGCTCCTCGTCGGCCCGCGAGGCGATCAGGGCGAGCGGGGCGTCGCGGAACAGGCCGAGGGCGTCGTAGAGGTCGCGACGGCCCAGGTGTTCGAGCGCCATGCGGAGCTGGCGACGAGTCGAGGGGGCCAGCACATCAGGCGGCGGACCTCCATCCTCGTCGGGGTCGAACGCCGCCGCGGCCTCCCCCGTCAGGGCGGGATGGGCTTGCATCAGCCGCTCGACCGTCGCGTCGTCGACGCCGAGGCGGCCGGCTTCATGCCGCAACAGGTCGCGATCGGCCGGGGCGAGGCCCCCCTTGGCGGCGCGGAGGCGGACCAGGCGGTGCAGCTCGTCTAGGGCCTGCTCGCGACGCGCGACGTCGGCGGCCGAAAGCTCGGCGTCGTAGGCGGCCCGGCTGACGGGGCCGGCCAGGAGCGCGGCGCGGAGGGCGGGGATCTCGTCCAGGTAGAGTTGGTTGGCGTGGCGGGTCTTGGGGTTCCGGGTCCCCATCGACCAGGACGGCTGCTTCTTCCGGAGCGCGGCCTCGATCTGCTCCGGCGACGCCCCGGGATCGACCCCCAGCCGTTCGTAGTAGTCCGGGATCATGTCTGGATCGATCGCCCCGAGGCCCGCTCGTCCCCCGATCCATTCTCGGGCCGAGCCCCCCGGACGTCCACCCCCCGGCGCGGGCTTGTGGGATCGCGCCGCGGCCACTACGCTGGCTCGGGCCGGGCCATGACCGCCCGGCCGGACGACATGAGGCGACATCGAAAGGGAGCGACGCGGGCCATGACCTCGAAGGTGAAGATCACCACGACCCAGCACGAAGGCCGGACCCTAGCCTCCAGCGGCTCGCCGTGGGAAGGGACCATCGGATACTCGCGCGCCGTCCGCGTGCGCGACCAGATCCACGTCACCGGGACCGTCGGCGTCGAGGCCGACGGCAAGTACGCGCCGACGCTCGCCGGCCAGTCCCGGCGGGCGTTCACGATCATCGCCGCGGCGCTGGAGGCCCTGGGGGGCAAGCTCTCGGACGTGGTGCGGACGCGGATCTACGTCACCGACATCTCCCAGTGGAAGGAAGTCGGCCAGGTCCACGGCGAGCTGTTCGGCGAGATCCGCCCGGCCCTGACGATGGTCCAGGTCTCCGCCCTGATCGACGCCGAGGCCCTCGTCGAGATCGAGGTCGAGGCCGTCCTCCACGACGAAGACCCGCGGTTGGCCTGAGCCCGACCATGTTGGCCGGGCCGCCTCAGCGCGGCTCGGCCTCGCGCAGCACCTCCGGCACCGGCAGCCGAGAGAGGGCGTAGCAGTAGCCGGCGACGGCGCGGATCTGGGCGTCTTCCAGCAGCGGCCCCCAGGGGGCCATGCGGGTCCCGGGGACGCCGGCGCGGATGACGCGCAGGACGTCCTCGGGCTTGTCGCCGTGCTTCCACTGGCCGTCGGTCAGGTCGCCGATTTGCTCCCCGCCGAAGCTCGCCGCCATCGGCCCGTTCCCCTTCCCTGAGACTCCGTGGCAGGGGACGCAGCGCGAGAGGAACAGCCCCCGGCCCTCCATCAAGAACGGGTCGCCGATCACGCCCGGCGGCGGGGGCTCGATCTCCGGCGCGAAGCTGAAGTACCCCACCGCGCCCGAGACGAGCAGCATCGCGAGGCCCAGCAAGATCCACGGCAACACGGAGGGAGAGGCCGATGCATCGGCCGACGGGACGGGTTCAATCTCGGGGTTCGACATCTCTGCCAATCGATCGGGCCGGCGGGGCTCGCGCGAACACCTTCGCACGTCAACGAGCGTCCACCTTAATCGTTGACCGCCGGGCCAGGCAAGGGCGGGCGATCACCCGGACGCCTCCGCGCCCTTCTCCATCAGCTCGGGCCTCGGCCGGATCATCATCATCAGGACTGCGGAGAACAGGGCGACGAGGGCGAAGGCCCCGAAGATCACGGCCAGCGGGGCGTGGCGGTCGCGGAGGAAGCCGAAGCCCCAATCGGCGAAGCCTCCGCAACTGATGCTCGCCAGGTTCATCAGGCCGTAGCCCGTGGCGCGGCGGTCGGCGGGGACGATCTGCGAGAGGATCGGCATGTTGTTGCAGTCGAAGAAGCCCCAGCCGATCCCATAAAGGACCAGGAACGCGACGGCCGGGCCCAGGCTCTCCGAGAACCCCACGCCGAACAGGGCCGGCAGGAACAGGACCATCCCCGTCGCGCTGATGAGGATCCGGCCCCGCACGGTCCGCTTCATCAGGGCGTCGGCCAGCCAGCCGCCGAGGAGCACGCCCGCCAGCGACGCGAACTGGACGGGGAGCACGGAGTAGACCCCGGCCGAGCCCTGCGGGAGGTCGAACCGTTCCTTGAGGATGTCGGGCATCCAGTCCTTGACGATCCAGCCGGCCATCGCCGGGAGCGTGAAGCAGGCGACGAGCAGCAGGAAGTCGCGGTTCCGCAGCAGTTCGCCGAGCGTGGCGAACGCCGAGGCCCCGCGATGCGCCTTCGACGCCGCGTCGGCCTTCGCAGGCGGGTCGCGGAGCACCAGCAGGAGGGGGAGGGCGTAGAGGACGCCGACCACGCCGCACGCCTTAAACGCGAACCGCCAGCCCAGGTCCGGGGCGTCGGCGACGTGTCCCATGAACCCGCCCAGGATCAGGCCGGCGTAGATGCCGGTCTGGTGCAGGCCCACGGCCCGCGAGCGGGTCGCCCCACGGTGGTGGTCGGCGATCAGTGCGAGCGCCGCGGGGATGTAGAACGCCTCGCTGATCCCCATCAGCGCCCGGGTGCCGACGAGGGTGTGGAAGTCGGTGACGTACCCGGTCGCCCAGGTCACGGCCGACCAGACGAACAGGCTGGCGACGATCACCAGCCGCCGGCCGAAGCGGTCGGCGATGTACCCCCCCACCGGGCTGAGCAGGGCGTAGACCCACTTGAACGAGCCGAGCATGAACCCCCAGTTCTCGCGGCTGGCGATGTCCGGGACGTCGGCCATCACCGACGTCTTCATCACCGCGAGCATCTGGCGGTCCAGGTAGTTCAGCAGGGCCACCGGGACCAGCATCGCCACGATCAGCCAGGCCGTGCGGCCGGGGCGGGGGGAGGGGTCGAGGAAATCGGGATCGATCGTCTCGGCGGGCATCGCTCGTCTCGGGAGGGGGAGGGCCGGCGTCGTCGCGGGTCGCATGATCGCACGACGGCTCGAAGGACGCCAGGGCCTCGCCGCAGTCGTGGCCCGGCCTCGATTCGGGAAGGACCGGCCGCTCGGGGGGCTCCGGGAGGACCTCCCGAGGTCTCGGAGAGGGGTGAACGAGACATGCCCAAGTTGGGTTTGTTCGCGGGAAGTCGAGTTCCTGTTTTTGCGACACAAGTCCTTTTGCAATGGCATTTTAAAGGCGTACGAAACCTGGCTCCGGTCGTCGTTTTCGAATGCTTCCGTGGGCACTCCTCACAACTCCACCTGGACCCCAAGAGGACTTGAGGCGGGGTGGTCCGGGCGGTCCGCCCGGACGTCTTCATCCCGAAGGCCGCCGACGTCCGGGCGGACCGCCCGGACCACCCATTCGTCGGGCCTCCCGCCGATGCCCGGTGGTTTCGCGCAGGCTATTGATCTTCGCCGAACCTTGCGGTAGGCCGGAGGTCGGGCCCCCGTCCGGCGGCCCATCGATGCGCTGCGAATTGCCAAAGATTCGGCGGGGTCGAGCCCCCTCCATCTCGATACACTCGCCGATCGAGGCGTCCGGATTTCACGATTCCGGATTCGGCGAGTGGTTTCACCCCCGCCACGCCCACTTCGCCATCTCGGCGAGGGTCGGCGTCTTGCCTTGCATGAGGAGGCCGGTGCGGAAGATCCGGCCGCCGATCCAGACGCAGGCGAGGGCCGTCAGCGTCGTCAGGACGACGGAGAGGGCGACCTCCCAGGCGGGGGGCGTCGGCTGCATGGCCATGCGCATGAGCATCAGGAACGGCGAGGCGGTCGGGAACAGCGACATCCCCACCGACAGCGGGCTCGACGGGTTCTTGAGGACCGACGTCCAGACGAACATCGGCAGCATCGAGAGGATCATCACCGGCCACATCAACGACTGCGCGTCCTTCAGGTCGTTGCACGCCGCGCCCACGGCCATGTAGAGCGAGCCGAACACCAGGACCGCCAGGAACAGGAAGAGGATCAGGGCCGCCAGCAGGCCGGGCGAGACGACGTCGGCATAGCCGTGGTAGGCCGCGACGCCGTAGCCCGCGCCCAGGTAGAGGCTCGCCAGGAGCATCGAGACCCCCACGTTCCCCACCAGCTTCCCCATCATCAGCGTGAAGGGCGAGACCGAGCCCAGCAGAACCTCGGAGATCCGGCTCATCTTCTCCTCGATCACGCTGTTGAGGAGCTGCGGCCCGCTGGTCATCACGATCATGAAGATCACGAACATGAGGATCACAGGGACGAACATCGTGCGGACCGGATCCACCTTCTTCGCCGAGCCGGCATCGTTGCGCTCGGCGAGTTGGAGGTTCTCCGCCACCACGGGCCGGCTCAGCCCTTCCACCACCCTCTGGTCGATCCCCGCGTCCTTGTAGCGCCGGGCCCGGACGTCGGAGTCGATGACGGCCGTCAGCCAGCCGCGGAGGAGGTCGTCGTTGGGGTTGTTGGAATGGTATTCGACCTTCGGCGCGGCGTCGGGGGTCGCGCCGGGGCGGATCTCGACGTAGGCGTCCAGGCCGCCGGCGCGGACGCGGTCGGAGAGGGCCAGCGATCGCGCGGCCTCGCCGCCGGCCGGGGCGTCGGGCGTCGGCTCCAGGACGAACCGGGGCCGCTGCGCCTTGGTGGCGTCGACGTTCGCGTTGTAGCCCTCCACGGCCTTCGCGATCGTCGCCGCGAACTTCCCCGACCCGTCGACCACGACGAAGCGCCTCGGCTTGACGTCGACTCGGCTGGCGGCGAACGCCTGGAGGGCGATCGAGCCCCCCATGATGAGCGGGAGGGCCAGCAGGCTGATGAGGAACGACTTCGTGCGGACGGACGACGAGAACTCGGTCGCCGCGACGACGCCGATCTTGCGCAGGTCAAGCGACATGGGCGGCCTCCGGGGCGGGCGTCTCGGCGGGCGACGCGATGCGGACGAAGATGTCGTGGAGCGACGGCCTGGCGATCTCGAAGCGGGTGATGCGGGTGCGATCGACCAGCGCCCGCAGCAGATCTTGCGGGTCGCCGTCGTATCCCAGCTCCTGGTAGTTGCCGCGGTCTCGGAGGTCGCGGACGCCGAGGAGCCCGCCGAAGGCGTCCATCCCGGCGTCGGACGCGACCCGGATGGTGTCCGAGCCGTGCTCCGCCTGGATCTCGGCGAGGCTGCCGTCGAGAACCTTACGGCCCTTGTAGATCATGAAGATGCGGTCGCACATCCGCTCGGCCACCGCCATGTCGTGGGTGGAGAAGACGATCGTGGTCCCGGCCCTGCGGAGTTCGAGCACGGCGGCCGTGAGGACCTCGGCGTTGACCGGGTCGAGGCCCGAGAACGGCTCGTCCAGGATCAGCAGCTCCGGCCGGTTGAGGACGGCCGAGACGAACTGGACCTTCTGGGCCATCCCCTTGGAGAGGGCGTCGATCCGCCGGTCGATCCAGTCGGAGAGGCCCATCGAGCCCAGCCAGCGGTCGATGTCGCGGTCCAGGTCGGGTTGCCGCGCCCCCTTCAGCGCCCCGAAGTAGCGGAGCAGGCGGCGGACGGTCATCCGCTTGTAGAGCCCGCGCTCCTCGGGGAGGTAGCTGACGCGGTCGTGGGCCGCGCGGGTGTCGCGGTCGCCGAGGACTTCGATCTCCCCCTCGTCGGGGAGCAGGATCCGCATGATCATGCGGAGGGTGGTCGTCTTGCCCGAGCCGTTCGGGCCGATGAAGCCGTAGAGCGAGCCCTTCGGGACGGTCAGGTCCAGGCGCTGCACGGCCTGGACCTCGCCGAACCGCTTGACGGCCCCTCGTATCGCAATGGCCGCGGTCATGGGCTGGTTGGATCCCTGACTTGAGTTAAGGGGGGTCGTCGGGTCCCGACGCCGGGCCGATCATGTGTGCGTTCGTCCGTCATCCTCGGGTATTGGACGCGAGGAGGCCCACCATCGCCAGTCCCGGTCGCCGCGAAGCTGGATTGTGCGGCCCGCCGTCGGAACTTAGTCTATGGGGGACCGTGGAAATCGACCCGACCCGCGCCATCCCTGCGCGCCGATCGCAAAGCTTAGCTGGAGTTCCCCGAGGCATGGCTTCCCCCGTCAACTTGAAGCAGCCGGTGACCGAAGCGGACAGCCCGATGGACAAGACGTGCATCGACACGATCCGCACCCTCTCCATGGACGCCGTGCAGAAGGCCAACTCGGGCCACCCCGGCACGCCGATGGCGCTGGCGCCGGTGGCGTACCTGCTCTGGCAGAAGCACCTGCGCTACGACCCGACCGACCCGGTCTGGCCGAACCGCGACCGCTTCGTGCTGTCGGCCGGGCACGCGTCGATGCTGCTCTACTCGCTGCTGCACCTGGCGGAGGTCCAGGCGGTCGACGAGAAGTACGAGACGACCGGCCGGCCTTCGGTGACGCTGGACGACGTCAAGAACTTCCGCCAGCTCCACAGCAAGACGCCGGGGCACCCGGAGTATCGCCTGACCTCGGGCGTCGAGACCACCACCGGCCCGCTCGGGCAGGGCGTGGCGAACAGCGTCGGCATGGCGATCGCCTCGAAGTGGCTGGCCGCCCGGTACAACAAGCCCGGGTTTGAAGACCTGTTCGACTTCAACACCTACGTCATCTGCTCCGACGGCGACATGATGGAGGGGATCTCGCACGAGGCCGCCTCCATCGCCGGCCACCTGAAGCTCTCCAACCTCTGCTGGATCTACGACGACAACCGGATCACGATCGAGGGGAACACCAGCCTGACCTACGGCGACGACGTCGCCGAGCGGTTCATGGCCTACGGCTGGAACGTGGCCCGCGTCGGCGACGCCAACGACCTCGGCCTGCTGGAGCGAGCCTACGAGGCGTTCGCCCACTGTGACGACCGACCGACGCTCATCATCGTCGACAGCCACATCGCCTGGGGCGCCCCCAACAAGCAGGACACCAGCGGCGCCCACGGCGAGCCCCTGGGCGACGAGGAGATCCGCCTCACCAAGAAGTTCTACGGCTGGCCCGAGGACGCCAAGTTCCTCGTCCCCGACGGCGTCTACGACCACTTCCGCAAGGGCGTCGGCGCCCGCGGCAAGGAGGCCCGCGAGGCGTGGTTCCGGAAGCTCGACGCCTACAGGGCGAAGCACCCCGAGCTGGCCGCCGAATTGGACCAGATGCAGCACCGCCGGCTCCCCGACGGCTGGGACAAGGACATCCCGACGTTCCCCGCCGACGCCAAGGGGGTCGCCTCGCGCGAGTCGTCCGGCAAGGTGCTGAACGCCGTCGCCAAGAACCTGCCGTGGCTCATCGGCGGCTCGGCCGACCTGGCGCCGTCGACGAAGACGCTCATCAAGGACGCCGACTCGTTCTCCGCCGAGCACTACGACGGCCGGAACTTCCACTTCGGCATCCGCGAGCACGCCATGGGGGCGATCCTCAACGGCATGTCCACGGTGAAGGTGCGCCCCTACGGTGCCGGCTTCCTCATCTTCAGCGACTACGGCCGGACCCCGATCCGCCTCGCGGCGCTGATGGAGCTTCCCGTCATCTACGTCTTCACGCACGACTCGATCGGCGTGGGCGAGGACGGGCCGACGCACCAGCCGATCGAGCAACTGCCGTCGCTCCGCGCCATCCCCGGCCTGATCGTCGTCCGCCCTTGCGACGCCAACGAGGTCGCCGAGGCGTGGCGGACGATCATCCCGTTCCGCCACAAGCCCGTCGCGCTCGTCATGACGCGCCAGGCCCTGCCGACGCTCGACCGCGCCAAGTACGCCCCGGCCTCCGGGCTGGCGAAGGGCGCCTACGTCCTGGCCGACGCCGAGGGGGGCAAGCCCGACGTGATCCTGATCGGCACCGGCAGCGAGGTCTCGCTCTGCGTCGGGGCCTACGAGAAGCTGAAGGCCGAGGGCGTCAAGGCCCGCGTCGTCAGCATGCCGAGCTGGGAACTGTTCGACGAGCAGGACCAGGCGTATCAGGATGAAGTCCTGCCGCCGAACGTCCTGGCCCGCGTCTCCGTCGAGCAGGCGTCGACCTTCGGCTGGGCGAAGTACGTCGGCATGAAGGGCGCGACGATCGGCATGAAGTCGTTCGGCGCCTCCGCCCCGCTCAAGGACCTCCTCACCGAGTTCGGCTTCACCGTCGACCGCGTGTACGAGGCCGCCAGGCAGCAGATCGCCGCCCGGGGCTGACGGACGCCCCCGGCGGGGGAGGATGATCGGGTCATGGACGTCTTCTACACCGACCCGTTCGTCCTCCCCCTGCCGCCGACGCACTCGTTCCCGGCGACCAAGTACGCCCGGCTCCGGCGTCGGCTGGTCGACGAGGCGATCATCTCGGCCGGATGGCTCCGCATCCCCGAGCGGGCCACCGCCGAGGAGATCGCCCGCGCCCACGACCCGGGCTACTACGCCCAGGTGGTCGAGGGCCGGCTCTCGGAGCGCGAGGTCCGGGAGATCGGCCTCCCCTGGTCGCCCGAGTTGGTGGAGCGGTCGTTGCGCTCCGTCGGCGCGACGCTCGCCGCGGCGCGGTCGGTGCTGTCGGAAAGTCCTCCGCTCGACGGTCTCCGCGTTGCGTTCAACCTGGCCGGGGGGACGCACCACGCGCACCGCGACCGCGGCGCGGGGTATTGCGTGTTCAACGACACGGCGGTCGCCGCCCGCGCGATGCAGGCCGAGGGGCGCTGCCGCAAGGTCGTCGTCATCGACTGCGACGTCCACCAGGGGGACGGCACGGCCGCCATCTTCGAGGGCGACCCGGACGTCTACACCTTCTCGATCCACGGGGCGAAGAACTACCCGCTCCGGAAGACGACGAGCCGGCTGGACGTCGGGCTGGCCGACGGGACGGGCGACGAGGAATATCTCGCCGCGCTGGAGCCCGCGCTCGCGACGGCGATCGAGGAATCAGAGGCCGAGATGGCCTTCTATCTCGCGGGGTCGGACCCGTATGAAGGCGATCGCCTGGGCCGGATGAAGCTGACGAAGGCCGGCCTCGCCGCGCGGGATCGGATGGTCTTCGAGGCGTGCCGCGACGCCGGGCTGCCGGCGGCCGTCGCCATGGCCGGCGGCTACGCCCGCGACGTGGAGGACACCACGACCATCCAGGCCGAGACGGTCCGGATCGCCGCGTCGATGGTCAGGGCTTCTCCAGGCGGCCGATGAACAGGATCGCGCCGGACTTCGCGTCGCGGATCAAGTAGAGGAACGGCCGGTCGGCCCGGAAGACGACCGGCGGGCGGGGGATGGCGCTCATGCGGACCCCCACGACGGCCGTGGCGGCGGCGGCCTCGGTCCCCTTCTCCTCGACCTCCACGAACGCCTTGTGGACGACGGCCGAGAGGGCGATGTCGCGCCGGCCGGTGATGCCGGAGAAGTCGGCCTTCGAGGGGTCGAAGGCGTCGGGCATCCCCAGGCCGGACAGGACGTCCTTCAGGTCGAGCTGGGCCGTCGATCGGAACCGGGGGAGGGCCAGGTTCACGGCCGAGGGCCGCAGGGTCGTGGCCCACTCGTGGACCTTCTCGGCGGTCAGCCCGGCCTCGACCGCCGCGAGGCCGTCGGCCTGCTTCGGCAGCACCACCAGCATCGCCAGCGAGCCGTCCTTGTACGGCAGGCCGACCACCTGGGCCTCGTCGTCCTCGCGATAGGGCAGCTGCTGGGCCGACTGGTTCATCATCTTCGCGGGGACGGGACCTCCCGCCGCCTGGAACGGCTCGTCCTTCGTGAGCTTGGGGTCGAAGGGAGACGCCCAGTATCCCTTGAAGTAGATGGCGCTCGTCAGGACGAACGACGTGTCGGCGCGGACGTGCTCGGGCTTCAGCAGATCCTGGATCTTGTCGCGGGTCTGGTCGGCCACCCAGCGGTTGACGACTGCGCGGGCGGCATCGGGCGAGTTGCGGAAGTCGACCCGATGCGGCTCGGCCCCGAAGGAGCGTCGGAGCCGGTCGAGGAACTCGGGGAGGATCGGCTCGGACTCGTCGAACCAGCCGGCGTTGGCCGTGGAGACCGCCGCGTCGCCGCCGTCGGTCGCGGCGATCGCGCCGCGGACGGCCTCGGCGAGCGCGCCCAGGCCGTCGGTGGAGCCGTCGGGGAGGTGGAGCACCTTCGCGATCTGGGCCGCGGTCTCGCCCTTCGCGCCGGCGGCCGTCATGCCCAGGGCGGTCGCCACGTTCAGCGGCGAGGCGAAGACGTTCCCGGGCCGGCCCGCGACGGCTCGATAGAGGTCGACCGTGAATCGGTTCGTCCCCGCGACGGCCTCGGCCGAGGGGGGCGACGCGGGCTTCTCTTCCGCACCCATGGCCGACGCCCCTCCGATGAACGCGACCGCGGTCGCCAGGGCCTTCATCCCGGTTCTCATGATTGTCGTTCCGATCGGTGGACGTGATCGATCCCCACGATCGTCGGTCGGAATCCGGCCCGATCGGGCGACGTTCAACGGCGTCCTCGGCCGCGATAGCCCCCGCCGGACCCGCCCGGCTTGTTCGCGTCCTGGGGCGGCCGGGCGGGCTCCTTGGCCCCCTCGCCGCTGACGCGGGTGACCATGTAGGTACCGCTCTTGGGGTTGCGCTCGATGTCCACCAGCTCCAGGTTGTCCGCGTCTTCGAGCAGGTGGGTGAAGCTGCGGTAGCCGAAGTAGCTTTCGTCGAACGAGGGCATCTTCCGCTTCATGGTGTCCTTGATCATCGAGGCGTACAGCACCTCGTGATTCTCGCGCCGGAGGGCCGCGCACGCCTCCATGAGCAGGCTGAAGACCTCGCGCTGCTTCTCGCTGAGGTTGGTCGGCAGGTTCGAGTTCAGGTCGATGGCGAGCTGCTGCTCGTTCTGCTCCTGGCGCTCCAGATCCTCGTAATAGATGAACTCGTCGCAGTTGTCGCGGAGGAGTTCGGAGGTCGACCCCTTCATCCCCAGGCCGATGACGTGCTTGCCGTTCTCCTTGAGCTTGGAGACCAGCGGCGAGAAGTCGGAATCGCCCGAGACGATCACGAAGGTGTCGACGTGGGGCTTGCTCCAGGCCAGGTCCATCGCGTCGACGACCAGCCGGATGTCGGCCGAGTTCTTACCCGTCTGCGACCGCTTGGGGATCTCGATCAGCTCGATGGCCGACTCGTGGAACGGGGCCGTGTAGTTCGGATACCGGCTCCAGTCGGCGTACGACTTCTTGACGATCAGCTTCCCCTTCTCGACCAGCCGCTCCAGCACCTTCTGCACGTCGAACTTGATCTTCCTCTGGCTCTGGAACCCCATGGCGAGGTTCTCGAGGTCGATGAAGACGGCCAGGTTCCGCTCGCGTTCGTGTTCGATCTTGGACATGGGTGGTGAGGCTCGCGACCTTGCGGGAGGCGTGGAAGGGGCGGGCGAGACGCGTGCGGTCCCCCCGGATTCGGCCTCATGTTACGCCAAATCCCCCCCCGCCTCAACCCGGCCCCCGCATTGTCCCTCGCGTCGCGAGGCCCATCCCGAAGAAAGTGGCCGCTCGTCGTCGACGACGGTGGAAATCGCGGGTGCATCGGCATAGATTGGTGAGGATCGGATGCTTGGGGCGTTTCGGGGTTTTGTTCCAAAGCTTCCGGACGGGGAGGTCGGGCCGACAGGGATGTCGACTCGCACGCGCTCGGGCGAAGGGAGTCGGGATTCCTCTTCTTCAGCCAGGAGACGACGACATGAGATTCGTTTCGGCGGCCCTCCGTCGCGGCACGACGACGGCGCTGGCCTGGGGGGCGACGATCTCGGGCGGAGCCATGGCGTTCGACGGGCCCGCGCCGTCGTCTCAGGCCCCGACGCCGCAGGCCGCGGTCGCGGCGGGGCAGGTGACCTACGAGACCGTCTACGACATCCAGTGCGTCCGGGTCCCGGTCGCGACCACCGAGACGCGCTATCGCACCGAGTATCGGACCCAGACGGTCCCCGTCACGCGGACGGTCTGCGAGACCGTGCCGGTCACGACCAGCGAGACGCGCTATCGGACCGAGTGCCGCACGCAGGTCGTGCCGGTGACGAAGACGATCTACGAGTCGGTGCCGGTCACGGTCGATCAGACGAGGTATCGGACCGAATACCGCACCGAGACCGTCCCCGTCACCCGCACGGTGGTCGAGAGTGTGCCGGTCACGGTCGATCAGACGCTGTATCGCACGGAGTATCGCACCGAGACCGTCCCCGTCACCCGCACGATCGTCGACACCCTGCCGATCACCGTGAACGAGACGCGGTACCGGACCGAGCCGCGGACGCAGACGGTGCAGGTCCCCAGGACGGTTACCGAGGTCGTGAACGTCGACGAGACCTACACGGTCAGCATCCCCAGCCAGAAGACCGTCAACCAGACGATCTCCAAGACCGAGTACAAGCCGGTCTCCCGGGTCGAGAAGCGGCAGGAGTTCTATACCGTCCTCAAGCCCGTGACGAAGCAGGTGCTCCGGCCCCAGACGAAGACGGTCCTGACCCCGCAGGTCCAGACCTCCTACGTCCAGCAGTCGTACACCGAGAACGTCCCGGTCACGACCTGCCGGCAGGTGGTGGAGGAGCAGGGGGGGTATGAGTGCCGGACGATCCCGGTCTATTCCCCCGCCCCCGTCGACCCCTGCGCCTCGGTCACGACGGCCGGCGGCTGCGGCCACAAGTGCGGGCATCGCGCCCGGTTCGGCGGCTGCGGCCATTGCGGCGGCGTCTCCAGCGCCAGCCTGTTCGGCGGCGTCGTCGGCGCTTCGGCCCAGGAGCCCTGCCAGGTGACCTACGCCACCCAGCAGGTCTACGTCTCCCGGCCCGTCGTCCGGACGATCTCGGAGACGAGCTACGTCCCCCAGACCCGGACGAAGTGCGTCCCCGTCCAGACCACGGTCCAGGTGCCGACGACCACCACGGAGATGGTCCCCGTCAGCGTCACCGAGGACGTCCCGACCCAGGAAGTGCGGACCATCGACGTCCCCGTGACCACGATGGAGCCGACCACGACCACAGAGGTCGTGCCGGTGACGACCACGGTCTACACGGCCGAGAAGCGCACGCGGACGGTCCCCACGACGCAGTACAAGCAGGTGATGGAGGACGTCGCCCAGACCTATTGGGTGAAGGTCCCGTACACCGTCCCCGTCACCCAGTATCAGCAGCAGACGAAGCAGGTGACCGACAACGTCACCCGCCAGATGGCCGTCCGGATCCCGTACACCGAGAAGGTGACGACCTACCGCCAGCAGTCCAAGCAGGTGACCGAAAACGTCACCCGCCAGGTGTCCGTCCAGGTCCCCTATACCGAGAAGGTCACGACCTATCGGCAGGAGCCGAGGCAGGTGACCGAGAACGTCACGCAGACGACCACGGTCCAGGTCCCGTACACGGTCCCCGTCACCCGCTATGAGACCCGCTCGAAGCAGGTGACCGAGGACGTGACGACCCAGACCTGCGTCCAAGTCCCCTACACGGTCTCGGTCACGACCTATCGGATCGAGCAGCGCTCCGTCGCCCGCCAGGTCCCGGTCTGCCGCGAGGCGATCGTCCCACCCCCGTGCCCCTGCCCGGAGGCCGCGATTTCCCCGGCGGCGGCCTCGCCCCAGGTCTCCTACTGAGCCGTCCGGGCTGCGGAACGATCGGCGAGCGTGGGGCCGCCCCCACGCTCGTCGTCGTTCCGGCCGCTACGATTGGGGATGACTCTCGAACCCGGGGGGGACGGAGCCTTCAGGGTGGTCCGGGCGGTCCGCCCGGACGTCCCCATCCCGAGACCCGTCGACGTCCGGGCGGACCGCCCGGACCATCCATCGCCCCGAGTGACGGAGCGAAAACCAGTAACAGATGCTGCGTCGAAAACATGCCGATGTGGGTCGAAGACGGTCTTCCCCCCTCGCGGGGGAAGACAGACCCCGCAGGGGTCAGATGAGGGGGACGCGAAGCACGGGAGCCGTCGAGATTTCAGGGCCCGTCCGGGGCGGCCGTCGCGAATCCCGACGGCCTTCGTGACTCGCGTCCCCCTCATCCGGCCCTTCGGGCCACCTTCCCCCGCCGGGGGGGAAGGCCGTCGTCATCGGCCTTTCCGGGTCTTTTCGACGGAGCAAGTAACAGAGCTATACCCGTTCCGATCGAGGTTGATGTCGAGTGGCGAAGACCAGCCAGCCGCCGGCGCGCAGGCTGGGGAACCGGCCGGGGTTGGGGATGGGCGCGGCTGTGACCTCGTCGAGCGGCACGACCTCATCGACCCGGAAGCCGGCGAGGGACAGTTCGCGTCGCAGCTCGCCCCAGCGGTAGAGGTGGACCTCCATCCCGGGGATACCGCGATAGGTCATCCTGCGGTCGCCGAACTCGTCGCGCCCGCCGAAGAGACGGAGGGCCTGGCGGAGCAGCCAACGGCGGCCCTGGGGGTCGCGGAGGTTGAGCCAGACGTTGTGGGCGTGCAGCGCCAGCCTGCCGCCCGGCTTGAGGACCCGGGCCGCCTCCGCCAGGGCGCGGCGGCGCGCGTCGCGGCCCCGGATCATGCCGAGCGTGCTGAACATCGACAGCGCGTAGTCGAAGGTCGCCGAGGGGAGGCCGCCCAGGTGGCAGAGGTTGGCCTGGAGCGGCAGCAGCCGGTCGCCGACCCCCGCCTCCTCGGCCTTGCGGGCGACGACCTCCAGCATCGGCCGGGCTAGATCGATCGAGACGACCTCGAACCCGCGGGCGGCGAACCGCAAGGAATGTCGGCCCGCGCCGCAGCCCAGGTCGACCAGCCGCCCGGGGGTCGGGAAGCGGGCGTCGAGGGCGTCGGCGTCGGCGTCGAACAGCGGGTGGCCGGCGAAGTAGGCGTCCTCCTCCGCGGCGAGGCGGGGCGTGTTCAGGTATTCCCAGAGCGGCGAGTTCACGCCCTGCGGGAGTCGCCAGGCCGGGGGAGGACGCCGCGCGCTCATGGGGTGGCCAGCACCTTCCCGGAGCGGGCGGGGATCTCCAGCCCTCGGATCGCGCCGGCCTCGACGCGATGTTTCGCGTGCGTCCAGGGGTCGGCCAGCTCAACGCCTTCCGCGGCCTGGTCGTGGACGGAGAGGTCGATCCGGGCAGGGGAGGAGCCGACGTTGAACGCGACGATCACGGCCTCGTCCCCCAGCTTCCGCGCGTGGGCGAAGACGTCGCCGACCGCGTGGAGGACGCGGAACGAACCCCGTCGGAGGGCGGCGCGGGTGTTCCGGAGGGCGGTGTAGCGCTGGATCTCGTGGAGCAGGTCCAGGTCCCAGGCCCCGCGGGCGTGCCAGGGGAACGCGCCGCGGTTGGCCGGGTCATGGGCCCCCTGCATGCCGATCTCGTCGCCGTAGTAGATCGACGGGGCCCCGTAATACGTCATCTGGAAGAGGGTGGCGAGCTTGAGCGCGGCGACGTCCCCCTTCGCGAGCGTGACGAACCGGGCCGTGTCGTGGCTCCCCAGCAGGTTGAGCATGACGGCCGTGATCTCGGGCGCGTAGATGCCGTGCAGGCGCTCGATCGACCGGGCGAAGGACTCGGCGCCGGGCTCGGGGATGGGGAACAGGCTGGTCTTCTGGAGTTCGGCCGTCTCGACGTCGCCGCGGGCGAAGAAGGCGAGGCAGGCGCGGGTGAAGTGGTAGTTCATCACCGCGTCCCACATGTCCCCCTGGAGCCAGCGCTGGGAGTCGGTCCAGACCTCGCCGACGATATAGGCATCGGGGTTGGCGGCGCGGACGCGGCGGCGGAACTCGCGCCAGAACTCGTCGTCGTCGATCTCGTTGGCGACGTCGAGCCGCCAGCCGTCGATGCCGAAGTCGACCCACTTCACGGCAACGCCCAGGAGGTACTCCCGGACGTCGGGGTTGCTGATGTTGAACTTGGGGAGGGCGGGGAGGTTCCACCACGCCTCGTAGTTCGGGGCGACGTCGAGATGGTAGGCGTTGACGGGGAAGCCGGCGACCTTGAACCAGTCGAGGTAGGCGGAGTCGGGGCCGTTCTCCAGGATGTCGTGGAACGGGAAGAAGCCGCGGCTGGCGTGGTTGAACACGCCGTCGAGCACCACGCGCATCCCCCGGGCGTGCGCGGCGTCGAGGAGGCGGCGGAGCGCGGCGTCGCCGCCGAGCATCGGGTCGACCTTCTCGTAGTCGTGCGTGTGGTAGCGGTGATTGCAGGCCGACTGGAAGACGGGCGTGAAGTAGACCGCGTTGACGCCCAGCTCTTGCAGGTAGTCGAGGTGCTCGGCCACGCCGACGAGGTCGCCCCCCTGGTAGCCGTTGTAGGTCGGCGCGGCCCCCCATTCGTCGAGGTTCTTCGACTTGGGGACGCTCAGGCTGCGCGCGAAGCGGTCGGGGAAGATCTGGTAGAAGATCGCGTCGCGCACCCAGTCGGGCGTGTCGGGTCTCTCCATCGTCACGAGGCGCTCCGGGGCTCGGCGGTCGGATCCGGGTCAGGTCGGATCCATTCTAGCCGATCAACCGGCCTCGATCTTCACCCAGTACATCTGGCCGCGGTCGCCGCGGATGCGGAGGTCTTCCAGCATGGGCCGGAACTCCAGCGGCGGTTGGGCCTTGAGGACGGGCTTCCGGTTGACGCGGACCTCCAGCTTGCGCTTGAAGTCGACGAGATCGGGGCCGGCCCAGACGTCGAGGCGGGTGATCCCGGAGACGGTCACGTCGATGAGGTTGCTCAGGCTGCTGGTC